>Ga0074195_1001752_pt1 | contig 27941 bp, 26 predicted proteins | sample EPASupsiteHSE623_FD_64525 | JGI IMG/M metagenome (GOLD analysis project Ga0074195, IMG submission 64525) | Bioremediated contaminated groundwater from EPA Superfund site, New Mexico - Sample HSE6-23 | ecosystem: Environmental > Aquatic > Deep subsurface > Groundwater > Contaminated ... | reverse complement strand
TCCAGGGCGGCCAGCCTGCGTCTGTCCACGGGATGGATGCTGTAGATCTCCGTCGCGGCGCCAAAGGCCTTGGCCATGGAGCTGAAAAAGGCGAATTTCTGGGCGGAGAGCCGATCTTTCCGGATGGGAAGCAGGATGTTCTCGGTGACGAAAACCGCATGCACATGGGCGACCCGGACCACGGCCAGATTGGCGGGCAGGGACAACCGGCTCAGTTTTTCGCTGAGCGAGTTCTCAAAAAACCGCCGGTGCATCCGGGTGCTGCAGAAGAGGGTATCGGTTCTGGCGGCGGCAAGGTATGTGCGGATGGCGTGGGCCGGTTCCCCGGTCAGAAAAACCCGTTCGGTCTTGACTCCGTAATGGGTGGCCGCTTCTTCGGCGGCGGTCATGCTCAGTTCCACCTCCTCCCTGCGGTCGGCGGGGTTGAGCACATGGAGCAGGCAGAGGGTGTAGTCAAAGAGCGCGGCGTAGCGCAGGGCATAGAGCGCCGCGACATCCGAGGAAACAAGGCCGTTCATGGCAGCAATGACTTTCATGGCCGGAGATCTCCTGTGTGCGGCCGGGGGGGGCCGGGATCAGCTCAGGGTCTGGAAGATATTTTTCAGCCCGGTGGTGATGAATTCCACGGAGATGGCGGCCAGAATAAGCCCCATGATCCGGGTGATGATATTGATCCCGGTTCTGCCGAGCTTTTTGGCAATGTAGGGCGCGGCCAGCAGGGAAAGATAAATTGCCAGGCCGATGAGGAGAATGCCCGCACTGGTGATCAGATAGGCCAAGGGTCCTTTTGCCTTGTAGGCGTAAACGATAACCGTGCTGATGGCGCCCGGCCCGGAGAGCAGGGGGATGGCCAGGGGCACCACGGCGATGGTTTCGCGATCCGCGGTTTCTTCGGCTTCATCGCTGGTATGGGCGGTGCGGCTCGTCTTGGCCTGGAGCATGGAGATGGCCATGAGCAAGAGGAGGATGCCGCCGCCCACCCGGAAGGAGCCGACGGAGATCCCGAAAAAACGGAGCATGAACTCGCCGCTGACCAGGGTCACCAGGAGAATGGCCACCACGGCCACCGGCGTGATCCGGACGATCCTGGCCCGGTCTTCCGGACGGTAGCCGTCGGTGAGGCTGATGTAGATGGGGATGGCGCCGATGGGGTTGACGATGGCGAAGAGGGAGATGATGAACTTTATGTGATCCGAGAAATCGAACATGGAGTTAAATCCTGTGCGGATTGTGTTCGGCAGGCTTTCCCGGCGATGGTGCCGGGAGGCTTTTTTTCATTGTATAGGGGAAAGAGGTTCAGTGCAAACAGGGAGATGGCTTTAAGGGAAAAAGAGAAGAATAGAGGGAGATGAAAGGTCAGTCCGGAAATTTCGGAAAAGGTGGCGTTACGTCAATATGTTCATTTCCTTGGCATGCATGATTGGCTCTTCACCCTTGCCGGGCGTCGGCATTTTTATAGAGTCCCGCAAAGATTTCACGCAACAATCGTTCATTAATTCTTGCCATCAACTGTTCTTCATATTCATCTTTTTCCGGCACAGCATGCTCTGGTTCCGCCGTAGCGGACGGTTCCGGTTGGAGATTATAGTTCACCCCGACTAAAGGAACGGGCACGGAGTCGATTTCGTCCTGATAGTCACGATTGTTTTCTATCCAGCGCTGGCAGTCGTCGTGGCTGCCGATATGGGTGAAGATCAGCCGTCTTTCCCTCTTCAGGGCGATGAGCCGAAAGCCGCAGGAAAGATCGTACTTGCGGCAATCATTGAGGCGCAACTCGCCGTGGCGGGTGCGCTTGCATTCCGCCTCCTCGTGCAGGGGATTGCCCATGAGATCGGCAAGGATCCTCCTCGCCCGCTCGGCGACAATCCGTTCGTTTTTCCCGATCTTGGTCATTTCCAGCAGTCGTTTGGCAAAGCGGCGGGTTTGATGGATTTCCAGAAGAACCTTTTCCATGGTCAAACTCCTGTATTGGACATGGTGCCCCATGATCCCCATTAAGACCGGCAATTCCGATCACCTGCCCCGATCAGCAGTAATATCGCCCCTTAAGAGCGCAGGCGGCTAGATCGGGGCATTCTCGGCAAACGGCAAGCCTGGTTTGCTCGTCCGCCCCCCACAGGCCTTGGGCGGTCAAGCGGCAGTTGAGAGCGCACTCACTGCACGCTGCGGGCTCCCCCTCGCGCAGCAACTCCCAGCCATCCCTTTTTAACGCCGGACGCTGCCGCCCATCGCATGCTTCGCAGAGATGGGCAAATCGGCTTGCCCCTTCCTCCTCCTTCTTTTTCCAGGTGGGCATCAGCGCGCCTCCGCCGACCGGGCCGCTTCCAGGGCCGCGCCGAGGGCGCCGGCAAGATCGGGGGCGTCCGGCACCAGAAGCCGTATCCCTTCTCCCAGCCTCTCGCCTAGCAGGGCGACCATCGCCGGGTTTTTTGCCACCCCGCCGGTGAAAGCAAGGGTGCCGTCGCAGCCAAGGCGACCGAGCATGGCGGCAAGTCGGTTGATCACCGCAAGATGCACCCCCCTGGCGATCCGGTCGGCCGGCATTCCCTGGTTTTTGAGGGAGATCACCTCCGACTCGGCAAAGACCGTGCACATGCTGTTGAGCACGGTTTCGCCCCCCGCGGCCAGGGCCGCCCCGCCGAATTCGCTTAAAGAAAATCCCAGGGTGAGGGCCATGATCTCCAGAAAACGGCCGGTGCCGGCAGCGCACTTGTCGTTCATCTGGAAATTGCTCACCCGGCCGGAGGCATCGAGGGCAATGACCTTGGCGTCCTGGCCGCCGACATCAACGATGCAGCGGCATTCCGGAAAGTGATGCCGTACCCCCAGGGCATGGGCCTTGATTTCGGTGATCACCCCGTCGGCAAAATGCTGCCTGGCAAGATGGCGGCCATAACCGGTGGCCACCAGCCGCCTCGGCCTGCCGTACGGGGCGAGCATCGCCAGAGCCTGACTGGCCGGATCGAAGCCGCTCTCGGCAATGGCCGAAGCCATCATCTTGCCCTCTTCGACCACAGCCAGCTTGATGGTCCGTGAACCGAGATCGATGCCGATGAACATGGCTCAGCCCCGGATCTGTTCGAGAAAGGCCTCGACCCTGGTCTGCAACTGCCCCACGTCCTCGGGCGAGTAATCAGACTCGATGGCCAGGTAGGGAATGCCTTCTTTCTCGCAGGCCTCGCGGATCTTGATCTCCTCAATGTTGTAGGTGTGGCAGAACTGGAGCGAGTAATGGAGCAGCCCCTGTGCTCCGGAAGCGCGGTATTCCTTGAGCACCTGGTCGACCCGTTCGTCGTTGGGGGTAAAACAGGAGCAGTCGATCTGCATGTAACGATCGGTGAGGGCCTCGAGCTGGGCCTCCATGGCGGTATGGCTTTCGTCGATCAGATCCTTGAAATAGCGGCTGCCGATGCAGGACTCCTCGCCCACCACCACCGCGCCTGCGGTCTCCACCAGGTTATGGACCTTCCAGTTGGGCAGGGCCATGGGAACGCCGGAAACCATCACCCGCGGGGCCGAAGCCGGGACTACTCCCACTCCGTTGCCGATCCGTTCATCCAGTTCGTCGCAAAGGAGGTTGACCTCCCTGGCAAAGCGGACCGGTTCGTCGTAAAAGGCGATTTGCTCGATGAGCAGTGCGTCCTTGCCGCTGATCGGCGCCGGACTCGCGGCCCTGAGGGCGGTGAGCCGCTGGAGGGCCCGGCGTTTGTCGTTGATGACCCGGATGGCCCCGGCCAGTTCGTTCGCGGAAATGCTTGTGTGGCAAACCTCCTCAACTTTGGCCTTGAAATCCCGGACCTCTTCCAGCCACAAGGTTTTGTCCCGCGCCCGCTTCATCTGGGGAATTTCCATGACATGGGTGGGCACCAGCCGGTCGAGGAGCTCCCAGGTCTTTTTCTTGGCATCGCAGGTGGTTTCGCCATAGACGAAATCCACCGCCTGGAAGTAGGGGCAGATCCGGCCCGCCTTGAAGCCGTATGCCGACTTCACCATCGGGCAGATGTTGCGGGGAAGCACCTTTTCCGCATCCGGCACCGAGCCCTGCGAGCCGCCGCACAGGCCGACGCAGATCCCGCCCGCCGCGACGACGATCTCTTCGGGAATATACACACAGAAGGTGCCCACCACCGGCTTGCCCTCTTTTTTGGCAGCCAGCAACTCTTCGACCCGGCGACCGAAGATCTCGGCGATCATCTCATCGAAATAGGCCATCCGATCTGGACGGTTCACCTGGCCGAGAAACATCTTGCCATAAACCTCACCCAGCATCTGGCGGGCCTTGTCAAAACGGGGCACATCCATGTCCAGGGCCGCCCACATCTCCGGGTAAGGCCTGACCGTAAAATTTTCCGCACTCATATCCGGTCCTCCTGTTTCGCTGTTTTTTCCACCGGCAGCCCCGCTTCCTTCCAGTCGGCAAAGATCGCCTGATTGTTCTTCTCGTAGCCAAGCTTTTTCAGCTTGCGGTAGGCGTTGTAGCTGCGGCCGCCGGAGTTGCAATAGACGATGATTTTTTTCTCTTTGTCGAGCACCCCGGACTGCGAGGCAAAGGAGGCCAGAGGCAGGTTGATCGCGCTGGGGATATGGCCTGCGGCAAACTCCTCCGGATCGCGGACGTCCACCAGGGTATAGGAGCCGGCCCCGGTCTTGATCAGGACGTCAAGCTCCCTTGGGGAAATCTTGGTGGTTTCGATCTTTTTTTCGTAATCCGGCCCGGCGTAGATCGGCAGACCCTTCTCCTCCCAGACCGGCATTCCCTCGGCATAGATCAGGATTTTTTGAAAGCCCAGAGCCTGAGCCTTGACCGCCGCCTTCTTGCTTTTGCCGCACTTGACCCCGTTGCAGTAGAAAACCAGGGTCGTCGATTTGTCGGCCGGAAGCAGGCCGGCATACTCGGCGAATTTCGGTTCCGGGATGCTGATCGCCCCCTTGATGTGGACCTCCTGGTACTCTTCAGGATTACGGGCGTCAATCACCGTCATCGACTCCTTGGTGTCCAGCATCTTCTTCAGCTCTTCGGTGTCGATCCGGCTAAATTCATTCTTCGCCGGGGTAGTGGTGGATGGCGAGCCGGCAAAAGCCGGCAAGGCGATGAATGTCACAATGGATAACAGCAGCAAAATGATTTGTTTTTTCACGGTGTTCCTCTTTTGTTTCGGATTGATCAATAAACAGGGGCGCTGAACCGACGGATCATTTACCGGTCACCAGCATCACACGGTGCGGCCATTTCTCCTCGCCCCCGGTCAGGATGAAAAACTTTGTCTCCGCCACTCCCTGGCTTTTAAGGTAACTGAAGGTCTTTTTTGCGCCGCCGCCCCGGGGGCAGATAATCACTACCTCATGGCCGCTTTGTCCTGGGTATCTTTTCATGATTAGATTCTTCTGATAAATGATTGGGCAAATTTTTAACAGCCGCACGAACCGGACGAGCAAGAGCCACCGCCGCAGCCGCCGCCCGAGGTAAGCTTCTTTTCGGAACTCACCGCGAAGCCGCCGCCCCCGCTGCAGCCGCAGCTCGCACTGGATTTGACGAAATCGACCTTGATGGCCCCGGTGGTGGCAAACATCCCGCCATCCACAAGAAAGGTGAATCCCCCTTCCTCAAATACCTTGTCCGAGTCCTTTTTTGCGTCCAGGCCAAGGCCCAGGCCCACCCCGGAGCAACTGCTCTGCATGACCACCCGGATAGCCGAGTCGAGGTTGTTTTTTGCAAAATGCTCCTTGAGATTGGTTATTGCTGATTCCGTTACTTCAAGCATGATCTTCTCCTTGTGTGGGTTGAACTGCCCGTTGAGATTTCAGACAAACAGCTCGTTCAGAGCCTTTTCGCATTTTTCCGCCACCAGCCCGGCAACGGTCTTTCTGGAAAAATCCCCTCCCTTCATCATTTCGCGGGAGGCGTTGATCAGCCCGGTGCGGATCTTGCGGCCGCGAACCGCTTCGGCGGCTTCGGCAAGACGGGTTCGCAACGCCGCCTGATCCAGCCCCTCCGAGGAACCCAGCGGACCGAGGGCTGCCACCCGTTTGGTAAAGGCGGTGATGATCTTTACGAAGTTGGGGCCTTCGGCAGCCGAGGCCCAGTCGATGAGGAAACGTTCCCGGTTCACCCCCAGCCGGTCCAGGGCCTCGTGAACCAAGGAGGCGGAAACCAGGGCGTGGTAATTGCCGTCGATGTAGTGGCATTCGCCGGGATGACAGCCGCCGACAAAGATAGCGTCCGCTCCCGTGGCCAGCCCTTCCAGGGGAAAAGAAGGATCTAGCCTGCCGGTGCACATCATCCGGATGACCCGCAGATTGGGGGGATACTGGTAGCGGCCCACCCCAGCCGAATCGGCGGCGGTGTAGCAGCACCAGTTGCAGAGGAAGCCAAGGATTTTCGGTTGATATGAATCACTCATTGTCGTGCTCTTTCGCCAAAGGCCTTGATCTGGGCCATGATGCCCTCCAGGGTAAAGCGGCCCATGTCGATGGCCATGGTGGGGCAGCGGGCCGCGCACACCCCGCAGCCCTTGCATGAGGCGGTGAGGGTCCGTGCCTTGCGGCTTTTGTCTTCCTTGTAAATGGTGATCGCCTTATACGGACAAAAGGCCTCGCAGGCGCCGCAGCCGATGCACTTTTCCGGATCAACCTTCGAGACGATGGGCGCCGGGGTGATGGAGCCGCGGGCCAGGGGATGGCAGGCACGGCCCGCCGCCGCCTGGGCCTGGGCGATGGTCTCGTCCATGGAGCGCGGCGAATGGGCCAGGCCGCAGACATAGGTGCCGTCCACCGGCAGGTCCACCGGCTGCAGCTTGACATGGGCTTCGAGGAAGAATTTTTCCGCCGTCACCGGCACCTTGAGCATCCGGGCCAGGGTGGTGGGGTCTTCCGGCACGATTCCCACGGAGAGGACCAGCAGATCGGCGGTAAGCTCCACGGTCTCGGCCAGCAGGGGGTCGTGGTAACGGACTCTGACCGCGCCGCCCTTGTCGGGAATGACCTCCGGTTTTTGTTCCACCTGATAGCGGGTAAAGATCACCCCCGCTTCCCGGGCCGCGCGGTAGTTGTCTTCCAGAAAGCCATAGGCCCGCATGTCGCGGTAGAGCACGGTGATGCCGAGGTCCGGCCGCAGGTTCTTGAGGCGCAGGCTGTTCTTCAGAGCCTGGCCGCAGCAGACCCGGCTGCAGTAAGCAAGATCCTCGCCCCGCGAACCGACGCACTGGATCATCACCACCTGCTTGGCGGCCTTCGCCAACGGCTGTTTGCCGGCAAGCTTCTTTTCCAGCTCAAGCTGGGTGAGAATCTTGGGCGACTCGCCGTAATGATACTGGCTCGGCTGGTACGGCCTGCCGCCGGTGGCCAGCAGCATGACCCCGTGGTTGACCACGACGCTTGCCTTGTCCGTGTCCACGGTGGTGGTGAAATTGCCCACATAGCCTGAGACCGCGGCGATTTCCGCCTTGGTATGGACGATGATTTTAGGATGCTGCCGGATGGTGGAGACCAGTTCAGCAATGGTCGTGCGTGGATCATTCCCGAAGCGATCCCGTGTAAGCAGCAAAGTCCTGCCGCCCAGCTCCTGTTCCCGTTCCACCAGGGTCACCTCGAAGCCCTGTTCGGCGATGGCCAGGGCCGCGGTCATGCCGGCCAGCCCTCCGCCCACCACCAGGGCCGAGGGAGTCACCGGCAACTGCTGTTCTTCAAGGGCGGTGAGATAACGAGCCTTGGCCACAGACATCCGCACCGCGTCTTTCGCCTTTTCGGTGGCCGCCTCGGGCTCGTGCATGTGCACCCAGGAACACTGGTCGCGGATGTTGGCCATTTCGAAAAGGGAGCGGTTGAGCCCGGCCTCGCGAAGGGTGGCCTGGAAGAGCGGCTCATGGGTCCGGGGGGTGCAGGCCGCCACCACCAGCCGGTTGAGCCGATGCTGATGGATGGTCTCAACCAGAAGCTTCTGGGTGTCCTGAGAGCAGGAATAGAGGTTGTCGGTTGCATAGACCACCCCCGGCAGGCTTCGGGCGTACTCCGCGACCGCAGGGACTTTGACCACCCCGCCGATGTTGATCCCGCAGTGGCAGACAAAGACCCCGATCCGCGGCTCCTCGCCGCTGATGTCCCGTTCGTCCGGGAAACTGGCCGTGACCGTCTCGCTGCCCCGGCCGCTGACCAGTTGCCCGGCACAGAGGGCTGCGGCGCCGCCGGCCTGGGTCACCGAGTCGGGGATGTCCTTGGGACCCTGGAAGGCGCCGATGACATAGACGCCGGGCCGGCTGGCGGCCAGCGGCGTGTAGGTGCTGGTTTGAGCGAAAAGGTATGGATTGAGGTCGATGCCGGCGGAACGGGCCAACCCTGCCGCGTCATCCGGCGCTTCCAGTCCTTGCGAGAGGACCACCAGGTCGAATTTCTCGTTGTGGTGCTTGCCGTCCTCGGTGGCCCAGGTGAGCAGCAATCCGCCGTCGAAGACATCCTCCACCTTGGGCGGCCGGGCGTAGATCACCCGGAAATTGCCTTCGCGCACAGCCCGCTCGCGGGCGGCGTCGAAGCCCTTGCCGTGGGTGCGAATATCCATGAAAAAGAGGGTGATCTCGCATTCAGGGTCGTGCTCGCGGGCCAGAGAGGCCTGCTTGATCGCGTACATGCAACAGACCGATGAGCAGTAGTTGTTGCCGCAGTTTTCATCGCGGGAGCCGATGCACTGCAAAAAGGCGATCTTCTTGGGATGCTTGCGGTCGGAGAGGCGCAGGATCTCCCCGCCGGTGGGTCCGGAGGCGCACATCAACCGCTCGTGCTCGAAGGCGGTGATCACATCCTGGAATTGACCCAGTCCGTAGCGGGCCATGACCTCGTCGCTGATCCGGCCGAAGCCCGGCGCCAGAATAACCGCGCCCACTTGGAGCGAAAGGATTTTTTCCTTGTCGTCGAAGCGGATGGCCCCTGCCTGACAGGCCACGGCGCAGAGGCCGCAGGTATCGTAATTCAGCTTGAGGCAGGCCTTGGGGTCGATATGGTAGGAGGCGGGCACGGCCTGGGAGTAATCAATGTGGGCCGCGTGGCTTGTTTCCAGGTTCTCGTTGAAGTCGTTGCCGATCTGCTTGAGACAGTAGAGGGTGCACTGGCCGCAGCCGGTGCAGATCTCCTCGTCGATGTAGCGGGGCTGCTTTCGGATGGTGGCCGTGAAGTTGCCCGGCTCGCCGGTAAGATCGATCAGCTCGGACAGGGTCAGGATGTCGATGTTGGGGTCGCGCCCCGCCTCCACCAGCTTGGGGGCCAGGATGCAGAGGGAGCAGTCGTTGGTGGGAAAGGTCTTGTCCAGCCGGGCCATGACGCCGCCGATGGCGCCGGACTTTTCGACCAGATGAACCTTGTAGCCCAGTTCGGTGAGATCAAGGGCGGCCTGGACGCCGGCCACCCCGCCGCCGACTACCATGACCGAACCGACCGTCTGAGGAGCAGACGGGGTGGAAACAGGGGTATGCATACATTCTCCTTCACTGTACGTTGCCGGAAAATCATTCCGGAAATGCCGCGGCTCTCTGCAACCAGCCACGGACAACGTCAGCGAACAAGGAGAGTGCTATCCGAGTTGACGCCTTGGAACGTGCGAAAGGCAGGAAGAGCCGCAATATCGTCCGGCCCGAACCAGGCCGGCCGGCTTACGCCGGGGTATTGCTCAAATGTGGGGCAATATACGCTTCAAAACAGCTCTCCTTGAAAAGGGATGGAACGTGTGAACTGAAGAAACCTAGCGAAGGGCAGGCCTAAAGTCAAATCGAATATTCCGAACAAGCAGACGCCATCATATCCAATTTGTTGATGTAGTCAGCCAGGCGCGAAGAGGGGGGCGGATATCGCATTGTGGCAACTTTTCCGGCGCTCGGCTGCGCGCCAGGGGGAATTCCCGGATGAACCAAAAAAAAGGGCCCCCGCTTTCGCGAGAGCCCTTGGGGTGGTCACATGTCGGAGTGGAACGTTACAGCGGTTCCACGTTGGCCGCGGCAGGGCCTTTCTGGCCGTCGACAATATCGAAGCGGACGCGTTCACCTTCCTGCAAAGTTTTGAAGCCGGTCTTGTTGATTGCGGAGTAGTGCACAAAAACATCCTTGCCATTATCCTGTGCGATAAACCCAAAGCCCTTTGATTCGTTAAACCACTTCACTGTGCCTTCAAACATGATAATCCTCCGTTCCTTGCTTGGAACCCTAACTTGAAACTCGCAGTATTTCCGGCATGTTAAAGAAAAATACCGCACACCCATCCTCGGGTTTGTGCGGTAGACTTTTTAACAGAGCTAAAAAATACTGCACAATACCTACTGAAATTTTGATACCAAAAAGGATTTGGAATAGCAAATAAATTATTTGGGGCCACAGGCGTCCTTTTTGAGCGCCAGCAACAGGGTGGTATGCGCTTCGGGAACAAAGGGGGCAAGATCGTAGCCGCCGTAGGCCGCATCCAGGCGAAAGCCATGCCCGGCGAAAATCTCCAGCCATTGCGCAAAATCGTAGCCGAGAATCTGATAGGTGTACTCCCAGTCCTCGTTGGGCAAGTCTTTCCTGAAGCGCAACCGGTATCGTTCCGTGATTTCCACTAAGTCCGAGTGCGGCGCGGTGTTTTTCAGGATCTCCTTGATGACCTTGGAACCGTCCGGACAGTCGAAGATCCGGAACTGGAAGCGTTTTTTGCCTGCCAGGGCGCGGAGGTCTTGGTCCGGGAGATAGAGTTGCAGCAGCAGGATGCCCTCTTCACTAAGAAGGTGGCGGACCTGGGTCAGGCAGGAGCGCAAGGTTTCGGGGCCGGTGAGCAGGTTCAGGGTGTTGTACGGGGCGATGATCGCTCCAAAGGCGGCGCGAAAGGCCAGGGCGGCCATGTCCATGCAGGCGTAACGCGGCGCAACGGTTGATGCGGCGCGGCCTGCAACGGCAAGCATGGGGAAGGAGAGATCGATGCCGGTCAGTTGGTGGCCGTCCGCGGCCAGGGCCCGGCTGACCCTTCCGGTGCCGCAGCCCAGCTCCAGAATGGCGCAGGGCTGTTCTGGCAGGTGTTTGCGATAAAAGGGAAGGTCCGCGGAGAAATCGCCCAATTCCAGATCGTAGAGGGCGGTGTACCGCGCATGGCCGTAAATGCGGCCGGGCTTGAGATCCTGGGGCATGTTTTCCCGGCCTAGAGGGAGGCCGAGCCCGGGGTGCGCGGAAAGGGGATCACCTCGCGGATGTTGGCCATGCCGCTGACGAACTGGATCAACCGCTCAAATCCCAGGCCGAAACCGGCGTGGGGTACGGTGCCGTACCGCCGCAGATCCAGGTACCAGTCATACTCCTCCGGCTTGAGGCCCATCTCCGCAAGACGGCTGACCAGGTTGTCGTAGCGTTCTTCCCGCTGGCTGCCGCCGATGATCTCGCCGATGCCCGGCACCAGGATATCCATGGCGGCCACGGTGGTGTTGTCGTCATTGACCCGCATGTAAAAGGGCTTGATGGACTTGGGATAGTTGGTGACGATCAGCGGCCGCTGGAAGAGTTCCTCGCAGAGGTAGCGCTCGTGTTCCGACTGGAGGTCAGCGCCCCAGGTCACCGGGAAGTTGAACTCTTTGCCGCAGGTGGTGAGGCGGTCGATGGCCTCGGTGTAGGTGATCCGGGCAAAGTCCTGCTCCAGCACCGCAGCCAGCCTGGCTTTGAGCCCCTTGTCCACGAAATTGCTGAAGAGCTCGATTTCGTCCGGGCAATGATCCAGCACATACTGCACCAGGTATTTGATGAAGGCCTCCGCCACCTGCATGTCCTGGCTAAGGTCGCAGAAGGCCATCTCCGGCTCGATCATCCAGAACTCGGCCAGATGCCTGCTGGTGTTGGAGTTCTCCGCCCGGAAGGTGGGGCCGAAGGTGTAGACATTGCCCAGGGCCAGGCAGTAAATCTCCGCTTCGAGCTGGCCGCTCACCGTGAGGCTCGCCTGGCGGCCGAAGAAATCCTCGCCAAAATCAGTCCGTCCGTCCTTGCGGGGCACATTGTTCAGGTCCAGGGTGGTGACGGTGAACATCTCGCCCGCGCCCTCGCAGTCGCTGGTGGTGATGATCGGGGTATGGATGTACTGAAAGCCCTGCTCCTGAAAAAACCGGTGCACCGCAAAGGAAAGGGCGCTGCGCACCCTGGCCACCGCGCCCAGGCTGTTGGTGCGCGGACGCAGGTGGCCGATTTCACGCAAAAACTCGAAGGAATGCCGTTTCTTTTGCAGGGGGTAGGTTTCCGGGTCGGCCCAGCCGTACACCTCGACCTCGGCGGCTTTGAGTTCCACGGTCTGGCCCTTGGCCGGCGAGGCGGCAAGCAGGCCGCTGATCCGCACCGAGCAGCCGGTGGTGAGGCGGAGGACATCCTCTTGATACCGGGGCAGGCTCTCCTCGGCAATGACCTGGAGGTTGGCCACGCAGGAGCCGTCGTTGACCTCGAGAAAGGAAAAGCCCTTGCTGTCCCGGCGGGTGCGGAGCCAGCCTTTGATTTCCACGGGTTGACCGATGGGTTGTTCTTTGAGGAGTTGGGCGATGCGGACATGGCTCATGGCAGTGGTATCCGGGTGGGTGCATGGAAGAGTTCTTGAGAATTTTTCAAAGTATGAATAAATAATGGTTCTTTGCAATACATTTTTCCAGGTACAAGGAAATACACAGACTGATTCGTGGTTGAGAAAGGAGAAAGCGATGAGCGAAAAATTGTACCGTCTGGCGCCGGAACAGTGCGCCTTGCTGGTGGTGGATATCCAGGAGAGGATGATGCAGGCCATCCCGGCCAAAGACGAGGTGGTGAAAAACGCGGTGCTGCTGATGAAAGCGGCGAACATCCTCCAGGTTCCGGTGCTCGCCACCACCCAGTATGCGGCGCGGATCGGCGCCTTGCTTCCGGAGATTCAGGCGGAGCTGGGCGGGGTTGTTCCGCTCGATAAGCTGGAATTCGGCTGTTTTGACAATGGCGCCATAGCCGAGGCGGCGAAAAAATTGCCGAAAACGATCAACACCATCGTGGTCTGCGGGGTGGAAACCCATATCTGCATCTACCAGACGGTGCTGGGCGGCCTCCACCAGGGCTACCGGATGTGGGTGCCCGCCGACGGTGTGGCCTCACGGGCGGAAAAGAACTACCAGACCGGACTTGCGCGGATCAGCGAGGCCGGCGGCATTGTCGCCAATACGGAGATGATCATCTACGAATGGCTGCACAAGGCAGGGACTCCGGCATTCAAGGCCATTTTGCCCTTTATCAAATGAGGTTGCTTCTTTCCGGAAAAAACAGGTAGAACACAATAAATGGCCGTGGTTGATCGAAAATCACAGTGCAAAGGAAGGGGCAAGCCATAATGAAGAAAGAGGATTCCGGTGAGGAGCGGCGCCGGGAGGAACGGGTTGCCAAAAACCTGGTTGTCCGTTTCACCAGACTTGAAGATCTGCTGTCCGATGTCCCCTACCGGGATGGGGAATTGCTGGATATCAGCGGGGGCGGCCTCTGCTTTTTGACGGACGACGCGCTGCCTTTGGGCAGTCAACTGGTGATGGTTTTGGAGTTTCCCGGCTGGCAGGCGGTGGCGGACGGCAAATGGGTCGCCACCAAGGTGGAGGAGGATGTCGGGGTGCTGCGCGCGGTTGGGGTGGTCTCCTGGGTGGCTATCAGCCGGACCACGCCGGACAAGTATGAAACAGGGGTCTGTTTTTCCGGCAGGGTCACGGCCTGAGCGGCTATTTTTTTGATTTGTAAAATATTTAAGAAAATTGGCAGGTTGCCGATGGGGAAGGAGTACGCCCCTTGTGGCGCAGGCAGGGAAGCAGGCAACGAACGGCAGCGGGAGGCTGAGTATGTCCACAGCGGGAAAGTCGGAAGTTAATCTTGAGATAAGTGCCGGTTTTTTCAGGATATCCACGGATACGGTGGTGTATAACATCACCGTTCTTGGCGGTTCGGAAACAGGGGCCGCCCAGGTGGTGCGGCATATCCTGGCCGAGGAAAAATCGCCGGTTCCCTCCCTTGCCGCGCCCGCGCCGGAAGCTGGGGATTTTGACCTTGCCCGGATGGCCGGTGAGGCCCTGGATGACGATTACTACAAAAAAGTCTCCACCGATATATTTAATGATATCGGGAAACTGGCAAAGAGCCTCAGCTCGACCATGGGGGAAATTCCCATGGAAGACCGGCGCATGAAACGGGTGGAGCTGGACGAGGCCGGGGAAAAGATCGAGGATGCCAAGAATCAGTTGCACGACATCGTCTCCATGACCGAACGGGCCACCATGGAGATCATGGATCAGGTGGAAAAGGTCCAGAATCAAACCGATGGCGTAAAAGATCTGTTGCTTTCGCTTAAAACCCATAGCGCTTTCCAGGCCGCCGCCGTTGCGGCCGGAGAGGAAGGGGCGCAATCCGCCTCTGTAACCCTGCAGAACCTTCAGGAGAAGATCGGTCAGGCCAACGCCCTGATTGTTGCCCTGCAAGAAGAAGGCGGCGGGGCGGGTGAGGAGGCTGCCGCGGAGGAGGTGCTTGATCTGGCTGAGGCTGCGCCGGAAACGGTGACGCGGACCCGCTACCTTTTTGCGCTGGATACGATTTTTCAGACCATGTACGAGCTGTGCACCAACGAGACGGTGAAAACCCATATCACCGCGGCCCGCAAAAAAGCCGAGGATATTTTTGATCACAATGGTTTTGTCGATGCCCTGGGAGAGAAGATCGAGAATCTCGCCCCGGACAGCGATAATTTTTTTACCGTGCCCCTGAGCGATGTTCTGTCCGCCCTGCTGGCTTCCTGTTCCGACCAGAAGACTCAGAATCTTCTGAAGAAAATGGACCTCAATCAGGCCGAGATCTTCCTGGACCAAAGCCTGCCCCTGGAGGTGCCGCCCACTGAAGAGATTGAGGAAGCCGCGCCTGCTACCGCAACGCCGCCGGAAGCAGGCTCGGCCGCTCCGGTGGTGTCTGCGCAAGGGGCAGATCCGCGGGTTGCCGAGGTCGCGGGCATGCTGGCGGAAAGCATGGCCCTGGCCGGGGAGTTGACCGGAAACCTGGAACAGATGCATGCCGGGGCGGTTCCCGGCATGAGCCTGATGACCATCGAAGACCAGAACGATATCTTTCAGAAGATTGAAGATGCCTTCAACGTGGCTTCCTCCATCACCGACGACATCTCCCGGATTACCGAGGCCTTGAGTTTTCAGGATCTCTCCGGCCAGCAGATTCTGAAGATCATCAAGCTGCTCACCGATTTCCAGGTGCAGCTCCTGGCCATCGTGGTGTCCTTCGGCTCCCAGTTGAAGATGAAGGAGAAGAACGCCGGGATCACCGTGGAGGAGAGCAAACGGATCGCCCAGGCGGATGTGGACAAATATCTTAACTCCATGACCACCGGGGAGGTCGGCGGCGATGGCTCCCTTGATCAGGAGGCGGTGAACGATCTCCTGAAGGGGTTGGGTTTTTAGGAGCCGCTGCGGGCTGGCGCAAGCCGGAGAGAAACGAAATGGAGAAAAGGCCGGCCCTGGGGGGGGTGGCCTTTTTTCGTGATTCATCCGCTGATTCCGGGGAGATTTAAAAAAGATCTTTTCCGTGTTCTTTCTTGACGCCGCCGACTGCTCAGGCCATCTTCTATTCCCCTTCCAGTCCGTACCGTTTCATCTTGCGCCAGAGCGTGGTCTTGTTGATTCCCAAAAGCCGCGCCGCCTCCAACTTTCTGCCCCGACAGGAATGCAGAACCCGCAGGATGTGGTCCCGCTCGGCCTCCTCCATGCGGAGTGGTTCCTCCTCCGCCGATCCCGCCGTGTCTCCCCCCTCCACCAGCAGGCTCTGGGGGGTGAGCAGTTCCGAGGTCTCCAGGATCATGGCCCGTTCGATGATGTTCTCCAGTTCACGGACATTCCCCGGATAGTCGTACCCTTGCAGCAGACGTCGACCCGCCTCGGACATGCCGCTGATCCGCGGATTAATCTGACTGTAGCGTTGCATGAAGTGCTCGACCAGGAGCGGGATATCCTCCGGTCGTTCGCGCAGGGGGGGGATCATCAGGGTAACGACGCTCAACCGGTAGTAGAGATCGTTGCGAAAGGTGCCGCGCCGGACCGCCTCCTCCAGGTTCTGGTTGGTGGCGGCGAGGATGCGGGTATCGACTCCGATGGGCGTGCCGCTGCCGACCCGGGTCACGGTGCGGTCCTGCAGGACGCGCAACAGCTTGATCTGGAAGGGGTTGCCTGCGGTGCCGATCTCATCGAGAAACAGGGTGCCGTGGTTGGCCAGTTCGAAGTAGCCGGCCCTGCGGGCCACGGCTCCGGTAAAGGCGCCCCGTTCATGGCCGAACAGCTCGCTTTCCAGCACCCCCTCGGCCAGGGCGCCGCAATTGAGCGGGACAAAGGGCCGGTCGCGCCGCGGGGAACAATGGTGGATCATCCGCGCCACCAGTTCCTTGCCGACCCCGGTTTCCCCCTGGATCAAGACGCTGCTGTCGCTGCGGGCGGCCCGGCGGCCCAGTTCCAGAACCTCTTCCATGCCGCGGCTGCGGGTGAGCGGGGTATGGCGTTCCTGCTCCAGCTCCCGTTCCTGGCGATAGAGGGCCACCGTCTCCTCCAGCCGCCGTTCCTTGAGGGCTCGGTTGATCCGCACCAGGACGTCGTCCGGGTCGAAGGGTTTGGCGATGTAATCGTAGGCCCCGTTCTTTACCGCCGACACCGCGCCGTCCAGGGAGGAGTGGCCGGTGATGATGAACACCGGAACCTCCGGGTTGATCTCCTTCACCCTGGCCAGCAGCTCCATCCCCCCCAAGCGCGGCATCTTCAGATCGCTCAGGATGATCTCCGCGCCGTAACGGCGGAAGTGGGCCAGGGCCTCCTCCCCGTTGCCGAAGGCGGCCACCTGATGGTCCGGCCCCAGCATCCGCGTAAGAATGCGGCAGGCCAGCGGATCGTCGTCCACCACAATCACTCGGCTCATGCTCCTGTCTCCTGTGTCTTGGGGAGGAACACCGTGAAGCAGGCGCCCTCGCCTGGTTGCGACTCCACGGTGATGCTTCCGCCCATGGCGTTGATCATGCCGTAGCTCACCGAAAGGCCGAGGCCGGTGCCCTGGCCCACCTCCTTGGTGGTGAAAAAAGGGTCGAAGATCCGGCCCAGATGTTCCGGGGCGATGCCGCTGCCGTTGTCCCGGAAATCGATCCGCACCCCGCCCTCCTGTTGATGAAGCGTTACGCTCACCTCGCCGCCCGGCGCGGCATCAATCCCGTTGAGCAGGATGTTGACAAAGACTTGGCGCAACTGGTCGCCGTCGACCAGCAGGGACGGAAGCAGGCCGGGGTCGTTGCAGGTGAGCCGGACCGCTTTCTTTTCGGCCCGCATCCTGACCAGGGCCAAGGCCTCGCCCATGAGGCTTGTCGGGTCTTGGGGCGTCGGCCTTGCCTCGGAGCGCCGGGCAAAGCTCAGCAGCCCGGTGATGATATCACTGCACTTCCCGGCCTGATCGACGATGTCGTCCAGATCGCCGGTCAGTGAGCGCCGGTCGCACTCGCCCCGCTCGATCCCCTTCCTGGCCAGGATCGCCAGGGCCTTGATGTTGCCGAGCGGGGTATTCAGTTCATGCGCCAGTCCGGCTGCCATCTCCCCGATGGAGGCAAGTTTTTCCGTATCCCGGATGTGTTCCTCCACCCGCAACTGCTCTTCGGCGTTGTGCTGGATGGCATCAGCCATCCGGTTGATCTCCCCGGCCAGAAAACCGATTTCGTCCTGCGATCCTTCCGGTATCCGTTCGTCCGTGTTTTTTTCCATTCTGCGGATGCCCTCCACCACGTCCTGGATCGGGCGGGTCAGGGAGCGGGCGAAAAAGAGAGAAGCCGCCAGGGCGAGGATCAGCACCACCGCGGCCCAGAGTGCGGTCCGGCGGCCGATGGTGGTCAATGGCCCCAGGAAGAAGTCCCGCCGGGCATTGACCACCACCACCCAGCCCCGGTCCCGCAGTCCGTAGGGTGAATAGTAGGCATGGGCCAGGATATCCTTGGTGCGCGGGTCGTAGGCGATGCCGCGGTCGCGGTTGAGCCAGGTGCTGGTGATTTCGCGGGGATAATCGTCGAAGATGGTGCGGTGGCTGCCGGTCTGGTCGCCGAACTCGCATGTCTCGTCCCGATGGAAGAGATAAATGCCGTTTCGCTGCGGGTCTGCAGGGTTGCGTTCGATCAGGAAGGCACTTCCCTCGGCCTCGGCGATCAGGCGGTTGATCAACCGGCCGGCCTGCTCGCCCCAAACATTGATCACCAGCACCCCGACCTCGGCGTTATCCGCTCCGATCAGCGGCGTGGCAAAACGTACCATGGCCGGGCAGAAGGTCTCCTCTTCCTCGACCTTGCCCCGTTCCAGATTGGAGATGATCACGCCTTTGCGGGGCAGCCGGAGCGCGGCCTGGAAGAAATCGCGGCCCGCCACCGAATGGACCGCGGGCAGGGCGAAGGGAGGACGGGCCGGACCGGTGGCGGGCACGAGCTTTCCTTCCTTGATCTTGACCAGCACATTGCCGGCGGGGTCGATCAGGCGAATCGCCTGGATGGTTGTGTCCAGCTTCTGCCAGCCGAGGAAGGTGCGTTCCAGGCGCCGGAGCGCCTCGGCCAGCCGGGCTTGGTCGCCCGAGGCCAGCATGGCCAGATAATCGTCCACCTCCGGGGAGGCCGCCATGGTCGTCAGGGTGGCCTGCGAGCGGCCCACCATCTCGGCCAGGCTGGTTGCCGACCGCTCGGCCAGCGAACTGACCTGGCGGGAGGCGTTCTGCTGGAGGATGAGGGCGGTGGAGGCGATGATCAGCGCCGAAAAGGCGAGCAGCGACGGGACCGCCACCCCCAGCAGAGTAACCAGCGTCTTGCGGCGTATACCCAAACGTTTCATGATGACCTCGCGGTGCATTCTGCACCAATCCGGATGACCATTGCACCCATGCGCGGTGCAAAATGCACCCAGTATCACCGTACGTTGCTGAGTGCCGCGGGTCAACCTGTTTTTATTGTTGGCTGTTTCTGCCTGGTCCGGCTCGGGTCGTGACCTGGCACGGTTTGTGTAATGCTATAATGGTTGAGGTCAGGCCATATGAGGTCAAGAGGTGCCAAAGGAGGAAGCCATGAGAACTGTGATTGCGGTTGTACTGCTGCTGGTGACGGCCGGGACGGCCTGGGGTTTTGACCCCGGGTCGGGCTGTGTTGCCTGTCACGGCAACCAGGGGAAGATGAGGGAACTGGGGGCTGAGGCGATGTACCTGGACCCGGCCCGGGTGGACCAGGAGGTGAACATGCAAGGCAAGCCCACCTGCGTGGACTGCCACTTGGGCGACCCCAGGGCCTTGGACAAGGAGGCGGCCCACCAGGGGGTGCTCCGTCCTTTCCTGGTGGGGGCGGGCAAGAAGCTGAAGGGCGAGGCGATCTCCCGTGAGGCTGCAGGCGCCATACAACCCTTGAAGCCCAAGGGGGAGGGCATGAACAGCATGCTTCCCAAGGGCGACCCTCAAAAACTGGAACAGGCCGGAGTCAAAAAGATCGTCGGCATAGAGTGGCACGACCGTGACCGGGAGACCATGGCCTATGCCCCGCAGGTGGCCGAGAAAACCTGCGGCCGTTGTCATGCCAAGGAGGTCAAGGATTACAACCGTTCGGCCAAGGGGCTGATGAAGCACCAGAGGGCCTACCGCGATTGGAGCGAAAAGCTTCCCGGGCCGCAGAACTGCGGGATGTGGTTCGGCCAGAACGAAGAAGCCCTCAAGGCCGGCACCGCCGTGCCCTACAGTCCGGCGCAGAATGCGGCCTCCGACCGGTCCTGCAACATGTGCCACGCCACCTGCAACGACTGCCACTTCAAGCCGGTGGCCAACAAAGGGACGCACGCCTTCGGCAAGCCCGATACCCCCAGTTGCTACGGCGGCGGTCGGGCGAGCATCTGCCATGCCGGGCCCATGGACCGTCGGCGCGGCGCCGGCTACATGCGGGGGGAATATTCTTTCCCCGCCAATCTTCCGCAGGGCGCCCACGTCAAGGCGGGAATCCAGTGCCTCGACTGCCACAAGCCGGCCAACCACCAGTTCGGCCACCTCGCCGCCGATGATGCGCGCAAGTCCTGCGCCGAGTGCCACGGCGAGATCGTCAAGGCGGTCAACAGCTCGCCCCACGGCAAGGTGGATTGCACCTCTTGCCACATCACCGTCTCCGGTGCCTACCAGTACACCTTCTGGGGCCAGGGGAACACCTTTGGGGTGGAGACCCCCTACGGCAAGCACAAGGAGTACTACGGCACCCGCGACTTGCCGACCATCATCAAAAACGCCGCTGGCCGATGGATTCCGGTCAAGCCTTATCCCATGGCGGTCATGAACCAGACCAGGGAGCTTGGTCCGACCGGGCTGCTCTTCCGCTCCATTCCCAAACGCAAGATCCCCGGCAACCCGCGGATCGGCGAACCGTTCACCTTCGAGGTGGCGCGCAAGGCCACCGACGTGAACGACGCCTTTATCGTGGTCGGCACCCGCAGCGATCTTCCCTCGGGGAACAAGGCGATCCTCTGGGTGCAGATGGACAAGCTGAGCCACGCCATGGGCAAGCCGCGCGACTGCGGGAGCTGTCACGATTCCCATGCCCAGGTGGGCAAATCGGAGTGGAGCTATTTCGAAGACAAGGATGTGACCAAACCGTTTACGGGGAGCTACACCCTCACCGCTGACAAGAACGGCCTCCGTTTCAGCGATCTGGACTGGGAGGAGCCTGCCCTGGCCGCCAATCGCAAGTTGGAGGATATTGCTCCCTTTGCGGTGCTCCCCAAGGATGCCTGGGATGTCAAAGGCGTCGATCTCTCCATCCCCTTTAACGACAAAAAGACCGCCAAGGCCCGCACGGAGCTTGAGCGTTTTCTGGCTGAGCTGGACAGGCAATCGGATAATCCGAATGCCGGCAAGATCCGGGTAATTGCCTATCACAACCTGGCCATGGCCAGGAAGATGCTGCAAAAGAAATAACCTCGCCTGTTGCAAACGGCGCGGAAAAAGCAAGGATGGCCGTCCCCATGGGCGGCCGTCCTTTTTTAATTGCGCAGGCGGGCAATTCCTGCCAGGGCCGGGGCGGGCTGCCTGTTTTCCGGTTGACAGCGTCGGGGCGATTCTCCATGATATTGTTGAGGGTATGGGTTGCCCCATGGATTCCCGATGGTTGTGCCGGGAAATCCCTCGCGCAATAGCCCGTAACGAGGTATTCCCCTTGAGTTCCCGAATCGGGAATGAATACACTGGTCGTGTCCCATGGTCCGGAACAGCAACGAAAGGCAATGGCAGCTCGATACGCGCCGCATCGGTGACGATCTGCTGGAGGTATCGTGCGGTGGCCGCTGGCGCCAGGACCAGGATCTGCCCGCAGCCGGGGTGATCCTGCCCGAGCTGGGAGATGGTCTCCGTCTCTCCTTCAACACCGCGCAGCTCTCCGCCTGGGATACCGGCTTCCTCGCCTTTCTCCGTGCGTTGTTCGCCCTCTGCGCTGAACGCGGGGTCAGCATTGATCAAGAAGGATTGCCCAAGGGTGTCCGCCATCTTCTGGCCATGGCCGCTGCCGTTCCCGAACAGAAGGCGGCCCGGCGGAGCAGCACTCAGCAGAGCATGCTTTTTCAGGTGGGCGCGGCAACGGTCGCCTTCTTTCGCGGCGCTCCCGAGATGCTCCGTTTTCTTGGTGAGATCACCCTTTCCTTCGGCCGGCTGTTTCGCGGCCGGGCCCGGTTCCGCTTGAGCGATCTCTGGTGGGAAATCGAAGAGGTCGGGCCCAGGGCTTTGGGCATCGTTTCGGTGATCAGCTTTCTCGTCGGGCTTATCCTCGCCTATCTGGGGGCGGATCAGCTTCGCTTGGTCGGGGCGCAGATCTTCATTGCCGATCTGGTGGCCATCGGCATGGTGCGCGAGGTGGGGGCGCTGATGACCGGGATCATCATCGCCGGCCGCACCGGCGCGGCGTTCGCCGCCCAGCTCGGCACCATGCAGGTCAACGAAGAGATCGACGCCTTCAAGACTCTGGGGGTCTCGCCGGTGGATTTCCTGGTTCTGCCCCGGATGCTGGCCCTGATGCTGATGGTGCCGTTGCTTACCCTGTACGCCGGCTTTGTCGGCATGCTGGCCGGGTTGCTGGTTTCGGCCACCATCTTCGACATCGGCATGTTCGAGTACTATATCGAAACCCTGCGGGCTTTGGAGCTGAAGCATTTCCTGGTGGGCCTCTCCAAGGGCAGCGTCTACGGGGCCATGGTTGCCTATGCCGGATGTCTGCGCGGGATGCAGTGCGGCAGAAGCGCCGAATCGGTGGGCGAGGCGGCAACTTCGGCGGTGGTCACCGGCATCCTGCTGATCACCATCTCGGCTTCGCTCATGACCATCATCTTCTACCGGTTGGGGATTTAAAATCATGCACGAGGCGGCCCATATCGAGGTCCGCGACCTGACCATGGCCTATGGCGAGTTTGTCATCCAGCGCGATCTTAATTTCGTGGTCAGCAAGGGGGATATCTTTGTCATCATGGGCGGGAGCGGCTGCGGCAAGACGACGGTGATGCGGGCCATGATCGGGTTGCAACGCCCGGCCAAGGGCGCTGTTTTTTACGGCGGCGAGGATTTCTGGAGTGTCGAGCATGAGGAGCAGGAGCGGCTCAAGCGGCGTCTCGGCATCATGTTTCAGGGCGGCGCCCTGTGGAGTTCGATGACCTTGGGGGAAAACATCGCCTTGCCGCTCAAGGAGTACACCGCGCTTTCGTCGCGCCAACGTGCCGAGATCGTTTCCTTCAAGCTGGCCCTGGTGGGGCTGGCCGGGTTCGAGGAGTTTTACCCCTCCGAGCTGAGCGGCGGCATGAAAAAACGGGCGGGTCTGGCCAGGGCCATGGCCCTTGATCCGGATATCCTGGTGATCGACGAACCCTCTTCCGGTCTTGACCCTCCCACCGCCAGACGCCTCGACGATCTGATCCTCGAACTGCGGGACAGCCTGGAAACGACCATTGTGGTTATATCCCACGATTTGGCCAGCATTCTTGCCATCGGCACCAACTCGATTTTTCTGGACGCCGAGACCCACACCATGATCAATACCGGTAAACCCAAGGAGGCGGTCGCCTCCGGAGATCCGAAAGTGCGCCATTTTCTCACCAGGGGGGCGGAATGAGCAAGCAAGCAAACCCAACGCTTATCGGGGCCTTTGTGCTCGGCGCCGTCATCCTCGGAATTGTGACCACCATGCTTCTGGCCGGGGGGAAGTGGTTTCAGGAACGGCGCCAGCATGTCCTCTATTTTGAAGGCGCGGCCCAAGGGCTGCAAGTAGGGGCGCCGGTGGTTTTTCTCGGGGTAAAGGTGGGTACGGTCAAGCGCATTCAGCTCGGGTTGGATGCGGAAAGCCGCCGTTTCATGGTGCCGGTCATCATTGAGGTCGAAGCCAACATGGTTCAATCCCTCCGCGGTGATCAGGTCGATCTGCAGGACCGCGACATCCTCCGGCAGTTGGTGGAGCAGGGGTTGCGCGCCCAGCTCAAGATGCAGAGTCTGCTCACCGGTCAGCTCTACGTCGATTTGGATTTTCATCCCGACAAACCGGCCCGCTTCATCGCCGGCGACTCGGAGGAGAGCGAAATTCCCACCATTCCGACGGCGGTGGAAGAGTTTACCACCACGCTGGAGGGGTTTCCCATGGAGGATTTCCTCACCGATCTTGCCGCGATCAGCCGATCGCTCAACGCAATTCTTTCCTCGGAGGCAACGAAGATGATTCCGGTGCGGCTGGAGACGACGCTGGCGCACCTGCAATCTTTAAGCGCCAAGCTCGACCGCGATGGCGATCCGGTGCTTGCCGAGATGCGCAAGGCGCTTGAGGCGGCACAGGCGGCGATGGTCAAGATCGGCGGGGTGGCCGAGGCCGGTTCCCCCGTGGTTGTGACCTTGGGCAAGGCCGGAGAGGAACTGGCCAAGACGGCGCAGGCATTGCAAGAGCTGGCCGGGGAAGAGTCGCCCACCGTACAGCATCTTGATACGGCGCTCCGGGAAATCAGCCGTGCGGCCCGTGCTTTGCGGCTTTTGGCGGAAACCCTGGAGCAGCAGCCCGAGGCTGTTGTGCAGGGAAAACGGATTCAAGGGGAAGGAAAATGAAAAACATACCCGGCACATGGCAGGGCAGCCTCCTGGTTTTTCTCATCGGCGCTTCGCTGCTGGCTGGCTGCGTCCGCACGTCTGCCCCGGTCAGTTATTACCAGCTCTCACCCTTGGACATTGCCAGGAGGAACACCCCGGTCTCTGTCGAGGCGGGCAAGATGGTGCTCGGCATCGGCCCGGTGCGGCTGCCGGAATACCTTGACCGGCCCCAGTTGGTCACCCGAATGACGCCCAACCGGCTGCACCTGTCAGACAGCCACCGCTGGGCCGAGCCGCTCGGTGAAAACATCCCCAGGGTGGTGGGGGAAAACCTCTCGGCCCTGCTGGGCACCGACCGGATCCTGCTCCACCCCTGGCCTGTTTTCAGAACCGCGGATTACCAGGTGATGGTTCAAGTGCTTCACTTTGAGAACGAAAGCGACGGGGCCGCCCGGTTGGTTGCCCTGTGGTCGGTCAAGGGGAAGGACGGCGCAATCGTGCTGCCGGAAAAACGGAGCAGTCATTCGGCTCCGGCGGCAAGCCGGGATCAGGAAGGGAAGGTTGCAGCCCTGAACGCGGCGTTGGGGAGTTTTTGCCGGGAGATTGCCCAGGCATTGACGCTGGAGCTGGGGAACTTATAACAACAGCCCTTCGACAGGGCTCTCCTGAGCTTGCCGAAGGGCTCAGGGCGAACGGGGGTGCGTAATGTATGGATATTCCGCTCGTGCTGAGCCTGTCGAAGCACTTGTTTGAATCAACTTCCGAGTTGCGGTGAGATCATCAACTGGAGTGGTCTCCCAAAAACGTCGCCCCGGTGAAAACCGGGGTCCGGTTCCGTTTTACCCTTTAAAGTGTCCAACAAGCCGTTTTAGCCGGGCCTGGGCCGCCGCGATCTCGGCAAGGCCGGCAAAGGCCCTTACCGTCTCGGCGTTGCCCGGATCAAAACCGCCGCGCAGGGGGTGACGGCCCAGGAGGGCGGCGACAAAGGCGCGCTCCTGCCGGTCCGCCGGTTCATCCGACTGTTCGGTGTCCGGCAGATTGTACCAGGTCGCGAAGCCGGGCTCGGCCAGGGCCTGCCGCACCGCTTCCTGCAGGACCATGGTCGCGCCATAGCCGTGCCGGAAGAGATCGCTCATGGGCCAGACCTCCAGCAGCTCGGCTGCCTTGGCGGCGGCTTGGGCCTCGTCCGGTTGGCAGGGCGGTTCCCCTTGGGCCAGCAGGGACTCCAACCCCAGCGAGATGGTATCCCGCACCCGGGTGACAATGGCGGTGATGTGTTCGATATCCTGCGGCTTTTCCCCGTAGGCCATGATCGCGCTGTTGATGGTCCAGACCAGTTCCTGCTGGAGGCGGGAGAGGTTTTTTGGGTCGGTAACCAGGGAGAGAGCTTGCTGCAGCAGGGTGGTTTCGAGCAAGGGCGCGGCATACACCGAGGGCAGGCGGGTGACCGCGCTGTCCAGCGGCTCCTGGGGCCTGGGCATGGGTTGACGGCTGGGCGGTTTGGAAAAAAGAGCGGTTGCCTCGACCGGGGTGGCAAAGCCCAGATCCTCCATGCGGCCGCTGCGGAAGCGCAGGGCTTCCTCCTCGATCTGGGTGGGCAGGTCCACTCGGACCTCGCTCAGCAGCCGGTGCGTTGCGGTTGGGTCGTATTGGTACATGGCATCCAGCAGGGCAAAGGGGTGGACCTTGAATGCCAGGTCGGGATTCTTCAGCTCAAGCAGATAGAAGCCGTCCGGGGTCATGGCCCTGGCCGTGGTCTCGCGTTCCTCGTCCTCCGGCTCCACCTGATCCGTATCCGGGTCGTACACCGTGACGTTCTTGGTCAGGAAGAGGAGCTGGAGCACATAATCCAGGGAGAGGAAGGTCTGGGCCAGGGTTTCCGCGTCGACGGCAGCAAAGGGCGCCAGCCATTCCTCAAAATTTTCGGCGGAGAAATCATAGCGGTTCCAGCAGTCCAGATCCAGGCAGGCCTGCATCTGTTCGTGGTCCAGCTCCCGGAGGATGGGCAGGGCTTGATCCATTCCCAACTCCCGGACGATGTAGTATGCTTCGAGAGGTTCCAGGGCCGCGACCTCCTCGGCCAGATCGGCGGCAGCCAGAAGCCGTTCGCCCCGGCGGGTCAGGGCGCGGGCCAGACCGGCGCGAAAGGGGGTGAGTTCGATGATGTTGCTGTCGCTCATGTGTATGTGTCCGTTGTGAGGGTCTGTGAAAGGGATTGCCGTCCGGGGAAGTGTGTCGCAAAGCCGGAATTGAACATCTGTACCATACTGCAAGAAGGTCGGCCGGGCATTTTTATTTTTGAGGCCACTGTGCCGGATACTCTGTCAGCCGCGTTAAAACTAAGCACGGACCAGGGAAAATCAATGCATTTTTCCCCGGTTATTTTAGAGTGGTCACCACCGGGAGGCGCATGAAAAAAGTTCTGCTCGCATCATTACAGGCCTGGATCGACCACCGCGGCGCCAGCAAGGGCGCGGCTCTGGCCTTTTACGCCCTGTTCTCCATGGCCCCCATCCTGATGCTGGCCATCGCCGTGGCCGGGTATTTCTTCGGCGCCGAAGCGGCCCAGGGAGAAATCATCGCCCAGCTTCCGAAAACGGTCGGACCCAATGGTACCCGGGCGATCCAGGCGTTTTTGTCCGCGGCCCGGGATCCAGTTTCCGGCCGGCTTGCAAGCATTGCGGCCAGTGTCATTCTGCTGGTCGTCGCCACCAGCGTCTTTGCCGAACTCAAAGAGAGCCTGGATGAAATATGGGGTGTGCCGCCGGCGCGGCATCCCGTTTTTGTGGTTCTCCTGCGCTCCAGATTGCTCGCCTTCGGCTTGGTGATGGTCCTCACCTTTTTGCTGCTTGTCTCCCTTGTCGGCGGTGCGGCGCTTGCCGTGCTTGCCAATTTCGTGGGGGGGATCTGGAGCAGGTCCGCCCCGGTTTTCTCCCTCTTGGCCTCGATCTTCTCCTTCGGCATCACCGCCTCGCTGTTCGCGGTGATCTACAAGATGCTGCCGGAAGCGCCCCCCTCCTGGCGCGATGTTTGTGTCGGCGCGGTGGTCACGGCGGTTTTGTTCGGCCTCGGCAAGTACGCGGTCGGCCTGTATCTGAGCAAGACCGGAGTGGCTTCCAGCTTCGGCGCGGCCGGATCGTTGATCGCCTTGCTGTTGTGGGTCTACTATTCGGCGCAGATTTTTTTTCTGGGCGCGGAGTTCACCCGGCAGTATGCCTTGGCCTTTGGCAGCCTCAAGCCCGAGGCCCCTGCTGCCGAGGGAAAGAATGGTGAGGAGGGAGGATGAGGAGCGCAGGGTGCGCGTGAGCTTAGGTGGGTGCGTGTAATGATGGGAGCATGTCTTCTCGTTTTTGCCCGGACTTGCCTCTTGTCTCATGAAATCAGTCAGTTAACCATAACTTTCCGGCAAAGGTGTTTGTGATGGAACTACGGATTTTGCCCCTCTTGTTTTTCGTTGTCCTCGTGTTGGGTGGCTGCGCCGGAAGCACGGCAGGGCTTCTCGGCAGCGACAGGGATGCCCATGGCTGTATCGGTTCGGCGGGGTATACCTGGTGCGAGGCAAAGCAAAAATGCATCCGGGCATGGGAAGAACCGTGTCGCCCGGAGGAGACGGTCACGGCCTGCTATGACTGTGCCGGGCTCGGAAAAATCATGGTCGAGTACTACCCCGGCGGTGGTGCTTCCATTCTGGCGCAGGGCAAAAGGTACCGCTTGGCGCAGGCTCTTTCCGCTTCCGGTGCCCGATATGAAGGGGAAAACATCATGATCTGGGACAAGGGCGGCACGGCGCGTCTTGTCTTGGAGGGCGGGGAATATTCCTGCGTGGTGGGCAACTGCGAGTAAGTT
>Ga0074195_1001751_pt1 | contig 27959 bp, 33 predicted proteins | sample EPASupsiteHSE623_FD_64525 | JGI IMG/M metagenome (GOLD analysis project Ga0074195, IMG submission 64525) | Bioremediated contaminated groundwater from EPA Superfund site, New Mexico - Sample HSE6-23 | ecosystem: Environmental > Aquatic > Deep subsurface > Groundwater > Contaminated ... | reverse complement strand
CTCGGACTTGTAGTCAACTGCAGATCACTTGAGAGAACAATCAAGAAGATACTTCTCCCATCCTTGCGGTTCAACAAGGTCTATACAGTATGGGACCTCCCGGACAGGCTTTTGTCGCCAGCGCCTCTCGATATCCTCATCGTCGACTACGCGACCCGAGACCCGAGAAGGATAGCCGACCTAGCCAAAGATTCACCGATAATCTGTGTCTCATCAATCACCGACGGACTGGAAGGGCGGATAGACGCAGCGATTGAAAACGCAGCTTACTCTAGAGCAGCATACCAAACCGAGCCGTGGACAGACCTGTGCGAACACACATTCAGCCAGATCGAAGAAGAACGGCTGCGCATAGGAGTCCAGTGCGCGATTGTAGAGAAGGCAGCCAACGACAGACTGGAAGAGGCCATACGCAACCTGAGCAAACCAGACAGCGGATCGCTCACTGAAAGATTCAGGGACATGCTGCCCAATGTATCCGGATACAAGAGAAGAGCGCTGCTGAACTACTTGAGGATGGCTGAGATACTGGTCGATGGCAGCCTCAAAGACCGGAAAGAGATCGCTTCGAAGCTCTATGAGCTGAACAATGAATTCGGGCTAAGAGAGTTCGAGGATAATTACCACTTGTTCTTCAACGCCGCCGCACGAGCAAGCACGATGGAGACTTTAGGCCCAGCCATAGACGGCGGGAACGCGCATGCAGCCAATGCTTATGGGCTCATAGTGGCCAAGGATGCCCAAGAGGAAGGAGCCAAGATCATCCAGACAGCCAATGAGATCGTCATGAGCCGCAAGCTATCAGCGGCGGGCAACATGATATTCTACGCAAAGATGGCCAAGAGCCCATCCAGGCTCGAGAGAGAGCTGCGCCTGATCAACTTGTTCAACAAGACAGCCCGGAGGATCATCAACAGCGTAGGACTTGTATACGGATCTGCGATACGGATCCCCAAGACAGCGATGTACGCGCTGAACAAGATCGACAGACCCAACCCCGATGGAGAGACCACACCCATGGACGTCCTGATCATAAAGTATATCCCTGGAGAATCCATGTTCAGCTACGCGCATGCCAAGAGAAAGGAAGCGATGAGCTATGGATCAGCCGTCGCTGGATGGAAAAAGATCCAATCAAAGCTTGTCGAGCAAACGCTGAAAGCACAATGTGCTGTGATCTCCATGGGCCAGATAGTGGCGCAGAAGGACCCTAGCGTAGTGGATATATTCCACACAAAAGGAAGCGATGCGACAAGAGAGCACTACATGAGGAGAGTCTCTGAGAAGTTCATCGGGTCCGACTCGGAGAACGCGATCAACCTAGATGTGAAAGCAAGGCATCCCCCTCAAGAGATCCTCCAATACCTAGACTCCCACAAGCACAAAGGACTCGACACGCTTCCGCCACTGCAGCCATACCTAGCGGGCGTGCTATGGAACGTAGCGCCACCGAATTTCCACGGCGCGCTAAGCCACATCGCCCAAGATGACAGACTGCTAGATGCCTACAGAATGAGGATTATGGAAGATATCCTACCTGTGATAGATATAGCTTGCGGACTTGATGAGGGGATATGCATAGACCTCCCTCAGAGGAACATCATAATCGCGAAGGCAGGGCTTGACTCCCTGATCACTAAGGGGAAGCTCAATCAATCAGACCTCGCTCCCATAGACCGCGAATGGATACGCAACACCCCCTACTTATTCGAGGCCATAACCGGATGGGAGAGCTCCCTGATGACCTCCAGCGAGACCATGCTACTAAGAGAAGATCTCGTGCTCAATGAGAAAACAGTGGCCAAAGCAGGCGCGACAATCCCAATCATGCATTACGCGCTGGCGAGATTCGCAGAAGACCTCCCTAAGATGATGGCATATTACATACCCCAATCTTCAGGGTTCATCGCTCCAAAATTACGATTCCCGGATTTTGATGAATTGTACCCTCAATTCTGCGCAGTGACCATCCTACAGGAGATGGCCCGCGCCGGAGCGATGACAAAATACTTGACAACAAGGTTTGATTCACCAACAGACCGGGAGAACCATTTCAAAGGGCTGTATGGCTCGTTCGAATCCATAATCTATCACTCCAAGGAACTCGCAGGGCACTTCCCTGACGGATCGATGGAGAGGCACAGCCTGACAAGGCTCAATGAGACGATCAAGGATGCGTATGAACATGCCTATAAAAAATTCAACAATAAACCAAGATAGGCCGCAGGACCTGCAGAAGAGGCTGTCGCTCACAGACGGCCACGCCCACGCTTTTAGCAGATGCGTCTATAACTACCGGAAGACACCACCAACATGGGCAGGATTCCTCAAGATGAGCCTCAGCGAGAAACTGGAGGTCTTAGAGACAAACATGACTGAGATCATCTGGCTTGCAGCCATGAGAAACATGGAATACCAAGCCATCACAGACCATGCTTACATATTCCCTGCCGCGCGAATAACATATGACCAATACCGGAGAGTCCTAAACAAGAGCATCGCTAAGCTGAACAGGCTCAGCAGGGAAGCGAACCAGGTGGTCATCGTACCAGGAGTAGAGCTGAATCTCAAGGTCTCGCCAGGAAAGGATCCGCACATAGACCTAGATGAGATATGCTATGGCATCAACGATCCATACCGATCCCTGAACCGGATGAAGATTATCATCTCATCAGTGCATGAACACGACATCAAGGATGGACAATTCATCTCCACCGAGGGATATCTCGCCTTGCTGAAAGAGAACATAAAAGGCCTCGCGGGGATATGGACACCTCAACAAAGAAGAGGACGCGTGCTAGTATGCGGGCACCCCTGGGACGCGGCATGCAGGATCAACAACAGACGATATGAGGCTATACTAAAAGAAGACAACTCTCTAAAGAAGAGATACCCCACGCTCGCATCTTTTGAATTGGATTGCCCTGACGCGCCGATCCGATACTTCGACGAAAAACAGCTCAAAGAGCTATCCGAGGCATTCACTGAGGGAGGAGTCATCCCTGAGCTGAACCTGCTGCAGATGCACGGACGCAGGGCAGAGATCCGAAGGGACAGGGGATACCACCCGAGAGACCGGCCCCCTATAGTCGAGGCGTATCTCGAGCACAGAGTGGAGAGCAAGCTACCGCCAGTGATCTCGATAGGAAGCGATGCGCATGTCCTGGACATGATAGGAAAGCATTTCGCGCTAAGGCCAAGATTCCCCGAGATCCTAGAGCAGGCGCCGCACCTCAAGTATGCGATCACATGGGGATACTGAAAGGATAACTTGCCGCGCGCAAACGGATTCAAGACACGAGCTCAGCCATATGATGGGCCTTGTCGACGATGCTCAGCACGTAATGCCCGGTGACCTGAGAGCCCTTACTCCCTTTGAGGAGAAAAGACATCCCTAAAGCCTCTGCCTCATTCTTCAAGTGTTTGTACTCGATCAAGCCGTTGAGGTCGTGGGACTGGAAAAGAGAATTGAATCTCTCGATCAGATCTGCCATCATCCTGAAAGCCATAGCTTCTTCCTTTGATATCTTGGGCCGGTTCTTGTGCAGGTACAGCGCGACATCACGATAGTCATCAGCCATCATCTCAGTGAAGCCAAGGAGCTGGTAGAGACCTGTCACTTTCTTGTGGTCGACATAGCCTTTCTTGTTGAGCATCCTCTGACAGAACATCGTGAGGCGATTGTTAGTGCGCTCGCGGCCCGCGATCTCGACCAAAGCGTCGAAATCACCTTTTGAGACAGCGTCGCTCGTGTCACGGGCCATCGTCGTCAATGTGAGAAGCACCCTTCTCAGGACTGAATCGAACTCCGTGTCCAAGGCCTGGGCGACATTGCGGAATATCACCCGCTTGTTCGACTGCTCGAGCACCTCGAACCCCAGTAGGCCTTCAGCCTCTTTCAACAATAATGGGATTATAGACGGGTCGCTGAACTCGACCTCGACCTCGTCATAGCCTAGCTTGTAGAGAGTGTAGATAGGCCGCCGGATGAATCGGTCGGCGCTCTGGATAAAGATCTTGGCCTTCTCGAACTCGACAAAGTTCTCTGTGCGGATTATGAGAGAGTTACCCTGCTCCTCTATCTCGAGCTCATCACCCTTCTTGATGCTATGAGCCTTGGACCATTTTCTCGGAAGAGACACAAGCTGGGTCGAGTCAGCGATCTGGATTACTTTGCGTTTCATGGGTCGATACCGGGGATAGCAGATTTTCACGGGCCCCCTATATTAAATATAGCCCGTAGCCCTATTGTGTATCAATCATAAACCATTATAAACTTTCCTATTTTATATAAAATTTAAGCAGATTATAAATTATAATGGAAAACTATATAATAAAGGTCGTATACTTTCCGATATATCCCGGAACAAATCCGGGGGAGACCCAAGGCAAAGCGGAAGACACAAACCAAAGAAAACGCGTGGAGGGTGGAAATATGAAAAAAATGCAAAGCTGGAGAGAGGACGAGTGGACAAGGGAGATCTACGAGGACATCTACAGCCAAGACATCCGGTACGAAGACCTCGAGAACGACGGGCTCGCGGACTGGGAAGAAGCCTTCATGCAAGGATGGGATGACGCTGCGTAACCGCGTCGAAGGTGACACAAAATGAGAAAAGACCTAGAAGGACCTAAAACAAGGATATCGGACTTGGATGCCATACGTGAGTTTCTGCTCACTGGGGGAAACAAGGACGAATACTTCGACAGCGGCTTCCAGAACGCCGGTTAGAGCCCGGCAAGGATGTGAGCGCCAGCCATCCCATTAGGGGTGACGCACCGGCGCAATCACCCTTCCACTCACCGTGATTGATGTGTAAGCCAGGTTGAACCTGGCCGATCACAGTCTTCACTCACTGCACCAACGCCGCTGGGACCGCCTGAACAAGGCACCCAGCGGCCCTTATATTCACACATCGTAATAGGGGATCACAACTGCACCACAGATAGACTGCGCTCTGCCTCACCGCTATCCCGATGTACCCTCCAGACCTCCTGAGACGCATCGAAGAAACCAGGGACCGCGGACTCACCGCCTGTAGGTACACCGATGAGGAAGGAGAGGAAGTAGAACTGCATCTAGGGATAATACCTTCGTGGGCGGACAAGTGGAACCTGGGCGATTGACTGCCGATACTTGAAAATGAGAGACGGTCGAGGAGAGCAAGGATTGCCTGTTTATTGATGATCGATCCTCATCGTGATCTTTTGGATTCCGGCTCCGGGACGCCAGGGGGACGGAGGAAATAGAAATTACCGTCCTGGAGACCTGCGACCACAGACAGGCAGAAACTGCTCATGGCGAACTCATTAATGGCTGCGAATTCATAGCAGTCCATGGCCAGGAGGATCGCGAAATCCGAGACCCTGTCGCGGCACTTATTGTAGTGTTTCATTAGGCCCAGTTTGGGGTGAGTCTTCTTGAGGGTCTTGAAGTTCTCATCGAAGCTGCCTAAAAAATTGAACAGCTGGTTGACCTGCTGGTTATATGAGGGGAAGTCTTCTTTATTGGGCAGTTTATGACCGTACTCGCGGTGCATCATATAAGGGACCAGGAAATCGAACGAGTGATACATGTAGACGACCTTTTTCTCTGTGGTGCCCTTGCTGTCACAGAAATGTTCTATGATACCCCGGACCTTCTTGCCGGTCTTTGGGGAAATCTCCTTCATCGAATCTGTGTAATTTAATGGCCTGAAAGCGAACTTCTTAAAAGAGTTGTACTCTTCGGGAAGAGGGACATCCAAGCCTCTAGTGATATCGTCTATCGTCGTGGGAGGATAATAGACCAGGCCGCCATAGTGGAAGATGTCGCTATTGCCCTTGATGGCCTGCAAGCCACTCTCTAAAGAGAGTGAGCCGCCCATCGGATTGAACAACTGATCGTTCTTGCGCTTCTCGATGAAGAGCCGACGGTATTCTTCCTTGATTTTTTGGTCCATGGTCCAACCCCTGATGATAATCAGATCTGATAATCAAAATCATGCAAGCATCTAGCGTCAAAGTCGCCCCTCAAGTAGCGGTACTGGTCATAGTAGAGCGAAGAGAGACCCTCGCGATTATGACACCGGAAAGCCAGGTCGGTCATGGCCGCGAACTCGAAATTGTCGAGCGCCAGGATGAGCCCTCTTGAAGGTTCGAGGATGATCCCACCCGGGGTGACTCTCCTCGACAGCGAGCCGTGCTTGCAGCGCTCCACCTTATACTCGAATATGTCCTTTCGGTAGAAACCATCTTTCATGTGCTGGAAGAGATCCGAGACCTGCGACAGCATGGACTCGCAGATCGCACGCTGTTGATCATCGACTACTTCGGATGGACCTACACGGGAGACATAGTACGGCGGTATGAAATCTAAGGTATGGTAGACATAGATCGTGCGCTCATCGTCGGTGGCAGAGCTCATTGAGAAATGGTCGAAGATTCCCTGAGAGAAGAATTCTCCTGGAGGGATCACCGGCCTCGCTCCGTCGTACAGAGGCTTTGCAGGCGTGAGAGACTTATGCAGCGTGCCGACAGTCTCGGAGGATGGGACCCCCTTTATCTTATACCTACCTTCGAAGGTCTTCGCGAGGTTCTCGAGCACGCTGCCGATGCCCCGTGGACGGAAATACACCACAGCGTCAAAGGCATTGTACCTGAACCTCTCGCTCATCGAGGTCATCGAGTCGGTCTCACTGTCCATCCATCCAGACGGATTGAGAGAGAATTCCGGGCTTGAGTTCCTCAGCGCCATAAGGAACCACTCTTCGAGGCTCAGATCCATGCAGTCTGGATGATTTCCAGATAGATAAACGATGAGTGTGGAGAATATACACTGATCCTGATGGAAAAGTGGTTTTTGTGGACAAGTCAGATTATTTAATAGGATACAGCAGAGGGGATACATGGAAAAACCAGAAGGGCTTGAGGGGAAGATAGATGGGACGGATAATTTGGAAATCATAAAGAAAACCAAAGGTGATCCAAACGACAAAGACGCGCCCTGGGAGCCCGAGACGCCTCTTGGGAACCTGTTCCTTGCTGGATTGTACCTCGCCACTGCGATGATGGGCTCGACCATCGGGACGGTCGAAGAGATGATATTGAGCTCTTTTGTGCCGGATCAGAAACGGAATTGGATAAAAGAGCACTTGGACCTCATGGGGAAATATATCAACTATTCTGTCTACCACCTGGCCAAGGCGTATAATCCTTCGTTGAGATGGAAACCCAAGCGCAAGGACGGAGAATCAGATTCTTAAACCCCTCCAGAATCCAGGAATCATGGCAGATGATCTGGCGCGATCAGGGGAATTTCCTGGGGGCAATAGGCTCATCGAGATTGTGAACGCCCACAAGTGGGAATTGATAGACCTATCCAGGGCGCCAATACCCAGGTTCATCTCTTATCACGATATGGACCTCATGGAGAGGGCGCGCGACATAGAGTATGACCGAAACTACCTGTTCGTCCCGATGGCAAGACAAGGAGTTAGGCCTTCACAGATATACGAACGGACAGGGGGAATAGGCCCTGCGATCAAGATCCATGACCCCTTTGAGGACAGATGGGGAGAACGTGTGATTGTTGCGCGCAAAGGGAATGGATACGTAGCGATATTCACCACAATGGCGCTGCTAAGCGAGACAAACACCGCATTCATGACATCTGCAAAAGGACAGCTGATGAATAACCCTGATCTGGTCGAGATCAGATGCCATTCTCTAGTCGACACGTTCGAGAAGTATTTCTGCATCGTACAGCCGGAAGAACTGATAGCAGTACCTGAGCCCGGGATGAAGACTAATTGATTTGACGGATATTTCCAGGAATCATGCCTGAGACCGAATCATCGAAATAGATTTATAACATCGACACTTATCGTCGGGATATGGAAGGCAAGGCGAAGACGACAGTGATAGGCATCATCCCACAGTATTCCCAGAATTCCAAGAATAATGTCTTCGCGAGGATCCTGATGCCGCCGGTCGGGATAATCTCTGTGTTGAGCCAGATAAACAGCGATCCTCGCCTGAATGTCTACGCCATCGACGAGAATAATTACGCAGGGCCTAGGGATTTCACAGACATGCCGGACCATTCTTTCTTGCAGGGGAGGGAGCCAGCTAAGATCGCCTTGTTCTATGGAGGGATGACCAACTCCATACCCAGGATGTTCTCGGTCGCAAAGCAATACAAGAAGTCCGGAGCGGTGACGATCGCTGGAGGCAGCCACGTCGACGCGCTGCCAGAAGAAGCATTGAGATCAGGGGTGGACATCGTAGTGCACGGCGAAGGAGAAGAGACGATTCAAGAGCTGCTCGACGTGCTGATGAAGCCTTTGAATGGAGACGAGCGTGATAGAGCCCTGATGCAGATCGAGGGGATAAGCTTCTTGGACACCGAGAAGGGACTGGTGTCCACAGGGAAAAGAGAGCATATCAAAGATCTTGATGGGCTTAGAGCGACAGACCTCACCATCATAAAATTCCTCAAGAAGAGATGGAGCGCCATCCCGATAAACCGCGGCCGAGGATGCAACTTCAACTGCGAATTCTGCGTCGTGAACAAGCAATACGGCCGCTACAAGGCAGGATCGATCGAGAGGGCGATGGAACAAGTGGTCAGATACTCCGACATGGGATATCGATCATTCTTCTTCACTGACGACAACTTCGCACAGGACCCTAAAGAGGCAAAGGAGCTATGCCTCTTGATAGGAGACTACAAGAGGAAGTTCAGGAAGAAAATCAGCCTGACCGTGCAGGTAAGAAACGAAGTGGCCAACCAGGACCAGCTGATAGAGGCGATGAAGTACGCAGGAGTCGAGACGCTATGCATAGGATATGAAAGCCCTATAAACGAGGAATTGAAATCTATGAGGAAAGGAGTCACAGTGGAATTGTTGGTCGAGAGATCCAGGAAACTATCGGAATCATTCTACTTGCATGGGATGTTCATCTTCGGATACCCGACGTTCAAAGACTCGAAATACAGGTCTGACTTGAGCCTTGAGCAGAAGGCAAAAGCGTACCTGAGATTCTTCAAAGACGCGAGGATAGACACGATACAAGTGTTCAACGCCGTGCCGCTGCCAGGGTCGGAACTCCGCGCTAAGCTGGAATCAGAAGGACGTCTATTCCCCCCAGAGATGGTCTGGTGGGACAAATACGACGGACTTTTCTTGACGTATGACCCCACTCCTGAAGGACTGGATCCCTACGAGCTGCAGACCATCCCCCGGACATTGATGAAAAAAAGGTACATGGGCAATATCGTGAGCAGGACACTCAACTATGGAAACTGGCTGAACTGGGCATACAACGCGACGGTTGGTTTCCCTATCCAATTCTCGGTGTTCTATACTGGAAGGTTTGTGCGGAACCTCGTCGAGAAGAAGAGACGGGAAAATATCGAAGGATGCAGGAGCATCTTCCACGCGTCCCTTATAGGGGCTTGGGCAGACATAAAGAGGAAATGGAGGAACCTGGCGGTCAGGACATATGGAGGCAAGATAATGAAGAGATGGATTGCGGAGTATGAGAAAGGGGATTATCTAGCCAGATTGAAGAGATTGCCGGCGAGAAGGGTGTGAAGGGCGGACGTGATGTTAGTAGGATAGAAACATCTAACCCATGCCTATCGCTTATCCGCGATCTCTTTTTTGACTGCGCCAAGAAGAGAGGGGAAGCACGATTTCGCAAGATCCACAGAGTCATCTGCCTCAGCCTTGGTCGGATGATAACCATAATAATTGATCTTCCGCCTCAGCCTCCTCAAGTTGTCTATAGCGCTTGTGGGCCTTGACGTATTGACTTCTAATTTCAGGAGGGCGTTGATAGGTGCGACGTGATCGTCTGACTCTATACCTTGGCTGACAAGGATGGCGTCGCCTAGCATCCTGAAACATTCATAGATGTTGCGGACTACTGTGAATGCGGATGTGTCGCTTGTCGGGAGGGTCAATGTGAAAGCCATCTGCCGCTCGGACTCATCCAAGATAGACTCTGCATCCTTGTAGTCAGGGATTTTGACCCTCATGGCCGCACCTCAAGGAATCCTTCGAGGACGATGCCGTTGGCGATATTGGCGAATAGGTTCAATGGGATGTTATTCCTAGAGAATACGTGTAGGTTGACTGGGACATCCTTGCGGTAGCCGAATCTAGGGACTGTGCCGAGTTCGATCATCTCTGGGCCTTTGTCAGAAAGGATTTCTACGGCTATGTCTATGTCGCTGCTTTCAATATCATCGCCTTTGCGGATGCTCCCGAAAAGCGAGATCGAGCGGGCGCCTGGGACGGCTTTGTGGACAGCGTCGAGGATGCCTGAGCTGTAGATGAGAGCCAGGTGGTATGGGATCTTCCTTTCACGATTGTAAGGGTGGGATTGGTCGCATGAGATGCGCCATAGCCTGCCTATAGTCTCTAGTTTAAGGAAGCCTTCCTTGGCGAGCTGAGTGACTGCGAGATTGGCGGAGGTCTTTGATATCTTGGCTAATGCGCATAGGTCGTTTAGGCTGAACTCCTTTGTGGGAAAATCGAAGAACAGGTGCTGGACCTTGCCGTATGCGTCGACGTATTCTATGGGGGAGATCGAGCTGGATGAGACGATCTTGATCTTCTTGAGCATAGGAATGGTATCTTTGGGAACTATATAAGCTTTATTGGAACCAAGTGGTTCTAGAATTGTTCAATTGGTTTCGAAGAGAACTAATTAACATCCCTATATGGGCGAGTTCTTAAATCAATGGGATATTAGGTTTTTATGAGAGTCAATATAAAAAATAGGGGATACTACTGTTTCCGGATTTAAGAGAATTCAAATTTTTTCTTGATTTGACCCTTTTTAAATCCTCAGAAACCTCTAAGACATGGAACGAATTTACTTCACATAAGAAACTAGGAGGCTTATTTTTTATCTCTTTTAAGGCGTTTTGTTGTTCTTTTTTTGTTTTAAGATTTGCAATTGTTATATGGGGGGCATATGAGAAATTTTTATCCCATCGCAGCCCTAATTTTTTGTATAATATATTCTTGATTTTGATAATTTCTTCTCTGCCGTCAGTAACATCCAAAAAAATCAAGTTATGTTTTGAAGATGCCCTAATCTTGTTTAGTTTGATTTTAAACGGAGAAAATTCTTTTGTTATTTCATGAATTTTTTTCGTTAGGGGTTTTTCTTTAAAATAGTAAACTAGTGCTATATGGGGTTTTAGCCAATCATATGAGGGATCGTATTTTTTTCTAATCGAATTAATGTTATCAATCCCTGCAAACTTTGGAAAAATCGCGATTGTATAATTCATGCTCATTAAGAGACCGAGTTGTGTATATATTTTCTTGCATCTTGAAAATTTAAAGCCAGCCTCCGACGGGCCCGAAGCAATAGAAGTTGAATCCTCTGGAAATATTCAAATGATCTGGAGTGGTTTGTTTTTGGATTTTATAGGAATTGTACCACAAAGTGCGCCCAATTCCGTGGGCTTCTCACCGGTCTTCCAAAGCCTCCGGCAAAAAAATCACTCTTCGCTTCCCTGCAGAATAATGAGATCCTCAGTCGTGAGCTTCTCGCCTTTCTTGATCTTCTCTTGGACCTCTTCGATGCGCTGCGAGAGGCGCTTCTTCTGTCGGGCTTGCTCCTGGGCTTCCTGACGCTGCTGGTTGTCCCGGACCTTGTGCTCGCGCTCGACGCGCATCTCTCCTAGCTTGACGGCGAGATCGTCGTGCTCTTTCTTTGTTGTGAGGAATTGTGATTGCAATGACTCTTCCTGCTTCTTGAGCTCGTCGACCTCTTTGGACCAGACGAGTATCTGCTCATGGAGAGCCTGGGACTGCTTGGCCTTCTCCTGAACCTCATCGTGGGCAGAATCGGCCTTGGCCTTGAGGGCGTCGATCTCTTTGGAGAGGGCGCGGACCTCTGAGGAGCCTTCGTCGCGCTTCTCGGTCTCGTCGAGCTGGCGCTTGAGCTCCTTTATCATCTTCATGAACTTCTGCTCCTTCTCGAAAGACGGGGCTTCGGTCTCGATCTTGCGGTTGAGCTCCTCGATCTGGGCCCTTATGCGACCAGGCGACTCCCGGGGGCCTTTGAAGACCTGTGACGGGGCTTGTTTCGGCAGCTTCTCCTTTAGAGCCTTGATCACGTCGATCTTGTCACGGATCTCCTGGGAGAGCTTGGCGCGGTCGTCTTTTTGCGCCTTGACTGAATCAGTGAGAAGGTTGCGCTCTGACTTCTTGGTCTTGATCTGGCCGATTAGCGACCTGATCTTCTGAGAAACAGCATTCCGCTGGCTGAACAATGATTCCTTCTGTGCGTTCAACTCCCTGAGACGGGAGTGATCGTCTTTTTTCTCCGCACTTGGGGCATCTGTCTCTTGTTCTTGTGCCATCTCGTTGTCGGCTCGCAATTGACGCCGATTCCGGCGCCTTTACTTCTTGGTCGTTTCGGTCTGCAGTCCAAAAAAAGAAGGGGCGCCCTTCGGGCGCGCCCTCAAGTGGACTTCATGCACGCTATCTTTATCCAAACAGCGCGCCAAGGCCGGCAGCAGCTTCCTCTTCGGACTTCTTCTCGACCTTCTTCTCTTCTTTCTTATCTGCCTTGGCCTCTCCACCAGCAGGCGCGGCGGCTACAGCGACAGGCGCGGCCACAGCGGCCTTCTCGATGGCTTTCTCTATGTCGACGCCGTCAAGGCCAGCGACAAGCGCTTTCACACGCGCGTCATCGACCTTTGCGCCGGCAGCCTCGAGGACCTTCTTGACCTTAGCCTCGTCTATCTTGCCACCTGACTTGTGGATCAGGAGGGCCGCATACACGTATTCCATTTTTCATTCCTCCATTGAGTTTGCTTGTTTTAGTCACTTGGGGCGGTGGGATACCGTCCCGATGATCGTACTAGAGGTTCGCCTCTGACTTCACTGCCTTGGCCTGGGCGTCTGCCCTGGCGAGGATCTCATCCTTTGTGGATTCGGTCAGGAAGGCCGACTCTAGAGAGATGGCCTTTGCTTCCCGGAATGCCTTCTGGATGAGGAGTTCGCGGTTGTCTTTTGTGACAAACGCTGCCTCGACCGAGAGGTTGTGCGCCCATCTGGCCGCCTTAGTGACGTCTGCGATGAGCGCGTCCTCGTCGATATCAAGGACGCTCTTATTGAAGATGAAACCTTTCTCGTACAGCGCGACGAGGTCGAGCCCGATCTCCATAGGGGTGATGCCCAATCTCATGAGCATGCTAGCGAGCTTGTCGCTGATGACCCCTCCTTCTTTGACTACGACAGTGTCAGAGACTATGGCTATCTTGCCGTTGTCGACCTTTGACTTGATGCCGAGGCCGGCTAGTTCACTAATAACTGGACCTGGAGCAAATGGGGTGGCTCCAGCTTTCACCATGATGTCTTTTGGAGCCTTCTGACCGGCTTTAGCGGCAGCAGGAGACTTGGACTTCTTGATGAGCTTGAAGATGGCGAACGGGTTCTCCTTGGTGAAGAGGAGCCCTGGCATGCCCTTGAACTCTTGCTCTATCTTCTCGATGCCTGGCTTCTCGGCCTTGACCTGCTCGATGGCCAGGTGGATGATGCGCTTCTTGGCCATAGTCATGGCGACCTGGCTCCTTAGTTTTTGGCGGATCACGTTGGCTTGAGATGCCGGAAGCCCTTCCATGTTGAGGACTCCGATGATCGGGTAAGACTTGAAGAGTTGGACGAGCTGCTTGACCTGGTCTTTCTTGTATTGGGCGACGTGAGCCTTAGGGTGGCCTCCCTTGACGTCGACCTTTACAGGGACAGCTGATTTTGGAGCGACTTGCTTTGGGGCGGGCGTGGTCTTGGGTTTAGTTTCTGCCATGATCACTCACCTGCCTCCTTCTTTGATTTCTTGGGCTTTGCTGCCTTGGATTTCTCTTTGGCAGGCTTCTCCTCTTTAGGTGATTCCTTAGGGGATTCTGCCTTAGCCTCATGAGGATTTGATTTTGATTCTGGCTTCGCTGCCGGTTGGGCGCCGACCCTTATGACCGGGCCCATGGCGTATTTGAGAAGAACGTGTCTGACGTTGTTCTCCTCTCCCGGTAGAGCGTGAGTGATATGGTTATACACTGTCATGATGTTGTCCATCAAGTCGGTGTCTGACATCGACTCGTTGCCGACGACGAGCTGGACGACTGGCGCGGTCTTTGCCTGGACCCTGACAGTCTTCTGGAGCTTTTCGACTAGAGGAGTGAGATTGGCGTTAGGCGGGACGACACATCCAGCCTTGGGGTTTGGCATCTTGCCTTTTGGACCGAGGATGCGACCGAAGGTCTTGGCTATCGCCGGCATAAGAGCGGCCTGGCCGAGGAAGAAGTCATTGCTGTCCGCGAGGCGCTTGACTCCCTTCTTGTCAGCGTCGTACTTCTTGAATTCCTCGTCGAGGACGCATGCGTTGCAGACCTTCTTGGCCTGGTCGATGAGCTCTGCTCCGACGAAAGCTGCGACGTTCACCTTCTTGCCCCTGTTGTGAGGCATGGTCACGAAGGCGTCTAACTGCTCTTCAGGCTTCTTGAGGTTTAAGCCTTTAAGAGTCACGATAAGCTGGATAGACTGCTTGAAATTGCGCTTAGGAGAATCTGTCCTAACTCGTTTGAGAGCTTGCTCGAAATCTTCTTTCTTCATCTAAGTTTCCTCCCGCCGAAGCGGTAGTGACGGAATTTCAATTGGGAGACGGGTACTGTTTAAAAAGGTTTCTTTGTGAGGGGGGATTTTCACTAGTTTCATGATCTACTTGATTTCCATAGAAGTTCGAATATCTGCCTGTATGAATTGGATACGTGTTCGTTATTGATTATCGTGACTATCGGTGTTTCGGTCCAGACTACAAAAGCGACTTTTGTTCCATAGACTGTAGTTTCTGTGAGCGGTTCGAATTCTTCATCGAAGAACCTCAACTTCACTGTATCTTTAGGGATCAGCCCTGCCCAGCCCCTCAACGATCTGTGGAAGATCATCCGAGCAGTTATCCTGTGCTCTTTTTGTTTGATATGTAGATTTTGCCAATAATGACTTCCGATTATAATATCGGACTCCTTTGGCCCACCAAAAGCGATGTAATCTAGTTTTTCAGAGATGATCTCTGAATAGATCTGCTTAACCCCCGAAAGACCCCTTAGAACAACTGCTGTTTCCGGGGTGATCGTGTGACTCTTCTGAAGCTCAACTTGTTTCGCCAGCCGCTGAGCGATATTCTCTTGTTCATCGACTTCGCTTTTCTTTTTTTGGATTAAATCAATCAAAGAATTAGGCGGTTGCAATTGATACACCCTCTTTTTCCCCTCAATCACCTTCGAGATTATACCTTTTTCACACATACGTTCCAATGCGTCATAAGTGTTAGCCTTGTAGAACCCGGTCTCTGCTATGAGTCTCTGCACATTTGAAGCGCCTATCCTTAGCAAAGTCAGGTACAGAGCAGCTTCAGTCCGTGACAACCCGAGCCTCTTCAGTTCGTTCAGTTCCAAAGTAGTATTAGTATACTACTACTGATATAAAAACATTCTGCAATATTTTACCGTCCCTAAGGGGCGAATATCCTAATGGGAGACTACAACAACTTTGCGAAAGAATATGCGGAACAAACAGAAGAGATAGAGAAAGCGACTAGAAAGCATTTCTATTCGTTGATCCCCGGACCACTAGACTCAAAGTTATTACTTGATGTGGGATGTGGTCCTGGACATGACGCAGAACACTACACCATAAATGGAGCAAATGTGATGGGAATCGATAAGTCACCCAGACAGATAGAGATTGCTATCAAGAGAGGAGGTGGAACGTTTGTAGTGGGAGATATGGAGGATCTTCCATACAAAGCTGATACATTTGATGCCGTCACAAGTGTTTATGCACTCCAAGCATCAGACGATGTCCCAAAAGCATTAAGAGAGATGATAAGAGTCGCTAAGCCCGGCGCAACCATACTTGTAGCGACAAAACACCCGTTCAGAAATCTGCTTGAAAGCCATATCAATGATGGAAATTCTGACTATTATTCCAAAAGAATGGTAACCTCACGCATCTTCAACTATACAATAACGCTATCTGAACCAGGACATACACTGATGGAATACTTACACCCATCGATACTTTCACGAGCAACACTAGAACTGTTCGAAGAACATACAGATTTCCCAGCTAGCGAACAAGTGATACCAGATATGAAGTTTCCAACATTTATGATAACCAAGTTTGTAAAGAGATAAGCGCTGAGTTTGAGTCGTTTATACCGCGGCGGATCGACAGATCGCCTACCATGACTATGGAAACAGAAGATGTGAAATGTTCCGGCGAGGGATGGAAATATTGGACTGAACTGATTGGTTTTTAGTCTATTTCCAGAATTAGCCGGAGGATTGTTTCTCCTATTCGGAGGAATTCCGGATTCTGGGGAGGAAGGCATTTGAATTTGAAAGATAATATCTTTGAGATGCCGATCGCTGAAATTAGTGAGAATAATGGCCTATGTGCCCTCGATACCGAAAGTATAAATATAGGTTATACGTTAGTAGAACCTATGGTTATACTCACTGAGAAAATGAAAGTAGGCCCGAAGGGCCAGGTCGTCATCCCGGTTTCTTTTAGGAAGCGGTATAACATCTTTCCCGGGGACGAGGTCATGTTCGAGGAGAAGGAGAACGGGATGATGATCACGAAGCCGGAAGTGGACGTGATCGCTTTAATGAGGAAGTCGGCGGCGGAGATAGGGCATGTGGGGCCGATCGATTCGAACAAAGAATACGAAGAAGAGATAGAGAAACGGCTCAAACGGGCGGGGTTGTAAAAATGGCTGTTTATCTCGATTCAAACATATTGATATTCGCTTTCGTGAACAAGGATGAGAAAGGCGAGAAAGCACGAGCGCTCTTTGACAAGATCGTCAGGGGGCAGCTAGAGGCTGTGACGTCAAACCTGACTTTCGATGAAGTGTTCCATAAGGTAAACAAGCTCGTCGGCAGAGAAAAAGCGCTATCATCCACCCAATCAGCGTTAGGGATCAGAAACCTAAGATTCCTCGATGTGGATGGGACAGTGGTGAGGAAAGCGCACGAGCTATTATCCAAATACCCCCTTCATCCGCGTGACGCAATACACGTGGCGACGGCGATAATATGGGGAGCATCTTCGATCATCACCGACGACAAAGATTTCTCTGAAGTGAAAGAGATCAAGTGTGAAAAATTAGTGTGAAATTCAGAACTGCATCCAGGCACCGATTATCAGAAGGACTCCTTCGACGACAAAGATGATGTTGTAGGCGAGGATAGGCAGGCTGATAAGAGCAGGGATCACGCCGAAAGAACCCAGGATCTGGATCAGACCGAGTGCGATGACTAACAGGCCGATTATCAATGAGACCTGACCTATGTGCTCGCCCCACTCCCCCCAGGCGTCGACGAGGAGAAACAATCCGCCTCCTGCCAAGAGGTAGGCTGCGACTGTGACGATCAGAGATGTGAGGAACGCTGGAAGGCCGAAAGGAAGGACTCCCCAGCTGTTCAGGAGAGGAATGCCTCCGAGAATGGTCAGGATTGCGCCTATTGTAAGGCTCCAAGGCGATACAGGTGATTCCCACATGATGGATTGGTTTTCCTTGTCCCTCTTATAAATAGGTTTCGGGGGTTTCGTGTGTGATAACGAAAGGTTTATAAATACAAGTAGGTTATATGATACTACAATAAAGTGGTAAAATTGAAGAAAAGGTGATCACAAATGAGTTGGAAACACTATGTTGCGGGCGGAGCGACAATCGCGGCCCTTGGGCTTGGCGGCTTGCTCGGATCGTTCTACAATGGCACAGGGTACCAGACAGTGAACAGATCCAGTGTCACCATGACCGAGAACGATGTGAAGGAGAACTCCAGGATAAGAGTCGTCAGCCTCGATGACCATCTGGCCGGAGAGACCAGCAACGTCTCAAAATCGAGCCTCGACAGCTACACATCAAGCAATGTCTCGGCATGCAAGAACAAAGTCTCCACAGACAGCCAGATAGATGTCATAAGCGGCAGCTCAAAGTCAGAGCCTTCCGACTACTTGCAGTGATACTGCAAGTTTTTCTTTTCTTATCACCAATAAAAAAAGAGGTGCAAAAATGGGACTCGAAAACACGATCAAGAAGCTCCTTGTGGGAGGAGCCATCATCGCATCAAGCTTATCGCTTGCCGGCTGCGGCGGATATGAAAGACGCGTCGACGCAAGCAACAACACAGTCAACAGCAACGCAAGGCTCGATATCAACCAGCTAAACAGCGACGGACCTGTCCTGACTGGAAGATACAAAGCCAAGAAACACAAAAATGGCACATGGGAGATAGAAGGAGAGGGAAGCCCCCAATCCCAATCCAGCAGCTCGAATGGCGGAACGACAGACGGCTGCAAGAACACAGAGAGGATCTCTGACGAATACACCCGCGATGTGGAATTCGTTGTCGAGAAAGGCGCCAAGGACTCTCTTTACAAAGTGGTCGAGCTCTTCAAGATCGCGACCTACCAAGGCAACATGCCTAACGACGACATAAAAGTCAGGAGCGACATAGCAGGACAGCTATTGCCTTACCTTGAGAGCTCGATGACCGACCCGTTCTACAACAAGTCAGGCAGCGTCTTGAATAGGTGCGGCGGGCGCATCGTGCTATCAAGAGAAGTGCTCGATGGAGTAGTCCTGAGATACCAAGCGAACACGCCATCTGCAACAGAGAACGCGCCGACGAGCGAAGCATCGAACGAGGAGCCTGCTCCTGAAGCGCCGCCTGCACAATACAGCGCGCCTCAATCGAGAGGCCATGGCGGATTTCACGGCGGAGCGCACTTCCGGATGGTCCAAGGGGACTGGCTAGGAAGGAGATTCACGCCAGGCGGAGATGTCAGGTCTTACCACCAGAGGGCGAGCGGCGCATATTATAGAAGGCGATGATCGCCTTCTTGTTTTTCTTTAAGCGTTTCTGATATCATCAGAAGGTTAGAGATGGCTCTTGATGGTAAATATCCATGCCTTTTCTCACCCAGTATTTCAACCCAGTTATATATCATTATATAACTCCTTTTAGTGTTTTATTTGCTGACCGAAGAACATAGTGGTTTCACCATGAACGCCACCAAAACAACATTATGCATGCTGCTATCTGCAGCGATAGGATCAGCCGCCACCACGACCGCAATCTGGGAGATGAATCAGAAGGAAGAAGGGAGATGGCATCCAGCCAGGCCGGAGGTCAACTACCTCATCCAGAAGATCGAAGAAGAACGGGCGGAGAACCCGATCGCTCCTCGGCACGGGATACCTTACGGGCTCACAGGAGGGAATGGGAGGATAGATGAGTACGACACCAAGACCTGCCGCTCCCACGAACTGCACGACGCGATGGTCAAGTGCGCAAGCGACGCAGAGCACTTGATCTTGAATGTATCCGGAGTCGATATCGCATTCACCACTCCATCTGCCCAGCGGCGCTACTTCAAGGCAGTCGAGAACATGATAGCAGATGGGGATCCTGGGACTGAGCACAAGAGATACCTGGAAGACTCGATCCCACTCGCAAAACCGTACAAGACACTGTCGAACGGCATCCCTGCGATAGATTACGCAGGCGCCACTCGGCTAGCCAAGATCGCATATGATAACCACAACAAGATGCGCGGGCAGAGAGGCGAGTGAAGATGGACCGCAGGACAACGCTGTGCATGATCCTTGCCGGGGCGATCGGAATGTATTCTAACGATATAGGTGCAGTGTTCAGGATAGCCAACGATGCCCGGGAATACTTTCGGGCTGAGACTAACAGAAATAGCGAGACCGAAGAGAGCGAGCCGAAGAGACTTTATGAAAATCCCGAGACAAAAAAATCCACAAAGCGTGGCTTCCAGCCCACCCCTGAAAATATCGAAAACGTCAAGTGGCTATATTCAAGCGACAGAGCCAAGACGGTCTTCCATCAGGGACTGGCACGAGTGATCGGAGATATCGAATGGTCAGATGATGCGTCTGTGCGATGCGACACGATGCACCACCTGCAGGACACTTTCTACTCGTCTGCGTTCGGGATCGGCGACCCGGAGTGGATCGGAGGGCAGCTCCTCGGGGACCGCGTCATGGATGAGGATCGGGCTCAGAGGATATACCATCATTCCTTGTCGTTCCACGGGCAGGGGAGATATGTAGAAGGGGATGTGTGCCTGAAGAAGTTTGTCGATGAAGCAGAGAACGCGCGGGCGCGAGAAGCGTCCAGATGCAGGACATGGGGAGACGTGGCTGTGAAGTATCTTGGCGCCAGGCCTGCTTCTGGATGCAGAGGGTTGAGCGCTGAACAGAGAGAGATAGGGAGGTACAGATGGAGGAGGTGAGCGGCGAGACCGGTCTTCTCTGTAAGAGGAGTATCTTGAGCAGAGGAAGGAATGGAGGTCGACTAGATGGAAGACTGCAAGAGACATCAGACCAAAAGATGGACCGTCTCGATCCTCGCGCTAAAAGGAGATTCTGGGGAGGAGTACAAGGTGACTCGACAGATACATGAATTGAGCGTGTCAGAGACTATTATGTTCAAATCCAAAGACGATGCGAAAAGGCAATTCGAGGAGTGGCTAGAGTAGCGCATCCATCCTAGAGTTCAAGGCCTGGATGAGGGTATGCTGGCGATAATGGAACTGGTCCGGTATGCCAAAAGAGATTATTCTCTTTGACAGGTATTGCTTCGGGAACCTGCGGCCGATCTCAGCGCGCTGTTCATCCTCCATGACAACGATGATATCCGCCCAGTCCAATTGAGCAGCAGTGACGGGGTCATGGTTATAGAGGCCTGCTGACTTTGTCTCGAACCTGCTGCTGAATATCTCTTCGGCAGTCTTGCTCCGATGTTGGTTCTGATTGCAGATGAAAAGGACTCTCATGGACGATGATGGGTGTTTTGAGGATATAAATATTGAGGACCGGTTTTATCCTCGGATACACTTAGAAAGATATAAATAACCATAAACGACGGACAACCCTCGATCCAGATGCGAGCATCCTCTAAATTACTCATATCGATTTTCGCGGCAGTGATCGCGGTGTCTTTAGTGATGGATGCCGCTTTCGCGCAATCAACGCTTCCTGGATTGACGACTGCTACATCTGGCAAACTGGCGCCACTGCAGAGGGTCTTTAAGATATTCGCTGACCCATGGGTCATGGCATTCGGGATATTCTGCGGATTCTGGGCGCTGTTCTACTTCTCATACAGGCTCGGGCTGGAGAAGAGCGGACAGGTCCCGGCGACGTACGTGCACAAGCTCGCCATGGTGCTGTCATTCCTTAGCATGGCACCGATGCTATGGTGGATCGCGACAGCAGTAGACGCCAAAGCAGCGACAAAGACACTGTTGTTCACATATATCGGACCGACAGCAGTAGGGCTTGTCGGAGTGATAATACTATCGATGGGATACTGGAGCGCGCGACACGTGTTCAGGCCCGCGGGGCCGTGATAACGATGGCAGTAGCTATGTCACCATGGCTTGAATACTTCGTCGAGGCAGCGCCCTTGCTATATGGACTCGGATTCTTCGCCGTAGACGTGCCAATAGCATGGGGGCTTGCAGGCATCGCATCAGGCATGTTCCTTGGCTCAGTAGGATATGGAGTGATGCAGCTAGACGCTTACGGAGTGATGAGCTTGCATATGCTCACATGGGCGATCATCGGATCTGTACTCAGCTACGGATCCCACTACAAGAGACTGCTCGGCTGGAACAGGACAGGAGTGCAACCGACAGAGGTCACCCCGGTCGCTGCACAAGGCCAGCCCGGAGCGCCATCACACCCAAACAACTGCGTCTTCGTCGGAACAGTGCACGACGCGCGCAGCAAGTCAGACGTGATAGAAGGAGCGAAAGTAGGAATTGTCGGACAAGCAGGATCCGAGACCACTACAGACAAGGACGGCAGATACAGGCTAGAACTGCCTGATGAAGCGTGGCTATGGAAAGCCAAGGTATCGTTGGAAGCGGACCACCCGAGCTATCATTATTCCAAACATAGCGCTGAGATAAAAGTCGAGAAGGGAGCACAGAAAAGGATAGACTTCCCGATGGACCGGCTCGTCGGGCCGAGGGCCGCACTAGGAAACGTCAAGATAACGTTCGCGGACGAGAACGGGAACAGAGCACCGAACATAGTTCGGCCCGGAGGATGGTGGGGATGCCACATCGAAGCATTCGCTCCCGTCACATTAGACAAGCCATCAGGAAGGCATGTGCCGACAGGCGGCGAGGACCGATTCGAACTCATAGACGAGAATATCAACCCCGGCAAGCTGATAATGGAGCTGACTGAATCAACACCGAGATCACAGGGCGAGATACGCTACATGAGCCAGACGCACGTGTTTGTGCGAGCGAGAGTGCCATCAAGATACGCTGACGGCACACCGATACCAATGAATGCCGACTTGAAGACGAAGCTGGCGACACACTTGAACGTCACATGAGAAGGACCCAAAAATGACACTGCTAGAGACCGAAATACCGGATTTCATGACGATAAAAGGCGGCACAATGAGCCGCGAAGATGAAGAGATACTAGTCAGCATACTAGAGAGCATGGTTGAGAGATTACGGAAGATAGAGTCAGTGACAGACGCGCTGGTGAAAGAAGAGAGCGAGACACCGGAGCTCGGACGCGCGCTAGTCGTATGCAATGGAGAGCTTGTTGACCTGAAGCACGCTGAGATAGAAGTCCGGATGTCCACACTGCCCTACATGCCCAGAGAACCATTAGAAGCGCTTAGCAGGGTCGCGACAGCACTGAGAGAAGTCTCATTGCGTAAATCCAGGATATCAGCAGGATTCAACGACGTCGAAGGGCCGTGCACAAAACTATTGGACACGATAAACTCATCGATACAGCACTCACTCCCATTGCCGAGCCCGAGGACTCTCTATATCCAGAAGACAATCGACGCTACAGTGGACAGGATAACCTCAAAGTTGGGGATCGGCGAAGTGAAGAGAGCGGAGGAAGCGGCGAAGAAGGCTGAAGAAGAGAAGGCAGGCGGAGCAAAGAAAGCTGCAGCGCCAGCAGAGAAGAAAAAAGAAGAGAGCAAGGCTGCAGCGGAGAAGAGCGCGGCCGAGAGACTCGTATCCGACATCGAAGAGGCCATGAAGGCCGAAGAGAAAGAAGAGAGGGATCTGGAGAATGAATTGGCTGAACTCAAGACAATCTTCCTCGATCCGATCGGACAGGAGAAAGACACGCTCGCCAAAGTCTACATGTACAAGGAATACCTCGAGAACGTCGAGAAGACAGCCAAGCGGTTCAGGAAGAAAGAAGCTGTGAAGAAAGTCATCCAGGAACTCAAGACGCTCAAGGACATCAACATCGATGAAGCCAAGATAAAAACTGCTTTCGGGAAAGCCGGATTCATACGAGAGACACTCCTAGGATACAAGAACAGCGCAGAGATCCAAGAAGAGGACTCCAAGAAAGAGATAGCCACACTAGACAAGATGGAGAAAGACCTGCGGGCACTATATAATCAGAGGATAGCGATCGAAGGGACCATCGCAGACGACACGCGAAGGAGATTCCCACCCATCATGAAAGATATCCAGGGCCTCAAGGCAAGAATCGAGAACCGCGGAGAGCTCCTAAAGAAACTCAAAAAAGCAGTGGAGAATATACCTTCGGCAGCGAAGGGATCGGAGAACGGAAGAATCAAAGATATAGTCTTGAATGTGGAACGGATCTCCGAGAAGGACAAAAACCACATCAAAGCCCTCTCCATAGCAGTCCGCTCACTGAACGAATACGTGATGCGCCATAAGGCCCTAGCAGACATCTGGAAAGAGGTCACTGAGACCGCCAGAGAGATAGAAAAGGACAGGGGCCTCACCAACTACAGCTACACTCTCAAAGGAATAGAAGAAAAGATAAACCAGCTGACAGCAACACCCGCCAAAGCGCGCATAGGAGTATAAGACATGAAAAAACGCTGCAAGAGCAAGGGAAGCGTATCGATACCAAAGAAGATGCTCTCCAGCAAGAAAGGACTCGTCAGCCCAGACCCATCGAACAAGGCTATCCAGCTGTTCAAGTATTTCGCCTCGAAATTGACCGGAGCCGGAGGAGTGGAATCGAACACACTGCGGACGATATTATTCGACGTGGACGAGAACGCAGCGCGCATCGTATCCGACTCATGGAACGAAAAGAGCACCCGCCACCAGATGGAGAAGACATTAGGGACCATCGAAGGAAACATCAGGGCATCCAAGTCCGAGAAAGATGAGAAGAAGCGAGGCGAGCTGCAGAAGAAGATCGACTCTGGAGCAAAAGAATGGATCGGCCTATACAAGAGAGACCTGGCATTCCTCGCAGAGATCTGGCAGAGGCACTGCTACTTCATCAACGACCTCATCGGATTCGACAGAGAGATACTATCCTTCCTAGCATCGGCCAAGAACGAGGATTTCCCGGAAATACAGTTTGTGGCCCTCAAGGCAGAGGCGCTTCGGCTCGCACTCGAGATACGCAAAGGGACGAAACAAGAGCTTGACCTCTCACAAGCGATCAAGACAAGCACCTTCTCAGTCAGCAAATGGGACCCTCGCGATTCTGATTCGCTGGATCGCGTGGACAGGAAATTAGGGTATCGGATAGACGGCCTCCAGAAGCAGGTGAAAAGCGCGAAGAAAAAGATCAACGACGCTTTCGCGCGAGGAGACCCCGACGACACCACCGCCGCAGTCACCGAGCTCGCCGGACTGCTGCAGAGGGAATGGATCGAGGCGCACATGGTCGGAATGAACACCGGAGTGCTCCTCGCAAGGCTCGTCGAGCAAAAAGAACTGTTCGAGAAAGACATGATATACTATTCTAAACTAAACAACCAATTCAGGGCAGAAGCAGAAGGGCTCGTCCACCAGGCGCATTCTATAGAGAGCGAAGCGCTGGGCAGGATCAGACAGGACGCACAGCAAGTGGAGCTTCGGAAACAGACGCTCCCGACTGATTGATTTTCGAGAATAACAAGGCTCAAAAGGTTTAAATAACGCGATGGAATCACTTTTTTTCAGACGCGATAGTAGTCTAACGGTTAGGACACGACCTTGCCAAGGTTGGAATCCGGGTTCGAATCCCGGCTATCGCATCGTGAACGCAGTGAACGAGCGATAGACTGCTTTCCGGCGAGCCTTCGCGAAGCCGGAATCTGCCGGATATCGCATGAGATGCTTTGCCATCAGGAATGTTTTTAAAGGGGACACTGCTTCTCGTTTGAACATGAACGGAGTCGTAATCCATTTCAGGCGCTCAAAGAGGCGCACCACAGGCAACCAGATGATCATACAGCCCGAGAAATCCTCGACTGTCGACGCTGCAAAAGCGCTTGTGGGCAAGAAAGTGTCCTGGAAGAGCCCGGCTGGGAAAGTCCTCGCAGGGAAAGTGTCCGCACCCCACGGATGCAAAGGATGCGTCAGGGCACTCTTCGAGACAGGCATGCCGGGGCAGGCCATCGGACAGAAAGTAGATATACAATAAATACTATTTTTCTCGACTTATCTTGAATGATAGAAGCAGCTATCCTATCATAAGCGAATTGTCATTGAATCCGAACAGAAAACCAGTCTAAACCAGCCCCACCGCAAAAGGCCGCACGACGGACGCGGCCTGATGGCCACGTCCTGCGCGCCAGCCCGGAGGGCCCCGACCCCAGGCGCGCCGATGCGGCGTGGCAAACACATCCGACCCAATAGTTTTTTATTAGGTCGGGAGGTCACACGTGATAATCATCGGATACGGGCCCTACGAGCCCGTTGCCTAGGGACGATTGGCTCCTTTGAGGCGAAAGAAATCGTAGGCAACGGGCCCGTGGTCTAGTGGTTATGACGGCTCCTTTACACGGAGCAGGCCGCCAGTTCGAATCTGGCCGGGCCCAGCAGGGAACGGACAGGCTTGCCGACCGCGTCGGCATTGTCTGGCCGGGCCCATCATTCGAGATACCCAAATATTTTTATCTCGACTGAGACCACGCAAACAAAAAAACGGCCCCATAGCTCAGCCTGGTTTAAAGCGCCGGTCTTATAAGACCACCGTCGAGACAAACGAAAGATATCGACGGAAAAGGACGAAGACAGCCGGAGACCCCGGGTTCAAATCCCGGCGGGGCCAGCAAGGCTGGAACCGACGGCTTTCCGACGAGCTTTCGCGAAGTCGGAATCTGCCGGCGGGGCCAGACAAAAACAATGGGTTGGCCACATCGACAAAACAGACAGGACTGCTGAGGTCTCGTCCGGGGCTTGTCGATGGGGCCAACTCTTTTTTCTTGGATCTTGATTCGAGAAAAACTTGCACTGCCAGAAGGCAACCTATAAAAAGCAGTCACGGTTCGTGAATCCAAGAGGATAAAAAACAATAATCAAAACGTCCCTGTAGTGTAGTCCGGTCCAATCAAAATCCCTGCGGGGATTTTGGGGTCGCCTTCGCTGAGCTCGGCGACAATCATGATGCCCTTTCGAGGGCAGGAAACAATCACAATCAACAACGCCCCTGTAGTGTAGTCCGGTCAATCATGATGCCCTTTCGAGGCATCGACCCGGGTTCGAATCCCGGCGGGGGCATCCAACATAAGGTACAATGCCCTGCTTTGTGGGCACAAACGGCCTACAAGGCTTATTAGACCTATTTCTATCTCAACGGGAGGAAACTTGTAAAACTGGGACTACACGTTATTTTTGTCTTTGATCGCCAAATAGGGCACTTAGAAAATTTTATTTCTCCAGAGATATCTAACCAGGATAATTCCAAAAATAAACGCTGTGCATAAGATAACTGTTAAACTATGTTCTTGTACAAGACTAAAAAATAAGAGACAAGCATAGAATACTGCCATAAGAAAGTAACCAGAGGGGGATATTTCCATGCGTTCTTGGATTAGTATAATCCTTCCTTTATACACTTCAACGTCGCCATCGAATATTGCGATTTCACCAAAATTGTAAGGAAAATTAAAGTATCCCCCTTGGATAGTAAGATTCATGCGATGTTCTATGACCCTAGTTTTATTTTCGTCTCTAAGCTTGATCTCGGTAACTAATACGGCAGAGAGGTTGTTTGAAGTAAGGTTAGACTCAATTACCCTAATTCGCAAAACTTCATAATTCCATTCAGACACATTTCTTGCTAGACGTAAAAAGGAAGTTTCCTTGATCGGTTCAAGATTGATCTGGGTTCGATATTTGGGTGTGAAAGCAGATGAGCTATAAGCTAAAATAAGCATTATACCCATAAAAAGGAGGAATAACTTACCAGCGGGTTTATACTCTTTTGAACAACTGAGGGGGATCATTGTAGTTTCAACCATTTTTGTTCAATGGGGATTAATGACCTTTGCATTGAAATATAGTGAATAAATACTTATGCCACTTTCTCGCTAGTCGACGAAAAAAATTATATACAAGGCCTCACTACCGAGTCATCAACACAAAAGTTGAGATAGACAATCAAAGGCATTCTATAATATGTTGAATGCCCAAACCGGTCTGAAAAGGTCCGATGTTGAATGTAATCTCGGGCGTCCGGCGGGGGCAGCTTTTCACCGATAGATGGAAGACTGTTAGACAGTCATCAGCTCCCTACGGTTATTCGACGAGACCTCAAACGGAGCAGGATTTATTGAAGGGGACATTGTTTTTAAACACCGGTGGATCGCTAGTTAGATGGAAATTAATGAGGACCAGATCTCACCGCTCATTGAAAAATTCAAACGGGAGATCGCTGACACTAACTTGTCTGGTTTTCTGATGGAAAACCACTTTGAAGGCCACTATATCTCTCGCTTAGCAACCGTACTTTCAATTGCCGCGCTGATGGAGGAACAACACCCCTCTTTTTTTGAATGCGGAGCAAGCCACCACGAGTCAGGAAGAATCTCACCTTCAAGTGGGTGCATTGCCCACTATCTTGTTGTTGACAGGCCAGCGATCCCA
>Ga0074195_1001750_pt1 | contig 28032 bp, 25 predicted proteins | sample EPASupsiteHSE623_FD_64525 | JGI IMG/M metagenome (GOLD analysis project Ga0074195, IMG submission 64525) | Bioremediated contaminated groundwater from EPA Superfund site, New Mexico - Sample HSE6-23 | ecosystem: Environmental > Aquatic > Deep subsurface > Groundwater > Contaminated ... | reverse complement strand
TCCGGCAAGACCACCACCTCCGGCAAGCTGGCCAAGCTGCTGCAGGGCAAGGGGCGCAAGCCGTACCTGGTGCCGGCCGACGTTTACCGGCCAGCGGCCATTGACCAGTTGACCATTCTCGGCCAGAGCCTCGGGGTGCCGGTGCATCCCTCCAGCACCGACCAGGATCCGGTGGCCATTTGCCGCCAGGCCGTGCATGCCGCCCAGAGCGGCGGCTATGATACGCTGATTATCGACACCGCCGGCCGGCTCCATGTGGATCAGGAGCTCATGGGTGAGCTGTCCCGGATCAAGGATGCGGTTGAGCCCGCCGAGATTCTGTTCGTGGCCGATGCCATGACCGGCCAGGACGCGGTGACGGTTGCCGAAAAATTTAATCTTGATCTTGCCATCAGCGGCGTGGTCCTGACCAAGATGGATGGCGATGCCCGCGGCGGCGCGGCCCTGTCCATCAAGAAGGTGACCCAGCGGCCCATTAAGTTCGTCGGCATGGGCGAAGGGCTCGACGCCCTGGAGCCGTTCCATCCGGATCGGGTCGCTTCCCGGATCCTCGGCATGGGCGACGTGCTCACCCTGATCGAAAAGGCCGAGGCCGTAGTCGATAAGGACAAGGCGGAAAAGCTCGCCAAGAAGCTCAAGAAAGAGGGGTTTTCCCTGGAGGATTTTCTTGAGCAGATCCAGCAGATCAAGAAAATGGGCAGTCTGGAGCAGATCATGGGCATGATTCCGGGAATGAGCCGGATCAAGCAGCTCAAGGACATGCCCAAGCCCGATGAAAAGGAATTGGTCAAGGTGGAGGCGGTCATCAACTCCATGACCATCAAGGAGCGCCGCAACCACGCCATCCTCAACGCGAACCGCAGGACGCGCATCGCCAAGGGGAGCGGCACCACGGTGCAGGACGTGAACAAGGTCATCAAGAGCTACACGGAAATGCTCAAGATGATGAAGCAGATGAGCGGCAAGCCCGGCGGACTGGGCGCCTTTGTCGGCGGGCCGAAGAAAAAGAAACGGCCCAAGGGGCTGTTCCGGTAGATAGAGGTTTGTCCGGTTGCATTGAAAAAGAATAACGCGGAGACGCAAAGGGCGCAAAGATCACAGCTTGCTATTGAAAACGGAGCTTCCTTGCTTCTTGGCGTTCAGTAAATAACACACAGGAGGAAACATTACATGGCAGTACGGATTCGTTTGACCAGAATGGGCCGCAAGAAGAAACCCTTTTACCGCATTGTCGTAGCCAACGCCGAGGCGTGCCGCGACGGCCAGTTCCTTGAAGTGGTCGGCACCTACGACCCTTGCAAGCAGCCCGCCGAGGTTATTGTCAAGCAGGACCGGATTCAGGTCTGGCTCGACAAGGGCGCCCTGCCTTCCGATACGGTGAAGAGCCTGCTCGCCAAAACCGCCAAAGTGGCGGAATAAGAAACCATGAAGGATCTGGTCGCATTCATAGCCACTGCATTGGTGGATGATCCCGCTTCCGTCCAGGTTACCGAAACGGAAGGCGATGGCGCCGTTGTCCTTGAGTTGCGGGTAGCCAAGGAGGATCTTGGTAAGGTGATCGGAAAACAGGGGCGGACCGCCAGGGCCATCCGTTCGCTGCTTTCCGCCACCGCAGGCAAGGATAACCGCAAGGCTCGCCTCGAGATAGTGGAGTAGGATTTTTGGAAATCCTTGATGTCGGGGTTGCCCATGATGGGCAGATTGCGGTGGGCAAGGTTGTCAAGGCCCATGGCATCAAGGGTGAACTCAAGGTCTACCCTTTTTCCGGCAATCCCGATGATTTTCGCGGCTATACGCTGTTGACCCTGGTTGAAACGGGTCATGGCCTTACACGATCGTATGCGGTCGAGAAGAGCCGCCCCTTGGGGAATCTGGTACTCCTTGAGCTTGCCGGTCTTTCCGGCAGAAGCGCGGCCGAAGCGTTGCGCGGCTGGGAAGTGCGGATCGACCGGGAACTTCTGCCGAGTCGTGGGCCGGAGACCTTTTACTGGCATGAGCTGGTTGGGTTGCCGGTGATCAGCGATGGAGGGCGGGAGCTTGGCCGGATCACCTCGCTTCTGGCCACCCCTGCCCATGATATTCTGGTGATTACCGGAGGGGGAGCCGAGTATCTGATCCCGGCGATTGATGCCTGTGTTGCCGGGCTTGCGCCGGACGGCAAGGCGCTGATGGTCACGCCGCCGCCGGGCTTGCTGGAAATGAACGCGGGTGGGACGCCGGGCGATGCAAGCTGAAGCAGCCGTGGGCGAAACCATTCGCTTTGATGTCCTGACGATTTTTCCGGAGCTGCTGGATTCTCCGCTCAAGGAGGGGATAATCCGCAGGGCCCAGGAAGCCGGGCAGATAGGAGTCTTCTGCCACAACATCCGGGAGTATGCGCTGGACAAGCATGCCATGACCGATGACCGCCCCTTTGGCGGCGGGGAAGGCATGGTGATGAAACCGGAGCCTTTGGCCGCCGCGGTGCAGGCGGTGCAGGAGATGGCTCCGCAGCCGGGGAGGGTGATCCTCCTGAGCCCCCAGGGGCGGCCCTATTCGCAGAGTGTTGCCCAAGAGCTGGCAGGTTTTGCGCGGCTGCTTTTGGTGTGCGGGCGCTATGAAGGGGTGGATGAACGCTTTGCCGCCCGCTATGTGGACGAGGAAATCTCCATCGGCGACTATATCCTCACCGGTGGGGAATTGGCGGCCATGGTCCTCATCGATTCCATCACCAGGCTGAGGCCGGGGGTGTTGGGATGTGCCGATTCCGCGGACTATGACACCTTCAGCCGGGGCGGGCTCAAGTATCCGCAGTACACGCGGCCCAGGCTTTTTGAGGGCGTAGCAGCGCCGGAGGTGCTTTTTTCCGGGGATCACGGGGCAGTGGCCCAGTGGCGGCTTATTGCCGCGGTTGAGCGAACTTTGGCCAAACGGCCGGATCTTGTTGCCAGGATGCGTTTTAGCCCCAGCGAGTTAAAGATTTTACAGCGGCAGGGACTTCTTGCCAAACTGCGGGAGAGCGGTTGGAAGAGTCAGCCGGAGAATTAGTCATTCAACACGATGGGCAATGCTTAGGAGCCGTTACGAAATAATTATGGCAGAGACCATTTCGTTACGGCTCTTTATGCCGATGACTGCTTTCCGATGTTGCAGCCAGTTATGAACGACGGCCCGAAGCAACCCGTGCTGCGGCTCGATCTGGCCCTGGTCCATTATCCGGTCTGTAACAAGAACGGCGAGACCATCGGCTCGGCGGTGACCAATCTGGACCTGCATGATATTGCCAGGGCAGGCAGGACCTTTGGCATCGATACCCTGTACATTGTCACTCCTTTTGCGGACCAGCAGGCGCTGGTCAGGGATATTCTGGCGCACTGGCAGACAGGGCACGGGGCGACATATAACCCGAAACGCAAGGACGCCCTGGCTCTGGTGCGGGTTTGCACCGATCTGGCAGAGATGTACGAACTGGTGAAGGAGAAATGGCAGCAAAGGCCAACAGTCCTTGCCACCAGCGCCAAGCCGCACGTCAACCAACTGGATTACGTGGAAGCGCGGCAGCGGATTTTTGCCGGGGAGCCGCATCTGATCTTGTTTGGCACCGGCTGGGGCATGACGCCGGAAGTTTTTGCCGATGTCGATGCGCTGCTGCCTCCCATTGTCGGATATGGCGAATATAATCATCTCTCTGTCCGGTCGGCTGCGGCCATCGTTCTGGACCGAGTGTTAGGTAAGCATTGAAAAAACAGTGTGGGCGTGTATAATGGCCCAGTGGAATCCGTTCTCATAAAGGGTTGAAAGAGGAAAAACTATGAACATCATTGAGCAGATGGAACAAGAGAATATGCGGCATGACATGCCGGACTTTCGTCCCGGCGATACCGTGAAAGTGCATATCCGGATCATCGAAGGCAACAAGGAAAGGACCCAGCTTTTTCAGGGGGTTGTTATCCGCCGCCGCAAAGGGGTCATGGGGGCCAGCGTCACCGTCCGCAAGATCTCCCATGGGATCGGCGTGGAGAAAACCTTCCCCTTGTGTTCTCCCAGGGTCGACAAGATCGAGCTGGTGAGCGAGGGCCGAGTCCGTCGTTCGCGTCTGTACTACCTGCGCAACCTGCGCGGCAAGGCAGCGAGAATCAGGGAAAAAGGCATCAACTAGCCATTGCGCATTGCCCGGAGCAAGAAAGGCCATATGCGCCTGTGCTCCGGGATTTGTTTCGCTTCGCCATTGCTGGGCCACGGGTAACCGTGGCCCTTTTATTCGTGGTTCTTTCGGGTCATCACAAGGTGGTGCGTCTTGCCCAAGGCGATAACACTGTGGCCAGCTTCCCTGGCTGGCGACACCTTTGCCATTGAACGATCTCTGATCAGCCAGGGCTACGCCATTGTGGCCGGGACCGACGAAGCAGGACGCGGCCCGCTGGCCGGGCCGGTGGTGGCCGCCTGCGTCATTCTTCCGCCCCGCTGCGAGTATCAGCAATTTCAGGATTCAAAAAAATTGAGCGCCAAAACCCGCGGGGAGCTGGCGCATCGGCTTGTTGCCCTCGGGGCCGGAATCGGGGTGGGGATTGTTTCCGCGGAGGAGATCGACCGGCTCAATATCCTGCAAGCCTCTTTGCTGGCCATGCGAAAGGCGGTGGAAACGCTTCCTTCCCTGCCTGACTTCCTGCTGGTTGACGGCAAATTCACCGTGCCCATGGCCGTGGCGCAACAGGCCTTGGTCAAAGGCGACTCGCGCAGCGCCTCCATCTCCGCCGCTTCCATTGTCGCCAAGGTGACCCGGGATGCGATCATGGAGCAGTTCCATCTTGAATACCCCCAGTATAACTTCGCCAGGCACAAGGGGTATCCCACTGCCGAGCATCGCCGGATTATCCGGGAAATCGGACCCTGTCCCATCCATCGCTTGAGCTTCAAGCCGGTGCGCGATTGTTCGGCAAGCTGAAGGCAGCGGGCACGGCCTCCATCGGGCAGCAAGGGGAATCGCTTGCCTGCCGATATCTTGCCCGGCTGGGCTATCGGGTTATTGCCAGGAACTATCGCACCAAATTGGGGGAGATCGACATTGTCGCCGAGGATCAGGGAACCCTGGTGTTTGTCGAGGTGAAGACCCGGCGCGGCCATCAGTGCGGCCATCCCTTTGAGGCGGTGACCCCGGCCAAGTGGAGGCAGATTTCCAAGGCCGCCTTGCAGTATCTGGCCGAGACAGGCAGGGAGGCGCATCCGGCCCGTTTTGACGTGGTGGCCATTACCATTGCCGGAGCGGCGCCGCCGGTGCTTGAGCTCGTGAAAAATGCCTTTGATCTGAGCTATGGAGAATGACGGTGCACACTGGAGCTGAGGCAACATCCCTTCCCCTGGGCATTACCATGGGCTGTCCGGTGGGCATCGGGCCGGAGATCATCCTGCGCTTTTTTGCCCGGGGTGCTTCCGCCGGGTGGCCGGTGGTCATCGGCGATGAAGGGGTATTGCGCCGCTGCGGCGCCGCCCTTGGCATCGGGATCCCGGTGGTGGAATGGCAGCCTGGTGCGCCCCGCCTGCCCGAGGCGATCAATGTGCTTTCCCTGTCCGATCTCGGCGAAGGAGTGTGCTGGGGAAACCCCACCGCTGAAACCGGCCGGGCCATGGGGCGTTATATTGAGGAGGCGGTGCGGCTTGTCCAGGGCGGGCACTTGGCCGGGCTGGTGACCTGTCCCATCAGCAAGGGGGCGCTCAAGGCCGGGGGCTACCGGTTTCCCGGCCATACCGAGATGTTGGCCGAGCTCTGCCAGGCGCAGGACTTTGCCATGATGATGGCGGGCGCCACCCTCAAGGTTACCCTGGTCTCCATCCACCAGCCCTTGGCGGAGGTGCCCGGGGCCATTACCCGGGAATCGGTGCTGCGGATGATTGCCATCACCGGCCGGGCGCTGCGGGATGATTTCGGCGTGGCCCGTCCCCGGCTGGCGGTGGCGGGATTGAATCCCCACGCCGGGGAAGGCGGCATGTTCGGCGACGAGGAGCAACGGGTTATCGCCCCGGCTGTGGCGGATGGCCGCCGGAGTGGCTGGCTGGTCGAGGGGCCGTTTCCGCCGGACACGGTTTTCCATAAGGCCGCGGCCGGGCAGTTTGACGCGGTGGTCTGCATGTACCACGATCAGGGCTTGATCCCCTTCAAGCTCCTGCATTTCAGCGACGGGGTGAACGTGACCCTGGGGCTGCCCATTGTCCGGACCTCGGTGGACCACGGCACTGCCTACGATATCGCGGGCAAGGGGCTGGCCGAGCCCGCGAGCCTGGGAGCCGCGGTTGCCATGGCCGAGGTCATTGTTGCCAACAGAAAAAAGCTTGCGGCAGCCGGCCATAAGCCATGAGCTGCAAGCTGCAAACTACAAGCTGAGAACTGATAGCTGTATAAGGGTGTTCAGGAATGGAAAGGAAAGGCGTCCTCATCGCTTTTGAAGGCATCGACGGGACCGGCAAGACCACCCAGATTGCGCTGCTGGCCGAGGCCTTGCGCCAACGCGGCCTGAGCGTGGTTGTGACCCGTGAGCCAACCGATGGCCAATATGGCCGCAAAATCAGAGAGTTGTATAAGAATCGCAAGAGCGTCACTCCGGAAGAGGAACTGGCCCTGTTCCTTGATGACCGGCGCGAGCATGTGGCGCAGGTCATCGCTCCGGCTTTGGCCAAAGGTCAGGTGGTGCTCACCGACCGGTACTATTACTCCACCGCCGCCTATCAGGGCGCGGCCGGGCATGATCCGCAAAAAATCATCGCGGCAAATGAATTGTTTGCGCCGGTGCCGGATATGGTTATTATGCTTGAGGCGCCCGTGTCTCTTGGGGTGCATCGGGTGCAAAAGCTCCGGGGCGAGAGCCTGAATGATTTTGAACAGGAAGGGGCCTTGGCCCGGGTGGCTGAGATCTTTGCCGGCCTCACCGGGGCCAATATCCGGCGCATTGATGGAACAGCGGACGCCCAAGCCGTTCATGCCCTGGTCATGGCAGCCGTTGTCGAGCTTTTTTGAACGGAAAGGGGATTGCCTCCCCGGCGGATGAAACTGCGGGCAAGAAAATCATGGGTTGGCCCAGGGCTCTGGGTCTACAGGGAGAAACCGTTATGTTGAAGCGTCTGTTGATTGCCGGTGGCTTGGCCCTTTGCTGCCTGTCGTGCGCCCCGGTCATTCAAGGGGTGCCCGGGCAGCCGCCCTTTGCCGCGGAACTCGAACCCTATGAAGAAGCGGTGGACAAGGGGTGCGCGTATTTTAATTTTCTGTGGGGCAAGTCGGCGGAGATTGAGGGGAATTATGAGGAGGCGATCTACGCGTACAAGCAGGCCCTGGTGTGTGACCGCATGGCTGGCCATGTCATGCGCTCCCTCGCCTCGCTGCTTGTCAAAACCGGGCAACGGGAGCAGGCGGTTGAATGGGTGAACAAGCTCATCGCCTTAAACCCCAAGGATTCGGAAACCCGGGCGCTGCTTGCCAATCTTTACAGCATCATGGAGCGGCATGGGGAGGCCATTGAAATATATCAGGCCATCCTGGTTGATGATCCGCACAACTTCAATGTCCGTCTCTTGCTGGGCGGGCTGTATGCCAGGGTTGGCAATTACGGCAAGGCGCGCGAGGTTCTGGAAAAACTGACGGAGCTCAATCCTGATTCCTACGCCGGTTTTTATTATCTTGCCAAGCTCTATCAGGAGATGCGCCTTTCCGACCCAGCGTCCGCGGCGTTTGAGAAAGCCCTGGCTCTCAACTGGTCGCCGATGCTGGCCCATGAGGCCGCGGAATTGAATGCGCAGGAGAAGCGGTATCCCGAGGCCATTGCCCTCTATGGCCGGATTCTGGAAGAAGACCCGGCCGACGAGAGGGCCAGGAGTTTTTTGGCCAATGTGTATTTCCGGCAGGGCGAGGTGGAGAAGGCGTTGGCGGAAATGGAGAAAATGCGGGATATCTCGGCCAATCCGGCCAAGATCGAGCTTGCCATCGCCCGGATTCTTCTTGATGCAGGCAGACGTCCCGAGGCCGTCACCCGGCTGAAGGCGCTTCTCAAGGAAGATCCCCAGTCAGACGCGGCCAGGGCCCTGTTGATCCTGGCCTACTACCAGCAGGGCGATCTTGCCGCCACCAAGAAGCTTCTTCGCCAGGTACGGCCCCCCAGCCCGGCCTATGAAGAATCGGTTCTCATGCTGGCCAGGATTCTGCAGGAGGAAAAGGATTTCCCCGGGGCGGAAAAGGGGCTGCTGCAGGCCATGGACGACAAGCATCGGCGGCTTAATTTTTATGTGGCCCTGGCAATGCTTTACGCGGGCGAGGAGAAGATTGACAAGGCCCACGGGGTGTTCACCAAGGCCTTTGCCGATTTTCCCGACAATGTGGAAGCGCGTTACGAGTACGCCCTGTTTCTCCATAAGCTCGATGACACGGCCGGAGCCATGCGCGAGATGGAAGAGGTGCTGAAGCGGGAGCCGAAACATGCCCGGGCTCTGAATTATGTGGGATATACCTGGGCCGAGGAGGGGCGGAATCTGCAAGAGGCCAAGGCGTATATCGAGCAGGCCATTCTCCAGTTGCCCAAGGATGGCTTTGTCCGCGACAGTCTGGGGTGGGTCTATTATCAACTTGGAGATTTTCCGGCCGCGGTCCGGGAGCTTGAGCTGGCTGTGGCGCTCTCCCCCGATGATCCCACCATCTACGAGCATCTTGGCGATGCCTATCTGAAAAACAACGACAAGCCAAAGGCTCGCCAGGCCTATGTGAAATCCCTGGAACTCCACGAGGAGGAAAGCAAGAAGGAGGTTGTTCGCCGCAAGCTGGAGTCCTTGTCTTCCGGGGATAATCAGTCCGGCGGCTCGAAATGAATCGCCGCCTTCTTCGCGCCTTGTGGGGGGGGCTTGTTGTTCTGCTGCTCTTTGCCGGCGGCTGCGCCAGCCTGCCGGCCACCCGGCCGCTCGGTGAGTTGCAGCAACAGGAAGCCGTCGCCCGGTTTCTTGAAGCCATGGCCAGGCAGCAGGAGTGTCCCTGTTGCCTTGACGCCCAGGTTCGGCTTTCGCTGAAATCCCTGGTGCAGAATGGCACGATCTCCGGTTTTGTTCAGGCCAAGGCCCCTTCGTTTCTGAAATTCACCGGCCTCAATCCCCTGGGCCAGCCCATGATGTTCCTGGCCACGGACGGCACGTTTTTCCGGTATGTCGCGGTGCCGGAAGGCAAGGGGTATGAGGGGCTGGTCACCGCCGCCGCCTTTAAGAAGTATGCTCCCCAGGGGTTTGATCCGGCCCACGGTTTTTTCTGGCTTGCAGGCAGACTGGCTCCTGAAAAGCTGCGGATTTTTTCCGTGTCCCAAGATCCGGAAGGGCGGGGCCTTTGGCTGGAACTCGCCTACGCCGCAGAGGCTTCCGGGGGAGAGCCGCTCCGGCGGCATGTGCTGTTTGATTCGACGCAACAGGTGATTCTGCGGCATCTGGTTGCAGGGTCCGACGGCCGGATCATGGTCGATGTCTGGTATGACAACTATGCGCCGGCCTCCGAAGGCGGATCGGACAATTGCCGGTTGCCGGGGCTGATCAGGATTCACGCCAACCATACCGGCGCGGTCATGGAACTCGCCCTTGGAGATTGGCTGCATGATGCCGGCTTCAGCGCGAACGATTTTCAGGTGGAGTTGCCTTTAGGCTTTACTCTGGTGCCTGTTGAGTAGCTCGTAACCGTCCAGCGCCACCATATCCGCTTTGGCCCAGGCCAACACCTTAACGATCAACCGGATTCGATCGGCCGGTTTTATTCAGGATTATAGATGAATAGCGAGATAGATACCCTGCTGCCGCAGGTGAGACAGCCCAGCAGGTACGGCGGCAACGAGCTGCATGTGGTGAAAAAGAAGTGGGACTCCGTTGCCCTTCGCATGGTGCTGGCCTTCCCGGACCTCTACGAGCTCGGCATGTCCCACCAGGGGTTGCAGATCCTCTATCATATCGTCAACGCACGGGAGAATCTGCTGGCCGAACGGGTCTATACCCCGGACCGCGATCTGGAAGAGCTGCTCCGCGACCGTCGGTTGCCCCTGTTTTCCCTGGAGTCGCAGCGGTCGGTGGCTGATTTCGATATCCTCGGCATCACCCTGCCCTACGAGCTCTGCTACACCAATATCCTCACCATCCTCGAGTTGGCCGGGCTGCCCTTCCGCAGCGCGGACCGCACCGGTGCACACCCTCTGGTCATCGGCGGCGGGCCCTGCGCCTTCCATCCCGAGCCGGTGGCGGATTTCTTCGACGCCATTCTTCTTGGAGACGGGGAGGAGGCTATTCTGGAGATCGCCGAGGCGGTCCGCGCTGCCAAGGAAAGCGGGGAAGGCCGGCAGACGGTGCTGGAGCGGCTCAGTCGCATCGAAGGGGTGTATGTCCCCTCCTTTTTTGAGCCGCGCTACGACGATGGCGGCAAGTTTCTCGGCATGCAGGTGCTTTCCGGCACGGGCCTGGTACGGCGGCGGATTCTTGCCGATCTGGAAGGCGCCAGCATCGAACAGCCCCCCCTGGTGCCTCTGACCCGGATCGTGCACGACCGGCTCGGGTTGGAGATCGCCCGGGGCTGCACCCGGGGCTGCCGTTTCTGCCAGGCGGGCATGATCTACCGGCCGGTGCGGGAGCGCACCCCGGAGAAGATCTTTGCCATGGCCGAAAAGGGCATTGCCGAGGGCGGCTTCGAGGAGCTGGCCCTGCTGTCGCTTTCCACCGGCGATTATTCCTGCTTAAGCGAGCTGTTGGTTCGCCTGATGAACCGCTTTGCCAAGGAGCATGTCTCCGTGTCTCTGCCGTCCTTGCGGGTCGGCACCCTCACTCCGGCGATCATGGAGCAGATCAAGCGGGTGCGCAAGACCGGTTTTACCCTGGCGCCGGAGGCGGGCACCGACCGGTTGCGCCGGGTGATCAACAAGGGGATCACCGAGGAAGACTTGATGGCCACGGCGGATGCGGCCTATGGCCTGGGCTGGAAATTGATCAAGCTCTACTTCATGTTCGGGTTGCCCACCGAAACCGAGGAGGACGTGGCCGCGATCCCGGCCCTGGCCCAGAAGATGCTGAAAGCAGGGCGGGGCGGCAATTGCCGGGTGAACGTGAGCGCCGCCACCTTTGTGCCCAAGCCCCATACCGCGTTTGAGCGGGAGCCGCAGCTCTCCATGGAAGAAGGCTATGCGCGGATGGATGCCATCAAAAAACGGCTCTATGGCAAGAACTGCACCCTGAAGCGGCATGATCCGCGGATGAGTTATCTGGAAGGGGTTTTTTCCCGGGGCGACCGCCGCCTGAGCCGGTTGCTGGAGGAGGCCTGGCAGCGGGGCGCGCGCATGGATGCCTGGTCCGAGCATTTTGACCTGCATCGCTGGCAGGAGGCTGCCGTAGCCTGCGGGCTGGAACTCGACGGCTATCTGCGCCGGAGGGAAACGGATGAGCCGCTGCCCTGGCAGCATCTCGGCATCGGGGTTCGGAGCGATTTTTTTGCCGAGGAATACGCCAAGGGGTTGCGGGAAGAATACACCCCGGACTGCCGGGTGCATGGCTGCCAGCAATGCGGGGTCTGCGACCTGAAAACCCTCAAGCCCGTCGTGCATCGTCGCAAGCAGGAGGAAGGTGTTTCCGGAGCGGCGGCAACGGAAGCGGTTCCGCCGGAGGAGACCTCCGGGAAACAACCCCTCCGTCAGCACTTTGTCTATAAGCTCACCTATTCCCGATTGGGCAATGCCAGGCTGCTCAGCCACCTGGAACTGCTCCAGGTTTTTTTTCGGGCCTTCAGCCGGGCAAAATTGCCGCTTAATTTCTCCCAAGGGTTCAACCCGACCCCCAAGGTTTCCTTTAGTCCGGCCCTGCCCCTGGGCACGGAAAGTTTGGCGGAGTTTGTTTTGATCGATCTCCGGGAGCCGCTTGCGGACCTCGGCGGTTTTGTGCCCGCGATGAACAGGCAGCTTCCCGAGGGACTGGTCATCACGCAGGCGGTGCTGGCCGGCAAGGAACATGCGGGAACCATGGTCACCACCTATCGTCTCCGCCTGCCGGAGTTGCCCGCCCAGGAAGAGCTGGACCGAATGCTGGCCCAAGAGAGTCTGCCGGTGGTGGTGATGCGCAAGGGAATGGAAAAGCAGCTTGATTTCCGTCCGCTCATACAGGGGGCGGCTCTGACCGCGGAGGGTGACCTGGAGCTGTCTGTGTTCAGCGCGCCCGGCCAGCCGGGGGGCAAACCCCTTGAAATGGCGGCCAAGCTTTTCGCCCTGCCCGAGGAAGAGATCCGCCGGGCCAGGGTCTTGAAGGTGGCCAGCGAGCCCTATCTGGTGAATGACTAGGGAAGGTGCTGGTCTCGTAACAACTACAAGAGCGGAACTCCAAGGCGCGGAGACGCAGAGAAAGGCGTTGTGAAAATGAACGGCTCGCCGTTAACGCCGCTAAGGTTTTGCGTCTCTGCGACTTTGCGTTATTTCTTTAATTTACCTGTCTGGTGAGAGTCATGCCTACCGAACTGCTGATCAACGCCACACCGTACGAGATCCGGATTGCCCTGGTGGAACACGGCAATCTGGTGGAGTTTTACCTGGAGCAGCCCCGGGAGAAGGGGCTGGTCGGCAACATCTATCGGGGGAAGGTTGTCCGGGTGCTTTCCGGCATGCAGGCGGCCTTTGTCGATATCGGCCTGGAGCGCACCGGTTTTCTCTATGTGGATGATGTCCATATCAGCACCGCTGACTTTGAAAAGCGTCTGGCCAAGTGCGATCGCCACGACGAATGCGCCGGAGCCGGCTGTTGCGGCAGCGAGACCCCGGATTCCCTCTGCCGGCGCACTCCCGGGTTGAACATCGGCGACCTGCTCACCGAGGGGCAGGACATCCTGGTGCAGATCTGCAAGGAGCCCCTCGGCACCAAGGGGGCCAGGCTGACCTGCAACATCACCCTGCCGTGCCGGAACCTGGTCTTCATGCCCATGACCGATCATATCGGGATCTCGCGCAAGATCGAGGATGAAATCGTCCGCAAGCAGCTTCGCCAGGACATCGAAACCCTGCGGCCGGCGGGCACCGGCTTTATCGTCCGGACCGTGGCGGAGAACGCCACCAACGAGGATCTTGAGGCGGATATGGAATTTCTCCTCCACACCTGGGGGGAGATTCAGGATATTGCGGTCAAGGCCGCGATCCCCAGCCTGGTGTATGAGGATCTCGACATCACCCTGCGGGTGGTGCGCGATATCTTTTCCCCGGAGGTGGAGAGGGTGGTGGTCGATGACCTGAAGACCTTCAACCGGGTGAAGCAGTTCGTGGAGACCTTTGCCCCGCGGTTGCACGGCCGGGTGCATCTCTCGGAAAGCCCTATTCCCCTGTTTGACAGCCACGGGGTCGAGATGGATATCAACCGGGCGCTCGATAAAAAGATCTGGCTGCGCTGCGGCGGCTACATCATCATCGAAACCACCGAGGCCCTCACGGTCATCGACGTGAACACCGGCCGGTATGTGGGCAAAAGCGGGCTTGAGGAAACCATTTTCAAGACCAACATGGAGGCGGTCAAGGAGATCGCCTATCAGCTCAGACTGCGCAATGTCGGCGGGATTATCATTGTCGATTTCATCGACATGGAAGAGGAGGCCCACCGGGACGAGGTCTTTTCCGCCTTCAAGGAGGCGGCCAAAAAAGACAAGAGCCGGATCAACATCCTCCGGGTTTCCGAGTTCGGCCTGGTGCAGATGACCCGCAAGCGCAACCGGGAGGATTTGCGGCATATGATGTGCGAGCCCTGCCTCTATTGCCACGGCGACGGCATGCTGAAGTCGGGCCGGACCATCTGCTATGAGATCTTCCGCAAGGTGGAGCGCGAGGCCATAAAAGCTGTGGCGGACAATGTCGTCCTCAAGGTGCACCCGAAGGTGGCGGCCATGATGCTCAAGGAGGAGGCGGCAACCATCGACTACCTCCAGGGCTCCACGGGCAAGCAGATCATCATTGAGCCGGTGCGCGAGGTGCATCTGGAAAAATACGAGATTCTCTGGGGCAGGGAATAACCGCTCGGATCAGGGATGGTAAAAGAGTGACGCGGGGACGGGTTTTGCTGGAATGGGGGATATTCTTGCTTGACAATGTAGCCCTGTATGGTATTAAGATCGGTTTCACGCACCAGGCGAGATTGGCTTGTCCAGCTCCTCTTTGTCCGGCGGTTTTCGGCAGCACGCGAAACCATCAAGGCGCGGGTCAAAAAAAGAAGTAGTGTTCACCGAGCCGGCTGGCATCAGCCGTTTATCTCTTGAAGAGTTCAGTTGTTGGAGGAATTATGTACGCAATCATTCGTACCGGCGGTAAACAGTATCAGGTTGCACCTGGCGAGCGCGTCCGGGTTGAGAAACTTGCCGGCAATATTGGTGATACCATTGAGTTGTCCGATGTTCTCCTCATTGCCGACGGGGAAGAGGTCAAGATCGGCCAGCCCGTTCTTGCCGGGGCCAAGGTCATGGCCTGTATCGTCGAGCAGGACAAGGCCAAGAAGGTTCTGATCTTCAAAAAGAGACGCCGTAAGGCCTATCGCGTGAAAACTGGTCATCGCCAGCCTTTCACCTCCCTTGAGATCAAGGAAATTTCCGCCTAACAGGGATGAAAGCGGTGCGGGCAATCGAAAAAAACAACTGATGTGTGTGAATAACGCCATCAGTATTGAAAGATGTAAAATGTAAACGTTAAGCAGTGCCGCAGATGCGCGGAAGAGGTCTGTGAAGTGTGCTGTTGCACATGAACAGGCCGATGACAAAGCAGATGTGGTGCTGCTGAACGTTTACAAACACACGAGGTGTTATTGTGGCACATAAGAAAGCGGGCGGCAGCTCAAAAAACGGTCGTGACAGTAATTCACAACGGCGGGGAATAAAAAGGTTCGGCGGGCAGGTTGTCCGGGCCGGCAACATCCTGGTGCGTCAGGTTGGCACCGTGATCCACCCTGGCAAGAATGTTGGCCTGGGCCGTGATTACACCCTGTTTGCCATGATCGACGGCGTTGTAAAATATGAAGAGTTTGGCCGCAACAGAAAACGGGTCAGCATCTACCCGGTTGAAGCCAAGGCAGAGATAGCGGCGTAAAGAGCTGTCCGCAGCCGCGTTATTGGCGCGGCTGCGAATGGCGACAGCCGGAAAAGCAGTGCCTGTTTCGCAACAGCTCTTTCATAGTGTGTGCCTGCCGCTGCGTTGGCACTGTACCGTGTGCCGCAGCAGCCTCCGGCAGAAATCTTATACTGGCGGCGACGATGGCTTTTATCGATGAAGCAAAGTTCTTTGTCAAGGCCGGAGACGGCGGCAATGGATGTTTGAGTTTCCGACGGGAAAAGTTTGTTCCCAAAGGCGGCCCCGACGGGGGTGATGGCGGCGATGGGGGCTCGGTTATAATCGAGGCCTCACGCAAGCTTGCCTCTCTTCTTGATTTTCGTTTTAAATCCCACTTTCTCGCGCAGAACGGCACTCCCGGTCGCGGCAAGAGGATGTACGGCCGCAAGGGGGAGAGCTTTACCCTCTATGTGCCCCTCGGCTCCATTCTCAAGGACGCGGAAACCGGTGAGGTTCTCGCCGAACTGCTGCATGAGGGCGACAGTTTTCTTGCGGCCCGGGGCGGCGAGGGCGGCAAGGGCAATGTCCATTTTGCCACGGCCCAGAACCGGGCGCCCCGCATTGCCACCAAGGGCCAAGAAGGCGAGGAACGCTGGTTGCGCATCGAGCTGAAGCTGCTGGCGGATATCGGTCTGATCGGCCTGCCCAACGCCGGCAAATCCACGCTGCTTTCCAAGCTCTCCGCCGCCAACCCCAAGGTCGCGCCCTATCCCTTCACCACCCTTGAGCCGCAGCTTGGCGTCATGAATCTTCCCGACTCCGGCGCTTACATCATTGCGGATATTCCCGGCTTGATCGAGGGGGCGCATACCGGGGCCGGGCTCGGCCACAAGTTTCTCCGCCACATCGAGCGCACCCAGATACTCCTCCATGTCATTGACGCTTCATCCCCGGATGAGCAGCCTTTGCAGGAGTACCGCACCCTGGAAAACGAGTTGCGCGTCTACAATGATGAATTGATGGACCGGCAGCGGCTGGTGGTGCTCAACAAGATCGATCTGCTGGAAGACGAGCAACGGCTTGCGGCCTTGCAGGAGCAGTTTTTCAAAGCGGAGGGAGTCAGGCCGCTTGCCATTTCGGCGCTTACCGGGCAAGGGCTCGCGCAGTTGCAGGAAGCGTTGGGAGAGATGCTGACAGAAAGAGAGGCGTGATGACCACAGCGATGGAGCATGACGAAGACCTGGCGCTGCGGCGCCGGTTTCTGGATCGGGCCAAAAGGGTAGTGATCAAGGTGGGCAGCGCCGTCCTTACCACCGGGGAAGGATTGAACCTGCCCGTGCTGGACGCGCTGGCCAAGGAGATCTGCGCCCTGCGCCAGAGCGGGCGGCAGGTGATTCTGGTCAGTTCCGGCGCGGTTGCAGCCGGCCGGCGGAAGATGGGCCTTGGCGACCGGGCCTTGAGCCTGCGCGAAAAACAGGCTGCCGCCGCCATCGGCCAGAGCAGCCTGATGCGTTCCTATGAAAAGATCTTCGAGCAATTGGGCCAGAAGGTGGCCCAGGTTCTGCTTACCCACGACGCCCTGTCCCACCGGGACCGGTATCTCAATGTCCGCAACACCCTCTTTACCCTGCTGGATTGGGGCCTGGTCCCCATCATCAACGAAAACGACACCGTCTCCGTGGAAGAGCTGCGCTTTGGCGACAACGACGCCCTGGGCGCCATGGTCACCAACCTCACCGAGGCGGATATCTTTGTCTGCCTGACCGATGTTTCCGGCCTGTTCTCAGCCAACCCCCTCACCAACCCCGAGGCCAAGCCGGTTCATACCGTGGCCAGGATCGACGCCGCGGTGCTGGGCATGGTGGGCACGGTGCACAGCGGCGTGGGCACCGGCGGCATGGGGAGCAAGGTCAAGGCCGCCAAGATGGTCTCGGCGCGGGGCGGGTGTTGCTTCATCGGCCCGGGCCGCGAGCCGGACACCATCTCCCGGCTGTTTGCCGGAGAGCTGGTCGGCACCTTCTTTCTGCCCCAGAAGGAAAAACTGGCCAGCCGCAAGCATTGGATTGCCTATACCCTGCGGCCGCAAGGTTTTCTGGTTCTGGATGGTGGGGCGTGCAAGGCCGTGCTGCAAGGGGGCAAAAGCCTACTTCCTTCCGGCATCCTTGAGGTGAGAGGCAAGTTCGGCATCGGGGCGCCGGTCCATTGCGTCAACGAACAGGGCGAGCCTCTGGCTGCAGGGCTGGTCAACTACGGGTCCGGAGATATCGACCGGATCAAGGGCGCGAAGACCAGCCAGATCGAACAGATGCTGGAGCGGCCGAAAGACAGCGACGAGATTATCCACCGCGACAATTTAGTGATATTATAGATTGCAGCTATCAGCTTACAGCTATTCGCTGAACGCTGCTAAAGGAGCATACGACATGTCCATCCAGGAAACCATCAAACAGATGGCAATGGCGGCCAAAAAGGCCTCCCGGAACATGGCCAATCTTTCCACCACGGCCAAGAACAATGCCCTGCTGAAGATGGCCGAGTCGCTTCTTGCCCAGAAGGGGTATATCCAGCAGGAGAATGAAAAGGATCTTGCCGCGGGCCGCGCCAAGGGACTGTCCGCTGCCATGCTCGACCGGCTGGCCCTCACCGGCAAGGTGATCGACAGCATGGTCGGGGGGTTGCGCGAGGTTGCCGCCCTGCCCGATCCGGTGGGCGAGATCGACGAGATGGCCAAACGGCCTTCCGGCATAACCGTCGGCAGGATGCGCATCCCCTTGGGGGTTATCGGCATGATCTACGAATCGCGGCCCAATGTGACCGTGGATGCCGCAGCCCTCTGCCTCAAGGCGGGCAACGCCATCCTGCTGCGGGGCGGTTCCGAGGCCATCCATTCCAATCTGGCCCTGGCCAAGGTACTGCAGGAATCGCTGGCCGCGGAACAGATCGAGGCTGCGGCCGTGCAGGTGATCCCGGTCACGGACCGCGAGGCGGTTACGGCCATGCTGGCCCTTGACGAGCAGATCGACCTGATCATCCCGCGCGGCGGCGAGGGCTTGATCCGTTTCGTGGCCGAGAATTCCCGCATTCCGGTGCTCAAGCATTACAAGGGCGTGTGCCATGTCTTTGTCGATGTCAGCGCGGATCTGGACATGGCGGTGAACATCGTGATGAACGGCAAGGTGCAGCGGCCCGGAGTGTGCAACGCCCTGGAAGCGTTGCTGGTCCATAAGGATATCGCCGCCGCCTTTTTGCCCAAGGTCTGGGACGAATTGAAGAAGTGTGGGGTCGAGCTGCGGGGCTGTGCGCAGGCCAGGGCTCTGCTGCCGGAGATCACCGCGGCCCTGCCCACGGATTACGGCATGGAGTTTCTCGATCTGATCCTGGCGGTGCGGGTGGTGGATGATCTGGATGCGGCCATGGACCATATTGTCCGGTACGGCTCCCAGCATACCGAGGTGATCGTCACCAACAGCTATGCCAACGGGCAGCGCTTCCTCCGCGAGGTGGACGCCTCGGCGGTGATGATCAACGCCTCCACCCGGTTCACCGACGGCGGCCAGTTCGGCCTGGGCGCGGAGATCGGCATCAGCACCACCAAGCTGCACGCTTATGGCCCCATGGGGTTGAAAGAGCTGACCACCCGGAAGTTCATCGTTTACGGCGAAGGGCAGGTCCGCGCTTAAGCAGGACTCCGGAGAGAGCAGGGTGGAACTTCCCCATAACCTCGGCCGGCGGGTCGGCATCCTGGGCGGCACCTTCGACCCGGTGCATAACGGCCATCTCGCCGTTGCCGGGGCTGTCCGCAAGGCGCTGGTCCTTTCGAGCATCCTTTTTGTTCCTGCCTTTCTGCCGCCGCACAAACCTACCTACTCCATCTCCGCCTTTGCGCACCGGGCTGCGATGCTGGAGCTGGCCTTGGCCGGGGAATCCGGTTTTTTTGTCTCCAGGCTGGAGGCTCAACGCGTGGGGCCCTCCTTCAGCATCGATACCCTGAAGGCCTTGCGTCTCTGGCTGGGGCCCGGGATCGAGCTGTTTTTCATCATCGGCATGGATGCCTTTGCCGAGATCCATACCTGGAAGGCCCGCCGGGAGTTGCTGGATTACGCTTCTTTTGTGGTGATCGGCAGGCCTGATCATTGCCGGCAGTCGTGCGGGCAGACCGTGGCGGCAAATTTTCCCGGCTACACTTTTGCGGAAAATCAAGGGTGCTGGCAGGGAGAGCCCGGCCGGGGCGCCATCCATCCGGTGGCCATGGCGCCGATGAAGGTTTCTTCCACCGAGATCCGGGAGGCAATCCGGCAGGGCAGGTCTGTCCGGGCTCTTGTCCCCGCGTCAGTGGCGGACTACATTGCCGACCAGGGTCTCTACCGGTGAGGCATCTTCTTCATGCCGCTTCCTGAACAAGGCTGGGCTTGTCCTCTGCCGGCATGGCCGTGGTCAGGGTGGTCAGGTAGCGGGCGCCTTTTTCGATCTGGTCGGCAATGCGCCGGACATCGCTCATCAGGTCGATGAGCGACACCATCAGCCCCACCGGCAGCAGGCTCTTGGTTCCCGCCTTGAGCAGGCTTGATTTGAGATGCCGGTACATCTCCTCGGTTTCCATGAACAAGGCGGCGCATTCCTCCGGCGTATAGTCCTTTCTGGCCACATCGGTCAAATCCAGCAGTTTCACCACATGCTGTTTGTACAACCCTATTTCCTGGGCCAGTGCCGTGTTCGCCAGCAGGCGGCTCTGTTGCTGCATCTGGGCGATCCGCAGGGACACGTCCGCAACTTCGCGGTAGTAGCTGGTGACTCGCAGGGCATTGGGGAGCACATGGTCAAGCTCTTCCGGCAGATTGCCCCTCCGGATCAGATTGATGAAGTTGCCTGCCTCGATCTCCAGCTTGAGCAAAGTGCGGCGGTCGGCATCGAGCTGGAGGCTTGGCCCTGTCTCGCTGCTCATGGCTCCCTTGGCCATGCGGCGGGCAATGTTGCCGATCCGTTCAATTTCCTTGGCCAGGGCATGGAAAGCCAGCACCGGGGTGGCGGCGATATTTTTATCCAGATACAGGGGCTGCGCCTCGTCCTCTTCATGGGAACGGAACCAGCCCTTGAGGCGGGTGACCATGAATTGGGTGAATGGCCACATCAGGCAGACCCCAAGGATGTTGAAGACGGAATGGAACAGGGCGAGCAGCATCGTGGCGTTGGTTTGCACCTGCAGGATCTGCGGGAAAATGGTCAGGGCGTGAAGGAGAAAAGGGAGCAGCAGGAGGGCCACGACGCCGGTTGCCAGGTTGAAGATGACGTGGGCCGTGGCAACCCGCTTGGCGTTGGGGGTGGCGCCGAGCGCGGCCAGGGCGGCGGTCGAGGTGGAACCGATATTGGCGCCGATGACCAGAGAGGCTCCGCTGTCAAAGGGGATAAAGCCTCCGGCGGTGGCGGTGAGGGTTATGGCAATGGCTGCACTGGAGGATTGCATCGCCACGGTCAGCAGAAAGCCGAGGACCAGGAAGGTGAAATGACTTCCCACGCCGCCGCCTAAGAGAGTGAGCGGCAGGTTGATCCCTGTTTCGGCAAAGGTCGCCCGGAGCAGATCGATCCCTAGAAAAAAAACGCCGAAACCGGCAAGCGTTTCACCGACGGCGCCGGAGCGGCCGTTGCCCTTGGTGAGGCGTAGAAACATGCCAAGCCCGATGAGGGGCAGGGCAAAGATCTTGATGTCGAATTTGAAGCCGACCAGGCTCACCAGCCAGCCGGTCATGGTGGTGCCGATATTGCTTCCATAGATAACGGTGACGGCCTGCAGGAGGTCCATGAGGCCGGCATTGACAAAGCCGATGGTGGCCACGGTCACCGCGCTGGAAGATTGCACCAGGGAGGTGATGAAGGCGCCGGAGAGGATCCCCCTCAACGGAGTGGCGGTGGAACGCTCCAGGATGTCGCGCAGGGTCTTGCCCGCGGCAATCTTGAGGCCCTCGGTCATGAGCTGCATGCCGAGCAGGAAGAGGCCGATGCCCCCGATACAATTGCCAAGGGTGGAAAGGGTCATGCCATGGGCTCCTTTTTCGTTGGCTCTTGAAGTAACCAGCCGTTTTCTGCATTCTCCGGCAGGCGCCGGGAAACAGGTTGTTGCAAGGCCCGGTTCAGGTTGCCTTAGAGCTTGTCCGTAAATAAATCTTTGGTGCTCGCATCCGGCTTTTGGCCGTCTTTGGCCGCTCCTCAATCGCAAAATCCTCGCCGCAGCGCTGCTACGCCTGTGGTTTTGCTCAATCGTCCCACCCAAATCCGTCTCAAAATCCGGCGCGATCCCTGAAAAGATTATTTACGGGCAAGCTCTTATAATACCCGGTGTCTGCTGGGTCGGCAACTGCTTGAGGATATTGAAAATATTTTCAGTATATGAGATGGCGGGAGCGTTCGAAAGTTTTTTAATTGGAGGCCGGGCGACCATTCTGTATGATACAGACAGGCATCCCTGTTTGTCGTTGCGCCGCGCGGCCATGACAATCATAAACAAGAGAGGACGACAACCATGCACAACCAGCGAAGCAGCGGCGTCCTTCTGCATCTTACCTCCCTGCCGGGGCCTTTCGGCATCGGCACCCTTGGCAAGTCCGCCTTCGAGTTCATCGATTACCTGAAGGCGGCCGGGCAGGTCCATTGGCAGATATTGCCTTCCGGCCCGGTGAGTTCCAGTTCCGGCAATTCGCCCTACATGAGCCTCTCGGCCTTTGCCGGCAATCCGCTGCTCATCGATCCCGTGCAGCTTGTGGGGGCAGGTTTTCTCCGGCGTGAGCAGGTGGAAATCCCCAGCGAATTTTCCGAATACCTGGTCGATTTTGATGCTGTTCGCGCCTTTAACGAGAAAATCCTGGAGCACGCTTTTCTGGAGTTTCGTGTGGCCGGGGATTCGGCCGCTTTCATGGAGTTTCGCCGGACAACCACCTGGCTTGAAGACTATGCCCTGTTTATGGCCCTGCGGGAAGAATTTCAGTTGCGCCCCTGGTTTCTCTGGCCGCCGGATATTGCTTTTCGCAAGCCGGAAGCCATTGCCCGGTGGCGGGAAACCCTGGCCGAGCGGATCTTTTTTCATCAGTTCGTGCAGTTCTGCTTTTATTCCCAATGGCAGATATTGTGGGATTACGCCCACTGCCACGGCATCCGGATCATCGGCGATATCCCCATCTATGTGGCCCTGGACAGCGCCGATGTCTGGGCGCATCAGGACTGCTTTCTCCTGGATCGCGAAACCGGGCGGCCAACCCATGTGGCGGGCGTGCCCCCGGATTATTTCAGCGAGACCGGGCAACGCTGGGGAAACCCTCTTTTCAAGTGGGGCGGTGACGGGGGAGAGATGAACCAGTCCTTGCTCGCCTGGTGGGGGCAGCGGTTTCGACATATCTGCCGGACGGTGGATGTGGTCCGCATCGATCATTTTCGCGGTTTTGAGGCATACTGGCAGATCCCGGCTTCGGAGGAGACCGCGGTTAACGGGGAATGGGTCACGGGGCCTGGCCTGGCATTTTTTTCCGAGATGAAACACCATCTCGGCGGGTTGCCGATCATTGCCGAGGATCTCGGGGTTATCACCCCGGAGGTGGAGCTGCTCCGCGACACCTTGGGTTTTCCCGGGATGAAGGTGTTGCAGTTCGCCTTTGATTCCGACGAGCACAACGCCTATCTGCCCCATAACTACACCACGGTAAACTGCGTGGTCTATACCGGCACCCATGACAACGATACAACCCTGGGCTGGTACTTCAGCGATACGGTAAGGCAGGCCAGCAAGGCCAAGGCCTTGCGCTATACTCGCAGCCAGGCGGGCAGCCCCATCCACTGGGATTTTATTCGCCTGGCCTATGGTTCGGTTGCCGGGCTGGTCATCGTGCCTCTTCAGGATGTTCTCGGTTTTGGCAGCGATTGCCGGATGAACATGCCCGGCACCTCCGAGGGCAACTGGCGCTGGCGGTGTGCCGCCAGATTTTTGAATGATGAAACGGCAAGGGCGTTGCGGGATGAGGTTGTGTTCTATAATCGGCTGCCTGCCCGTCCTGATGATTTTTGCCGGAGGGAGCAATGAGATGAAGGTTCTGGGCGTGATCGGGAGTCCGCGGAAAAAGGGCAATACCGAAACCTTGCTCCGCGCTGTTCTCAAAGGGGTTGAGGCGGCAGGAGGCGAGATTGAGGTGGTCCGCCTGTGTGAGCTGCGCATTCAACCGTGTATCGGCTGCGGCGGCTGCGACAAGACCGGACAATGCGTGCTGGAAGACGACATGCAGGAACTGTATCCAAAGATCCTCGCCTCCCAGCGGCTGATCCTTGCCTCCCCCATCTATTTTTACGGAATCACCGCCCAGGCCAAGGGGTTTGTCGACCGCTGCCAGGCCCTGTGGAACAGGAAGCGTCTCCTGGCCGAAAAGGGAGAGTGGTGCAAGGACCCAGCCCGCAAGGGTTTTCTGGTGGCGGTGTCCGCCACCCACGGGGAAAGGGTTTTCGAGGGCGCGATTCTTACGGCCAGATATGGATTCGACGCCATGGGCATGGGGTACGGCGGGGACTTTCTGGTCAAGGGCAAGGATGGCCGTGGGGACATGGCACAGGATGCGGGTACCCTGGTCCGGGCGGAAGAGGCGGGCAGAAAATTTATGGATTGAAACAGGATGGTTGCGAATTTTTCCCCCTTTCGGAAGGGTGGAGGAGAGGAATAAAAGATTGACAAATCCCCTCCCATCATTTAGATAATGGCGCACAGCATGGCCCCTTCGTCTAGCGGTCTAGGACGCTGGCCTCTCACGCCGGTAACACGGGTTCGAGTCCCGTAGGGGTCACCAAGTGAGAAACATAGGGTTTAGACAGCAATGTCTAAACCCTATTTTCGTTGGTGGTTCCGGTGATATTACCTTTCTCGGAGTCCATGCTTACGGCCAGGATTGTTTGGTAAGCAGATGGTTTTTTTGAAAAGCGTCCCGGTCTGGAGCCACCCGCAGCCTCTGTTTGCATGACTTTTCCCTCGGATACCTACCGCCAATGAGGGCTATCTGATTCGCTTAGCATCACGGGATGGCGGATGATTTTTTCCAGGGAAACGATCTGACCGTTGGCTTGTAACGCAGCAAAAAGGCGGTTCAGTTCTTTTTGCCAGATGGGCATCAAGGTCTCCTGCTGCGGCGGGAGGTCGTGGAGCATGATGATATCCCCTGGCCGCAGCCGCTCAAGGATTTTTTCGGCCAGATTGTCGATATTGCGGTTGCCGCCATCCATGGCCCGACAACTGTAGTTGACGGCAAGGAGATTTTCTAAGGCCAGCACCCGTTTCAGCCGGGGGTTGGTGATCCCTGCCGGGGGACGGAAGACACAAGGGGTTACCCCTGATTTTTGCAGGATTTCCTGCGTAGCATGAATATCCTCCTGCAGGGTTTTGGGCATCCGCAGCATGAGCAAGGAATCATGCCGCAGGGAATGGTTGCCGATGGTGTGGCCCTGGGCCAGGATCGCCGCGATCAGCTCCGGATATTTTTCTGCCTGCCGGCCTACGACAAAAAAGGTGGCTTGCAAGTTATGGCGGGCAAGAAGATCGAGCAGGATGGGGGTGGATGCCGGCCAGGGGCCGTCATCAAAAGTCAGGGCAACCTGTTTGTTTTCCGCACTGCCCCGGCTGATCACCGGCAGAAAAAAGCCGTACCCGGCAATAAAGGGGGCGGCAAGACAGGAGAGAAGAAAAAGCGACAGGGGAAACAGCGCCAGGGTCGGGTTGAACAGGGAGAGCAGGAGGGCAAGCAGCAGGGCCGCAACTCCGCTTATTTCGGCCGGGGTCGGCTTAGAGGGGCGGCACTGCATCGACTGCCTCTTTTTTTGCCTGGCCGACTACCCAGGCCAGTTCCGGATTGGCGGTGATTTCCTTCACGATCACCGTGAAACCGGCCTCGGCAAGAAGGCCGGCTATTTTTTCAGGGGATCGGTACCAGGCCTCATGGCCCGACATCTGTATGCGCGTCTTTTCCAGCCGCCAGGACCACGACGGTCTGCCGGACGGGCGGACCGTGCATCTCGCAACCAAGATCCCCCCCTCGGCCAGCATCTGAAAGCTCTTGCGGAAGAGGGCCGCGGCTGTCTCATCGTCCACATAATGGAGCATGTCCAGCAGTAAAACCACGTCAACCCGAGTGCCGGACACGGGAGGCATGTCCGGCGCCCACCCCTGAACAACCGTTCCTCGGTCTCCAAGGGCAATCGTGGCGATCCGCACCCTTTCCGGATCAGGATCGATTGCGCTGATCCTGGCATCCTTGAAGCTCTCCAGGCACCAGCAGGCAGGAATTCCGTAACCGCAGCCGATATCGACAATGGTTTTGATCTCTTTTTTCGCGGCCAGCATCCTCGGCAGATCATCAAACAGGGGGTCGAGACGCAGCTTGCAGCGGGCAAACATCCTGGGGTAGGCCTCCACCGTCCGGAACCTGCCGCGGATGCGCCGGTTAATATCCCGGGGCACCCTGCGTTCTTTTCCCGTTTTCCCGGAAAAGTAATATTCCAGCAGCGGGGGCAGCAGGAGGAAGGTCCCAAGCAGGGAGTAAGCAAGGCCGAGCAGGGACGCGATGCCAACGCTCTGCAGCAGGCTGTGTTCGGCAAAACAGAGCACCCCGAATCCGATCATGGTCGAAGCGCCGGCGAGAAAGACACTGCTGCGCACCCGGATATACGAGGGATGGGAAATAACCCGGTAGCGCTGGTGGGCCCGCACGCAGAAGATGGCATAATCGATACCCATGCCGAGGATGGCGATGGATAGGAGCATCAATGCGGGAATATCCAGAGGACGACCGAGAAGGGTCATGGTTCCCAGGGTGCAGACATAGGCAAAACCGGACGGCAGCATCGTCAGAATCGTCAAGGGCAGGCTCAGGGAGACCAGAAAGAGAAGCAGCGCCACACTGACGGCGATGATCACCAGCGTGGAGGTAAAGGTGGAAAACAGGAGGGTGGCCAGCCGCTTGGTAAAAAAGGCGGAATCAAAGATCTTGCTGTCACTGCCGTAACGGGCCAGAAAGTCGGCGCCATCATAGTTTTTACCCGGAGCCACGGTGATGAACTGAATCAGGCCGGACTCCCGTCTGTTCTCCGAAATCCCCAACAGCCCATGGTACTCTTTGGGAATTTCCAAGGATTGCGGGGTAAATCCGGGCTCAAGGAGTGTGAAGAAAGGGGCAAAGGCCTCAGGGGTGAAGCCGAGTCCGACACCCGCACTGCCCAGTGCTTCTGTTACCAGCGCCACCTTCCTGCTGTCCCAGAATGCCTGCCAGGCGGCGACATTCCGGGCCGCCCGTTCCTCGCCCGGAAAGATCATCGACGGGACAAAAGCCGCGCTCAGAACATCTTGCCGCACATCCTGCTCAATCCGGGTCAAGGCGAGATCGTTGCGCTGCTGGATGGCGGCGATCGTCGCATCTCCATGCATTACAAAGATCCGCTCACCGATTTTCCCCCAGACCTCGGTGAACAGTGCGTCCGCCGCCTCCGTGGCCTGACTGACCGTGTTCATGCTGCTCAGGCTGACCTGCACCTGCGGGCGTGCGAAAAAACCCAGGGTACAGGCCAGCAGAACCGCGGCCATGGCGCCAAGCCAGCCGGTGTTATAGAGAAGATTGACAAACCGCTGCATTGGGAGGATATGCTTTTTGCCGGCCGGCATGACCGGAAAGATTTTCGGAAAGATCGTATGGACAAAGAGAAAGGAAAAGAGGACGCCCATGGCGGAGAAGACACCCAGTTCGGCAAAGATCGGAAACCCGCTGCCGCAGAGAACCAAAAAGGCGGCAACAGTGGTCACCAGGGCCATGACTCCGACAATTCTCACTTCATGCGCGGCCTCTTTGCCCGAGGATTCATGGGGCCGGTCCAGAAAAAGCAGATAGGCGATGCCGTAATCCACGGTAATGGAGATCAGGGCCCCGCCGAACCCGAGCACCATGATCGAGATGGAGGAGCGGAACAGGGAATAGGCAAAAAGGGCGGCCGCCGTGCCGGCAAGGGCCGGAACCAGAGACATGAGGCCAAGCAAGGGTCGGGAGAAGGACAAAAAAAGGAGCACGGCGATGCCGGCGGTTGAGAGAAAAAGGGCAAACTGCACATCATGGCGGATCATCCGCTCATTATCCAGGGCCGCCCGATAGGCTCCCACCGGGGTCATGGTGACCTGCACGCCCTTCTGGTCATATTTTTGGGAAAGTTCTTGCGCTGTTTGTCCAAAAAAATCGGCCAGGGAGCGGGCAGAGGCGGTGTTGCTGCCTGCCGCCAGCGGTCTGCCCGTGACCAGAAGATGCCGCCCGTCTCCGGAGAGCAGATGTCCCTTGTAAAACCGCGCATTCATGGAGGGGGCCAGCAGGGCCATCTTCGCAAGGACCAGATCCTTCAGACCCAGAGGGTCCATGGCAATAAACTCCGCCTGACCAACCCCTTCCAGAGTGCCCAGATCTCCATGGAGCTTGCGCACCCGTTCATTGATCCGGTCAGGCTCAAGCAGGGGGGCAATCTTTAAAAGCTCCTCACTGGAAAAAAGCAGGGGCAGATTTCTGGCCACATGAAAGGCTAGGCGCGGAATAAGCTCTCCCATGGCATTGGTGCCGACCTGGGCAAAAAGCCCGCTCTCCGTCATCTTCCTTTCAAGAAAAACACCGCATTCCACCAAGGTATTCGGGTCATCGCCGTTGATGGCGATGTCCACCGCAACCTGATCGTGGATGGGATGATGCGTAAAGATTTCCAAGGCATCGGCAATGACCCGTTCGCCTGCCGGCAATGAACGGGCCATGTCCGTGTCAATATCAAGGCGCATCTTGCCGACAACGGCGCAGCCGATGATCAGGAGAAGAACAAGGAAGAGAAGGCGGAAATTGATCATTTTTTTTAACTAGTCTCAAATAAGGTTTAAGCCCCCGCCTTTAGGCGGGTAGATTTATCACTCCCACTTGGTTGTGTATAATGCCTTAGACGAAGGAGGCATTGTATGGAATACAGATATGGGAGTCAT
>Ga0074195_1001749_pt1 | contig 28034 bp, 25 predicted proteins | sample EPASupsiteHSE623_FD_64525 | JGI IMG/M metagenome (GOLD analysis project Ga0074195, IMG submission 64525) | Bioremediated contaminated groundwater from EPA Superfund site, New Mexico - Sample HSE6-23 | ecosystem: Environmental > Aquatic > Deep subsurface > Groundwater > Contaminated ... | reverse complement strand
CGCTCGCGGGCGGTATATTTGCCCGGGGAGTGGATCTTGTCGATTTTATCCTGACCGCCGCCCAACAAGGCTTTGGCCCTTTTTTGCTTTAACTGCTCTAATTTTTCCTTTGTGCTCATGCTGTCTCCTTGCTGCAGAATTCAGTGAAAATTCCGTGCCGTAAAATGAAGACAACCACTGTTCCGGCCCTACGTAGCCGGAACAGTGACTGTTTTAGCCAAATCAACCTTTGTAAACCTGCTTGCAGAGTTCGCCAAGCTTGCCGAGGTTGGCGCAATGATGGACGCCGCTGGCTTTCATTGCTTCGATCTTAGCCTCTGCGGTACCCTTGCCGCCACTGACGATGGCGCCGGCATGGCCCATACGACGGCCGGGAGGAGCTGTCAGACCGGCGATGAAGCCTACAACCGGTTTCTTGGTGTTGGCTTTGATCCATTCGCAGGCATCTTCCTCGGCGTTGCCGCCGATCTCACCGATCATAACGATGGCTTTGGTGTCGGGATCGGCCGCAAAGGCCTCCAAGCAATCGATAAAGTTGGTGCCGTTGATGGGGTCGCCACCAATGCCGATGCAAGTGGTCTGGCCAAAACCGACCTGGGTCAACTGATGAACGGCCTCGTAGGTGAGTGTTCCAGAGCGGGAAACAACACCCCAGGGGCCGCCGGGCTTATGCATCGGTCCAGGCATGATGCCGATCTTGCACTCGCCAGGGGTGATGATACCGGGGCAGTTTCCACCGATGAGACGGGTGGGTTTGGTGTTCAGGTAATTCTTAACCCGCATCATATCGAGAACCGGGATGCCCTCGGTGATGCAGACTACCAATTCGACGCCCGCATCGGCGGCTTCCATGATGGCATCGGCGGCAAAAGGCGGCGGTACCAGAATCATCGAAGCATTGCAGCCGGTTTTTTCCCGTGCTTCCTTGACGGAGTTGAAGATCGGAACATCGTCCATCTTCTGTCCGCCTTTGCCAGGGGTGACGCCGGCAACGACGTTGGTGCCGTAGGCGATACAGGAGCGGGTATGGAATTGGCCTTCTTGGCCGGTGATGCCTTGTACAACTAATCGGGTATTTTTATTAACGAAAACGCTCATTGTTTTCCTCTATGGGTAGAAATTTATATGCCTCTGAATTCTGAGTAATCACTGTTCTGCGTCGTGATTGGCGCCCTCTCTTCTTCCAGTCGGAAAGGAGTCTCCACGAGCGCTGGGGAGAGGTGCGGCCTTTCGTCACTCATTCTGTTCAGGAAACGATCTTGGCAACTTTCTCGGCGGCATCGGCCAGATCTTTGGCATTGATCAGGTCAAGTCCGGACTCGGCGAGGATTTTCCGGCCTTCCTCGACGTTGGTTCCTTCCATCCGCACAACGACCGGCACGGAAAGTTTCAATTTGGTGGCCGCTTGTACAACACCCTTGGCCAGAATGTCGCAGCGGAGGATGCCACCAAAGACGTTAATTAAAATACCCTTAACCGCCGGATCCTTCATGATCAGACGAAAACCGTTTTCAATGGCCTCAGCGTTGGCACCGCCGCCGACATCCAGGAAGTTGGCCGGAGAAGCGCCCGCCATCTTGACGATATCCATGGTGGCCATGGCCAGACCGGCACCATTCACGATGTTGCCGACATTGCCTTCCAGGTTGATGTAGTTCAGGCCGTACTGTGCGGCCTCGGCCTCGACCGGATCTTCTTCGTCGATATCGCGCATTTCCTTGACATCGGGATGTCGGAACATGGCGTTGCCGTCGATGTCCATTTTGGCATCCAAAGCAAGGATATCGCCTTCGGCGGTGATGATCAGCGGATTGATCTCGACCATGGAGCAGTCATAAGAGACAAAGAGATCGTAGAGATTCTTGACGAGGGCCGACATTTTCTTTTGGAGATCCTTCTCGATCTCAAGCCCGAAGCAGATCTTGCGGGCATGGAACGGTTGGAAACCGGTGATCGGGCTGACATTGACGGTGATGATTCGTTCGGGAGTCTTCGCGGCGACTTCCTCAATGTCCATCCCACCGTCTTGGCTGCAGATGATGGTGACGGTAGCGGTTTCGCGATCCGGAATGATACACATGTACAGCTCTTTTTTGATGTTCAATCCCTCTTCAACCAGGACCTTGCGAACTTTTTTCCCCTGAGCGCCGGTCTGCTTGGTAACGAGGGTCATGCCGATGATGGAATCGGCAACGGGTTTTACGTCTGCTTTCGTCTTCGCCAATTTTACGCCACCGCCCTTGCCGCGACCACCAGCATGCACCTGGGCCTTGACAACAACCGGATAGCCGAATTCCTCGGCAATTTTCTCGACTTCCTCTGCAGTGAAAGCGAGTTTCCCTTTGGGGGTAGGTACATTAAATTTTCGGAATAGTTCCTTGGCCTGATACTCATGAATTTTCATAGACGCATCCTTTTGCGGCGAACCTCACTTGACAGCGAAATTCTCCAGAGAAGTAAAATGTAATTCAAGTCCCTGTTAACAATGTGCAACGGCGTGGCGCTTCAGTCGAGAAACCCCTGGTCCCGGAGGAGGTTTCGTCGTACGGCAGGAAGAAATTCCCACGCCGGTCCTTGCGGATACCGTCATGGGCTCTAGAGCTCCCGAATGCGTACGCTTGACTTTCCAGGATGAAGCCTCCCTCAATCACACCACAAAATTTTTTATTATATGATGGTGTTAGGAAAACCAGCAAAATACCTGTTTAAAGTTTAGGTGGAAAAACGGAGAGCGGCGTTTTTCCGGTGTGACGGCGGGCGATGTGATGCGGAGGAAACCGCGGTACAAACAAGACGTGCGGCTCTCCCTGATCAGCATGCGTCGTGCATGTGCATGATGAAGGGGGGGATTCTTCCGTGAGCACCGTTGAACGCTGCCATTTCCGAAAAAACCACTCTTTCTTCTGCCCGGTACTCTGGAGCAGAACAGTATTCAAGCGGTGGTGAAAAGAGACGAGAGTGAAGGGGAAAGAGGTGTTCCGACTGGTACGGCAGGGGCGAGTCACGTTGGGCAATTTCGTACCTACGGCCTAAACATCTGCCTCAGATACGCTCTAGAGGCCCTGGAAAACACCCTAAAACCATTCCGAAAACAACATTCACTACAGCCACTTCCGAAAAACCGCTCAAAACTTCGGACTTATAACAATACAGTTTGCTAAGAGTCAAGCGATAAATACACGGCGGGCTTCTCCCGCTTGTCGGTGCGGGATGGAACGCCTTGACTACCGGTGAAAAACGAGACCGATGAAAAGGGCGTGCGACTCTTGTCCCTTTTCCCTTGGCGACTGGCGAAGGGAGGTCTTTTGTACTGCGGAGGTGGAGATGTGGCGGAAGGACGGAGGGGGCGTTTGCGATGGGCGGGGCGTAGAGTGCAAACAGGGCGCATGTGAATCGTGCCGCTCGGGTTCTTATCCTTTCTTATCCCTTCTTCTCCTTCTTTTTCGTCTCTTGTTTTCGCTGCGAGATGCTGTCGATGGCGATCTCAAGGTGATCGATGACGATTCCGGTGTATTTTTGGATGTTGTTGAGAATATAACTTCTGAGGTCATGCAGGTCGCCGGACAACGGCTTGCCGAAGGGCACGTCGATGAAGAGGTCGATGCTGTACCCGGACCGGCCCATTTTGACTTTGATTTTCCGGACCAGGATGTCTCCGTTATGCTCGTCGATACAATGGAGGATCATTTGGGTCAGAGCCGCTTCGGATATTGTCACCTTCCCGCCCGCTTCTTTATCATGGTAACTGGGCTGCACCACTGATTTTTCAAAAAATCGCGAACGGGTCACGCCGTCCTTGTCCTTGGATCCCTTGAAAAAAATACGGATCGAGTCGGAGAGAATTTGGGCGTAATCCCGCTTTACCTCGATCGCCGGAACCGGGATGACGTGCTTGCCCTCTTCGAAGCGCGATTTGATCGCATTTTCGATATCCTTTTGGCTGGCGATCTCTTCAATCTTGATGATTTGACTGATGGGCGGCAGTTCGAGTGTCTCCGCCAATTTGATGACCATCTTTTCCGATGTGCCCAGCAGGAGTATTTTCTTGATCTTTTTCTTCTGGATCATCGTCACCACGCTTTGCCGGTGCTCATCGTCGGCAAACAGGGCGGTTTTGATGGCACTGATATAATTTTTTTCCTGCTTGGCGGATTTCCCGGCAAGAATGGTGTTGTTATTGATCAGAAGGCCGTCGTCGACGATATAGGGTACGCCGATTTTTTCGGCGAGGAGCTTGGCGCGAAAGCTTTTGCCCGTGCCGCTTTTGCCGACCAGGGCATACACGTGCATGCCCTGCAACCGGCCTTTGATTCGGCTATAAAACTGATAGATCTCCTTGCCCGTCAGGTAGATCCATTGATGATCCTTGCTGTTCTTTTCCGTGGTTGCTGTCATACCATTTACGAGATGGGCGTTCTAACAGAGTCGAAGAATCGAGGTGGTCCCGGAACCGATCGATAAAATACTAAGAGAGGATCCTGTGCGTGGCAGGTGGCTTGCGCAGGTGCTCCCCTCATATGCGGGCTACGCCGTTTGGCATCACTCTATCCACCAGGTGTCGAGCCACTGGTCGTAGCTGTAATACAGCGGCAGTTGCTCGGGATGCTTGAGCTTCGCGGCGTAGGCCAAGCGGAAATTCGGCAGATACCAGTTTGGCACCAGATAATAACCATGCCAGAGAACCCTGTCCAGCGCTCGGCAGGCGGTTGTCAGTTGCTGTTGGGTTTCCGCGTAGATGATCGCATCGACCAGGCCATCTACAACCGGGTTCTTGATTCCGGCGAGGTTTTTCGACCCCTTGCGGTCGGCTGCCGCGGCAGTCCAATAATCGCGCTGCTCGTTCCCCGGCGATTGCGATTGGCCATAGGTGGTGACCACCATGTCGAAGTCGAAGTTCTTGATTCTGTCCGCGTAGAGTGCCGGATCGATGGTCCGATACGTCGCTTCGATGCCCATTTTTTTGAGGTTGGCCACATAGGGCGCGATGACCCGTTCAAAGGCGGTGTCGGCCAGGAGAATGTCGAAACGAAAACGTTCGCCCCCCGCATTGGTCAGGGTGCCCCCCTTGACGGTCCAACCCGCCTGTTCCAGCAGGGGCTTCGCCTCTTGCATATTGGCCCGGAGACTGGACGGGGGATCGGTCGTAGGCGGGACCAGCGGTTGGGTGAACACCTCGGGCGGCAATTGGTTGCGGAGCGGTTCCAGCAGTCTCAGCTCGTCCGCATCCGGCAAGCCCTTGGCAGCGTAGTTGGAGTTCGAGAAAAAGGAATCGCTGCGGTTGTACTCTGAGAAGAACAGCGTCTTGTTGGTCCACTCGAAGTCAAAGGCCAGACCTAGCGCCCTGCGCACACGGGGGTCGGCAAACAGCGGCTTTCTCGTGTTGAAGACGAACCCCTGCATTCCCGCGTTATTTTTGTGCGGGAACGTCTTCTTGACCAGTTCGCCGGAATCGAAGCGGCGGCCGGTCAGGTCGCGGTTCCATTGCTTGGCGATATGCACCATCATGAAATCGAATTCGCCGGCCTTGAAGGCCTCGAGGCTGACCACTGGATCCTTGAAATACTTGACGACAATGGTCTCAAAGTTGAACATCCCCTTGCGCACCGCCAAGTCCTTAGCCCAGTATTCCGGATTCTTTTTATAGGTGATCGATTTACCCGGCAGCACTTCGGCAATAAGATAGGGTCCGGTGCCGACGGGCACGGTCATGGCGCCGTTGCCGTCGACCGGGTTGAAGGGGTTGCGACTATAAAACCGTTTGCTTAACACCGGGAGCTGGGAGGCGATCATGTGCAGCTCACGGTTGGGTCGGGCGAAACGAAAGCGCACTTTGCGGGTGTCGAGGATTTCGGCGCTTTCGATATCATGGAAATACATCTGATAAAAGGGATGGGCCTGCTCGCTTTTCAAGGTGTCGAGGGAAAATTTGACATCTTCGGTCGACACCGGCGATCCGTCGGAGAAGCGGGCCTTGGGGTTTAGGGTGAAGGTCACCGATTTCTTGTCGGCCGCCAATTCGATATCCTCGGCAATCAGGCCGTACTGGGCGAAGGGTTCGTCCAGGCTCGGCACCGCGAGGGTTTCGAAAACATAGGGCGACAATCCTTGGGGCGAGGAGCCTTTGAGCGTGAAGGGGTTCATCTTCTCGAAGCTGCCCAGGTCGTGGAGCACGAGGGTCCCGCCGCTGCGGGCCTGGGGCGAGGTGTAGTGAAACCGTTCGAACCCTTTGGGATATTGCAACACCCCGTCGATGCTGACGCCGTGGCCAGCTGGCGAAGATACCGGGAGGCCGATGAGGAACAGGCAACAGAGAGTGGCACATCGTGCCAGGGAGGAGAAGGGCATGGCTTCGCTCTTTCGTTGTGTAATTTAGGAGATAGAGTGATATGCCGCACCGGCAAGTCCGGACGAGCGGGGCCAGTATACGCAATTGACCCGATAATGTACAGTTGTTCCGATTGGATCCGTTGCCTCCGCTTTGTCTTGAAAAAAATTGACGAACCAGGCTGCCGGGTGTAATGAAGTAACTTCGTCATACGTATCGGAAAAGCCGTATTTCGTTCTCCTGGTCATCCTTTATTTTCCCCTCTCTGGAGTTGCTCAATGGGACAGACAATCACGGAAAAAATCTTTGCCGCCCACCTGCGGGACACCCCGACGCCGGGTAACATGGTGCTTGATATCGATGTCATCATGTGCCATGAAATCACCACGCCCATTGCGATCATGGATCTCATGGAAAAAGGGATGGATCGAGTTTGCGATCCCGCGCGAATCAAGGCGGTGATCGATCATGTCACGCCGCCCAAGGACTCCAAGACCGCCGCTCAGGCCAAGATCATGCGCGACTGGGCCCGGCGGCACAATATCAAGGATTTCTTCGATATCGGCCGTAACGGTGTCTGCCATGCGCTTTTTCCGGAAAAGGGGTTTATCCGGCCCGGCAACACTGTCATCATGGGCGACTCCCACACCTGCACCCACGGGGCCTTCGGCGCCTTTGCCGCCGGTGTCGGCACCACCGATCTCGAGGTGGGCATCCTCAAGGGCGTCTGCGCCTTCCGCGCTCCGAAATCCTTGAAGGTCGAGGTGATCGGGACCTTGCCCAAGGGCGTGGTGGCTAAAGACATTATCCTTAATATCATCAAGCAACTGACTGTCAATGGCGGCACCGACATGGTGATCGAGTTCTGCGGCCCGGTAATCGACGCGATGAACATGGCCTCGCGGATGACACTGTGCAACATGGCCGTCGAGGCCGGCGCCACCTCCGGCGTCTGTCAGCCGGATCTGGTCACCGCCCAGTACCTCTGGCCATTCATCAAGGACGAATATGCAAGCCCGGAGGCTGCCGCCGAGTCGTTTGCCAAGTGGCGCTCGGATGCCGACGCCCATTATGAACGTGTTCTGACGCTTGATGTCGGTACCTTGGCGCCGCAAGTCACCTTCGGCTACAAGCCGGATTGCGTCAAAGACGTCACGGAAATGGAGGGCACCAAGGTCGATCAGGTCTATATCGGCTCCTGCACCAACGGCCGCATCGAAGATATTCGCGAGGCAGCCGCGATCGTCAAGGGCAAGACCGTTGCCGCCTCGGTCCGCGGCATCCTGGTGCCGGCTACGCCAGCTATCTATTCCCAGGCCTTGGAGGAGGGGCTCATTAAAATCTTCATGGACAGCGGCTTCTGCGTGATGAACCCGACCTGCGGTGCCTGCTTGGGCATGAGCAGCGGTGTGCTGGCCGACGGCGAAGTTTGCGCCTCGACCACCAACCGTAACTTCAACGGCCGCATGGGCAAGGGCGGCATGGTGCACCTGATGAGCCCGGCCAGCGCGGCGGCCGCCGCCATCACCGGCGCCATCACCGATCCCCGTCGGTTTATGAACTGAAACGGTCCGATCGTCCTAAAAAGTGCCTATACCGTCGTTTCGACCGCAGGGAGAAATCTCGAAATTGCTCTCAAGCGTCCGAAATGACAGGAAACGAATGCCATGCACATGGCATTTTCTGATCCGAATCCGAAGGAAGGAACCCCTATGAAACAGTTTGGCGGCCCCGCAGCCTTTATCGATAGAAGCGACATCAACACCGACGAAATCATCCCAGCCAAGTATTTGACGGAAATCACCAAAAAGGCGCTTGCCCCACATCTGCTGGAGGATCTGTACCTGGAAGGCCAGAAGTTCGATCCGCACTCCCAGGAGATGCGGGAGGCCAAGGTGCTGATCACCCGCTCCAACTTCGGGTGCGGCTCCTCCCGAGAGCATGCGGTCTGGGCGCTGGAGGTCAACGACATCAATGTGGTTATCGGAGAGAGCTTTGCCCGTATTTTTCGGCAGAACATGTTCAACTGCGGCATCCTGGCGGTGGAATTAAGTAAGGTCGATTTGGATCGTCTCTTCGCCCTCAAGGGCAAGGTGAACGTGGCGGTCGATCTGGAAGGAGAGAAACTGACGGCGACCAGCAGTGATGCCGCAGTTGAGTGCTTGTTCAGACTAAATCCCTTCGACAAGAAGCTGATTGGCGCAGGAGGCTGGTTGGCCTTTGCCGACGCCAATTATTGAGATGTGTTGTCCTATATCCGTATAATCCGTCGGGCGTTATTGGCGATTTCCCAACGATTATAAGGATATTTCTTTGTTGCGGGTGGAATGCTGGACGCATGGCGTTTGTTCCCCTTGGTAAATTTTGGCTTTTCTTTTTAAAAAAATGCGCTGTCCGGAAGTTGCTGTTGTCTGAAGAAATCCATCGTTGCTCGCTTCTTATCAGCCTTATCCTTCCTAGCTTACCGGTATTGTCGAACTGAGTTTTTGCAAAGTGCTCTTTCACGCCTGTTTTCTTCTGCACGTGTCGCTGCATGGAGATTGCCAAGCCATTGCCCCACTATTCCCGACAAGCGGAAATAACGCATGACAACACCAATCAATCGACAACTCGGCACGGAATCGGTCGTCTGGGATCTGCAATCGCTTTATCCCTCGCCAGAATGTCCTGAAATCCAGCGCGACATGGCGCGTTGCCAGGAGTCGGCCACGACCCTGGCCGCAGAAGTGGCTGGGAGGGTGGCGGAACTCGATGCCGAGGCCATCGTCCAGGTGGTTGAGCGGTTAGAGGCAATCGATACCCTTTTGGCGCGCCTCGGCACCTTTGCCTTTCTCCATTTTATCACACAGACTGGCGATGCGGCGGCTTCGGCCCTGCTTCAGCGGGTGGAGGAACTGGAGGCCGCGGTCGGCAAGCTGACCGTTTTTTTTCGTTTGGAATGGAACCAACTCGACGGCGAGGCGGCGGAGCAGCACCTTCGCCAGCCGCCTGTTCGTAAATACGGCCATTACCTGCGGACCTTGCGGCGATTTGCACCGCATCAGTTGAGCACCAAGGAGGAGGAGTTGCTTCAGGAGTTGCGGCCGGTGGGGCGAAGCGCCTGGAACCTGTTGATGGAAAAACTGCTGGGTCAGCTGCGCTTTGGCGACAGAGGCCGCACCGAGGAGGAGGTGTTGAACGATCTCTACGATACGGATCGCGCAGTTCGCCAAAACGGTGCAACAGAGTTGACCGAAGGTCTCCACGCCAACCTGCATATTCTCACCCATGTGTTCAATACCTTGGCGGCGGAAAAGATGATCGACGATCGGCTACGCAGCTATTCGGGGTGGGATAGCGCCATGCATCTCGCCAACGGCTTGGAGCCTCGGACGGTCGAAACGCTTATCGAGGCGGTTGTTTCCCGATATGCGCTTGTGCACCGTTATTATCGGCTGAAAAAGCGATTGCTTGGCCATGAAGAACTGTTCGACTACGATCGGTATGCACCGATTCCCGGGGCCGAAGAGAATACAAACCTCTCTTGGGGGCGTTGCCGACAGATCGTTCTCGACGCCTTTGCCGGATTCTCGTCGGAGATGGCCGGCATTGCCGAAAAGTTTTTCAACGAGCACTGGATGCATGCACCCATCCTCCACGGCAAGCGGGGAGGGGCGTTCGCCCATCCCTGCGTTCCGGAGGTGCATCCGTATGTCCTGGTCAACTATACCGGCAATATCCGCGACGTCTCCACCGTGGCGCATGAGCTTGGGCATGGCGTCCATCAGTTTCTGGCGGCAGGCCAGGGGTTCTATAACAGCGATACACCGCTGGTGCTGGCCGAAACGGCCTCGGTATTCGCCGAGCTGTTGGTTTTCAAGGCGCAGATGGAGCACATGGCCGCCCCGGAGGCTCGGCGGGCCTTTATCTGCCAAAAGCTGGAGTCGATCTTTGCCACCGTCTTCCGACAGGTAGCCATGAATCGTTTCGAAGCGGCAATGCATGCAGCCAGGAGGCAAGAGGGCGAGCTGTCGGCGGAGCAGTTCTCCGGTCTTTGGCTGGCCACGCAGAAGCCGATGTTCGGCGATGCGATCACGCTCCGAGACGATTACGGCGTCTGGTGGGCCTATATCACGCATTTTCTCGAGACCCCTGGATATGTGTATTCCTATGCCTTTGGCGAACTCCTGGTATTGGCCATGTATGCCCGTTACCTTGAGGAAGGGAAGGGTTTCGTCGAGCGCTATCTGGCGTTGCTCCGGGCTGGCGGCAGTGGCACACCCTACGATCTCCTGCGTCCTTTTGCCATCGACCTTGACGACCCCTGCTTTTGGCGGGGCGGACTGGCCATTGTCGAGCAGATGCTGGAGGAGGCGGAAGAAATGTGACAATCCGTTGTCTAGGGGATGCGACGCATCGACCCGCTGGGCGCGGCCGGTTTTTCTCCGGTTGAATGGGGGCCGAAGCGCATTGGCGCGCGGGCCGGTGTACACTTTTTTTTTGCTTTTTTTTTTTTTGGCCTCCACAATTGCTTTAATGGCAGTTGGAAGTTGGACAGTGTCTCAAGGCGTTTCAGCGGAAGCGCCGTCATGTGCTCCACGATTTTCGCGTCCACGCAGCAGCGCATTCAGCATGCTCAGCCAATGCGATGGGTTTGAAAGTCGTTCCCTTGCTGGTGTTGCGAGTATCCTTGCGACGGGCCGTGCCTCTTCGACTGTCATTGACTGACAGTACTTTTAACGAGAAGGGAAATGTCGATGGCTGAGAGGGTCTTGATCGTCATGGAGATCAAGTGCGAATATGTCCCTGTCGTTTGCAAGATAGGTTGGTTTCCGATTGAAGAGGATGGTTCTCGAATTGAGAAGAAAAGCAGTGTAACTCGGTAGTTCCAGGTATAAAAAGCGATGGTTACAAAAACCAAAAAAATTGACGGCTTTTCTCTGGATAACATCTTGCAGATTTTTTCCATGGAGAAAAAATCGCAGACCCTCAGAGTTATTAAAGAGGGCAATGTCGGCTTACTCGATATAGACAATGGCGAATTGATCCATGCAGAGCTTGGCAAGCTTATAGGTGTCAATGCGGCTATTGAAATAATTATCTGGGACGATATTCAAATCGAGTTGCTTCCCCTTCGTTCGACGAACAAGACAATCAACAATTCCCTTATCAATATTCTCCTTGAAGTATCGAAAATCAAAGACGAGCGGAAAAGTGCGCTTGAAGAGTCGGGCGAACATTTGCTGACCTCTGCCATTGAAAAGGCCGAGAAGCAGCAATACAAGGAAGCGCATACGGATCTTGTGCAGTATTTGAAGAAGAATCGGAACAACGCGGCAGCGTGGATCTGGTACTCCAGGATTCAGGGCAATGTGGAGATCATGAAGAAGGCCCTGAAAATGGCAACGAACCTCGAACCCAACAACCCGTTGGTGAAAGAGGAGCAGGAAAAATTCACTGCGGTATACGACTCGCTCACCGACGATGTCGTCAGGAAATGTTACTTCTGCTGGGCGCCTCTCAACAAAAATGCCACAACCTGCCGTTACTGCCGAAGCCACCTGATCATTTCGCGTGAAACCTTGGCGCTTTCGGGTTCGGCAAATGCCAGCTGCCTTGAAACGGCGAAGGAACGCTACACCCGAATTCTCAATAAGTATCCCCGCAGCCTTGCCTCGCTGTATTGTCTTGGCCTGATCAATATCAACAGCGGCAATTTTCAGGATGCGCTCGGTTATCTCGATAAAGCCGCGAAGATGGCGCCGGACAAGGCACTTTTTACCAATCAGCTGAAATTACTCCTCGATCATCTGGCCCGGCAATCCGTCGAGGAACAGCCCCGGCAGCAAGAAGCGCAGGAGGCGGTTGTCGAAGCCGCTCCCGAGACCGCGGACCAAAAAATGATTCTTGTCGTGGAGGACAGTTCCACCACAAGAAAGGTTATTTCCATCACCCTCAGTCGCCAAGGATACCGGGTTGTCGAAGCCGCCGATGGCCTTGAAGCGCTCAGTAAGATCAGCGAGGAACGTCCGGATCTCATCATGCTCGATGTCATCCTGCCGAAAATGGACGGCTATAAGATTTTGTCGATCATCAAAGGCAACAGGGAATTTAGGGATATTCCGGTGATCATGCTGACCAGCAAGGATGGATTCATCAATAAGATGAAAGGAAAGATGGCGGGCTCCTCCGCCTATCTCACCAAACCGTTCGACCCGGACAAGATGATCGCCGAGATTCAGAAACACATTTAGAAACAAGTTGTAACCAAATTGCATACGAGAACGAATCCATAAGGAGAAGCTACCATGGCCAAAGGAAAAATATTGGTTGTCGATGACAGTCCCACTCAGCTCAACATGATGCGGGCACCGTTTGAAGAGAATGGGTATCAGGTGATTACCGCAACGGACGGAGAGGAGGCCGTGGCAATGGTGGAGAGCGAGAATCCCCAACTGGTCGTGTTGGATGTCATCATGCCCAAGCTCAACGGTTTTCAGGCATGCCGGAAAATCAAAACGATGAAGCAGGATCTGCCGGTTATTCTGCTCACCTCCAAGAATCAGAAAAGCGATGAGTTTTGGGGGAAAAAGCAGGGCGCCGATGTCTACATGACCAAACCCTTCGACAGTGCCGAGCTGTTCGCAACGGCAGTCAAACTGCTTTCCTGAGAATCCTTTATTCCATCCCTGCAACAGGACGAAACAAGAGAGGCAGAGCATGGCCAATACGTCCCGACAACCGGCGATTGACACCCAAGGAGCGTCTCTTCAGGCGCTTCTCGCTGCCATGGATAGCGAAACCGCGCAAGCGTTGGCGCTGGATGCCGCCTATTTGAAAGAAAGGGCCTCGCTGAATATCAGAAGAAAGAAACCGTATATTTCTTTCATGCTGGGCAGCGACGAAATGGCCCTTTCCATCGATTCCATCCAGGAAATCGGCTATCTGCCCACGGTGACCCCCTTGCCGAATGTACCTCCCTGGATCAAAGGCATCGTGCAGATCCGGGGAGAAATTCTCTCGGTGGTCGATTTTCTGGCGCTTTTCGGGTTGAAGGAGGAGCGGATCCCTTTGCGACGTTCCTACATCCTCTATAGGCAACAGGATTTCAAATTTTGTCTGATTGCCAACAGAATCACCGGGGTTGTCAACATCGACGAGCGACGCGATACCCTTCATCCGTACTCTTCCGAAAAAGGAAAGGATATTGATGAATTGGCCGCTTTTTTCAAAGGAACGCTCACCTTGGACCAACGTGCTGTCTGCATTCTTGACAATGAAAAATTGGGCAGTTCGCCCTTGATTAGGAAATGGCATTGATGATGGCTGAAAAGGTTGGTGGCATTCTGTTGCACCGGAAGGAGAGGGGGCATGGCGCACGACAGTAACGATTTCTTCGCTGGTTATATCGAGGAAGTACAAACGTATATCCCGATAATGCAGGCAGGCATCGAAGAGTTGCGGTCAAATCCGGGCAAGCGGGAAACCTTGGAGGAGATTTACCGCTTGTCGCACATCATCAAGGGTGCTTCTTCCATGGTCGGTATCACCGGCCTCAGCCGTATCGCCGGTTGCATGGAGAATGCGCTGGATAGAATACAGGAAGGGCAATTGGCCCTATCGAACGAGGCGTTCTCGGCCATGCAGGCGACGGTCGACCGGTTTGCCCAGTATTGCCAGGGGTTGCAACAGGGTGTCTCCATCGACGAGGAAGCGCTCATAACCCTGACCGAAGCGGATTTCAACCGCGTCGGTCCCGGCACAGGGGAACTCTTCCTGCAGGATACCGACAGACTGCTCGTCGCCGAAGACGACGTTTTTCAGAGCGAAACCAGCGGGTTTGCGCCGGATGACGAACTGCTCGGCGAGTTTCGCGCCGAAGCCGAGGAGCATCTGGAGTCTTTGCATGAATCCATGCAGTATCTGGAAACGCACGTTGCCGGCACGGTGCCGCTGACCAGCGAGCTTCGCGAAGTCGTCCGGAAAGTCCGCCGTTCCGTGCATACCATCAAGGGGGCGTCCGCGGTCATTGGTCTGTCCGATCTCGCCTCCTATGCGCATTTGATCGAGGATATCCTTGACTGGCTGTACGAGTCGGCCTCGCACATGGAGCAACAGATGGTGCTCCCCCTCTCCCAGTCGTTGGATCTGTTGGCCGCCATGATTCATGCCCCGGCAAGTTTCGATGAGCAGCGGGCGGAGGAAGTGCTTGCCCAGCTGCATGCATACATGGAGGCAGGGCAAGGGGATATCGGCCGTGTCGATGCGGAGCTTTCGGACGATCTGTTGAGCAAGGCGGTGTTGGAAGCCCTCGAACCGCCCCCGACGGTAAAGAAAGTCGAGAGGGCGAAAAGCGAAGGATCATTGCAAGGATCGCTGTTCAGCGAGGAGGAAAAGGAACTGCTTCGCGAGGGTTTTCTCGAGGAGGCGGAAGAGCACTTTCAAGAGATTCACCACGCGCTGGAGATCCTCGAATCTGCCGTTGAGGAAAAGAGCGTCATATCGCCGGAACAGAAGGAAGAGGTTCGCCGCATTCGGCGGGCGGTCCACACCATTAAAGGGGCTTCCGCTGTTATCGGCTTGAACGACATATCGGTGTATGCCCACGGTGTTGAGGATTTTCTCGACTGGTTGTACGAAAGCGCACGTTTCCTCGATCCTGACTTGATCGGCACCTTGACCGAATCCCTCGATTTTTTGAGCCTTCTGGTCGAATCGCCCGAATCAGCCGAAGCCGACCGGCAAGCCGCTTTGCTCAAACGCTTGCGTGATTTTTTCGGCGAGGATATTTCCGAGGAACTGCTGGCGGAGGAGCCACCCCAGATGGCGGTTGCCCCCGAGCAACCCTGGGCGGAGAGTGTCGTCGAGGAGGATGCCGAGGAAGAGACCGCGCCTCAGCAGGCCATGCTCTCCGAATCGGTGAAGACCATCCGCATCAACCAGAACCAGCTCGACATTCTTATCAATCTGGCCAACGAGCTGTTGGTGGGTATCAGCGGTTTCGATCGGAACATGGGTTCGTTCAAGACGGCCTTGGACGAGCTGGAGCTGACCACCCGCAGGCTGAAGGATATCGCCTTGGAGCTGGAAACCAAGTTCGAGGTCAAGGCCTTGGATCAGTTGTCGCAGCATTTTGCCCATCTCGATAAATCGGTCGCCGACATCAAGAGCAGTCAGAGTTTTACCGAGTTCGATGCGATGGAACTCGATCGTTATACCCAGCTCAATCTGATTATCCGTTCGCTCAACGAATCGGCCATCGACGTCGCGGCCCTGCACACCAACCTGGGTGGCATCTACAGCGGTATTGGCGGCGACATCGGCCGTCAGCACCGGGTGATCCGCGAGTTGCAGGTGCAGATGATGCGGACGCGCATGAGCCCCATGTCGACGCTGACGTCCCGGCTCAGCCGCACCATGCGCGATGTGGCCTCGCGGTTGGGCAAGCGGGTTCGGCTAGTTGTCGAGGGCGAGCGGGTCGAGTTGGATAGAATGGTGTGGGAAAAACTGGCCGATCCGTTCATGCATTTGGTGCGCAATGCCATCCACCACGGGATCGAATCCGCGGAAGTCCGGCAAGCGCGCAGCAAGCCGGCCATCGCCACGATCACCCTTTCCGGACGGCGCGAGGGCAACCATATCGTCATCCGCTTCGGCGACGACGGGCAGGGCCTCGATTTCAATGCGATTCGCGAGAAGGCAAGACGATTTGGCCTGGGCGACAAGGTCGACCGGATGGACGAACGGCAGCTGACCGAGTTGATTTTTTATCCGGGATTCAGCACCAAGACCATCAGCGAAATTTCCGGACGCGGCGTGGGAATGGACGTTGTCAGGGAAAACGTCAAGGACCTGCAAGGATCCATTGTCGTGGTAACCCAGCCGGGGATCGGGACGACCTTTGTCCTGCGCATTCCGCTGACCCTTGGTGTCGCCCGGTCGCTCATGGTGACCATCGGCGAAGTCACCTATGGCATCACCCTCAACGACATCAAGGATATCCATCGACTGGAAAGAGAGCAGATCTACGTGGAGGAGGGCACCTGCATGCTCGCAGGCGAGGTGGTCCCCTGGTACTCGCTGCCGAATCTGCTCGGCATGGTCGATCCCAACCCCGATGAGGCCCGGCCCCTGGTGCTGGCAATGCATGCCGAGGGTCGAATCATCGCGCTCTCCATCCCCCAGATTACCGGGCAGAAGGAAATCGTCATCAAGGGGCTTGGCAGCCATCTACGCTCGGTTGTCGGCTTATCCGGCGCGGCCGTCATGGGCGACGGGTCGATTGTCCCGGTGTTGGATGTGCCCGGTCTGATACAAGGCGCGCTTCACTCAGGACAAAGCGATTTCACGGCGTTCGCCCTGGAGATCCCCTCGTCCTTCACCGTGCTGATCGTCGACGATTCCATCTCCATCCGTCGCGTCATGAGCCGGTTGGTGACCTCCAATGGGTGGGTGCCGGTCGAGGCCAAGGACGGGCTCGATGCCCTTGAGCAACTGGAAATGGAGGAGATCCGACCGGATTGCATTGTTCTGGACATCGAGATGCCGCGAATGAACGGATTCGAGTTCCTGGCGAAGCTGCCCAACATTCCGGGGGGCAAGGATATTCCGGTGGTCATGCTCACCTCGCGCACTTCCAGCAAACACCAGGAAAAAGCCTATCAACTGGGTGCAAAGGCATTTCTCAACAAGCCCTGCAAGGACGAGGAATTTGTAGACACTGTCCTCAGGCTGACCGGTAATACCGCAGCGTCGTTCCAGGATGCCCGGCGCGAGGTGATCGTATGAAAACCCTTTTTTTGATGCAGATTGGCCGTCAGCTCTTTGCCGTCGACAAGGAATGCGTGGTCGGCGTGGGTGTTCGCGACGACGAAAAAGTCAAACCGGTGGAAGAGAACGGCAGGACCTATCTGCCCCTTCCCCATGGCAACAGGGCGATCATCTGCGACCTGCCCGCCCTGGTAAACGGTTCGGAATTCTCACCGACATCGAAGCGGGGCCATTACCTCATCGTTGCCCATGAGGAAAATCTCATGGCGCTCACCATGAGCGGCAAAGGGAGAATCGTCATGGCGGATGTTGCGGGAGCGCTTCCCCTGCCGCCGGCATTCACCGGAAAATCGCGGGAGCTGATTCCTGGGGCCTTGATCAACTGCTCCGACCTGATTTTGCTGCTCGATCTGCACTCCCTGCATGCAGCGGCGGGGGAGACGGCACCCTCTGTTCAGGTGCATTGAACGATCATGGACAACGATACGCGCAAAGGAGCTGGAGGCAATGGCTAACGAAAAACAGCAGGCCACCATACGAACGTTTTTCCTGCCCATGTCGCTCAACGACAGTCCAGGCAACGTTTTTTGTCTATTCGGTCACAACCAGGTCGTAGAGATTCTCGGTCCGCGGCCCATCCAGCACATACCGCATAGCCCGGTCTACCTGAAGGGGGTGATCCACTACCATGAGCGGTTGCTGCCGGTCGTCAGTCTGGACGATCTGTGCAACGGCAAGCAGGTAGGCGGTCCGGAGCGATACCGGCAACTGGTGGTCGTGCGTACCGGATCCGTCGATCCCTTGACCGGTGAGCCGCTGAAGGCGGTGGTGGCTGCCAATGCCAGGGTGCGGATCGCGAAATTGTCCGGTGAAGAGCTGGCAACCGCTTTCAAGCAAGGGGAAGCGCCTTCTTCGCTTCGCAATTCTGGAATTCTACGTAGTTTTTTCCAAAGACAGGCTGATTTCGTCGCGCTGTGCGACCTCGGCCCCGTCGTCCGGGGAACTCTCGAAGCGCGTTTGGGAGAGCAGATACATTGAGCGTGGAACAGAGTGTGCTCGACAACCGGATCCGGGTCGTCACCAAGAAGATGGAAGGGGTACGTTCCATCTCGCTGGGATTTCTCATGACGACGGGACCTATGGATGAAGAGGAGAATCGCGGCGGTGTCGCCCATCTCACCGAACATCTGATGTTCGATGGCACCGAAAGGCGGGATGCCGAAGAAATCGCCCGGATGATGGATACGACCGGTGGGCAGGTAGGAGGCTTCACCTCCCGCGATTATACCTGTTTCACGGCAACGGTATTGGACGATTATCGCACCTATCTTATCGACCTGATGGGCGATATTCTGCTGAATTCGCAGTTTGCCGATTACGCCGTCCATCAGGAAAAAGAGACGATCATCAGGGAACTGAGCGCCCAACTCGATCGCCCGGATGCCTGCGCCCATGAGCGGCTTAAGTCCCATATCTGGAAGGGGCATCCATTGGGCAGGCCCATCGGTGGCACAATTGCCTCGGTGGCGGGATTGCAGCAGCAGGATGTTATCGATTTTTTTCGGATAAACTACCAGCCGCGCCGGTTGATTGTCGCGGCTGCCGGCAACGTCAACCATCAGGATTTGGTCACCAACGTGTCGGACGCCTTCTGGGCGATGGAGGATGACGGTCGGGTCGATGTGCAGCCGGTTCGCCCGGTCTTTCAGGGCGGAGTGACCGCGGAGTGCAAGGGAGTCTCGCATGTTTACTTTTCGATCGGCTTACAGGCGGAACCTTATACGGCGGCGGAACGGTATCTGATCCATCTTTTCACCGCCATCCTTGGTGGCGGTATGAGTTCCCGCCTGTTCAGAAAGTTGCGGCAGGAATTGGGAATGGTATATGAGATCACGGCGGAATACCAGGCATACAGGGATGATGGGGTCATTGTGATCGAAGGGTCGACCACTCCGGAATTGCTGCACCCGGTCCTTTCGCAGATTCTCTTGGAAGTGAAGGGGATGGCCATGGAGATGCTGCCCATCCTTGAAGAGGAGCTGTGGATAGCCAAAATGCAGTTGAAGGGTCAACACATCATTGCCCAGGAGAATTCCCACACCTGCATGAGCAGCCTGGCCACGCAAGCTTTTTATTTCAATCGTTTTATCGACTCGACAGAAATGCTGGATCAGATTCAGCAAGTGAATTTGGAACAGATGAACACCATTACGGCGAACATTCTCACCAAAGGACTGCGGCATTCGGCCATTGCCCTGGTTGGTCCATCCTGTGAGCAAGTGTGCAACACGGCGGTGTTCGAGAAAATGCTGCGGGACTTTCAGTGAACCGCGTAACCACAAAGGGAGGAAATGGACATGGCACTGGATTCTATCATCAAAAAGAATTGGATTGAGATTCAAAAGAAAAACACCGTCCCGGTGAACGCCATTGGCGTCAAAATCAATCCCAAGGACGAGAAAACCATGAAAATTTGGAAGGAAGAAGGGATCGATACCTTCTTGAAGAAGTAAACAGCCCGCGACTGGGGCGATTCGTATCGTCCCAGTCGCAGCTGCAAAATTTGCCAGGAAGCTGTATTTCCTAGGGAAGTTTACCGGTGGCGAGGTGTTCGCACACCGTACGGGTGAGCTGTTTTTTCACAACAGGTGTGACGATGACCGGTTGTGTGTCGTCAACGATAACTGACAAAGTCGAGTAAGAGGAGTTTCGGAGGCAGAATGGAAGAACAAAGCAAAAAAAGTGGCGGGTTTGGCAACCCTTTCTCGGCATTGACCGATAGGCTCAACATTCGCGGTAAGTTGATGCTGGCGTTCCTTGTCATGATCGTCCTCACTCTCGCCGTTATCGTCATCGCCACCACATCACAACGATTTGCCACTAAAACAATCGACGAACTTGTGCAGGTGCACGGTAAAGTTGCCCGCTTGAGTCTTGACACCGATAAAACGGTGAAGACCATGAACAGCCATGAGAAGGACTTCCTTCTCAATTACAACAGGATCGGCATCGTCGAAGCCAAAAGTATGTATTTGAATCCATTCATCGCGGCCGGTGGTGAGGCGTACCAAAAACTCTACGAGATTCAGCAGGTCACGCCCGACGCGCAAGAGAAGGGCGACGCCCAAAAGGCCATGGATGCGATCAACAAGTATATAGCGACCTTCATGAGTACGGTCAACATCCTTGAGCGTCAGGTCAACCCGGAGTTCGGCGAGTTGACCAAGCTGCGGCAATCCATGGATGTTTTGCGGAAAACCGTCAGCGCTGTCACCTCTACCAAGATCCAGGCGAATCTCCAGAGTTTGCTCTATCAAACGCAAGAGTACACGCTGGTGCCGACGAAACAGGCCGCTGAGAAGGTACAGTTCGAGATCAAGGCGTTCACCGACAGCGTCAAGGGCACCACCGAGGCTTTGTCGCTGCAAGCCAGTCTGTTGAACCAGGTCGGCGATTTTTCCAAGTGGTTTGCAGAGGTTGTGCAGACTGACGAGGGTATCAGCAACCAGATTCTTTCGTATAAGGAAGCCGTCAAGCAGGCGGAGCCGGTTATTCAGGCGTTCTTGAACAACGCTGTCGACAAAGAGCGGCAGGCGGTTGTGCGCATGGAGGATGCGGCTAACTTGGTACAGAAAATCGTCATCGGCGTTGGACTTGCCGCCGTTCTTCTCGGTTTGCTGATCTCCTTTGGTTTGTCCAGAGGCCTGACCCGGCAGATCAACCTGATTATGGATCTGCTCGGCGACATGGGTATGGGTAACTTCCAGGCCCGTACCGAGGTGGTCAGTAGCGACGAACTCGGAGAGATGGCAACGGCCCTCAATGCCATGCTCGACAGCATCACGACGTTGATTCAGAGCCAGGAGGAGCGCGACGCCATTCAGGAATCCATCATGAAGCTGATGAACGAGATTTCCGAACTCACCGAGGGTGACCTGACCGCGCGCGCCGAGGTGACGGAAGACGTTACCGGCGCCATCGCCGACTCCTTCAACACCATGGCCGAGCAGTTCGGCGGGATTGTTCGCCAGGTAAAATCGACCACCTTTTCGGTTGACGAGACCGCTTCGGACGTCTCCAAATTGACAACGGAACTCGCCAACAAGAGTATGGATCAGACCAAACGGGTTAACGAGGCTATTCAGGCGATTAACGATATGGCGGCATCGATCCGGCAGGTATCCGAAAACGCGGCACGATCGGCCGCGGTATCCGAGACCTCGCGGAGCAATGCTCGTGAGGGAGCCGAGGCGGTTGAAAAAACCAACCGCGCTATGGATGAAATTCGTGAGCAGATCAATGAAACCGCTCGTTCGATTAAGCGTCTGGGTGAAAGCTCGATGGAGATCGGTAACGTCGTCGAGATCATCAACAACATTGCCGACCGGACATCCATCCTCGCTCTGAACGCCTCCATTCAGGCAGCCATGGCGGGTGACGCGGGTTACGGTTTTGCCGTCGTTGCCGAGGAGGTTCAGCGTCTGGCTGAGAGTTCGAGTAACTCCACCAAGCAGATCGATATGCTGGTTAAGAGTATTCAGTCGGAAATCAAGGACGTTAGTAACCGTATGGATGAAAGTATCAGCAAGGTTGTCCAGGGTTCGCGGCTGGCTGACGGCGCCCACGAGAAACTCCAGCAGATCGAGTCGGTTTCGAATCAGCTGGCAGACCTGATCGATGCCATCACCCAGGCGGCGACCAAGCAGGTACAGGTATCGGAAAGCGTCGTAGAGAGCATGGTATCCGTAGGCGGCGTGAGCAACGAAACCTCCAAGACCTCGCAGGAAACGGCCGATCTGATGAAACTGCTCAACACAACGGCAAGCAAGCTGCGCGAGGCGGTCGAGATCTTCAAGATCGAGGACGCCCAGACGGCTTGATCTCTTAAACACGGCAAACGTCCTTTATATGAACATTATTGAGGTGAACGCATGAAACAACGATCCATGGCCGGTCTGCTGGCCTTTGTATGTACGGTCGCGCCCGGCTCCTCTCTTTTCGCAGCGGACGGTATCCTGAAGTTGGGAATCAGCACCAGCCAATCCGGGAGTTTTGCAAACGTCGGCGCGAGCACCAAAAACGGCGCCGAAATGGCAAGGCAGGAACTCAATGGGAGTTCCGGGCTGCAGATAGGCGGGAAAACATATAACATTGAACTGGTGTATGTGGATAATGGGTCAGATCGGTCAACTGCCAGTGCTGCCGCATTGTCCCTGATCAGTCAACATCAGGTCATGGCCATTGTCGGGCCGCAGAGCAGCGACCGGGCCATTGCCGTCGGCGATGTAGCGAATTCCTTCAAAACACCGATGGTCACCCCCTGGTCCACCTCTCCCTTGACCACGCTGAACAAACCGTATGTTTTTCGCATGCCGGTCATGTATGACATTCAGGCTACCGCCATGACCAAGTTCGCCGCCAAGGAATGGAAAGCGACTAAAGCTGCCGTTCTCTACGATGAGATCAGCCCATATCCCACCGGTATGGCCAAGGCCTTCAAGAAGGCGTTTGAAACCGCCAACGGTGCCGGATCCGTGGTGACCTTCGAGACGTTTCGAACCAAAGATGTCGATTTCGGCAAGCAGTTACAGGCAATTCTCAACTCGGGCGCCGATTTTCTCTACACTCCGCAGCACTATGAGGAGGTTCCGCTTATTGTGCATCAGGCCAGGAAAATGGGATGGAAAAAACCGATTGCCGGTTCCAATTCCTGGTCGGGCGGCGATCTGATGGGCAAGTGCGGCGACGAGTGCAAGGGGTTGTACTTCACCGGAAATTTTGCGGCCGGTGGCGTCGAGGGCAAGGCAAAGACGTTTGTCGATAGTTATCAGAAGATCTACAACACCCTGCCCGATGAAGTGGCGGCGTTGACCTATGACGCCATGCATCTGATCGGCCAGTCGCTGAAAAACACCGGCGGCTTGACCGGCAATCTGGTGGAGGACCGAAGTAAGTTGAAGGATCAGATCGCGGCGACCAAGAAGTTCGAGGGTGTCACCGGAAGCCTCGGGTATTTCGGTACCGGCGATCCCGCCAAGTGCACCGTGGTCATTAAGATCGACGACAAAGGCTTGTTCATCAACCACGATAAGGTTTGCCCGCAATAAGCTGCGTGCTTCATGGAATGCATCGACCGCATTCGTGAAGCGTTAGATAGTTATCGCAAGAAAAGAGGAAGAGGATGACCGCGAATACCGCTGGAGATAGCAAAAAAGCCGGCTTGAAGATGAAGTACAGAATTCTTTTAGCCATGATATTGGTGTCGCTCATACCAATAGGAGGTCTTTGGTACATCAGCATTTATAAGGCCGAACAAGAAGCTGTTGCCGGGGTGCATCAGCAGTTGAAGAATTCCGCCGATAATCTCGCCGAAAAGGTCGATGGTTGGAACGATATGAATTTGCTGATCTTGCAGCAGAACAGCGCGACCCCCAGCCTGCAATCGATGGAGGCGGCGCGGCAGGATCCGGTGCTGAAAACGATCACCGATCATTACAAGTGGGTGTATCTCGCCTTTACCGTTCTTCCCAATGGACAGAATATTGGACGAAGCGATGGAAAACCGCCCCAGCCGTACGGAGATCGCAAGTATTTTCAGCAGGTCATGGGTGGGCAGATGGTTGGCCGGGAGGTTGTTATTGGCAAAACCTCCGGCAAGCCAGCGCTCATCTTGGCGGTTCCGCTCTATGGGGCGGATAATGCAAAGAAAGGTGTCCTCGCGTATGCAATGTCGCTGGAAGACCTTTCGAAGAGTGTGACCGATGTTTCCATTGGGAAATCGGGAAACGCCATATTGTTGGACGACCAGAATCGAGTTGTAGCAAAAAACAAGGAATTACTCTCAACCCTGGAAGATCTAAGCTCCCATCCTGCGCTTGTGGCTGTCGGGAAAGGTGACACAACGCCCGTGGTTTTCACCGAGAAAGGAAAGCGGATGCTCGCTTGGAGCAAAACAACAAAGCATGGCTGGAAAGTGATCCTACAGCAGGATTATGACGAGGCTTTCGCCTTTATGGCGCAAACCCGTCAAAGCGCCATTTTGTTGCTTGCCCTGACCCTTGGATTCACAATTGCAGTGGCGTTTTTGTTGTCAGCCGGACTGGCAGGTCCCATTAAAAGATTGACCGAGGCCGCTGACGGCATGAGCCGTGGCGAGTTGGATGTTGAGATGCAGGAAACACAGCGACAGGATGAGATCGGTGATTTGGCCCGCGCTATCGAACGAATGGGGATTAGCCTGAAAATGGCTCTTCAGAGAATGAGAAAATAATCGGTAAAGAGATGGTGTGATTATGTCTTCAGATTTAACCTCCGAACTGCAGAGGATACGAGACGATCAATCAACCGGCATTGTTTTCATCGCGTCGGGTGACAATCGCTCGGCGCAGATCAGTTTTTTGGATGGTGTTATGGTGTATGCCCAATGTCAGGGCCAGAAGGGGCGTAAAGCTATCGAACTCATTGCACAGATGGCACAGGTTCGTTTCCGGTTTCAAAAAGGACCCATTCCGGCCAGTCGAATCGAGATGCCTTCCGCCGACGAGGTGTTCGCCTGTTTGCATGAAGTCAAAAAGACGGATGCACCCAAGGCACCCGAAATTAAAAAAACCACCTCCCAGCAAGCTGTTGCAGAGGTATCGAAGGGGGGGGCGCTTTCTTCGCACGAACAGCGCGTGATTCAGGAGGTGTTGGTTGAATGCATCGGCCCCATGGCGATGATTCTCTGCGAAGATTATCTTGATAAGGTAACAACAATCGAAGAGGCCATTGATACTATTGCCAACGAAATACCTGCCCAACAGGCTGTACGTTTTCGGGAAGGTGTGTTGCGAAGGTTGTAGTGGAGAGTTGCGCTCGACCCGGCTCTGAGCGAACCGTATTACACAGGCTGCTCTGGTGTCCCCCTGTTCGATGATCAGAGGGGCAAGGGGGCAGCCTTTTGTTATTTGTGTTACAAGGTGTCGCCCAGAACTCTGGTTGCAATGGGTCGTTCGAGCTTGAGCAAAAACGGATTAACGTCTCGCTTGGTGGCTGTTCCAATTTGTAAAGGGTATTACCGAACAGCTATCGGAAATTGTTTGCTTTTTTGCACAACGACCATGGCTGGGAGAATGATGAGAATGCCCAGCATTGTTTTTCCGGCGGGAAGCGTCTGGTACATGAACCACTCGAGCAGAACAATCAGCGGCGGATAGAGATACGAGTAGGCCATGACCCGAGTTGGCCCCAGATGAAGCGTTGCCCATTGGGTAATGAAAAAAGTGATGATTGTGGTGAATAAAGCGAGGTAGGCGATACCGATCCAAACTACCGCCGGTACGGAGGCCCATTGTATGGCCGGTAATTTGACAGCGGAAAAGAGCAGCAGCCAGCCGCATCCGGTGATCAACACCCACAAGGTCATGACGGCCATGGGTTCTCCTCTGTGCAGCAGTTTGACCAAAGGAGTATACAGGGCCATCAGCAGACAGCCTCCGAAGAAGAGAAGGTCTCCCTGATTGAGATCGAGCGAGAGCAATGGTTGAAGGTTCCCCTCAAAGATGACCCATAGAGCCCCTGTCATGGCTAGAAGCAGGGCAAGGCCGCGGTGCAGCCCTAATCGTTCTCGCAGGATAAACCAACTGTATATACCCGACAGTCCTGGAACAGTCGTGAAAATCGCCGCAGTGTGCAGCGGAGAGGTGATTCGGAGGGAAAGAAACATGAGCCAGAAAAAACCGGCGAGAGCACCGCTGATCAAGCTGTAACGCGCGAGAGCCAAAAGAGAGGGAAGGGGAAGTGGGTGATGGCGCTTAACGTAGGGCGCGAAAAGCAGAGAGGCCACGAGAAAGCGGATCAAGGTGAGGACAACTGGATCAAGGTGAGGAGTGATAGTCTTGCCGACGATAAAGGAAGTCGAAACAAGTGTTGCAGAAAGAAACATGCACCCGTGGATGGCCCAAAAAGGAATGGTGCGGTTCTGGGAAAACATGGAACTATTGTACGAGGTTGAGGAGCTGTCGGTGCAAAGCACCGTTGCTTGCAAGGATTCCGGGAGAGCGAGGAGAATGGGGATTGCCTGAAAAATCGCTGACAACACCGCCGGCTTCCTCCACCAGCAGCCAGCCCGCAGCCGTGTCCCAAGGCTTTAAATTCATCTCATAAAAACCATCAAGACGGCCGCACGAAACATAGGCCAAATCAAGAGCTGCTGCGCCGGCTCTGCGAATATCTCGGACTTTTGGAAGGATGATCTTCAGCTGCCGAATAATTCCAGGCAGAGCTTGATCGATAGCGTAGGGAAAACCAGTGCCGATGAGCGCTTCAATGAGCCGGACCGTGTTGGTAACGCTGACGGCTCGACCGTTCAGCCAAGCCCCGCTCCCCCGCACGGCAAAAAAGAGTTCGTCGAACAAGGGGGCGTAGACAACGCCGATGAGCGGTTTGCCATGGTCAAGGAGGGCGATGGAAACGGCAAAAAAAGGGAAGCCGTGAGCAAAATTAGTGGTGCCATCCAGTGGGTCGACTACCCAAAATCTGTTCGCGGATACTTCGTGCGTTTCGGTATCTTCTTCGGTCATAATCATTGTGCCGGGGCAATCTTGCGCTAGAGATGCGACGATGGAAGCCTCGGAAGCCAAGTCGGCCTCGGTGACCAAATCGATTGCCCCCTTCATGGCTATCTCGTGAGGTCGCTCGTACCGTTCAAGAATTAAACGGCCAGCAGCGAGGGCTGCTTTGCTAGCTGCGGCGAGTAATATTTCCAGTTCGTTATCCGTGCAGCGGGCGAGGAAATTCTGTATTCTATGCATAATGTATATTGTTTTGGTTTGCCGGGAGAGGGGCGATCGGTTCCGATAACTCGTTTCGGCGGGAAAAGTGTCATTGGCTGTGATGCCAAATCACAAGCGCTTTCTTGTACACTTGAGATCGGGGCAGGTCAAGGTCGGAGGCTATTTTGCTCACCGCATCTTTGAGACTTGACTGGAGTTCATCGCGATGCCAGAGCAACAGGTCGTCAATGTTTTCCGGCTGTTCCATGTGGAGAGTTTTCGCTGCGTGGATAACCAGCACCAACTCGCCTTTGATCCCCGTTTTTATACGTTCCGAGAGGGCGGAGAGGGACCCTTCCAAACACTCTTCATGGATTTTGGTCAACTCGCGAAACAATTGAACATGGCGATTGCCCAGTATGGCCTCCATATCGGTGAGAGTAGCCTGGATGCGGTGTGGCGATTCAAAATAGACCAGAACAAAGGGCAAAGAAGACACTGCCTTAAGAGATCGACGCCGTTCGTTTGAATTCGAAGGGAGAAAACCACCAAAGAAAAAATCAGGTTGGGTCAAGCCCGCAATGGAAATTGCAGCGGTGAGTGCGGATGGCCCTGCTATCGCTTCGATAGCAATGCCTGCATTTCTCGCTTTTTGCACCAAAAGAGCGCCTGGGTCAGACAGCGCCGGAGTGCCAGCGTCGGAGACAAGAGCAACCTGTCTTCCCGCGCGCAACATTTCAACAAGCGCATCGGATTTTTCTTGTTCGCGTTCCCGATAATAGCTGGTAAGAGGTGTTGCAATATTGAAATATCGGCAGAGCTTTTTTGTATGCCGTGTATCTTCGCAAGCGATGATATCAACCGAATCGAGAGTCTGGATAGCGCGCTGAGATACGTCACCCAGATTGCCGATCGGTGTTGCAACGACATAGAGTCGACCTTGCTGTTTCTCGGTTATTTTCCGTCCCAATCCGATATTATTTACATTGTGCGTTGGTTGTTTATCGGGCATAGCTTGTTCTTTTGGATGATTATAGGGGATTAACTTCATTTGCCGGAAGTTTTCCGCAGGTTGGCATTGTAAGTCGGCTCCTCACACAAATCTGTGCATGAGAGGCGGAGCCGGTAAGTTGCCCATGCAGTGGTAGAGATTGCAGATGAAGTGGTCAGCGGTTCTGAATCCGTAAGCCTTGTGGCTGACCACCTTG
>Ga0074195_1001748_pt1 | contig 28042 bp, 27 predicted proteins | sample EPASupsiteHSE623_FD_64525 | JGI IMG/M metagenome (GOLD analysis project Ga0074195, IMG submission 64525) | Bioremediated contaminated groundwater from EPA Superfund site, New Mexico - Sample HSE6-23 | ecosystem: Environmental > Aquatic > Deep subsurface > Groundwater > Contaminated ... | reverse complement strand
AAAAAAGGGGGAGTGTAAACTACAGGAGTATCGAAAAAGGATTGGAATGGATGGATGTCCCGGGCGAGGTGATCGACCGTATCTATCAGCAGAAGAAGCTGCCGCTCGACGACGCGCTTGCCGCGCCGTTCCAGAAAGGGTTCGCGAACCAGTTCTTCATGCTCAAGGACGCCGCCAACGAACAGCATCAGGCGATCGTGCGGCTCGACCCGTTCGACAAATGCCTTGTCCCGCTCAAGCAGTACAAGTCGGTCTGGGGCATCTCCGCCCGCAACGTGGGCCAGAAAATGGCGCTTGATCTCCTGCTCGACGACCGCGTGAAGCTGGTGTCGCTCATCGGCATCGCCGGTACCGGCAAGACGCTGCTGGCCATCGCGGCGGGATTGGTCAAGTGTCTCGACGAAGGGGTCTACACCCGGATGCTCGTCGCCCGCCCGATCTATCCGATGGGGCGTGATATCGGCTACCTGCCCGGCACCGTCAGCGAGAAGCTCAAGCCGTGGATGCAGCCGGTCTTCGACAACCTCGAATACCTGCTTGCCGGATATGATTCGACCAATTTCGGCAAGATGAACGATCTTTTGAATTCCGGCGTCATCGAGGTCGAGGCGCTTACCTATATCCGCGGCCGCAGCATCCCCGAACAGTTCATTATCGTCGACGAGGCGCAGAATCTCACGCCGCACGAGGTGAAGACCATCGTGTCGCGCGTCGGCGAGAACACCAAGATAGTCCTGACCGGCGATCCCTTCCAGATAGACAATCCCTACATGAACGAATCGAATAACGGTCTTTCCTACATCGTCGACAAGTTCAAGGAATTCCATCTCGCGGGGCACATCATACTTGAAAAGGGTGAGCGCTCGGCGCTCGCGAACGCGGCGGCGGAGCTACTCTAGCATGCTCATCGCCCTGCTGTCGGACATACACGGTAACCTCCCGGCGCTCGAGGCGGTCATCCGCCGTATCGCCGAGATGAAGCCCGACCGGCTTTATTTCCTCGGCGATGCGGTCGGCTATGGTCCGTGGCCGGCTGAATCGGTCGAGATCCTGCGACGCAACGTCCACGGCGGGGTGCTGGGCAACCATGATGCCGGTGCGGCGCGCAAGGTCGATGTGTCGAGCTATTACGACGCGATCCGGTATGTCATCGAATGGTCGCGCGACCAGCTCAATGAGGAGCAGAAGAAGTTCCTCTCCGACCTGAAATACATCTACAACGACGATACGGGGCTCATCCTCTGCTCGCACGGATCGCCCCGGATGCCGGAACGGTTCGACTACCTCTACAGCAAGGAGACGGTAGAGCGACTCTATGAGGTGGAACCGTTCCTCCGGCGTGTCACCTTCGTCGCCCATTCACATTTCTTCCATTATTTCGTTTTGACCGGGAATGGCCGATCGGTTGAACTTGATCTTGCTTCCGGGCGCATCGACATAGACTTTCCCTATCCGTCGGTCTGCGCCATCGGGTCGGTCGGACAACCGCGTGACGGCGACAAACGGGCCGGATTCGTCACCTTCGACACCGATAAGATGTCGGTGCAGTTCCACCGCGTCGAATACGATGTCGAAAAGACGGTGAATCAGATACGAAAACTGAAACTGCCGCGCAGTTTCGCCGACCGTCTGCTCGAGGGGCATTAGCATGTACTGGCATATCTTCGACGGACCGCAGGAATACGGCGCGATGCTCCGGCGACAGGAAACGCTTCGCGACCGGGTGCTCGCCGGAGAGTTGGGCGAGGGGGTCGTACTCTTCCTCGAACATGCGCCGGTCTACACCCTCGGGATACGCGGCGTCGAGGATCATATCCTCATGCCCGAAGCGGAACGTGAACGGCGCGGCATCGCCCTCTACCGGACCCGGCGTGGCGGCGATGTGACCTACCATGGCCCCGGACAACTCGTCATCTATCCCGTCCTCGATCTGCGCCGCAGCCGGTTCGGATCGGTGAAGGAATTCGTGGTGTGGTGGGGCAACGGCATGGCATCAGTGCTTGATCGGCGCTACGGTATCCCGGCACGGTGGGACGAGAAGCGGACCGGCGTCTGGGTGGGCCGCAACAAGATAGCGGCGGTCGGCCTCCACGTGAAGAAGGGGGTTGCGGCGCATGGTTTCGCCATCAACTGCGATCCCGACCTGACCCACTTCACCGGCATCGTCCCCTGCGGCATCACCGACGGCGGGGTGACCTCGATACGGCGCGAACGGGGAACGGCGCCCCGGCCCGCCGAGCTGGCGCGCGAGCTCATCGTTCTCCTGGGAGAACGTTTCGGCACCGACAACCTGAAGGAGTACCCGATACCATGATCGAACGGATCGTTATCTGTCTGTGCGCGGCGTGCATCGCCGCCTGTGCCTCGTCGGGCGACCCGAAAAAAGCGGCGCAGGATTATCGCGGATCGGCGGCTACCTATGTGCCGCTCGCGGTGGGGAACCAATGGACCTACACGGTCGATTATCTGGGACAGCTCGGGGAGATGACCATCGAGATCGTCCAACAGGAAGGCGAATGGTTCGTCGATAACCGCGGGACCATGCTCTCCATCGATCACCGCGGCGTCCGCGATCGCGAACGCTATCTGATCACTTTTCCGTTGCAGGAGAACCGGTCGTGGGTAGCCTTCACTTCGCCGACACAGCGCGAGACGCGCACCGTCCTGACGGTCGATATGCCGGTCGACACGCCCGCCGGTCATTTCGAGGGAGCGGTCGCGATAGAGACGGCCATTGCCGCCGGGCCCGATATGCTCCTTAAATCGGTTCATTATTTCGTTCCGAAGGTCGGCATCGTCAAGATAGAGACCTTCATAGAGGATGCCCGCAACGGTGAGGTAAAACGACAGACCCTGACGCTCCTCAAGAACTGGAAAATGAAAGATAATGAGAAAAATTGACAATAATATAGATAATTGTTATATAGTTAGCATGAATTGTTACTATAATTAAGTATAGTTATGTAGCTAGACGGGGGCAGCGATGAAGAACTTGCTGATTTCGCTCGTGATACTTTTTATCTGGGTGTTGGGTGCACAGGAATCTCCGGGGAACGCCGAGGAGGTGCCGGTACCGCCCTTCATCGATCTGAACAAGGCCGATTTCACGCAGGCTCCCGATGAGCATGAAGTGGGAGCGGGCGACACACTGTGGGACCTTTCGGAGAAATACCTGAAGAGTCCGTGGTATTGGCCGAAGATCTGGTCGATCAACCCGCAGGTCAAGAATCCCCATCTCATCTATCCCGGCGACAAGATATACTTCAAGGGTACCGGCGAGATCATGATGCCGCCGACCGAAGAGGGTGGTCTTTCGGTAGGTGAAGGGAGCGAATCGTCCGAGGATCAAGAAACCGACGAGACGGCCCGTACCGGCAAAACGCTCGATGACAAACCCGAGAATTATAAGAACTACGTGAAGCTCGGCGGCAAATATCGCATCGACCGCTTCCGCCAGATCGACGATACGGTGCTCGATGTGCCGCACCGCGGCTTCATATCGGATGACAGCCTCAAGACGGCGGGCAAGATCATGGCCGCCTTCGACCAGAAGGAACTGCTTTCCAACGAGGACAACTGTTATGTCCAGTTCGAGGGGAAAAAGCTGTCGGTAGGCGACTACCTCGAGTTCTTCCGCGTAGAAGATAAGATAAAACATCCGGTCACGGGAGATGTGGTGGGGAACCGTATCGAGATATCGGGCAAAGGAAAGATCATCGATATCAATCAGGCCGGTATCGCGACGGTCAAGATCGTCAAGTCGTATACCTCGGTCGAGCGCGGCGACAGCGTCCGCGAGTTCCAGGAATACAAGACCAGCATCCAGATCGTTGCCCTTGAAAGCAAGATGGAGGTGATGGTGCTGACGGGGTACGACCCGGTCATCCACTTCGCCGACGGCTATCTGATCTATCTCGATAAGGGACAGAAAGAGGGACTGCGCGAGGGCAACATGCTGACGATCCACCGCCGCCAGGATGGTTTGGGTACGCTGGATCTCGACGATGAGCTTAAGCTTCCCAAAGAACAGGTCGGCGAGATCGTCGTGGTCCGGACCGAACAGCACACGTCTGTAGCCATCATCACCAAGAGTGTCGTCGGCATCGAACGTGGAGATGTCGCGACAGCCACCACGATTGACTAATCGCACCCTCATTCTCGCACTGACCGCCATTCTCTCGATCGCTGCGGTCGGGTTCGTACTGATCAATGCCCTTTTCCTCGGCGGATATCGTTCGCCGGCCTCCTCATCCGACTTTCTGCGGGCCAACGATATGGCGAAAGATATAGAGTCTCTGCAGGAATTGGTGACGGTGGGGACGCCGGCCGATGTGCGTCTGCAGGAGGCGATAATCCGATTGAAGGAGCGTTATGAACGTCACGCGAACGAGGTCTCAGAACGGCTCGATCCCCTGCTCAAGGTCCGGCTGACGACCTACAGCGAACAGGTGTGGCCGGCGGTAGACAAATGGGCCGCCGGAACGCTTACCGGCGAAGCGGAGCAGGGGCGCCTGCGCAGCGATCTCAAGGTGCTCCGTAAGATATTGGTCCTTGCCGGGAAACGGATGGAAAAGGAATCGGAGAACGAGCGGCGTTCCGAACTACTCCTCACGGCGCGGTCGGTGGCCGGTGCGTTCGCCGTGGTCGTCCTCTTCGCGCTTGTCGCAACGGTGCTGGCATGGCGCGGCGGACGGCGGCTGGATGCGGTCGCCAAGCATATCGGTGTCCCGGCTTCCGACGGGTCCGAGCTCATGACCCACGCGGAACGGATCGGAGAGGAACGGACATCGGCCGAGAACGCAGACCGCAAGGAATTGACCCGTGAGCGCATGATACTCAAACGCTACCGTGATATACTCGATTCATTGCAGGCGGGCATCATCGCCGCCGATGCCGCATCGGGACGAGTGCTTTTTGCAAACACGGTGTTCCGCGACTGGTTCGCGGCCGGTCCTGAACTTATCGGCGAACCGGTCTGGGCGGTCGTCGCGAAAAGCGGCATCGATATCGCCCTGACCGGTAAACTGCCGCACGCCGGGAAGACCTATTGGCGTGATGTGACCACCGTCGGCGGTACGGTACTGTATGTGGTCCGCGACATCAGCGAACAGGAACGGCTGGCGAGCCGTCTGCTCAATTCGGAACGGCTCATCTCCATCGGCGAGATGGCATCGAAGGTGACCCATGAGATCCGCAATCCGCTCTCGACGGTGAAACTCAACGCCGAATATATCGCCGACAACGCGAAGAAGATGACCCCCGACGAACTGGCCTCCTCGATCGCTCTTATCGTGAAAGAGGTGATCCGGCTGGAAGAGATAACCGACCGCTACATGGGTATGGTACGGTACCGTGCCGACGATGAACCGGCCCAGAAGACAAACCTGCCCGAGGCGCTCATCGATCTGCTGAAGTTCCACGAAGGTGAATTCAAGAAGCGCGGGATAACCTTGCAGATCGAGGCGATGCCCGAGGCTGAACTGCTCATCGCGCTCAATTCGTTCCGCGAGGTGATGCTCAATCTTCTCAAAAATGCGTGGGAGGAACTGGGTGACGGCGGCCGCGTGAAGTTGTCGGGCGAAGCGGCGGACGGTATGGTCCGTCTTTTTGTGGACGACAGCGGGCACGGTATCCCGGCGGCTGAGCGTGAAAAGATATTCCGGAACTTCTATACCACCAAGCCGGGCGGCACCGGCATCGGACTTTCCCATTCATTGAAACTGATCACCGAGGCGGGTGGCACCATCGCCGTGGAAGATTCACCGCTGGGCGGCGCGCGCTTTGTCGTGACGGTCCCGCGGATCGGCGCGACCTCGGGGTCTTACGGGTAGATATTTATCTGATTCGATATCCAGCGATCGTCGAAAAGTACCTCGAGCGTGAAGTCGAAGTGTTCCATGTCGTTGTAGGCCCAGACATGTTCGAACGGCGCCTGAAAGCCGATCTCGGCCGCCTTCATCACCTTGTTGGGCCGTCCGGCGATGGTCTCTATCTGTTCGCGGGTCATCCCCATGCCGAGATTGAAGACCTTCTCGGGATGCTTGGTGAGGAAGCGTATCTCGACGATGAGGCCGTTGCGGACGAAGAAGAGGATGTCGCGGTCGGTGTAGTCGAAGACCACATAGTCGTCGTTCGGGTTCTGGCCGCGTTTGGGGTAGACGGTCATCGTGCCGTAGCCCATGTGTTTGAGGATGTAGTTCACCCGCTTGCCAAGGTATTCGCCCCAGTTGAAGATGATGCCGTGCGGCACCACGATCTCGTCGTTCTTCTGCGCCATGTCGTTACTCCGTTCGGTGGTATTCCCTGACCGGTCACCGGTCGGGGGAGGCTATCATAAAAGCGGGAGGAAGACAAGATTACAAATCCCGTCAAGGCCCCTTTGACAAGGGGCGGAAGGATGCGTGCCGCATTGTAGAGACGCCCGGCTCCAATTTTCTCTGGCAAAACATTTTCTTTATGATATACTGGCGGTGATTTCGTGATAGGGGTGTGTCACATTGGGGCGGCGTAAGATTTTCTCGAAAGCACTTCTGAACCTTGTGCTTCTCATCACGCTACTTTCTTTCTGGACAGGGTTATACGCGGATAATAAAAAGAGTAATGTTGAGGTATTTAGAGAAAAACTCGAAAAAACGACAGATCCTGTTTTCAAGTGTGAAGATAAGGAATCTGGCAAGAGTTTTAGTCCCATAGGAGTTTGTAGCAACGGAAACTTTTTTGGCCTCATAAGCATTGGGACACTATTGAACTCAACGGTTGATCAGTTCAATATCTCGCTAGCGCAAGTGTCTGTCGTAACAATCAACCGTGGTGCGTACTTGTTAGCACAGATAAGCATCTTGAGTTCCAGTGGATTTACCGTTTCTTTTTTAAAGTTTTCCTTGGTTGATGAAAGTTTTTTTGATATAGCGTTAGTTAATAGTTCGGCATATTCTTTCGGTCAAGGATCTATTAGTGTAGTTAAGTATGACACAATAGGCACGACGCTTTCTGAAAGACTGATTGCGGGGTTTCAATACGGTCTTCTGAATACGGTTGGATTCAAGTCATTTAAAATGGCTTTGCATCCAGACAAGATTGTGTGGGGAGCAGAAAAAGAGGGGATGGGCTTCTGGGGTGTTACCCAAATCGGGGCGATGAATCTTACTTATATGTTTGGCGGCTTTGCCCAGATAGGTGCCATATTTTCCTATACCGGTTCGTTTCGCGGCTTCATGCAAGCAGGGGTCATCAACAGTGCTGGTTACGGTAGCATCGGTGCTTCACTTGCCATGACGCAGGAGGAAGAATTACCCAATGAAACTGTCACTGACAAGAAGACCGGAGAAGTGACCGACCTAGGTCAAGCCCGTGAAGGATTTAAAGGCGGTATGCAGGTGGGCGTCTGGAATACCGCAACGCGGTTCGCCGGCATCGGCCAGTTCGGTGTTCTCAACATGGCGCAGACGATGAAAGGAACGCAGACCGGCGTGGTCAATGTCGCCCGCACCGTCTACGGTGCGCAGATCGGCCTCGTGAACTACACCGGCGACCTCTACGGCTTCCAGATAGGACTCGTCAACATCGTGAAGAACAACAAAGTGCCGTTTATGCCGATCCTGATGGCGAGTTTCTGATTGACAAGAACCGACGAACCGGATAAGATGTCCCTGTTTTTGAGCATGAGGTGACCATGGACCTTGCCCAGATCAGAAAAACCCTGAAAGCGCATCGCGCGGAACTTGCCGCCGAGTACGGCGTCGCCTCCATCGGCGTGTTCGGTTCCTACGCCCGCAACGAACAGCGCAAAGGAAGCGATGTCGATCTATTGGTCGAATTCTCGCGGCCGGTGGGATTCGTCGCCTTTATGCGGCTCGAAGCGCGCCTGCAAAAGATCCTCGGCGTCAAGGTCGATCTGGTGACCAAGAATGCGCTCAAACCGTTCATCGGCCGCCACATCCTGCGCGAGGTGGTCCTTGTCTGACCGGTTCTCGCCGCAAAAACGGGAAGCGCGCGATTATCTCAACGACATCGTTTCGTCGGTTGACGCGATAAAGAGTTTCACGAAAGGAATGCGGTTTCGCAAGTTCGCGACCGATGTCAAGACGATCTTCGCGGTGGTCCGCGCGTTGGAGATAATCGGCGAAGCGGTCAGAAATCTGCCCGCCGATGTCAAGAAGAAGCACCCCGACATGGCGTGGGCCGAGATGATCGGCATGCGGAACAAGCTCGCTCACGAGTATTTCGGCGTCGATACCTCCATCGTATGGCAGACCATCAAGACCGACCTGCCGCCGCTCCGTGCCGCCGCGCAGAAGATGTTGCATACTCTCGACGATCGCTAATCTCCCGTTCATGCCGATCCTGATGGCGAGTTTCTGAAAAAGACCCGTCAGCGTGCTTCCGCGATAGCCTTTGCGGCGAGTTCGGCGGCGATGAAGACCATCGGGACGCCGACGCCGGGATGGGTGTAACTGCCCGCGTAGTAGAGGTTCTTCACCTTCTTGCTCGCCCGCGGCGGGCGGAAGACCGCCGTCTGGTCGAACGTGTGCGCAAGACCGAGCGCCGTTCCGTAGCGCGAATTGTAGTCGGCGGCGAAATCGCGGCCCGAGTAGATCCGCTTCACCGCGATGTGGTCGCGGATATTCTCACCGGCGAGCGTTTCGAGGTGCGTCAGCATCTTGTCGGCGTAGGTGGCGCGCTGTGCGTCGCTGTCGTCGAGATTGCAGGCGACCGGCACCAGCACAAAGACATTCTCGCACCCGGCCGGGGCGACATCGGGCTGTGTCTTGGAGGTGACGCTGACATAGTACGACGGATGGTCGGGCCACGCCGGTTTGTCGAATATCTGCGAGAAATGATGATCCCATTCCGGCGCGAAATAGAGGGTGTGGTGGGCCAGTTTCTCCAGCCGCTTCTTCACGCCGAGATACATGATGAACATCGAGGGGGCGTAGGTCTTTTTCTTCCAGTACGACTCTTCAAGACTCCGGTTGGGGTCTGATAGAAGCTTCGTTTCGGCATGGGCGTAGTCGGCGTTGGCGAGTACCGCGTCGGTTTCATAGCGTCCCTTGTCGGTAATGACGGCGCGCGCCTGCTTCTTTTCGATCTCGATGGAGCGGACCTCTTCGCCGAGTTTCACCTCAACGCCGTATTCGTCACAGAGTTTCATGAGCGCCTCGACGATGCCCCACATCCCGTTGCGCGGGAAGAAGACGCCGAGATTGAGGTCGAGATGCGACATCATCGAATACATCGCCGGGGCGTTGTAGGGGCTGTTGCCGAGGAAGACCATCGCGTATTCGAGTATTTTCTTGGCGCGGTGGTCGGTGAAGTAACGCGAGACGAGATGATCGAGGCTCTCGAAGACCGAGAGCTTCGTTCCTTTGATCATGAGTGTCGGGTTGAGGAAATCGAAAATGCTGGTGTAATCGCGGTAGAGGAATTCACCTACGGCCGTTTCGTATTTCACGCGGCAGTTCTCAAGGTAACTGACCAGTTTCGCGCCGCCGCCCGGCTCGAAGGTGTCGAAGGTCGCCTTGGTCTTTTCAAGATCGGGGGTGATATCGACGAACTCATCCTTGGAGAAGAAGACGCGGTAGTAGGGATCGAGCTGTGTGAGTGGCAGGAGTTCTTCCCGTTTCTTGCCGAGCGCGGCGAAAAAGCGGTCGAATGCCTCGGGCATGAGGTACCACGAGGGTCCCATGTCGAACCGGTAGCCCTGTTCTTCCCAGAGTCGCGCCCGGCCGCCCGGCACCGCGTTCTTCTCGATGACGGTGACCGTGAAGCCCTCTTTGGCGAGCAGTACCGCCGATGCAAGGCCGCCGAAACCGGCGCCGATGACGATGACGTTCTTACCCATGATCGTTCCTCCTCAGAAACCGGCTCTTCAGTTTTCCTGCCAACCACAGCGCCTGCGCATCCTTCATAAGGAAGAGCGCCGCGAAGAAGAGAATGAAGAATATGATCGAAACGATCGTCAACGGTATGCCGAATGCGATGAGCCGCCAGCCGTTCCCGGCGAACAGGCCGTAGAGATAGGGCTTGAGGAAATAGAGCGGCGCGGCGATACCGAGCGATATCAGCAGTATGCGGAGCGCATAAAGGGCGGCGCGGCCGGTCATCGGTCCGAAGGCGTCGCGTCTCTTCCGTATGAGCGGCAGAACGAGAAAGGTCGTGTTGACCAGCGCGGCCAAAGTCGCGGCGAGCGCGATCCCCTGACCTTTCAGCGGTCCGACCAGTGCCAGACACAGCGCGATATTGGCGCCGAATGACCACATCCCGGCCCACGTCGGCGATTTGGTGTCCTCCTGAGCATAGAAGGCGGGAGCCAGCACGCGGTTGGCGGCGATGAAGTAAAGCCCCGCGATGTGGCAGAGGAATATGGCGGTCGTCAGCGTCACCGAATCGTCGCCGAAGGCACGTGCCTTGAAAACGAGCGTGATGATCTCGCGGCCGTTCATGAGGGCGATGAGGGTCGCCGGAATGGTGACCAGCGCGATCACATTGATGCTGAACAGCAGGTGTCCGGTGAATTTCTCCCATTCGTTCCGTTTCGCGTTCTCCGACAGCTCGGTGAGGACGACGGTCCCGATAGAGACGGCGAAGATGCCGAGGAGCAGCTCGAGGAGCCGGTTGCTGAACTGGAGCGAACTCACCACGCCCGTTCCGGCGGTGCTCGCGATGACCGACGAGGCCAGCACATTGAGTTCGTAGGCCGCCATCCCGATGACGGTCGGGCCGACGAGCAGGAATATCTTGCGGACGCCGGGATCGCGGAACGCGTCGCGGAGCGGCCGGAAACAGAAGCGGAACCCCGCCTTGAGTACGTAGGGGAATTGGAGCAGCGCCTGCAATGATCCGCCGACGATGACGCCGACCGTCATGGCGCGCGCCGGGTTGTCCATATAAGGCGAGAGAAGCACCGTCGAGGCGATGATACAGCCGTTGAAGACCATCGGCACCGCGCCGGCGGGACCGAAGATGTTGACGCTGTTGAGTATCCCTTGGAAAAAGGCCGCCATCGAGATGAAGGCGAGATAGGGGAACATGATGCGGGTCAGGAACGCCGTTTCCTGCTGTATGTCGGGTGTCAGCTCGGCGTAGAATGTATGGATAAGAGGTCCGGTGAAGAGAATGCCGAGCGTGACCACCGTGACGACCAGAAAGGTGAGTACCGTCAGGAACGACGAAAGGAAGAGCCGTATCTTCTCCTTGTTGTCCTCGATGATGTAGCCCTTGAAGGTCGGTACGAAGGCGACCGCGATACTTCCCTCGGCGAAGAGTTTGCGCATCAGGTTGGGAAGAAGGAATGCGATGGTGAAGGCATCGGAGAAGGCAGTAGTGCCGAGGTAGGCGGCCCGTACGATCTCGCGAACAAGCCCCAAAACACGGCTGCCGGCGGTGAGGAATACCAGCTTCAGGCTATGGCGGACGATGCCCCGGGTGTTCACTGCACCTTCATGAGCGTCGGATCGACGACATCTTTTTCCTCGACGGTGGTGGTCGGCTCGGTGCCGGCGACGAAGTGCATCATGCGCCCCGTTTCGCTCACCAGCCCCGTTTTGCGGTCTATCTGGACCGACACGATGCCGGGGGGCCGCTTGAAATCGGTCTTCGGGAAGTTGGCGAGGTAGCGTCCCATGAAATCCATCCATATCGGGAGGGCCGCCTTCGAACCCGATTCGTTGGGACCGAGCGTGATGCCGTGCTGGTCGTTGCCGATCCAAACCCCGGCGATGAATTCGGGCGAGAAGCCGATGAACCAGGCGTCGAAGCTGTCGTTGGTGGTGCCGGTCTTGCCGCCGATGTTGCGGCCGAGAGCCGCCGCCTGCGCACCGGTGCCGAAGATGGTCACATCCTGCAGTATCCGCGTCATGATGTAGGCGGTCTGCGGCGACATATTCTGTTCCTCGGGTCGTTTGGCGAACAGGAGCATCCGCTCTATCTTTTCGGCGGCCGACAGGTAGGGATCGTAGAAGACGGTGTTGTTCTCCAACAGAGCGCCGTTACGGTCGACCACCTTGCGGATGTAGGTCGTATGCGGTTTTTTGCCCTGATTCGGGAAGTGCGAATAGGCGTCGGTCAGTTCGTCGAGCGTCAGACACGAGGCGCCGAGCACCGTGCCGAATTCGGGGCGCAGGACGCTCTTGATGCCCAGCTTCTTGGCAAAGTCGAGCCCGTAGGGGATGCCGATATCCATGAACATGCGGACCGCCGGCGCATTCATCGACTGGACGATCGCCTCCCACAATGTCACCTCACCCTTGAAGGTCTCGTCGTGGTTCTCCGGCTTGAAATTCATGTCGGTCACCGCGACCGGTGCATCGAGCAGCATCGTGGCGGGAGTGAATTTGAGTTTCTTTTCCTCGTCCTTCTGTTCCAGCGCCCCGGCGTAGAAGACCGGCTTCATCGAAGAGCCGGGCTGGCGGCAGGCCTGCGAGGTGCGGTCGAATTCGCTCTGTTCGAAATCGTAGCCGCCCATCACGGCACGGATGTAGCCCGAATAGGGGTCTTTCACGATGGCCGCTCCCTGCGGCACCGGTATCTGTTCAAGCGCGAAGAAGAAGTCGGCGGGAAGCGGCTTGTCGAAGCGGCGATGATCGAGGTCGTCGCTCGCCCCTTCAGCGTCGGTGGCGCGGACGATGATGATATCTCCCGGCTTGACGACCTGATCGGTCGAATTGATGGCGGCCCAGCCGCCGAGCGGATTGTAGGGACGCGCCCACTGTAGGTGTTTGAGGTAAAGCGGCTTTTTCACCGTGCCGACCTGAATGAACGCTTTATCTTTTTCGGCAGTGAGGACCACCCCCTGATAAATAGCGCCGCGGCTCATCGTCTCCGGTACTATCTCGCCGAAGAATTTGCGATGTTTCGCCAGATAGCGGTCGAGATCCTTCTTCAGGTCGATATGGTAGAGTGGGCCGACATAGCCCTGTCGCCGCGCGAGCGACCGCAGGCCGGTGTAGACCGCCTCGTCGATCATCTGTGCGGCGCGCACATCGACGGTGGTCGATACGACGAGGCCCTGCTCGTAGAGCTGTTCATTGCCGTAGGTGGTCTGCAGATGACGGCGCACCTTTTCACTGAAGTAGGGAGCCTTGTCGAGGAAATAGTCCTTCATCGGGGTGACGAACATCGGCGTCGCATGGGCCTCGTCGTACTCCGCTTTGGTGATATATTTCTCGGCGAGCATGCGGCCCAGCACATAGTCGCGCCGCTTCTTCGCCTTTTCCGGATTGTTCTTCGGCGACGCCTCGGAGGGATATTTCGGCAGACCGGCGAGGGTCGCCATCTCGGAAAGACTCAGCTCCCACACATGCTTCGAGAAGTAGGTGAGCGCCGCCGATTCGACCCCATAGGCGCCGCTGCCGAGGAATATCTCATTAAGGTAAAGATACAGGATCTCTTCTTTGGTAAGGGTCCGTTCCAGTTCGACCGCGAGGAGCATGTCCTTCAGCTTCCGGGTCATGGTCCGTTCGCTGCCGACAAATGCCTTGGCGAGCTGTTGGGTGATGGTCGAACCGCCCTGTTTGACGCCGGTGAAGGCATACTTGAAGGCGGCGCGTACCATGGCGACCGGATCGACCCCTTTGTGCTTGAAGAACTCGCCGTCCTCGCCGGCGACGAAAGCGAGCGACAGAAGCCGCGGCATCTTGTCGTACGGCACGATGTTGCGCCGGTTGTCCTGATAGAACTCGGCGACCAACTGGCCGTCGTAGGCGTAGACCTTGGTTCCCTGCACCGGCTTGTAATCGGCGATGGTCTCTATTTTCGGTATCTGACCCTTTAGGTATTGATACCCGGCGAACATGCCGATGATACCGGCACAGAGCAGGGCGAGCGATCCCCACGCAATGATCCGGCCGGGTCGTTTGTTCGAAAGATAGCTATACCGCTTCATCGATCTTCTCCCAACAGTTCACGGAACGCCGCCGCATAGCAGGGGCGCTTGAAATCGACCGCAAGGGAAAGCACCGTTGCCGGTTCTTCCCAGCGGAACGCGCGGAATTCATCATTCGGCCGCAAGGTAACGGTCGATGCCGTCAACCGGAACAGGAAGTAACGCTGTTCCTGACCCTCAAAACCGCGTGCGGTCACCGCTCCGCCCGGCAAACGGTAGCTGAACGGTCCGGCCGTTCCGGCAAGGCGCACCAGAGCACGGGTCAGCCCCGTCTCCTCGGCCAGTTCCCGCCACGCCGCCGTCTCGGCCTCTTCTCCGGTATCGATGCCGCCTTGAGGTAATTGCCAAGCGCCCGCAATATCGGTCCGTTCTCCGATGAGAATCTTTCCGGCGCCGTCGACGACGATCAGCGCCACATTGGGCCGCAGGTTCATGCGGACCTCTCGACGATGGCGCACGATTTTTCCGATTCCCACACCATCACCCGTTCCACGGCGCAACCCGGGTCGAGGAGCGTCAATTCGCGTTCCGCTTCGGTGAAAATGTGTCGCGCGATATTCTCCGCGGTCGGATTCTCTGCGGTGAACGGCGAGACCTCGTTGATATCCTTATGGTCGAGCCGGTCAAGCACCCGCAGAAGGATGGCGTCAAGCTCCTTGAAGTCGATGACGAAACCGTTCTGATCAAGCTGTTCGCGCGATACATACAGCCTAACGCGCCAATTGTGGCCGTGGACGTTCTCGCACTTTCCGTGATAGTTGCGGAGGCGGTGCGCTGCAGAAAAGGTCGATTCGCGATACACAAAAAATCTCATTCATTCCTCCGATCGGTGCCGGACCGATCTTGCTATGGCGGCCCACTCTAGCACAAATGGCGAGTTGTTTCAACTTTCATGCCTTTGTCGCCGCTGCGGACAAAAAAACTTGAAATTTCGATTCTGTTCCCATAAGGTGTGGCGACAGTTGTACTCTTTGGAACATAGAGATGGAGGTTTAGTGATGATTCGTAGGTCAGTGAAGACGGTGTTCATCGTCCTGTCGTTCTTGATCCCGTTCGCCCTCTGTGCTGCCGATGATCTCGGCGACGAGTTCGGTGGCGGCGAGGAAAAGAAAAAAGGCGAAGAGGATCTGTTCGACGCCGAGAAGTCGGCGGCCGACAAGGAAGATGCCGACAAGAAAGCGAGTGATCAGGCGATAAAGGACCTGCTCGGTGATTCCCCGTCCGAGGAACCCGCCAAAGAGGAAGATTCTGAGGAAGAGGTCGCCCCGGCGAAGAAGACCGACGACTTCGAAGAAGAAGAAGAGGATGCTCCGAAGAAGGTCGAGAAGAAGAAAGAATCGGTGGACGATATCCTCGGCACCAAGAAGAAGGAAGAGAAGAAAAAGAAGGAAAAACCTGCCGCTCAAGGTCTCAAGCCGATCATCATGGTGAAGGGTGGCTTCAATTTCGGCGGATATGCCAAGGATTTCGGACAGGGGCTGATGTACGGCTCGGTCGACGAAGGTATCCTCGGCGCCGAATTCGTCGGCAGCGCGGTGTTCGCCAAGGCGACGATCAACGTGCGTACCCAGAACCCTCTGTTGCTCTGCTCCTCCGACGGCTCGACGGTCCAGTTCAACCCGCTCATGAGCCAGAACTACTTTGACAACAGCATCGTCAACGGCATGCCCTACGAAGTGTACGGCGGCATGAAACTGTTCGACATGCTTACCATCCGCGCCGGTAAGATGATCCCCGCCTACGGCATACTCGATAAATACCAGCACCTTGGTGTGGCCATCGGTACGCCGCTGGGCACCCGCCCGCTCCTTGCGGTCGAAGGCATGATCCCCGAGACCGATGCCGGCTTCGCGCTGGGATTGGACTACTCCCTTGATGACGAATCGGGCATCGTCGCCGAATTCATGATGGGTACCGGCGTCATCCCGTCGATATCGCAGTACTGGTTCAGTCAGAAGACGATGGGCATCTATTTCAAGGGCGGCTACCGTTCCGAGATGATCACCGCGATGCTTGGTTTCCAGTACCGCAACGATTACACGCAGCGCGATCTGAACGGTAACGGTACCATTTCCACCAAGGATGGCGATCTTCTGAAGAACATCCCCTTCATCGGGTTCGGCCTGGGCATGATCTTCAGCTATGCCGGTTTTGAGACTTGGCTCAACGTTGACTACACCATGATGCAGTTGTTGTATACCTCGGCCAAGACGGGCCGGCTCATCAACGGGAGCGTCGGCGGCATGAATCTTTCGCTTATGCCAGCCTACAATCTCTCAATAGATTCCGGCATCATCGACAAACTGCAGTTCGGTATCCGGTTCGATCTTGATTACGGTGTGTACAGCAAAGACGCCGGCAGCGGCGATTATCTTACCTGGTATACCGGGACCGGCAACAACAAGACCTATTTCTTCAAGAACGACGCGATGGCGATGCGTTTCGGCATAGCGATCAACCTGTTCGCGAAGGAGTATGAGACGGTCAAGTCGTTCGTGGGCTTCAATTTCATGATGCAGCCCCAGTCACAGCTGGTCAACAAGACCGGCACCGCCGGCGACGTGTGGAATTACGGTTTCTACAATATCGGCCTGCAGGGCGGCGCCGAATTCTAAGGTAGACAGCGTTCGTTTTTTTCGGGGCCCGGGTGACCGGGCCCTTTTTTTTATTGACATCGACCATCCCCTTTCCTATGATAAAAAACAACCGGTTTTATTAATGACCTGTGGAGGCGCGGTATGAGGCGAATTCTTGTTGCGGCGTGCATGGTTATCGCAGTTTGCGTATGGGTGGTCCCGAGTTGTTCGGGCAACAAGGAGACCGACCGGCGCGAAGAGGTGCAGAAACTGGTCGATCAGGGGCAGTTCGGCCCGGCCAAGCAGCTGCTGATCGCCCTGCGGAGCAACTACCCGAATGACCAGCAGTTGCTGGATCTCGAACATCTGTGTGACACTAAGATCGCTGAACAGAAATATGACGCGATATGGAAAGAGGCTGAGGCGAAGGACGATTATCAAGAGTGGATCAAAGCGATGATCCGCATGAAAGAGGTCGAGAATTTCAATCGCGACATGGTCAAGGACCGCATCCAGAAGGCGACCCAGAAGGCGATAGATGCCGGCGCCCGCCAGCTCAAGGATGACGAACTGCTGGGTCTTCTCAACAAACTCTATATGCGCTATCAGGTCATTTCCGATAAAGATCGGCTCATGTACATCACCATGTTCTACAACGAAGGGCGTTTCCCGCTCAAGGAGTGGAAGGACACCTTCATCTCGAAATATCCCGAGTTGTTGGACGACAACAATATGTTCGTCGGCTATCCGCGTCCCGAAAAACCGGCCGCTCCCGAAAAGAAGGGCGCCAAGCCGGCGAAGTAAACACCTTTTTCTTGCATAATAGCCCGCCCCTTGCGTATAACCATTGAAAAAGTGATCTCCTCCGGCGATGGTATCGGCTGGGGTGACGGCAAGACCTATTTCGTTCCCGGCACCCTTCCCGGAGAGCTGGTCGAGATTGTTAGCGTCGATCGGGTACGGCGTGCCTTCCGGGCGACCGATTTCCGTATCGTGGCGCCGAGTGCCGACCGTTGCGAACCGGCCTGTCCGCTGTTCGGTCGATGCGGCGGGTGTGACTTTCTCCATATGACCTATCCTGCGCAGGTGGCGGCGAAACGAAGTATTGTCGCCGAACTCTTCCGCCAGAACGGCCGGACGATCCCGTTTGAACCGCGGTTCGTCAGCATTGGCCAGTTCGGGCTGCGGACACGGGCAAAGGTCCACATCGTCGGCGGACGGCCCGCTTTTACCCGGCGTGCATCTCACGAATTGGTGCCGTTCACCGACTGTCCGCTTCTTCATCCCGGCCTCAACAAGATCATTCATGCCGATGCCGCAACCCGCTCTGAAGGTACGGTGTACTATGAATACGCGCCTGCCGGCGGTGATTGGTCGCCGCGCGATGCCGTGGTCGAAAAAATGGTGCGGAGCGAACGATTTCGGGTCTCCCGAGGCAGCTTCTTTCAGGCATCCGAAGAGGGAGCGACGGCGTTGGTCACGTTATTCGAAGAACTTCTCGACGAGTTGCGACCGTCGCGCGTGGTCGACCTGTTCTGCGGGGTCGGCCTCTTCTCTCTTTTTGCGGCACGGCGCGGTGCAACGGTGACCGGGATGGAGCTATCGGAGAAGGCGGGGGAGGATTTTGCCGCCAATCTCGGTGGAAAGGCACAGTTCATACGGGCCGATCTCGGCCATGAGGTGCGATTGCCCCCGACCGATCTCATCGTCGTCGATCCGCCGCGTACCGGTCTGCCGCCGGCCCTTATACCGGCCATCGCAGCAACGCCTGCACACGACATCTGCTATGTTTCCTGTGACGGAGCGACCTTCGTGCGTGACCTCGGATATCTCGAACGAGAGGGGCGTTTCACCCTCGTTGACCTTGCGATCGTCGATCAGTTCCCCGCCACGCACCATATTGAACTGGTCGCCCGGTTCCGCCGAGAAACTTGACAATGTCGCTGACGGCATTATCATCCCACTGTTACGTAGCAACGATACCCTGAGGGAGTTGATGAAGCGTGTGCTTATCGTCGACGACGAGGTCGCTCTCGTTAAGTCGATGAAGAATTTCTTTCAGTTCAAGGGGGTCGACGCCCTTGTTGCCGTCACCGGCGAAGAGGCGCTCGAGATACTGAAAAAAGAAAAAGATATCGCGCTGGTCATCACCGACGTCATAATGCCGGGCATCAGCGGCATCGAATTGCTCAAACGGATCAAGGAGATGAGTCCCTCGATACATGTCATCGTCATGACCGGCATGCTTTCGATAGAGAACACCGTATCCTCCCTTCAGAACGGGGCGAGCGACTATTTGCTTAAACCCTTTTCAAGTCTCGATTATGTCTGGGAAGTGGTACGCAACTACCTCTGACGATCGATCTTCGCCAAACGCCGTTCCAGCCGTATCTTGAAGCGTGACTGCAGATCTTCTTCGGTGTATCGCGCCAGCGTCAGTATCCCGGTCTTGAAAGCCCGCACATTCGAACGGCCGTGGCCGATGCCGACCAGATGGTTGATGCCGAGCAGGAGCGCGCTGCCGTAGCGGGTGTAGTCGAACCGCTGGAAGGCCGACCCGAAAAAGGTCTTGAAGAAGAAGCCCGACATTTTCATCCAGTACTGATGGGGCGCTATCTTGGCCCGGATCAGATCGTAGATGGTCTCCGAAAGCCCTTCGATGACCTTGAGCGACACATTGCCGGTGAACCCGTCGGTGATGACCACTTCGGCCTCGGGGTTCTTGAAGAGCTGATTGCCTTCGATGAAGCCGCCGTAGTTGAGGTGATTTTTCACCAGTTCGGCCGCCTCGATGACCGACGGCTTGCCTTTGGTCATCTCTTCGCCGACACTGAGTATCTTAACGCACGGCTTATCCATGCCGGTGATACAGTGGGAGAAGGCTTCGCCCAGAAGCGCGAAATGGAAGAGCGTCTCGGCCTTTGCCTCCATCGTTGCACCGAGGTCGAGAAGCACGACCTTTTGCTGTCCCAGCGCCGGGAAAACGACCGTCAGCGCCGGTCGCGAGATCCCCTTGATGGCGCCCGATATGAAGTAGGCGACCGCCACGGTGGCGCCGGTATTGCCCGCCGTGAAAAAGGCATCACCCTTGCCGTCGGCCAGCAGTTTCAGCCCCACATGGAGCGATGAGCGGCTTTTTTTCCGGACCACCGCCGAAGGACTTTCATCCATCGCGATGTATTCGGGGGCGTGAACTATCTCGATATTGCGTGGGAGCGGCAACCCATTCGGTATGGCGTTGCGGATATCGCGTTCCCGACCGACGAGGATGACCCGTAACAGCCGGTTCTCTCTGCAAGCGTGGATCGAGGCCTCGACGGGGACCGCCGGAAAGTGGTCGCCCCCCATCGCGTCGACGATGACGGTGGCATACATGCCGACCGCTTAAGCCTCTGTGCCGCCCTTGATGATCTCCTTACCGCGGTACTGGCCGCAGGAAGAGCAGATGCGATGCGGCATCATCGTCTCGCCGCACTTGGGGCAGGTGCGCGCTACGACAGGCGACAGCTTCGGGTGTCCCGCTCTGCGGGTACGGCCTCTGGCGCGTGAATGTTTCCGTTTTACCGTTGCCATGGTGGTCCTCCGTGGTTATCCTTAACCGTTGTTCATACAACCGCAGTCGACATCGTTGCGGTTCCTGCCGCAGACCGGGCACAGCCCTTTGCATTCCTCATCGCAGAGGATCTTCTGCGGTATATTCAGTACGATCGCCTCGCGGACGTAGGGGTCCAGTTCGATGGCGTCGCCGCTGTAGACATAATCCATATCGGGACTGCTCTGTTCCGGGAAGAGGATATACTGCTCCTTCATCTCGACCGACACTTCCACCGGAACGCCGCACCGGTCGCAGGCCGACTCGACGGCGAACTGACCGGCGAAGGTGAGCGATATCGTCTCGCCGGCGCGGTAGTGGGAAAGGGTCAGCTCATAGTTCCGTAAGATGCTGCCGTTGTTCAGGGTCTCTCCGGTCAGGAGTTCATCGACGACGAGCTGACGCTCGCTCTCGGTGATATCAGGGAGATAGAGGAGCACGGATACCTCACAAAAAAACGCGTTCCGACTATAGTCACAAATCGCGGGGTGTCAAGAGTTTTCGGCCTCTCGAACCCCCGGAAGGATGCGCAGAAAATGCTTCCTACTTTTTTTCGAGGGGAATCTTTCTTTATCGGGTTTTGTTGTTATACTGTTCTTTGAAACTGCGCCGGGAGCGGCATGGCCAATTTTCTCTACGCGATCCTCCTGTTCGGGCTGGTCATCTTCGTGCACGAGCTGGGTCATTTTCTTGTCGCCCGTCGTTTCAATGTAAAGATATTCGTTTTCTCGCTCGGTTTCGGGTCGTCGCTCATCAGTTGGCGGCGCGGCGAGACCGAGTACCGCATATCCGCGGTGCCGCTGGGCGGCTATGTCAAGATGCTCGGCGAGAACACTCCCGAAGAGGATATCCCGCTGGAGGATATCCCGCGCAGTTTCCAGGCGAAGGTGTGGTGGCAGAAGTGCCTCATCGTGCTGGCCGGGCCGGTGATGAACATTCTTTTCGCGCTGTTCATCTATCTCTGCATATCGTTCTTCAACTATACCAGCGATGCGCCGGTGGTAGAATTCGTCGCCCCCGACGGCGCCGCCTTCTCCGCCGGTCTGCACGAGGGCGACCGCATAGTCGCGATGAACGGCACGCCGACGGCGGTGTGGGAGGATGTGCAGAACAATCTTCCCGAGCCGGTGAACGGTGCCTGTGCGCCGCTGACCGTAACGGCGATCCGCTGGCCTTCCGGTACGACCGAAGAGGTCGTCGTCAAACCCGAGAAGCGGCGTTATGCCGATGTGCTCGGTGACGAGACCGAGCGTTGCATCATGGGTATCGCGGCTCTTCCGCGCGATAGTCGTCTCGCGTTCGTCGGGCCGGTGGAACAGCTGAAGGGCGGCGATCTCCTGCGGGCGGTCGACGGCAAACCGGTAACGCGCTGGTATGAGGCGGCGACGCTTCTTACCCCGGCGGTCCATACGCTTCAGGTCGAGCGTGACGGCAAGAAGGTCGATCTTTCCCTGACCGCTGAACAGTCGGCGCAGGCGGTCGCGGTGATGCGGCACGGCGGCATGATCGTGGGACAGGTGGATGCCGATTCGGTCGCGAAAAAGGCCGATATCCAGCCGGGCGACCTCATCGTCGAGGCGAACGGTATCGCGACAGTAGCCCCGTTCGAATTCGTCAGCGAGCTCAAAAAGGCGAAAGAGGGCGACACGGTGCGGATAGCGCTCTACCGCAGCGGCGAACGGGTCGAGAAAGAGATCGTCATCGCGATAGATTCGAAGGATAACCAATACACCGGCCAGAAAGAGACGAGCGTCCGCTGGGGCGCCCAGTTCCTTTTCAATTACGATATCGAGCCGACGCAGGCGCGTCGCGCCGATCCCGTTTCCTATTCCCTGAGATATGCGGTGGGGGAGGCGTGGAATATATCGGTGCTGACGGTCAAGGGGATGTATTATCTCGTTGCCGGCAAACTATCGGCCAAGTCGCTCGGCGGTCCGATCCTCGTGTTCGATATCTCGCAGAAAGCGGCCGAACGGGGAGCGAAGGTGTTCCTGTCGGTCATGGCGATGATCAGCATCAACCTCGGGATACTGAATCTCCTGCCGGTCCCGGTGCTTGACGGCGGCCACATGGTCATGTATGCGTGGGAAGGTCTGACGCGTCGCAAGATACCGGTCCGCGTCAAGGAATGGTCACTCCGGGTCGGGGTGGCGCTTCTCATGGGTCTCATGGTATTCGCGATGTTCAACGATATCAGTCGGTATATATCCATCTTCAGGAATGGGTAGGGCATGACACAGGAGGTGCTTATCTGGGACAGTTCCGCGGGGCACGCCCTCCTCTGGTGGCGTGCCGGCGAGCGGCAAGCGCGGCTCGTCAAGCGGTATGAGAAACGGTGCTTCCTTACTCAGTTCCCTCTTTTCCTCGAAGAGATCGCCGACTCCCTCACGATAGGTCCTGATACGACCGTCTACCTCGGCGCCGGCCCCGGTTCGTTCACCGGGCTCAAGACCGGTATCGCGGTCCTCGGCGGTTTTCTCTATGCCCGCGGCGTGACGACAGTGCGACTGGTCTCGTCGCTCGATATCAGCTCGCTCCGGGTGCCGCTCGTTGAGGAGGCGCTGCACATCGTTGCGCGCCCGTTCAACGATAATACACTCTTCCTGACGGCGTTCGAATGGCGCGCCGGCATGCGCCGCCCCGTTATCGCGGAGCGTTCGGTGCCGGGCGCAGAACTTGCCGCGATCCTCACCCCTCATGCCGCGCGCTCCGCCGTCCTCATTGCCGACACTGATCTGCCGCCGGTCATTGAAGAGCACTTCTCCCGTCTGTTCCCTGACCTGCACCGCGCTTACCCTGACAGCGATATCGACTTTGATCTGCTCCCGACGCTTCCGCTCCGGTCGACCGCCGACCTGCGGACCGATCCGTTGTTGCTTGAGTATATGGCCACCCCTGCTGATCTGCAGGGGGAACATACTGCGTATTATGTTTCGATGAACTGACCGAAGGAGGTGTTGCCATGCAGCAGTACAAGGTCGTCCCGGCTCAGGAGATCGAAAAAAGGCTCCACAAGACCATGCAGGAGCATTCCGACCTCAATGAACGGGTCGACGAACTGGCGAAGAAAGACGTGATGACCCCGGATGAGGAGATGGAGCTGAAACGGCTCCGCAAACTCAAACTTTATAAAAAAGACATGATCGCCTACCTTACGACGATGATGAAGGCTGCCCCGGAGTGATCGAGGCCCCCATGGGCCTTCCTTTTCGGTGAACGATATGTCGCCAATTTTTTGACATGGATGCGGAGTAGTGTTAGTATAGCCGCGTTATTGGCGCAAGGAACACGGGTACGGAGGATATGATGGCACGACTGTTGGCCTTTCTGCTGTTGATCGCGTTCGTCGGGTCGGGCGGACCGCTCTATGCTGCGAAAAAGAAATTTACTCCCGAAGGCGGAGTGGAGGAGAAGCAGAGCGAAGAGAAAGCGGCTCCGGCCGATACAAAAAAGGATAAGGAAAAGACACCGAAAAAGAAGGTTGACAAGAAAAAGGAAGATCCGGCGCAGAAAACGGTTGCACCTGCTGAACCGGTGCTTGCGCCGATAGCGAAACCCGCTCCCGTTCCTGCAACTTCGACGGCTGCCCCTAAAGTCGCAGAAAAACCGGTCGTTGCCCCTACTCCCCCCGTGCAGGCCGTCGAAAAGCCTGTCACTCCCGTTCCTGCCCCGAAGGCGGAGGAAAAAGCTGCGGCCCCGGCTGTCGCGCCAAGCAGTGCTCCGGTGGCACCTGCACCGGCTCCTGCCCCGAAGGTCGAAGAAAAGCCGGTTGCTCCCGCCCCGGTCATAAAAGGTGAGTCGGTGCCGCTGTATGGTTCGGTCATGGATGCCGATACGAAGAGTCCGTTGGTCGGCGTGAAAATAACGACCAACGCATTTCCCTATCCGGCGTTGACGCTCAAGGATGGTTCGTTCAAATATCCCATGAAGTTGAAGTCGGGAACCTATAAACTCGAGGTCACCGCCCCGGGTTATAAACCATTCCATGTCGAGATTGCGATCGTAGCGGGGATGAAGGACCTGCCGGTGAAGATATGGCTGGCGCTCGAGACCTCAACATTGAGATCGCTGGCGGAACATCCGGACGGAAAGCCGTTCGAGCCTGCCGGACAGCGTGGTGCCGAGAAGGCGTTGGGAGACAAGGTGCCGGAGGCGGCACCGGTGGAGAAGACCGTTCAGAAGCAAATATATGTGATCACCGGTCTGCTCAAAGATGCTAAAAGCGGTGAGATGATAAGCGGTACGGTCCTGCTCAAGGAACAGAACCTTCAGGTGCCGGTCGATGCCGCCGGCAAATTCGTGCTATCGTTACAGCCCGGCGATTATACCGTACTCATTCCGATAGTCGGCTATGTTCCCGAGGAAAGAAAGCTGGCGGTCACGGGGAACGGTGATGTGGTGTGGGAACTCACGCCGGTCGAATCGACGGCCCGCATGTATGGTTACAACGAGAAGATGGCAAAGAGCACGGCCTCGCGCCTTGCCGATCTGCCGGGGGTCGCGGGGGTCGCTCCCGCCCGCCGCTATGACGCCGGGTTCACTATTGTCGGATCGCCTTCGGCCGAGAACGGCTACTACATCGATGGATTCCAGTCGCCCTTCGCGGTGCATGCCTTTAGTCGTGATACCGTGATACACCCGGCGCTTATTGACAAGGCGGAACTCTCCTACGGCGGTTTCTCCCCCGCTTATTTCGACGCGACCGGCGGCGTGGTCTCTCTGACCCTGCGCGATCCTCGCACCGATCGTCTCGGCGGCCTGTTCGATCTGAGCCTCTTCGGGGTCTCGGTGCTGGCGGAAGGCCCCATCACCAACGCAGATTACTTTGCCGCCACCGTCAGCAAGGGACTTACCGACCTGTTCCCCCGTTTTTTCTACGGCGCGGACAGTTCTCTGGTCTATAACGACAATTACGATGTAACGATACTCTACGTGCATAAATTCCCCGGCAACCATCGCCTTCGCGTTTATGCCTTCGGCGGCATGGACAGCATCGGGATGCGGGCGGAACATCTGCGTAACGGTGTCCCCCAACACGCCAACGTCCTTGCCCCGACTCAATCATTTACCCGTCTTACGGCCGATTATACCTATTCGTACAAAGAACTTGATACCGAGATAGACAATCGGTTGGCTCTTTCCTATGAGAACCGCAATTGGCAGTATGCGATGTATGCCGGGAGCGACTTCGGTCTGACGGCGCACCTTGTCGAGGGGCTTGACGAGTTTCACTGGCGGTTCGATCCCCACAATAAACTGACCATCGGCGGCAATATGCGGCTGGGCTTCTTTGATGCCGAGACCGACTATGTGTCGTTGCCGTTAGAGGGGGAATCTTTCGCGGTGCGGGTCGCTCAGAAGATCGATGCCCCGGGCTACCAGCCCTACCTTCATCCGACGCTCTACGCGATGCATGATCTTTCCTACGCCGGATTCACCATTCAACCGGGGTTCGTTTTCTACATCGATGCACACAGCAAAAAGAACGTCGAACTCTCTATAGACCCGCGCCTTATGATCGAATATCGTTTCGACGATTCGATGGCGCTGCGGCTGTCGGGCGGCCTTTATTCGCGCAGGCCCGATCACGAGATCGCGAGCGACCGGTTCGGCACCGAGTCTCTGCAGGCTGAACATGCGGCCCATGCGGTGCTCGGGTTCGAAAAGACCTTCCTGAATGCCTATACCATCGAAGTGAAGGGGTTCTACAAATACCTCTACAACCTTATCCGGCGTTCGGGGGTCGATCCGCTCGAATATAACAACCTCGGCGAGGGCTACGCGGCCGGTGGCGTCCTGAACTTCAAGGTCAATCTCACCGACACCTTCAGCGGCATGGTCGGTTATGCCTTCACGCTCAGCCAACGTAAGGACAGCCCGGCGCTGGAATATCGTTCAAGCGATGCCGATATCCCGCATACCCTTATTCTCACGGGCCGGTGGACCCCGACCAAAGAATGGGCGATCTACGGCCGGTTCTCGTTGCGCTCCGGCGCTCCCTATTCGCGTTATTCCGGTGCCGAGTTCATCGACGACGGTGTTGAACCGCGTTTCGAACCGCTTCCGCTACTGGATGCGAACGGCCGTGCTGTCACTAACGACGCCCGCTATGGTCTTGCCCACGAACTGGATCTGCGCGGAGAATACGCATTCTTCCTCGACGAGATGACGCTCACGCTTTTTGCCGAAATGCGTGGCGTGACCACGTTGTTCGATCAGAATGCCGTTGGTACGGTCTATAATGCCGACTTCACGCAGACGGCCGATCTTTCGACCACGCCGATGGTCGCAACGGTCGGGGTGAGAGGAGAATTTTAGATGAGGTGCGCCATGAGAAAGATATTTATCGCAACACTTTTTTTGTCTCTGTCTTTTCTTGCCGCCTGTGCGGGAGACCATCTTGCTCCCGATTGGCGTGTGGACGGGCCGCGTATCCTCGCGATACAGGCGGAACAGCCGGTCTTTTCTCCCGGAGATGCGGTTGACTTTTCTCTTCTTTTGGCCGGTGTTGACATTCTCGGTCGTTCGAATGCGACGGTAGAATGGGGGATGGGAAATATATTGCAAAGTCTTCCGGCCGATCGGAAGGCTCGGTTCGATTTGCCGGCGGCGGCCGACATCGACACCTCTTTGGGGGCCGATGTGGCGGGTCAGTATACGGCGACCGGCAAGGCTTTTGTCGAGTTGCGGGTACTGGTACGGCTTGCGGACGGAACGACACTTCCTGCGCGCAAACGGCTTTTGCTTGCCAAGCCGTCGATCGTCCAATCGCTCAAATACAACAGCCCCTTCATTGAACAGATAGTGGCCGATATCGATCAGGATAAAAAAACGGTCGAAGCCGGAACCTCGATCTATATTTCTCCGTCGGCAAAGTCAGGAACGGTGACCTTGTCGGCCAACCTTCGCAAGTACGATTCGATCAAGGCATACGGATACCGGTGGTATGTCGAGGCGACGATGGCCAACGAAAAACCTTCCATAAAGAATGATGCCGCTTCCGCTACGGTGGAGATCGGTATTCCCCAATTCGGGCCCTTGACGGTGCATCTGATAGTCGAGGACCGTTCGGAAGAATTGGCCGATGCCCTTTATCAGGGCGGATTGGATTTTGTTTCTTTCACGGTCGCGGTCGGTTCCGATACCTCCGATGCCGATGCGCTGCTCACGGAAGAGGATATCACGGATGATGTCGTAGTTGATAATGGACCGCTCGTTGACGACGACCTTCTTCTTGCCGACTAGCCCGTCCGGTCGCGCCTCTGTCAAACTGATCTGACATTTTGACATCCTGCCAAAATGGATCGCTTTTATCCATGCTAATACTTTGATATTCTTAGGTGTATGTGGTGGCATGGCAGTTGCTTAACTGTCCCCCGTTTTTATGGATTTCGGAGTCGCGCGTGAGAAATCGAAAGATCCTCGGCCTATTATTGTTCGTATCGCTTTCGTTCCTGTTCTTTTCGGCATATTCCCTGTTGTTCGCCTTCGTCATCAAAGACGGACAGGGAGTTCCGCAGAACGAAAAACCGGCACAGAAAAAGAGCGTGACCGAAGAGTCACGTCCTGAAGAGTTGCTCTATTTCGGGTCGAAAAGTCAAAGCGAGGCGGTTCCCAATGTGTTTGATATGACCATGCGGCAGGTCACCTTGAGCGACGAGGAGAATCCGGAATCTCTCGCCAAGCCCAAGGAGGTCACCGTCGAGGAGATCAATGCATTGCTCGACACACCGGAACGCTGTACGGCGCTTCCCGGCGCGACTCTTTTGGGCACTGCGGTAGCCATCCCGGAAGCTGAATCATTCGCCACCATAGCTTCTTCTTCGCCGAAAGGTCAGAGCGACGCGCGTGGCGGCGCCGCTGTCGGCGGTGGCGACATGGTCATGGTCATGCGGATCGACGATGAGATCGACACGGGTACGGTGCTGGCCGCGATACGGCGTAATCTCGTGGCGTTCAAAACCCCGGGCGGTATCCGCTGTCTGGGAGAGA
>Ga0074195_1001747_pt1 | contig 28051 bp, 25 predicted proteins | sample EPASupsiteHSE623_FD_64525 | JGI IMG/M metagenome (GOLD analysis project Ga0074195, IMG submission 64525) | Bioremediated contaminated groundwater from EPA Superfund site, New Mexico - Sample HSE6-23 | ecosystem: Environmental > Aquatic > Deep subsurface > Groundwater > Contaminated ... | reverse complement strand
GGGGTGAGCGGGGGGGGGGTTCGGGGAGGTCCGCTGGTTCGGCGACCAGGCCATGAGCAGCGCGGAACAGCGGCGAACCGCCTGGATGGACTTTGAATCCTACGAAGATTTCATTGACAAGGACAATCCGGCGCTTACTATAGAGGGGCATCCGGCTCCCCGCCGAGTGTTCTTCAAGGCTGCGAAATAGCTGCCCCGAAACGAGTTTCCCCAACCGAATCCCCGGCTGGATGACAACAGCCTGACAATCCGAGAACCACCAACCAAGGAACTGACTATGAATGCACACGACTGCACCCTCTACCATGGCGGCCTGAAAGGAGCGGAATCCGTTTTTGGCGAGAATGCCGAGAAATATGGGGTCCAGGAAGTAACCTTCACCTTTGCGGACCATCGGCTCAGCCGGGACCGCAACACCGTGACCCTGAGCGAGGACGAACTGCAACGAGGCGATATCAGCATGGAGCTCGCCTCACGGATGATGAACCGGACCTACTATGAAACCGAAAAGATCCGCCGGGTCCTGCAGACGATCTTCCACATGGTCAACAAGGGGCATCAGATTTTTGTGATCGGCACCATCCTGGAAGACAACTCGGTCAAGGGCGGTACCGGCTGGGCAGTGGAACTGGCCAAGCTGTTCAACCGGCCGCTGCATGTCTACGACCAGCCCCGGCGCCAGTGGTTCACCTGGAAAGATGGGGCCTGGAAAGAAGACAGCCCCCGGATTTGCTACAACACCTTTGTCGGCTCCGGCACCCGCTATCTCAGCGACGACGGCCTGGCAGCCATCAACCAGCTTTTTACCGACAGTTTCGGCAACTGATCGAATCAGAACGCCGCACTCCTTCCCGAGCATACCCCCGGTCTTCCGCGCCTACCGACGGGACACCGGGGTTACCTGTCACCCCGCCCGCTCTATTTGCCGATGCAGAACTGGCTGAACACCGTGTCCAGGACCTCGTCCGGCGTGGTCAACCCGATGATGTCACCGAGGGAATCGAGGGCCTCCTGCACCTCGACCGCCAGCAGATCGACCGGCGCGCCGGCCGCCATGGCCTGCGCGAATCTCCGGCAGGCCGCCACCGTACGGAGGAGCACCGCGCGGTGCCGGGTGTTGGGCGCACAGGTGATCTGCTCGGAAAAATCACCCTGTCCGGCCACGATCGCCTGGTAGACCGCCTCCTGCAAGGCCTCGATCCCCTGATGGTCCCGGGCCGAAATCGGCACCACCCCGGCGCCGGCAAAGGCGCCGGCCAGAGCGGTCAACTGCTCCTCGGTCACCAGGTCCCGCTTGTTGATCACCACCAGATGGCGTTTTCCCCGGACACGATCATAGAGTTCCCGGTCCCGCATCCCCATGCCGGCAAGGGCGTCCATTACAAACAGCACCAGATCAGCCTCTGCCAGCTTCTGCCGCGCCCGCTCGATGCCCAGGGCCTCCACCGGGTCCTCATGCATGCGGATGCCGGCGGTATCGATCAAATGCACCGGGATGCCGTGCACGTCGATCCGCTCCTCGATGGTGTCGCGGGTGGTGCCGGGAAGCGGCGTCACCAGGGCCCGTTCTTCTTGCAACAGGGCATTGAGCAGACTCGATTTACCGACGTTCGGCCGACCAGCAATCACAACCCTGACCCCTTCGCGAACGATTTTTCCCTGCGCGGCCAAGGCTATCAGATGCTCCAGGGGCTCAATCACCGCTGCCTGCAATTGCACCGCCGCCTGGGTAGTATCGAATATTTCGACATCGTCGTCGGGAAAATCGATGGCCACCTCCAGCAGGGCGAGAAAACCGATCAGCTGCTGCCGGATGGCTTCCAATTGGTCAAAGAGTTGTCCCTGGAGGTGATTGGCCGCCAGGCGCGCCCCGGCTTCGGTCTGCGCCTGCAACAGGTCGAGCACCGCCTCGGCCCGGGTCAGATCGATCCGTCCGGCAAGAAAGGCCCGTTTGGTGAACTCGCCCGGTGCCGCCGGCCGCCCACCCCAGGTAAAGAGGGTGCGGAGGATGGATTGCAGGACAAGATAGGACCCGTGACAATGCAATTCGACCACATCTTCGCGGGTGTAGGTGTGAGGGGCACGCATGTACACCGCCAAGGCCTCGTCCAGAAGCAGGCCCTCGCGGTTGATCACCGTGCCGTAATAAAGGGTATGGCTGACAAATTGACTGCGGGGGGTGCGGGGAACAAACACCTTGTGCAGCAGCGGGAGGGCGTCCGGACCTGAAATCCGGATAATGCCGATCCCTCCCGTGCCGGGCGCCGTGGCAATGGCGGCGATGGTCTCAGTCGCCGGATGAACGGCCACCCTGTCCTCCCCGCCGTTTTTTCGACGCCGGACGGCGCCCCTTGCCGGGCTTGTAAATCAGCACTTTCTTAAACAGCCCTTCACCCACCGAGCGGCTGCGCACCCCTTTGTCCTCCTGCAGCACCATGTGGACCACCCGCCGCTCCGAGGGGTTGAGGGCCGGAATAGCCTGGGTTTTGCCGTCGGTCTTGACCTGTTCCGCCAGTTCCACCGCCCGCACCTTCAGTTCCTCCGTGCGCCGCTCCCGGAAATCGCCGGCATTGAGCGCGAGCATGATCCGGTCGGGCAGGTGCCGGGCCACCATTTTGCGCAGCAGATACTGCAAACTATCCAGGGTTCGCCCCTCGGGCCCGACGATATGGGCTTCGTGCGGGCCGGTGATGTTGCATTGCACCGTGTTTTCCTCAAAAACCACCTGCACCTCGGAGGGCAGGCCCATCAAGGTCAGCAAGCGATGCAGATCGGCCTGAATGGCGGCCAGACTCTCCGCCGAGGGCGGCTCGGCCGGGAGGTCTTCTTCAAAATTTTCCGGTTCGCTGTCCTGCTCCTCCTCGTCGCCCTCGCCCTTCCCCCGGTTCTTTTCCTCCACCGAAGGGGAGGGTGAGGCCACCTTCTGGGGAGCACCCTCCGCGGCCCTCGCCTCCGGGGCCGCCGGCTCGACAGGGGAAACCGGCTCGGCCAGGGCCTTTTTCTCGACCGGAACCTTTTTCTCAACCGGGGCCGGTTTCACCGCCGGGGCGGCCGGACCGGAGACGGCCTCGACCTCCTCGAGCAGCGACACCGCCTTGCGCTGCACCCGAATGTGGGCTTTCTTCTTACACAGGCCGAAAATGCCGGCCGAGCCGGTTTCCAGGACTTCGATGTCCAATTCTTCCCGGGACGCCCCAAGGGTTTTGCACGCCTGTTCGATGACCTCGGCAATGTCCTTGCCGTAAAAATCTTTCCCTTTCGCCATGATAAACCTTCTCCGTCTTAGAACTCAGGCCTTGTTCTGCCGGTTGATGAGAGACTGCTGCAGGATGGAGAGCAGGTTGTTAACCAACCAGTAGAGAACCAAGCCCGACGCGAAGTTGATGAACATGACGGTGAACACCAGCGGCAGGAATTGCATGATCCGCGCCTGGGTGGGGTCGGCCGTGGTCGGGGTCATCTTCTGCTGCAAGTACATGGAAGCGCCCATCAGCAGGGTCAGGATCGGGAGGCCGTGCAGATAGGGAAGATCGAAGCCGATCCATAACCGGTCCGGAGCGGAGAGATCGTTGATCCACAGCATGAAGGGCGCGTGCCGCAGTTCGATGGCCGCCAGCAGCACCTGATACAAGGCGAAGAAGAAGGGGATCTGGATCAGCATCGGCAGGCACCCCCCCACCGGGTTGACCTTGTAGGTTTTGTACAGGGTCATCATCTCCTGGTTCATCGTGGCCGGATCGTCCTTGTACCGCTCTCGCAGCTTGGCGATCTTGGGCTGGAGCTTCTGCATGTTTTTCATGGATTTCATACCCTTTTGGGTAATCGGCCAGAAAACCAGCTTGATCAAAATGGTCAGTAAAATAATGGAGACGCCATAGTTGCCGCTGAATTGGTGAAAGAAATTGAGCAGCCACAACATGGGCTTGCCGAGGACGTCGAACCAGCCGAAATCCACCGATTTGGCCAGCTCGCTGCCGGCCGCCTCAAGAATTTGCAGCTTTTTGGGCCCAAAATAAAGGGTATAGGCGTACGATTTGCTCTCATGGGCGGCAATCGTCTGGATGCCTTCGGAAATCACTGTCCGCACCTGCTTTTCCGATCCTTGCAGGGTCACGGTCATTGGATTCGAGGTGGCCGGAATTACCGAGGTCATGAAATAATTATCGACAAACCCGGTCCAGTTGACCTTTCCCTGGAGAATCACCGGTCCCTCGGTCAGCTTCTTGGCTTTGGTTTCCACCAAGGCGCCGTTGACAAAGGCAGCGGGGCCGGAAAACAGGAACTCGCTGCTTTCCGAGGCATGGGGAAAGGGCTCGTTATGCAGCAACAGGGCTGGAGAAACCTGGACCGGCTTGTCGGTGGTGTTCTGCAGCGTATACTCGGCATTGATCAGATAACTGTCGCCGCGAAAAGTCAGGGTGCGCACCATCGTGAGCCCTTCGGGCAGGGGAGCCGTCATGGTCAGCTTGGCGGTTTCATCCTCCTTGGTGAGGGAGACGCTGCCCTGGTCGGCCTTGAGCAGGGGCAGGGGAGCGCCGGCGCCGTTATCGATCGCAAACAGTACGGGTAGATTGCTGGGGCCCTTGCCAGGGATCAACTGCATCGGGCCGGAATCTTCCTCCATCTTGTTGCGATAGTTCTTGAGGACAAAACTCTGGAAGCCGCCGCCCTGCTCTTTGATGACCACAGTATAGAGCGGGGTGTCCACGGTGATATCCTTGGCCTTGGGGTCTACCGCCACCGACGGCTGGGTGCTGGCGGCGGCCACCGCCGCCGGGGCAGGCGACGGGGTTTGCTGGCCTGTCGGAGCACTCGCCTGCTGCTGCGCCTGAGGCTCGCCCGGGGCCTGCTGGGGAGCAGCCGGAGGAAAGAGATATTGAAACCCGATCAGAATAAGAAGCGAAAGCACAATGGCCAGAAAAGCTCTATACAGATCCATGAAAGTACCTTTAGAACCCCTTGCCTGTGCAAGGGTGTTGACGAAAAATGGATGGGTGGCTACTGCGACGGCTCATAACGGCTTATTTGACCGGATCATAGCCGCCCCGGGACAAGGGATGGCAACGTGCTATCCGCCAGAGCGCCAGCAGGGTTCCCCGGATCGCGCCGTGCTTGGCAACCGCTTCAATCGCATACTGGGAACAGGTGGGAACGAAACGGCAGGCAGGGGGAAAAAGGGGAGAAAGAAGATACTGATATCCCCTGAACAAGGCAATCAAGCATTTTCCAGGTATCTTGCGCCAGCCGGCACCGCGATGCGATCCTCCGACAGAGGAGCTGGTCGGCTGTATACGTAAGGGCATCCTCTTTCACCTGATTAGGCGCCGATGGCGCGAGCCACACTGGTGTGCATCTCCAACAGGCTGTCGATGGCGAATCCGGGACGGACCGTCAGGACGACATCGGCGGCCGCGGGAAACAGGTCGCGGTGCAGACGGAAGACCTCTCGGATCAGCCGTTTGATCCTGTTGCGCCGCACCGCGTTGCCGGCTTTTCGCTGCACACTGATCCCCAACCGATTGTACTCAAGGGTATTTGCCAGAAAGATCAGAGCAAATCCATCACCTCGAAGCCGCTGTCCGGATCGATAGACGCGTTGAAACTCCCCGGACGTGCGCAGGAGATGATTTTTCGGAAGCGTGGAACGATCCAAACGGTTCAGGCAGCCAACTGCTTGCGGCCTTTTGCTCTTCTTCTCTTGATGACGGCCTGGCCAGTGCGGGTTTTCATCCGCACAAGAAAACCATGGGTGCGGGCACGTTTGATGGTGCTGGGCTGAAAGGTTCTTTTGCTCATAATCCAATTCCTTTGTTGCAGACAATCTGTTGAATAGAGGGGCGGGGTGTCGGTTTTCCCCATGACTCGGGGGTCGTGCCCTCTCGTCCCGGCCCTGCGCGCTGGCTGAGAAATTGCGGGCCAACGGGGTTGCTGGGAACAACGGCGACGGCGAGAGACCGCCTGTTTACTTTTAAAAAGAGGTTTATTTTAATCACAGTGCAAGGTATCTGTCAAATCATTTCCCCTCGGTCAAGGGCGCGCGTGCTCCCGCGGTGAGAACGGGACATCGGCAGAACCTTCTCTGGCGCCAGGCGCAGGCCGAAAAATCATGACTCTCCCAAAGGGGTGGGCAATGAAGGCGGGCGGAAACCGCCTTTGCACAACGAGCTAAACCGTCCCCCTCTCCGCCGAGTCGGCCTGCTCCAGGATGCTTGCAAATATAACCCGATACCGTATAATATCGTTTTTTTTGGAACCGGGCGCAGGAAGTGCGCCCGCGAGCCGCGATTCGTCAACCCTCTGCCGGTACGCCGGGCACACCCATGAATCACCATGACTGACTTTGACATCGCCGTCATCGGCGCGGGCCACGCCGGCTGCGAGGCGGCACTGGCCGCAGCCCGCATGGGCTGCCGCACCCTGGTGTGCATCATCAATGCCGACACCATCGGCGCCATGTCCTGCAATCCGGCCATCGGCGGTCTGGCCAAGGGGCATCTGGTCAAGGAAATCGATGCCCTGGGCGGCGAAATGGCCAGAAACATCGACGCCACCGGCATCCAGTTCCGGAGGCTCAACACCAGCAAGGGGCCGGCTGTCCGTTCCTCCCGGGCCCAGGCCGACCGGCTGCTCTACCGGCTGCGCATGAAGCATGTCCTGGAAAACCAGCCCAACCTGGCGATCCGCCAGGCGGTGGTGGATGAAATCCTCATTGAGAACGGTCAGGTTGCCGGCTTGCGCACCTCGCTGGACGAGCATATCCGGGTCAAGGCCATCGTGGTCGCCACCGGCACCTTTCTCAACGGCCTGATTCACATCGGCCTGAAAAATTTCCCGGCCGGCCGCATGGGGGATGCGCCCTCGACCAAGCTGGCCCAGTGGTTCGCCGCCGCCGGCTTTGCCGTGGGCCGGATGAAAACCGGAACCACGCCCCGCCTGGACGGCAACACCATCGACTACTCGCGGCTGGAGGCCCAGTACACCGACGAGGAGCCCGCTCTTTTTTCCTTCTCCTCGAACGGCGCGCCGCCGCTGGCGCAGCGCCCCTGCCACATCACCTACACCAACGAGCGCACCCACGAGATCATTCGCGGTTCCATCGATCAATCGCCGATGTACGCCGGCATCATCGAGGGCGTCGGCGCCCGCTATTGTCCGTCGATCGAGGACAAGGTGATGCGGTTTCCCGAGAAGATCCGCCACCAGATCTTCCTGGAACCCGAGGGCCTGGAAACTGTCGAGGTCTATCCCAATGGCATCCCCACCAGCCTGCCCCTGGCCACTCAGATCGCCATGGTCCATTCCATCCCCGGACTGGAACAGGCCCGCATCATCCGCCCCGGCTACGCCATCGAGTACGACTTTGTCGATCCGACGGAACTCAAGCCTTCGCTGGAAACGAAAAAAATCGGCGGCCTCTTTCTGGCGGGCCAGATCAACGGCACCTCCGGTTATGAGGAGGCTGCCGGCCAGGGCCTGATGGCCGCGATCAATGCCGTCCAGCATGTGCGCGGCGAGGCCCCGGTCATCCTCGATCGCTCCCAGGCCTATCTCGGCGTCCTGATTGACGATCTGGTCACCCTCGGCACCAAGGAACCCTACCGGCTCTTTACCTCGCGGGCGGAATATCGTCTGCTGTTGCGGGAAGACAATGCGGACATGCGGCTCAGGGAGATCGGCCACCGCATCGGACTGGTGGATGAACCCACCTGGCAGAAGTTTCAACGCAAACGGCAATGCATCGAGGACACGGTCCGCCTGCTCCACGAAATCCGGATCAAGCCGCAGGCAGCGGTCAACGAATTCCTCGCCCGCCACCAATCCACCGCCATCACCCAGGCCCTCACCATGGCCGACCTCCTGCGCCGGCCGGAGATGCGCTTGCGCCATCTCGATGCTCTTCTCCGGGAAACGGGCCAGGAACCGCCCTTTTCGGCCGAGGCCCTGTCATTCCCCGACGAGATCGAACTCCAGGTGAAATACGAGGGCTATATCCGGCGGCAGGAGGAACAGATCGTCCGCTTCAAGAAGCTGGAACGCATCGAACTGCCGCCGGGGCTGATCTACAAAGGGCTGCCCGGCCTTTCCAACGAGGTGGTGGAAAAACTGACCCGGGTGCAGCCCCGATCCCTCGGCCAGGCCTCACGGATCTCCGGGGTAACGCCGGCGGCCCTCTCCGTTCTCCAGGTCCACTTGAAGCGCCTGGGCATCCTCTAACCTCCGCCGAGGCGCGCCATGCTTGCCTATCCCTCGATCGATCCGGTGCTGCTCTCCCTGGGCCCCCTGCAAATCCGCTGGTACGGACTGATGTACGTCATCGGCTTCACCGCCGCCTATCTGCTGGTCATGCTGCAGGCCAAGAGGTTTGGCTGGCAACAAATGCTGCATCAGCTTGATAATCTGCACCTGGTTCTGATCCTGGGGGTGGTGATCGGTGGCCGGCTGGGGTACACCCTTTTTTACAATCCAGCCTATTACCTTGCCCATCCTCTCGAAATACCGGCCATCTGGTCCGGCGGCATGTCCTTCCACGGCGCCTGCCTGGGGGCGCTTCTGGCCGGTTATTTCTTTTGCCGCCGCTCCGGGCTCGATTTCTGGAAAGCCGCCGACCTCTTCATCGTCACCGTGCCCTTCGGTCTGTTCTTCGGCCGCCTGGGCAATTTTATCAACGGGGAACTCTACGGCCGGATCACCCAGGTTCCCTGGGGCATGGCCTTTCCCGAGGGCGGCCCCCTGCCCCGGCACCCTTCCCAACTGTATGAGGCCACATTCGAGGGACTGGTCCTTTTTGTGATCCTCTGGGCGATGAAAGCCCGGCCATGGCAGCCGGCGCACGCTTCCCAGTGGCCGCACGGCACCATGCTGGCCCTCTTTCTCGTCCTCTACGGCTGCCTCAGGTTTGCAGTTGAGTTTGTTCGCGAACCCGATCCTCAGATCGGCCTGATCGGATCAATCCTTTCAATGGGGCAGGTGCTCTGCCTGCTGATGATTGGTGCCGGAGTCCTGCTGTGGTTCGGACGAAGAGCGGCGTCAACGAAAAAGGCGGCCCTCTAACGCCGCCCGTTCCCTCTCGATCAATCTTTTAATTTCACTGAATTTTTACCGCAAGCTCTCTTCCTGGCCGGAATTTGACCACCCGGCGCGGAGGAATGGGAACCTTTTCCCCTGTTCTAGGATTTCTACCGGTTCGAGGCGCGCGTTCCACCAGGGAAAAGCTGCCGAATCCGGACAAGGACACGCGTTTTCCCTCTTTGATGGCCGCGGACAGGGAGGACAGCAAGCCATTCAATCCCAACGTTGCTGCTTTTCTATTGATCTTTGCCGATTTCATGATGGATGCTACCAGGTCGTTCTTATTCATGGACTTTCCTCGCTTCTATTGAAAAGCAACCGCCGACCACAGCAACGGTCAGGTGCGGCTGGTTCAGAAAGCTGAACTAAAGCCCAGGTGCAACAAAAAAACAATTGTTGGAATTACCTAACGGCACATAGGCAAACATACCTAACGATGTAAATTCAAGCGTTAAATAAGAACGTTACGACCTCACCCTTCCTGTAAAAAAAAGAAAGGCGTCTCAATATTTTTCATCCGGAGGAAGCATCCCGTTCCGGGCCACATGATTGACGAGATCCACGGTGTTTTTCATCTTCAGTTTTTTCAGCACTCTCGCCCGGTGATGATCGATGGTTCTCGGGCTGAGAGCGAGTTTGCCCCCGATGGTTCTGCTTGAATATCCTTGGACCACCAGTTGCAGAACCTGCTTTTCCCGCTCACTGAGAGTGAAAATCAACGCCTTGGATTGATCGCGGAAGCCGGCGATCACCTCACCGGTTACTTCCGGTGACAACTGCGAGGAAATATAGGGTTTCCCTGCGCGAATGGTTCGGATGGCCGCCAGCAGCTCACTGTCGGAATCATCCTTGATCAGGTAGCCATGGGTGCCAGCCGCCATGGCCTGATAAAAATGGTGGCTATCGGAATGCATGGTCAATATCAGAATAGCCATCTCCGGGAAGAGCTTCTTGATCGTTCCCACCGCCTCGATACCGTTGAGTTGCGGCATGGTAATATCCAGGATGACCATATCCGGAGGCTGTTGTTGCAAACAGTCCAGCAGCTCAACGCCATTGCTGGCCTCGGCAACGATGCGCAGGGCGAGGTCCGTCTGTATGAGGCTCTTCAGCCCCTGGCGGATAAGACTGTGGTCATCGGCGATAACAATACGGTAGGGAGTCATATGCTGTTGACCGTTATCGGAAGACCAGACTCACCGGGCAATGATCGGAACCGGCGACCTGATCGTGGATGGTCGCAGCAACGACCCGGTGCTCGCTGGCGTGATCGACAAGAAAGTAATCGATCCTCCAGCCGATGTTTTTCGCCCGGGCATTGAAGCGATAGCTCCACCAAGTGTACCGGCCCGGCGAAGCATCAAATTTTCTAAAGGTGTCGATATACCCGGCAGCGGTGACCGTGTCCATCCAGGCCCGTTCAGTTTGGGAAAAACCGGGATTGTTCATGTTGGCCTTGGGATTGGCCAGGTCAATCTCCTTGTGGGCCACATTGAGATCGCCGCAGAGGACCATGGACTTCTTGCTGGAGAGGCGGCCCATGTGAGCAAGCAGGGCCTGGTTGAAGTCCTGCTTGAAGGCAAGCCGCTTCAGCTCAGGCTGGGCATTGGGAGAATAGACGTTGATAAAATAAAAATCGGCAAATTCGAGGGTCAGCACCCGGCCTTCCTCGTCAAGCGGTGGGACGTCAAGCCCGTACCACACCTGGAGCGGGGCTGTTTTCGTAAAAACTGCTGTCCCGGCGTACCCTTTCTTCTTCGCTGGATTCCAATAGACCTGATAGCCGTCAATACTGGACAATGATTCGGGCAGCTGATCCGGCTGGGCCTTGATTTCCTGCAAGGCGACAATATCGGCGTCAAATTCGCGTAGTACCTCGAGCAAGCCATTTTTCAAGGCTGCCCGGAGGCCGTTGACATTCCAGGAGACAAATTTTTTCTCCGCCGGTTGGCGCATGGATTCCCTCCCTTTGACGGTCCGCGGCGTCACGCCGATTTTGGGGCACAAGGCTTCGATCACGCAGCTGTCGCAGTGGGGCCGCAACGGCGTGCACGTCCCTTGCCCGAAGGCAACCAGAGTGGAATTGATACCGGCCCAACAGCGTTCCGGCACAATCTGCCGCAGGGCCATCTCGGTCTGCAGCGGTGTCGCGGTTTGGACAACGCCCCAAATATTCATGATGCGATGCACATGGGTGTCCACGCAGATCGCCGGCTTGCCGAAGGCTACCGCGCGCACAAGATTGGCGGTCTTGCGGCCGACGCCGGGCAGGGTGAGCAGGGAATCGATCTCCTGGGGTACGCCGCCGGCGAACCGCTCCTTGAGCACTGCCGGCAACTGAGCCAAAAATTTTGCCTTATTGCGGAAAAAACCGACCGGATAGATGAGCTTCTCCAATTCCGCAATCGTCAGCCCCGCCAACGCGTCAACCGTCCCGGCCCGGGCAAAGAGCCGGCGAGATGCGGTTGCGGTGACCTCGTCCTTGGTGCGCGCCGAGAGCATGGTCGCCACCAGAATTTTAAACGGGTCGCGGGTTTGGGCGGCGATCAGATCGACCACCGGGACCTGATACCCGCTGACCTCACGCTCCAGAAGCGAAAGAACGTCAGCTAGAGGAAAAGTCATACGCCGTGGCAACGCTCCCAACGAACCAGGTTATCCAGAGAAGAATGTTTATCAATTTTAAGTAATTAGCACAGAAAAACCAAGAAAAGCAACCATTATGAACAAATGAAAGCGGAAAAGCACCGAAAAAAAGCCAGCGTCTCGACGACGCTGGCTTCAGGAGACTAGCAGGCAGCTCTAAAAAGAGTTTTTTCCAAAAAACCTCACACCAAGAAAACCGCCTGATAACCGGCACCGTTCATTCCGAAAGATGCAACTCTCCCGGCACTCACAGCACGATCACCTCTCCAGTGGACAGGTCGTAATAGGCTGCGACCACGAGCACCTTGCCCTCCTTGACCAGATCGGCGACAATCGGCTCCGATTCCTCGATCTTCTTGGCGGTGGCCCTGGCGAGTTCCTTGGCGGCATTGTCGGTCCAATGCCCGTCATGCCCCTTGGTCTTTTTCAAGGCCGCATCGATGGAGGGGGTCAAACTGGCGATGTGCCCTTCCAGTTTAACGCCTTTCGCCACCGCGCCAACGGCGCCGCACGATGAGTGCCCCATCACCATGACCAACGGGGTATGCAGATGCGACACCGCATATTCTATGCTGCCGAGGATGTGATCGTTGATAATGTTTCCCGCGACGCGCAGGATAAACAAATCACCCAATCCCTGGTCGAAAATGTCAACCGGCGGCACCCGCGCATCAGCGCAGGCAAGCACCACCGCAATGGGTTCCTGGCCGGAAACCAGGCCTTTGCGCGATTCTTCACAGTGATTCGGATGTTCAAGTTTTCCCGAAAGAAATCTCTTGTTGCCGGTCAACAGCACTTGGAGCGCTTCCTTCCCGGTTATTTTGCTTTTCACTGCTTGCATCGCACGTCCTTTTCATGGTCTGAGTTATTGTTTCTTGCTGGAACAACACATGAGGCCAACAGGGCTTTTCATCCTTTTCTCTTGCGGAAAAGGCGCGAAAACATATCAGTAACGATGCGTTTCAGCCACAGAAAAAAGAAGGGGGGGAAGAACAATCTTATACCACGCGGTGCCATAACAGGGACCACGGAGATTGCTATTTTTCATTATAGTAATACTCCTGCTGGTACTCGTAATAACCAAATACCTTATAATCCAGCATGGTTGCCCGGTAGGCATTGTACACCACCCCAAGGATCTTGTCGCGACCAATGGCGTCCGCCAGGGACTTGACGTATTCGCGGCGTGAGACGCCGTAGCGAACCACCAGCACCACGCCATCCACATGCTGCGCCAGTACCGATGTCTCACTGGCCGCATGAAGGGGCGGACTATCCAAAAGCACAATGCGGTCATCGTACCGTTGCGCCAACTCATCGACCAGGCTGGACATGGCAGCCGACCCCAGGAGCTCGGCGGGATTGATGGAACGTGGTCCCGCTTGCAACAGGGAAAGTTTTTCAATCCCGGACGGCACCAGCAATTCCGGGATCTGCTTTTTGTGCTGGAGAAAATCGGACAGCCCGGCTTTATTGGCCAAGCCAAACAGGTTATGCAACATGGGCTTGCGCAGGTCGCAATCCACCAGCAAGCAATGGTTATCCACCCCTTGTGCAAGGGAGATGCCCAGATTGGCGCAGATAAAGCTCTTTCCCTCGCGGGGCGAGGCACTGGTGACCAAGATGGTCCGGGGAATCTTCCCCGAGGACGGAAAAAGGATGCGCGTTCGCAGGGCGCGAATGCTCTCCGCCACCGGACCCGTCGTCGCTGTGGCGAGGATCAGCCGATCGTCCCATTGCCCCGGGCGATGCACAGGTTCTTCAGCGATTTCTTCTCGGGAAGGCGGCACGAAGACAGGGCTGGAGCCGCCATGGTTTAGGTTCTCATCCGCCAGCACCTGCGCCGCCTCTTCGCGCTCCAGCTCCACCGACTCATCAGCCCGCCTTAAGGCATTGAAGACCTTTCCCACATGAACCTCCGACAACCATTAAAAACGCAGATGATGCAGCCACGATTCGGGTAACATCCTGCCCAGAGGGGATATACCCCGTGTAACCGGCAACACTTCCATGAAAATGAGAACAACAAACAGGCCGGCCACTGTCAACCCGCACAGCAGTGCCAGGCGCGCCTTCTTCCGTTTTGGCAGCTTCGCAACGGGAAGAGGATGCTCCTCACCGGGAAAATGAAGATCATTCACACTCTCTTCAATCAGTTCGGCGCTGATCACCGGTTTGCTCTCCGCAAATCCCGTGAGCAAGGCATGGTCGCAGATAATATTGATCACCCGGGGCGTCCCTTGACTGACTGTCTGAATGACGGCAATGGCCTCCTCGGAAAAAATGTTGAGATGACGGGCACCCGCATGGCGCAGACGAAACAGGATATACTGCCGGGTTTCCTCTAGCGTGAACCGGCTGAGATGGAACCGAATACCGATTCGCTGCCGTAAAGGGAGGAGCCGGTCATCGCTCATCCGCTCGTTGAGTTCCGGCTGGCCCACCAGAAAAATCGAGAGCACATCCTGTCCCTCCTCCTCGAGATTCGAAAGCAAGCGAATCTCTTCCAACAGATCGACCGGGAGGACATGGGCTTCATCGAAAATCAGCAAAACCCGCTCGTCCCTGCTGTAACAATCTTTGAGCAAGTTGCCGAACTCGATCAGAAACATTGCCTTGTTGCCATCCCAATGCAGCCCGAGCTTTTTGGCAATGTAGGAAAAAAACTCGTCGCGACGGAGAATCGGATTATTGAGCAGACAGAGGTGCACATCCTGCTCCAAAGATTTCACCAGGGCCTGGAGCAGAGTGGTCTTGCCCGAGCCGACTTCAGCGGTAAGCACCAAAAAACATTTTTTGCTGAGGATCCCATACTTGAGGATAGCCAGCCCCTCCTGGTGGGTTTCACTCATGAACACCACGGAGGGATCAGGGGTCAGGGAAAAAGGTTTCCTGGCAAGCCCGTAATATTTCGTATACATTGTTTGTTTGATCGAAAAAAGAAAAGTAACAGGGCCTCAGACGATAATCATGCCTTTCACCCACATGAGGATGATTGCCGCCAACACGACGGCCCCATACCCGGAAAGCAAGGCCACGCTGACGCGAAAGAGACGTTTTTGTTTTCTGATCTCGGCCTCCTTTTCGATCAAGGGGATGGCGCAGATCACCGGCACACCGATGTATTCCTCCAATTCGCCGACATCCTTAAAGGACGTGTCGATAAAGTCGAGAAGCAATACCGAGCCAAGACTTAACCCCAATCCAGCGGCAACGGCGACAAGCAATATTTTCAAGAAATTCGGCTTGAACGGTTTCTCGGGAAGGCGAGCGGAATCGACAATTTTGAACTTGCTGCCTTTTTGATTGCGCTCAAGATTTTCCGCGGATTGCGCTTGCAGGTTCTGAGCAACCAACTGGTCGTAATGACGGCGCAACTCACTGTAATCACGCGTGAAACTTGTCCATTCTGCTTCGCGGGTGGGAACCGCTTCTATCCATTTCTGATATTGTGCAATTTGCGCGGGTATTTTCGTTTGCTCTTCCCGCAATTGTTGAATATTAATATCAATCTGCTTCAATTGCGCCTGTATTTTCTGACCTTCCAAACTCGCGACCAGTGCCGACCTGTTCGAACTTGAGGGCAGTCCACTCTGCTTAACCGTCGCCCCCCCTTTATCGCTCTTTTCTTCCAACTGTTGGATCAGCTGCTTGGTGCGGCGCACTTCCGGATGGCTCTCGGTGTATTTTCCTTGCAGTTCTTCCAGGTGCGCATGCAGGCGCTGCAACCGGTCCGCGTCGCTGAGAGGCTGCCGCGGGGAAACATTTCCCGGTTCGCCCGTGGTCCGGAATGCAGCAAGGCGCTGCTGCATGCCCGCCTGCTCCTGCACCATGACCTTGGTCCGCTCGAGTTCCTGGATGGAAGTCTGCAACCCCTGACTCTGCTGCATAAGGGCATGGAGTTGCGCAAGATTACTTTGCCGTTGCTCCGGCATTTCATTGAAATATTTCAGCTTGTAATCCCGCATCTGCTGTTCTTTCTCGTCCAGCACCTTTTTGGATGTGGCCAATTCACTTTGGGTGTATTTAGACGTCTCAGTGGCCCGCTCTTCCCGGTATTTAAGATTCTCTTCAATGAAGAGCGACGCCAGGGCATTGGTCACCTTGGTCACTTTCTGCGGATCTGTCCCCTGAAACGCAACGGTGAAGATATCGCCCTTATTCGAAGGCTTGATAGTGATATCCTTGCGCATCGTCTCAATGACATCCTCGATTGGCAGCGTTTTTCTCGCTTCCTCATACAAAGAAAATTGCAGGATGACTTTCTCAAGACTGTTGCGGCTGGTCACCAATTCCCTTAATGTCGCCAGAGATTCCTGCAGCCTGCTTCTGCCCTGCTCGGGATCCATTTTTGCAGGATTGATCTGCTGCTGCTCATAGCTGAGCAAGGCTTCACTTTGATATATTTTAGGAACGTAAAAATAATACCCCAGCCCCGCCGTTATGCCGATCAGCAGACTCGTGGTAATAAAACGCCATCTGCCCAAAACAAGATCAACATATTTCTTGATCAACTGACGCTGCTTAATATCCATAGCTCATCGATTTGTATTGTTCATGAAACGCTAGCATGATGCACACGGCAGACTCAACCACCTGCGTGATCGGAGATATCCACGGCTGCCACGCCTCGCTCACCCGCTTACTGGAAAAAGTGCTCCATCGGGCAGACACCCTTGTGTTCCTCGGCGATTATGTCGACCGGGGACCGCATTCCAGGGAAGTGATCGCCACCATCCTGTCGCTCTGCACTACGCATCCGCGCGTGGTCCCCTTGATGGGGAATCACGACTTTCTTTTTCTTCAATACCTGACCGGCGGCGATTCCAGTATTTTTTTCCGGTGCGGAGGGATGCAGACCTTGACCAGTTATGGCCTCTCTCCCTCGGCAACCCAGGAGGAAAGGATGAAGCGCGTCCCCCCCGAACACCTTGCCTTCCTGAGAAGCCTCCCTCTTTTCTGGGAAGACCGGCACGCGCTGTATGTGCATGCCGGTTTGCAGCCCGGCCGCCATCTCAGTCAACAGACGGCACAATGGTGTCTGTGGACGCGGGAATCCTTTCTCCTGAGCACGCATGACTTTGGCAAGCCAATTGTCTTTGGCCACACGGTTTTTCCCCAACCCTACCTGACACCGGACAAAATCGGCATAGACACCGGAGCCGTGTATGGCGGCCGGCTGACAGCGCTCTTGCTGCCGGATAGGGAAGTGATCAGCGTTCCGGGAGAAGCGGTTTTGACCTGATGCTGGTGTTATGGTAGATGAAAGTGAGGAAAAGACAAAGAAGTACCTTACAATTCCTCAAAAATAAATGGGGTCGCGGCTGAGATATCAGTCTCCCCTCGCAGGAGCATACACAGCCGGTCGACCCCCAGGGCGATGCCGGCTGCTTCGCCGATCAAAGGCAGCTCCGCGAGAAATTTTTCCGGCAGCGCGGCTTCTTTGCCCATCACATGCAGCATCTCCATCTCCCGCAGAAAACGAAGTCGCTGCTCCTGCGGGTCGACCAGTTCGGAAAAGCCGTTGGCCAGCTCCACGCCAGCGATATAAAGCTCGAACCGCTCAGCCACGGCGGGATTTTTTTGACTGCGGCGGGCAAGGGAACCCAGTTCCACCGGGTAATCGTACAGAAACGTGGGACGTTCCTGCCCCAGGCGGGGCTCGATCGCGGTCACCAAGATCTCGTCAAAATTGCCCGCCCGCAACACCTCGTTGACATCCATGCCCGCATACCGCTCAAAAGCCTCGGCCACCGTCATCCGGTCCCACGGCGGAGTTACTGTAATCCAGCGGTCCCGCCAGCGCAACTGGCCGCTTGGCGAGGTTCCAGAGGCATTGGAACATTGGTGGACCAGGGTGCAAAGCAACTCTTCGCACTGCCCCATCAAATCAAAATAATTCCATCCTTTGTGGTACCACTCGAGGAGCGTGAACTCCGATTGATGCAACCGTCCGTGCTCTTCCTTGCGAAAACAATGGCAAATCTGAAAAATGCGGCTGCACCCCCTGGCAAGGAGCCGTTTCATGCACAATTCGGGTGAGGTGTGCAGAAAGCAGTCTTCACTGGCGAATGGAACAAGATTTGATTCGGGAATCAGCACCGGCAGGCGCAGGGGGGTGTCGACTTCGATGTAGTCGCGTTCGAAAAAATACAACCGGATGGCCCGCAGCAGGTCGGAGCGCTGCCGCAGGCCTTCAGGGGTGAGCATGCCCGCTTATTCTTTCACCCGGGTAATATAGGTGCCGGTTCGGGTATCGATTTGAATCTTATCACCCTGTTCGACAAAGGGAGGAACCTGGAGCTGAAAACCGGTCTGCACCGTCACCGGCTTGGTGTCGGAGCCGGAGGTGTCGCCCTTGGCCCAGGGGTCGGCCACGGTTACCTCAAGGTTGACAAAGGTGGGCAGGGTGATGTCGATGGGACGATCGCCAAAAAACAGAACCTGCACCTCCATGTTGTCGATCAAAAAACTGAGGTTGTCGCCCAACTGCTCCTTGGTGAGAAAGATCTGTTCAAAGGAGGCCGTATCCATGAAGTGATATTCGTCGTCCTGGGCATAGAGGAACTGCATGTTCCGCTCCTCCAGATTCGGCCGGTCAAATTTATCGTTGGAACGATAGGTCTGGGTAAACTGGACCCCAGTGATCATGTTGCGCATCTTGGTCCGGTAGAGGGCCTGCCCTTTACCCGGTTTGGAGAAGTCAAATTCGGTGACAATATAGGGCTCGCCATCAATTTGAATTTTCAGGCCTTTGCGCAAATCAGAAGCTGTATACATGGATTCATCCTTAACTCTTTATTAATCGGTTGCTTTAAAGAGGAGCCATGTTACGGCACGGCCCGTTTTTTTGCAACTGCTTCCTGCATGTCTGGCAAAATTATCCTCGAGCGACAGGTCTTCTCTTGTCTTCAAAACGCAATGTTTATAAACTGCCGATTTATGAAGACCAACAAGTACCCGCAAGGTAGACAATGATTCGGGCAGGGATTCTTGCCGATACCCATCTGAGCCGGCCGGACCGTCTGTTCACCAGGCAGGCCCGGGATTGCTTTCGCGATTGCGATGTCATCATCCACGCGGGCGACCTGACCGCGCTCCCGGTCCTGGAGGCCTTTCCCGGCAAAACCGTCTATGCGGTATGCGGCAACATGTGCGACAGCGCGGTCCGCGCCCTTTACCCGGAACAGATGCTCTTCACGCTTGGCCGCTTCACCATCGGCCTCACCCACGGCGCCCGGCTGGGATCCGACATCGAGGACGCGCTCTGGCGCCTTTTTCCCGAGGCGGACTGCATCATCTCCGGCCACACCCACCGGCCGGCCTGCCATCGCCACGGCACGACCCTCTTTCTCAATCCGGGCAGTTTCCAGGCCACCGGCCGCTACGGCGCGCCGGGCACCTACGCCATCCTGGAAGCAGGCGACACACTTTCCGCCCGCATCATTGAACTCTCGCAACCGTCATGAAGGTGCTCTGGGCTCCCTGGCGGATGGAGCACGTCCTCGGCACCACTCCCGCTGTCGGCGGCTGCCTGTTCGAACCGCCCGGCGCCGCCGTTCAGGACAAGACCCGCCTGCTGCTCTTCCGCGACGACCTGACCGTTGTCCTGCTCAACCGTTTTCCCTACGCCAACGGTCACCTCCTGCTGGCCCCCCGCCGCCATCTCGCCGACCTCACCGAACTCACCGGCGAAGAGAATGCCCGGCTGATGACAATGCTTGGTGCCTGCTGCACCATCCTTCGCCGCCACCTCCACCCCCAGGGGATCAACATCGGCCTCAACCTGGGGCCTGCTGCCGGCGCCGGCATCGCCGATCATCTTCACTTTCATCTCGTGCCCCGCTGGGAAGGCGACCACAACTTCATGGCCGTGTGTGCCGAGATCCGCGCCATCCCCCAGCACATCGAACAGACCTTTGATCTTTTTGCTCCGGATTTTCTCGATCCGCTCGCTCCACCCGCCCCATGAGCACACCCCCCAAAATCACCCCCATGCTCCAGCAATATCTGGAGATCAAGGAGCAGTATCCGGGCGCCATCCTCTTCTATCGGATGGGTGATTTCTACGAGATGTTTTTTGACGATGCGGTAACCGCAGCCAAGGTCCTGGGCATCACCTTGACTTCACGCAGCGCCAAGGACGAGGTCAACAAGATCCCGATGTGCGGGGTACCCTTTCATGCGGTGACCGGCTATCTCGGCAGGATGATCAAAGCCGGCTTCCGGGTGGCCATCTGCGAACAGGTCGAGGACCCCAAGGAGGCCAAGGGCATCGTCCGGCGGGAGGTGGTCCGGGTGGTTAGCCCCGGAGTCACCACCGACGATCAACTCTTGGACGCCAAATCGGACTGCTATGTCTGCGCCCTGGCGCTCAGCCGCACCTCGGCCAAGGAGCTACTGGCCGGACTGGCGGTAATCGATGTCTCCACCGGCCTTTTTCAGGTCAGCGAGGTCGGCTTCAACCCCAAGGATCCGGCGCCCCTGATCGACGAGTTCACCCGCCTGCGCCCCGCCGAGCTTCTGCTGGCCCAGTCCGAGATGGACACTTACTCCGGCTTGACCGACCTGCTTGCCACCCATCTGGGCCAACTCTGCCTCACCGGCCGCCCCGATTTTCATTTCAACGCCCAAACAGCGCAAACCACCCTCACTGAGCATTTTCGCACCACCAGTTTGGCCGGCTTCGGCTGCGCGGCGTTCTCCACAGCGATCAACGCCGCCGGCGCCCTGCTGCTCTACCTACGGGAGACGCAAAAATCCGACCTGTCCCACATCAAACGAATCAGCCCCCTCAACCACAGCGGCTCTCTGATTATTGATGACGCCTCCCGCCGCAACCTGGAACTCACCGAAACCCTCATCGGCGGCCAACGGGAGGGCTCGCTGCTGTCGGTGCTCGACCGGACCGCTACCCCCATGGGCGCCCGTCTGCTGCGGCGCTGGCTGCTCTTTCCCCTTCAGGACCGGGAACAGATCGAAGCCCGTCTGGCCAGCGTCCAGGAACTGATCCAACACACCGAAACCAGAACCGGGATCCGCACTTTGCTCGATGCGGTCTACGACCTGGAACGGTTGTGCAGCCGGCTGGTGCTGGGTCATGGCAACGCGCGGGACATGAGCGCCATCAAGACTTCCCTAACGCAACTGCCCGCCCTGCAGAAGCTGCTGGCTGGCTGCGCCTCGCCACTGCTGCACGCCATGGCCGCGGAATTCGATACCCTGGCCGACCTGCACCTGCTCATCGACACCGCCATCCGCGACGATGCCCCGATCAGCCTGCGGGAAGGCAACCTGATCCGGGAAGGATATCACGCCGAACTCGACCGGCTCCTGGTCCTGCTCCGCGACGGCAAAAAGCTGATCCTTGACCTTGAGAACACCGAGCGGGAGCGTTCCGGCCTGGCGAAACTGAAAGTCGGCTACAACAAGGTGTTCGGCTACTATTTCGAGGTCAGCCGCAGCCAGGCCGATGCCCTGCCCGACTATTTCATCCGCAAGCAAACCCTGGTCAATGCCGAACGGTTCATCACCCCTGAGCTGAAAGAGCTGGAAAACTCTATCACCACCGCCCTGGACCGGCGCCTGGAGCTCGAATACACGCTCTTTCTTCAAATCCGGGACCAGCTCGTCGAACATAACCAGCGCCTGCTGACCACCGCCCGCCTGCTGGCTCGAATTGATGTCCTCGCCTGCTTTGCGGAATTTGCCAGCCGTTACCGCTACTGCCGGCCGACGATCAACAGCGAGCGCGCCATCACCATCATTGAAGGCCGGCACCCGGTCATCGAGCGAGCCCTTGAACCCGGCCGCTTCGTGCCCAACGATGTTCACCTCAACCAGGAGAACAACGAGCTGCTCATTATCACCGGCCCCAACATGGCCGGTAAATCAACGGTTCTGCGCCAGACCGCCCTGATTGTGCTCATGGCCCATCTCGGCAGCTTCGTCCCGGCCGAGTCCGCCGACATCTGCCTGGTGGATCGTATTTTCACCCGGGTTGGGGCCATGGACGACCTGCGGCGGGGGCAATCGACGTTCATGGTGGAAATGAACGAAACCGCCAACATCCTGAACAACGCCACCGAGAACAGCCTGGTCATTCTCGATGAAATCGGCCGGGGCACCTCGACCTACGACGGGTTGGCCATTGCCTGGGCCGTGGCGGAAGAACTGGCGCAAAAGAATGTGATCGGCATCAAAACCCTGTTCGCCACCCATTACCACGAATTGACCGATCTGGCCGCCACCAACAGCAAAATCCAGAACTATTCGATAGCAGTCAAAGAATGGAACAATGCCATCATTTTTCTCCACAAACTGGTTAAAGGAGCCACCAACCGCAGCTACGGCATCCAGGTCGCCGCCCTTGCCGGCGTGCCTGGACATGTCATTGCCCGCGCCTATGAAATATTGAAAAATATTGAGCTGGGCGAATTCAATCTGCAAGGTCAGCCCACAATCGCCGCCGGGAAAAAGAACAAAAAACAAACCCCTTGCCAACTCCCTCTCTTTGCGCCGCCCGCGAACCCGATCCTCACCTTGCTCGCCGCCATCAATCCCGACGATTTGACGCCTAAACAGGCGCTCGATATCCTCTACCAGGCCCTGGGATATATCGACAAGACCGGTCATTGACCTGTTTGCCCCTGTTCTTCCCCTCCTGTGCCCATCGTCTTGGTTCAATTTTTTAAATCAAGTAACTGCGACCGACGACGTTATTTCTGAAATTTTAAACCTGAGGCGTGCTCCAAATACGATTTTTTTTACCTGAGCACGCAAATGCAGTATATTGTACAATATAATACCGATCCAGTGGAATACCGTTCAAGCACATCTGTACTTTATCCAATTATTTCAAAATATAACCATACCAGCTCGTCTCATGCTCGCGACATCGACACCCGTCTTATGCCTGAGCCTCACCCGCTGTAAAAGGTTAGCGGCTCTGCTTGTCGCTCTTTTTCTTGTGTTCGGCGCGGCGGCTTCGGCTTTTTCCGCGGTAAAAACGGCTGTCAAAGCCGAGCGGGCGGAAAACCTCACCTCTGAGCAGCAGTACAAGGCCACCAAAGAATACACGTCACGCCTCGAACAAGAGCGCTCCCTGGGAAAAGACCGTGGTAATTGGCTTAACAGCGCACACACTTTTCGCAAAATCCACGGAGCGGAGCGCAAAGGAGTCCTTGGACCGACGAGTCTCTACATGGCTGCCAAAACGTACCGGCGCATGTTTGACGTGTTCAAGATGCCCCAGGATCTGGATGCCGCCCTGAACAGTTTTCTTGAATTGGCGGATCTCTACCCAGGACACACACTTGCCGATGACGCCTTGTACGATGCGGCGGAATGCGCGCAGCAGAGCAGTGGGAAAGAACAGTTAGCCAATGAACTGTTGCTCAAGATTGTAACCCTCTATCCGCAAGGCGACCAATGCGATAAAGCCAAGAGCCGTCTTCAGAAGTTGGAAAAGGAAAAAGCGCAATTGGTACCAATCGTGGAGGGGCCGGCTTCAGCGCCGAAGCACCTTACCCTTCTTGCCCCAATAAAATACTGGTCCACCGAACAGTATTGCCGCATCGTTCTTCAGACCGCCGCTCCCGTCGCATACACGGCCGGGATCATGGAAAAAGGAAACACCCAGCCCCACAGGCTTTTTATCGATCTCGCCCAGAGCTATGCCGCGCCGAAACTCCGCACCCCCATACTTGTCCGCGATGGTGGTTTACTGAAAGAAGTTCGTCCGGATCAACGCAGCGGCGATACCGTGCGGGTTGTCCTGGACCTCGAATCACTGACGGAATATTCAATTTTTAGTCTGACCGATCCATTCAGGGTTATCGTCGACATCCGAGGGGGTGCAACAGCCGCTCGCAACACGCAACCCGCCGCAATCACTCCCCTCCCTCCAGCCCCTGCACCGGAGCCATCTCCGGCAACCACGCCGAACCTTGCCGCCCCCACCCCGTCCGATAAAGGCGAGCCGGACCAGTCGGTGGTCAGCCTTACCGAACAAAAAAAACGCACTCCCCTGACAGAGCCGCCGCCCCAACCTCAAACCGCATCCCGTGATCACTTGTCGCTGGCGCAGCAACTGGGGCTTGGAATCCGCACCATAGTGCTCGATCCCGGACATGGCGGCAAAGACCCAGGAGCCATTGCCTTTGGTGTAAAAGAAAAAGATATTGCTCTTAAAATATCGAAAAAAACAGAAAAATTGCTGAAGGACACCTATCGGTACACGGTTATGCAGACTCGAACCAAGGATGTCTATATTCCGCTTGAGGAACGAACGGCAATCGCCAACACACACAAATGCGACCTGTTCATTTCCATCCACATCAACGCCCATGCCGACCAAACGAAAGGCGGCATCGAGACCTACTTTCTCAACCTGGCTACCGACGCCAATGCCATGCGGGTCGCAGCCATCGAAAATGCCACCTCGACGCACAGCATCGGTGAGTTGCAAGATATTTTGGCGACGCTGATGAAGAATTCAAAAATCGACGAATCAACCCGGCTCGCCCACTTTGTCCAAACCAATCTAATTTCCGGTTCAGGACGCACATACAAGCCCCGTGATCTTGGTGTCAAGCAGGCTCCGTTTTATGTGCTGATTGGTGCACAGATGCCGGCCATATTGACGGAACTTGCTTTCCTCACCAATCCGGAGGAAGCGAAACTCCTGCAAAATGAACAGTATCTCGACAAAATTGCCGCGCAATTGGCTGCCGGCATAGCCGCCTATGTCAACAATCGCCATACCGCTGCCATGAGGCTGTAATCCGAGATCGGATTATCATCACTTGCTCTGCGTGTGGTCTTGCTTGCGAGATGCGGCGGCGGCCGGTACCGCCCCAATAAAAAATCTGATTACCGCCCAAATTCAGCCGATTTTTCCTTGAAGTCCACTGCATTGAGCTTCCGGGAGATTGCATCACCCCGGCGCAAGCCGGGGTCCAGGGATTTCACATGAGAAAACAGCAGATTCTGGATTCCGGCCTGCGCCGGAATGACGGTCATCATTGCTTTCACCCATTGGGTAAAGGCCTCGACAAACAACTCAGTGAACGATCTCGTTTTCTCACATGATCTCAGCCGAAAAAGAACAAATCCGAGTCAGACAGAGGAACTGGCTGAAGATTGATGGTAATCAGAATAAAAAAAGCCGCCTGAAAAGGCGGCTTTTTTTATTGGGTGCAGTCGAGAATCGATCAGTGGCGCGCCATTTCAGCAGTCCGGAGGCGAGCGAGTGCGCGCTGCAAGGCAGCTTCGGCTCGAACCCGGTTAATTTTCTCAGCGGCTTGCTGCGCCTGCACCAGTCGCTTCTCAGCGCGCTCCTTGGCACGCAGGGCGCGTTCTACGTCAATATCACTGCCAAATTCAGCACTTTCAACTAGAAAGGTGATTTTGTTGTTGGATACTTCGGTAAACCCTCCGGTCACCATCAAATGTTTTGACACACGGTCTCTTTTAAAGCTCAATGTGCCTGTCTTAATCGTGCTCAGAAAGGGGGCATGATTGGCAAGCACACCAAACTCACCACCAACGCCGGGGGCTGTGACGATATCAACCTCTTCACTGACCACCGCGCCGTTTGGCGTTACGACTTCCAGATGAATTTGCGCCATTAAAGTTTACCTCGCTTCAGCGTACTCGTGATCAGGCTTTGGCTCGTTGGGCAGCGGCTTTCTCAACAGCTTCTTCAATACCACCGACCATGTAAAAAGCGGCCTCGGGCAGGTCGTCATGCTTACCGTCCAGAATTTCCTTGAAACCGCGAACCGTATCTTCAACCTTACAGTACTTGCCGGGAAATCCAGTGAAAACCTCGGCAACGTGGAAGGGCTGGGACAGGAAGCGTTGCACCTTCCGGGCGCGAGCGACGGTCAACTGGTCTTCCTCGGCGAGTTCGTCCATACCAAGAATGGCGATGATATCCTGCAATTCTTTGTACTTCTGCAACGCGACCTGCACTCCGCGGGCAGTGGCATAATGCTCTTGTCCGACAACATTCGGATCAAGGATGCGAGAGGTGGAGTCGAGCGGGTCAACAGCCGGATAAATGCCCAGCTCGGCGATCTGCCGGGAGAGAACAACGGTTCCGTCCAGGTGGGCAAAGGTGGTTGCCGGCGCAGGGTCGGTCAGGTCGTCCGCAGGGACATAGACACACTGCACAGCGGTGATCGAGCCCTTGGTTGTTGAGGTGATGCGCTCCTGCAAAGCACCGAGGTCAGTGGCCAGCGTCGGCTGATACCCAACCGCGGAAGGAATGCGGCCAAGCAGCGCCGATACCTCGGAGCCAGCCTGGGTAAAACGGAAGATGTTGTCAACGAAAAAGAGCACATCCTGCCCTTCCTCGTCACGAAAATACTCGGCGGCGGTCAAGCCGGTCAGGGCTACGCGGGACCGGGCGCCGGGTGGTTCGGTCATCTGGCCATACACCAGCGCCGCTTTCGGCAGAACGCCCGACTCTTTCATCTCGTGGTAGAGGTCGTTGCCCTCGCGGGTCCGCTCGCCAACGCCGCAGAAGACAGAGATACCGCCGTGCTGCATGGCGATATTGTTGACCATTTCCATCATGATAACGGTCTTGCCACAACCGGCGCCGCCGAACAGTCCCATCTTGCCGCCGCGGGGGAAGGGCACCAGCAGGTCAATAACCTTGATGCCTGTCTCGAGGACGTTGACCTCGGTGTCCTGCTCGGTGAAGGCCGGGGCAGGACGATGGATCGCCATGTTCTTCTCGGAAACGATGGGGCCCAAACCATCAACCGGACGGCCGACGACGTTCATGATACGGCCAAGGGCTGGGGCACCGACCGGAATGGTGATCGGAGCGCCGGTATCGCGCACCGCCATACCACGAACCAAGCCATCAGTTTGATCCATGGCGACCGTGCGGACGACGTTATCGCCCAAGTGCTGAGCCACCTCGCACACCAGATTGTCCGGCTCATCGTTGATGGCCGGGTTGCTGATAAACAGCGCATTCATGATATCAGGTAGATTGCCCGGCTCAAACTCGACATCGACTACCGGACCAATGACCTGTATGATTTTACCTACTCGTGTCTCACCCATTTGAAATGGCCTCCTCTAAACTATTAAAATACCTATGGTATCGTATTATCCTTTAAGGGCCTCGGCACCACCGACGATATCCATCAACTCACCGGTAACCGCAGCCTGACGGGCTTTGTTGTACAACTGGGTCAGTTGCTTGATCATATCCTTGCAGGCATTGGTGGCATTGTCCATGGCGGTCATCCGCGCGGCATGTTCACTGGCACCAACTTCCAGCATGGCATGATAAATCTGCACATTCAAGAAGAGGGGAAGCAGCACTTCCATGATTTCCCCGGGATCCGGCTCATATGTGTACGCCCCCGAGACATCTGCCTTGCCGGAAGCGGCGCCATCTCCCGAAGTTACCGGCTTAATTGGCAGCAATTCTTCTCTTTCCGGTTTTTGTACCGCGATAGAGTAAAACCTGCCGTAAACGATATCAACCTGATCGCTTTCCCCATTCAGAAAAGCCTCGGTGATGTTCTGCGAAATCTCACGGGCGTTAAACATCTGAAACGAGCCCATGATATCGTTGAAGTGGGCGCGCAACTTGCCACTCTTCTTGAAGGTTTGCGTCCCTTTTTTGCCAACGGTGACGAAACTGACCTTCTTCCCTTCAGCTTCGTACTGTTTTCTCAGCTTGTCAGCCGTTTTTATAATATTGGCGTTAAAGCTGCCGCACAGTCCCCGATCCGAGGTGACCACGACGATTTCCACCGTCTTTACCTCGCGGACTTCCATCAGGGGAAGATCGCTGCTTTCCATGCCGCCGGAGAGATCGCTCATCGCCTCGGCAAACTTGCCGGCATACGGGCGAAACCGCTCCATCTTCTCCTGGGCACCGCGCAGTTTCGCCGAGGCCACCATGTTCATGGCCTTGGTGATCTGCGCGGTTTTCTTAACACCTTTGATTTTATCTTTAACGTCCTTTAATCCTGGCATGAGAGTCTACCCTTGCGCTCAGTTCAGGCCCTTTGTCGCCTTGAAGGTATCACCAAAGGTTACCAGTGTCTTTTTCATTTTTTCTTCGAGTTCGGGAGAAATAACCTGCTTCTCCTTGAGCTCATTAAAAATGGACGGCTCGTTGGTCTCAATGTAGCTGTACAGTTCTTTTTCATAATCCGCCAAGGTGTTGACCGGGAACTTATCCAGGAAACCCTTGGTGCCGGCGAAGATGATGGTGACCTGCTTCTCCATAGGCAGCGGCTGATACTGCGGCTGTTTTAGGATTTCAACCCACCCCTCCCCCCCCCCCCCCCTCCCCCTG
>Ga0074195_1001746_pt1 | contig 28157 bp, 22 predicted proteins | sample EPASupsiteHSE623_FD_64525 | JGI IMG/M metagenome (GOLD analysis project Ga0074195, IMG submission 64525) | Bioremediated contaminated groundwater from EPA Superfund site, New Mexico - Sample HSE6-23 | ecosystem: Environmental > Aquatic > Deep subsurface > Groundwater > Contaminated ... | reverse complement strand
CATGACCACCCTGCAACAACTCGGCTACACGGTCAAACGGGCGGGCGGCTGAACGTCGCCAGCCATTCGCATCATCCGCCGCCCGTGGAGGCCACGCGTCCTCCCGGCTACGACGCGAATCCCAGTGGACCGTCGCGGCCCCCAAGGCCCGCGGTCCTCATTTTTTGTCCACAACCAAGGAGAAACCACCATGCCCCGGTCTTACCCCCAGGCCTTTGCCCGCAACTTTCTCGGCAACGCGCCCCTCTGGTACAAATTCACCATCCTGCTCTTTCTGATCGCGAATCCCATTGTACTCAACATGTACGGTCCGTTCATCGCCGGTTGGGTACTGATCGGCGAGTTCATCTTCACCCTGGCCATGGCCCTGAAGTGCTACCCCCTGCCGGCTGGCGGCCTGCTCGCCATGGAGGCGGTGTTCATCGGCATGACCAAGCCCGAAACCGTGTTCAACGAGGCCCTGGCCAACTTCGAAGTCATCCTGCTGTTGATCTTCATGGTGGCCGGTATCTACTTCATGAAGGATTTCCTCCGCTTCACCTTTACCCGCATCCTGGTCAAGGTACAGTCGAAGATTAAAATCTCCCTGCTCTTCTGTTTCGCCGGCGCCTTCCTTTCCGCCTTTCTCGACGCCCTCACCGTCACGGCGGTGATCATCGCCGTCGCCTACGGGTTTTATGACATTTACCACCGCTATGTCTCGGGAGCGGACGGCTCCACATCCCATGACCTGGCCAGCGACCTCGCCCTCAAGGAGCAAGAGCAGGCCGACCTCAAGCAGTTTCGCTGCTTTCTTCGCAACCTGATGATGCACGGCGCGGTCGGCACCGCCCTGGGCGGAGTCTGCACCCTGGTGGGCGAACCGCAGAACCTACTCATCGGCAGCGTCATGGGCTGGCACTTCGCGGAGTTCTTCATCGAGGTGGCACCGGTTTCACTGCCGGTGTTGATTGTTGGCCTGGCCACCTGCTACTGGGTGGAAAAAAAGAAGTGGTTCACCTACGGTTGTGAGATCCCCGGCAACATCCGCTCCCATCTGCTCGAAACCGAGGTCAAAATGGAGGCCAAACGCGGCTACAAGGGTAAGATCCAGCTGATCTTCCAGGCCCTGGCCGGAGTCTGGCTGATTATCGCTTTGGCTTTCCATCTGGCGGCCGTTGGCATCATCGGCCTTTCGGTGATCGTCTTTCTTACCGCTTTCAACGGCATTACCGAGGAACATCAGATCGGTCACGCCTTCGAGGAGGCCCTGCCCTTCACCGCCCTTTTGGTGGTGTTCTTCGCCATCGTCGCCGTCATCCATGACCAGCACCTGTTTGCCCCGGTCATCAACTATGTCCTCAGCCTGCAGGGCCATGCCCAGTTGGCCGCCTATTACGTCGCCAACGGCCTGCTCTCAGCCATCTCGGACAACGTCTTCGTGGCCACGGTCTATATTTCCGAGACCAAGATCCACTTTGTCGAGATGCTGGGCGCCATCCCGGATATCGGCATGACCGGCGAGGAGCTGATGAAGAAGCTCACCGACCCGCATGTCGCCCGCAAGGAGGTGCTGGCCGGGCTGCCCCAGGCCGCGGCCGAACAGGCGGGCGCGCTTATGCACCATCTCGACAAGCTGGCGGTGGCCATCAACACCGGCACCAATATTCCCAGTGTCGCCACTCCCAACGGCCAGGCTGCCTTCCTCTTTCTCCTGACCTCGGCCCTGGCACCCGTCATTCGTCTGTCCTACGGTCGTATGGTGCTGCTGGCCCTGCCCTACACCATCACCATGTCCATCGCCGGTCTGGCGGCAACCTACCTGTTCCTGTAAACCCGCCTCCCGCTCCGCTGCGAAGAGCAGAAAAAAGGCGTATCGACTGTTCGATACGCCTTTTCTTTTTTCCTGTTCGAGAAAAATTATAACCGGCGTTTGATCGCCTGGGCCAACTCGTGCACCGCCATGGCGTAGTAGGTGGAGTTGTTGTAGCGGGTGATGGTGTAGAAGTTGCGGTGGCCGATCAGGTATTGGTCGGCGTTCTGATGGCGGAGCAGCAACAGGGCCAGGGTGCCGTCGCTACTGCAGGGCCGGGCGGGCTGCACGCCGGCCTGTTGCAGATCGGCGAGGGTGTATTTGAGATCGAACCCGGTTTCCAGGGGGACCGGCCCTTTGGCCTGCACCGGGGTGAGCACCGGATGACCGGCCCGCCAGCCGTGCTGGGCGAAGTAGTTGGCCACACTGCCGATGGCGTCTTCCGGATTCCACAAATCCTTGTGGCCGTCGCCGTTGAAATCGACCGCCCACCGGAGAAAGCTGGTGGGCATGAATTGGCCCAAGCCCATGGCGCCGGCAAACGATCCCACCGGTTTGGCCGGGTCCATGCCCTCGTTGCGCGCCATTACCAGGAAATTTTCCAGCTCGCCGCGAAAGTATTCGCCCCGCCGTTCATAATCGAAGCCCAAGGTGGTCAGGGCGTCGAGCACCCGGTGGTTGCCGACATTGCCGCCGAAGGTCGTCTCAACCGCCAGGATGCCGAGGATGTATTCCTGCGGCACCCCGTATTGCCGAGTCGCGCGCTGCAAGGTGCTTTGATGGCGCCGGGCAAACTCGACCCCGGCATTGATGCGGCGTTCGTCGAGAAACTTCGCCCGGTAGCGGGTCCAGCCGCCAACGGCCGGCGGACCTTTCAATCCCTGATCCGACTTGGCGAGATAGTCGAGGGTCCAGTTTTTGCGGTGGGCTTGCGAGAACAGACCCAGGAGGTATTCGCGCTCAAAACCGTGTTTCCGCACCATCTGGTCGACGAATGCGTCCAGGCTGACATAGCCGGCAAAATCGCCGGTGAGCCGCTGGGCATGGTAGGGCCCGACGCAAGGCCGCACGGCCGGGCGAGGTTGGGGAGCGGTTGCCGCCGGGCGAACGCTCGCCGCTTGGGCGATTCGTGCGGGTTGCTCGGCGCATCCGGGGAGGCCGAGCGCCATGAGCATCGTGCAGGGGACAAGAAGTCTGCCTGCCCGCGAAGCGAGGCGATGGCAGAATCGATGGGGTTTGCGGGAGGGTGTGGAGGCGTTCATAATCGGAGGATGCAAGGATAGAGGGTTGCGATAACGGTTGTCTGCATTGTACGCAAGGAAACGTGCCGCGAAAATAAAAAAAGGCAACGTCGCGCGCGGATAGAAGAGGAAGGCGGCGGCAATTCCATAGGCCAGGGAAAAAGCACCTCCTGGCGTGCGGCGACGGCGGCACGGGCAATCCCCGACAGCAAGGCAAGATAATCCATCCCCGGCCGTCCTCAACGATGCGCGGCGTTCACCCGTTCCAAGGCCTCGCTGCCCGGGCAGAGATCCGCTTCGGTCAGGCTGTTGAGCGGCCGCTCGCTGGTATTGAGGATCTCGTGGGTATCGGTGGACTCCGGGTTGACGTACAGCACCCCGGTGAGGATCACCCCCTGGGCCTTGTGGTCCTCTAGATTGTCGATGGCCTGGCGGCGGTCGGTGATGTCCGGGGCGTCGTGGTGCTTGTGGAGATGAATCACCGAATTGTCGTGCAGCACTACCTCCTGGACGGCGTCGTCTTCGTACTCGGCGGTGATGGTCTGGCGGAAGGGCACGAAGTCGAAGGTGTTGGTGGCTTCGCTGTGCTCGCGCACCCAGTGGTAGCTCTTGGTCGATTCCGGATTGTTGTTGAAGGTGACGCAGGGCGAGATCACATCGATAAACGACATTCCCCTGTGCGACAGGCCGGCCTTGATCAGCGGCACCAGTTGCTGCTTGTCGCCGGAGAAGCTGCGGGCGACGAAACCGGCGCCCAACTGAATGGCCAGTTCGCAGAGATCGATGGATTCCAGGGGGTTGACCCCACCCTTCTTGCTCTTCGATCCCTTGTCGGCGGTGGCTGAGTACTGGCCCTTGGTCAGGCCGTAGCAGCCATTGTTCATGACGATGTAGGTCATGTCGAGATTGCGGCGGACCGCGTGGATGAACTGGCCCATGCCGATGGAGGCGGTGTCGCCGTCGCCGGAGACGCCAAGGTAGATCAGGTCGCGGTTGGCCATGTTGGCCCCGGTGGCGATCGAGGGCATGCGGCCGTGCACCGAGTTGAAGCCGTGCGATTTGCCGAGAAAATAGGCCGGGCTCTTCGAGGAGCAGCCGATGCCGGACATCTTGACGATGCGGTGCGGCGGCAGGGCCAGGTCGAAGCAGGCCTGGATGATGGCGTTGCAGATCGAATCGTGGCCACAGCCGGCGCAGAGGGTGGAGATGCCGCCCTCGTAGTCGCGGCGGTGGTAGCCGGCGGCATTGGGCGGCAGCTCGGGATGACGGAAGGTGGGGCGGAAAAAGGTCATTGGGCGCCTCCTTGATCCACAGAGGTTTTGGGCAGGGTGACTCCCCGCTCCGCCAGGGCCTCTTCCAGGGCCCGGATGAGAAAGCGGCTGGCCACGGGCAGGCCGTCGTAGCTGGCGATGGGGATCAGCTTGTCCGGCGGCAGGCTGCCCTCGTCGATCAGCAGGCTGCGCATCTGGCCGTCTCGGTTCTGCTCGATGACGAACACCAGTTCATGGGCCTGGACAAAGTCGAGTACCTCCTGCTGGAAGGGGAAGGCCCGCACCCGCATGGTGTTGATGGCCAGACCCCGGCTGCGCAGCATGCCGACAGCCTCGTAGGCCGCCGGGGTGGTGGAGCCGTAAAACACGACCCCCAACCGGGCCTGAGCGTTGGAGATGGTGATCCGGGCTAGGGGCAGGAGCCGTTTGGCGCTTTCCCACTTCAACTGGAGCCGTTCCATGTTGCGGATATAGGTGCCGCTGTCCTCGGTGTAGGCCGAGTATTCGTCGCGGGAGGTACCGCGGGTGAAATAGACGCCCTTGTCTGGATGCGCGCCTGGATAGGTGCGATAGCAGATACCGTCGCCGTCCAGGTCCTTGTAGCGGCCCCAACGGGTGGCGAGGGCGTCCAACTGGGCGGCATCGAGCACCTTGCCCCGGTCGTAGCGTCGCTGCGGTTCCCAGGCGAGCGGCGGTCCGTAGTGATCGTTCATTCCCAGGTCGAGATCGGACATGACGATCACCGGTGTTTGCAGCCGTTCCGCGAGATCGAAGGCGCTGGCGGTCATCTCGAAGCATTCCCTCGGATCGCAGGGGAAGAGCAGCGGATTCTTGGTGTCGCCGTGGGAGGCGTAGGCGCAGGCCAGCAGGTCGGATTGCTGGGTGCGGGTGGGCATGCCGGTGGAAGGGCCCACCCGCTGCACATCGATGAGCACCGCCGGGATCTCGGCGAAATAGGCCAGGCCAAGGAACTCGGCCATGAGCGAGATGCCGGGCCCGGAGGTGGCGGTGAAGGCACGGGCGCCGTTCCAGGATGCGCCGATGACAATGCCGATGGCGGCCAGTTCGTCCTCGGCCTGGACGATGGCGGCCTTGATCCGCCCGGTTGCCTCCTCGAACCGGAACTGTTCGGCATAGCGGCCAAAGGCCTCGACGATCGAGGTCGAGGGGGTGATCGGGTACCAGCCGACCACGGTCGCGCCGGCGTAGAGCGCGCCCAGGGCGGTGGCGCTGTTGCCGTCCATGATGATCGCGTCGCCCACCCGGTCGCTGCGGCGCACCGTGAGCTTGCAGGTGTCGGGGTAATGCTCGCGGGCGTAGCCGTATCCCAGCTCCATGGCCCGGATGTTGGGTTCGGCCAATGCGGGATTCTTGCGGAACTGCTTGCGCAGCGAATCGGTCAGCACCGCAAGCTCCATGTCGAGCAGGCCCGCCAACGCACCGACATAGACGATGTTTTTCAAAAGCGGCCGCATCTTCGGGTTGTCGAAGGCCTCGGCGCACATTGCGGTCATGGGAATGCCGATGGCGGTGACGTCGTCGCGCGTGAAATCCTCGGGCAGCGGCTTGGAGGCATCAAAGACGAAATAGCCGCCGGGTGCGAGCCCGTCGTAATCCTGGCGCAGGGTCTGCCCGTTGACCGCCACCACCAGGTCGACGTCGCCGCGCCGGCCGACATGGCCCTGCTCGTTGACCCGCACCTCGTACCAGGTGGGCAGCCCCTGGATGTTGGAAGGAAAGATGTTCTTCGGGCTGACCGGCACGCCCATGCGGAATACCGCCTTGGCGAACAGGTTGTTGGCGCTGGCCGAGCCGGAGCCGTTGACCGTGGCGAAACGGATGACAAAATCGTTGATGGCCGCAAGTTGCTTCATGGTTGCCCCGCCTGTGCCGAATGGTAGAGGAATTTCTGCATCTCCCAGGCTGCGGTCGGGCAGCGCTCGGCACAGATCGAGCAGTGCAGGCAGACGTTTTCGTCCTTGACCATCACCTTGCCGCTGGCCACCGGGCCGGAAACATACAGGCTCTGGGTCGGGTTGGCGGCCGGGGCCTTGAGCCGGGTGCGCAGATCCTCTTCGCTGCCGTTGTCGACGAAGTTGATGCAGCTTTCCGGGCAGGCATCGACGCAGGCGTCGCATTCAATGCAGAGATCGGCGCGAAACACGGTCTGCACATCGCAGTTGAGGCAGCGCAGCGCTTCGGCCTGGCCGACCTGCCGGTCAAAGCCGAGTTCCACCTCCAGCAGCCTGTCCTTGAGGGTTTTGGCCTTGGCGAGGGTGGGCACGGCTTGGCGCTCGGTTTCGACGACCTGATTGTGGTAGAGCCAGTCGTGTACGCCCATCTGCTGACCGGCCAGGGTAACCTGCGGCGCCGGCCGGTCGAGAAGGGATTTGCCCTGGCAGAAAAGGTCGATCGAGATGGCCGCCTGATGGCCGTGGGCCACGGCGGTGATGATGTTGCGTGGGCCGAAGGCGGCGTCGCCGCCGAAAAAGACCTGGGGGAGCGAGGATTGCAGAGTGCGCGGATCGAGCACCGGCAAGCCCTGGTCGTCGAAGGCGATGCCCGCGTCCGGCTCGATCCAGGGAAAGGCGTTCAGTTGACCGACCGCCAGCAGCACCTCGTCGCAGGGCATGAACACCGGCGGCTCGCCGGTCGACACCAGGCGGCGCTTTCCTGCGGCATCGTGCACGGGGCGCACCCGGTCAAACCGCATGCCCGCCAGTCGTCCCCCCTCGATGACGAATTCCAGGGGCACATGGTTGTCGACGATCGGCACATCCTCGTGCACCGCCTCCTCGATCTCCCAGGGCGATGCCTTCATCTCGGCCTTGGGGCTGCGGACGACGACGCGCACCTCCTCACCGCCCAGTCGCCTGGCGGTGCGGCAGCAGTCCATGGCGGTGTTGCCGCCACCGAGCACCAGGACTCGTTTGCCGACGGCCTCGACGTGGCCGAAAATCACCCCGGCCAGCCAGTCGATGCCGATATGAATCCTGCCGTCCCCTTCCTTGCGGCCCGGGAGGTCGGGCAGGTCGCGGCCGCGGGGCGCGCCGGTGCCGACAAAGACCGCGTCGTAGCCCTTGGCAAGCATTGCCTTCATGCTCTCGACCCGGTGGTTGAAGTGGGTGGTCACGCCCATGTCGAGGATGTAGTTGACCTCGGTGGCCAACACCGTCTCCGGCAGGCGAAACGAGGGCAGTTGGCTGCGCATGAAGCCGCCGCCTTTCTCCTGGTCGTCATAAAGGTCGACCGCGTAACCCAGCGGCAGCAGGTCGCGGGCCACGGTCAGCGAGGCCGGGCCGGCACCGATCAGCGCGATTTTTTTGCCGTTTTTCTTCGTCGGGGTGGCGGGAAAGCGGGCGGTCACGCCAAGGTCGCGGTTGTCGGCGCAGACCCGTTTCAGGCGGCAGATGGCCACCGGCTCCTTCTCCACCCGACCGCGGCGACAGGCCGGTTCGCAGGGGCGGTCGCAGACCCGGCCGAGCACGCCGGGAAAGACGTTGGACAACCAGTTGAGCAAGTAGGCGTCGGTGTAGCGTTTCTCGCCGATCAGGCGAATATATTCCGGCACCGGGGTGTGGGCCGGGCAGGCGAACTGGCAGTCGATCACCTTGTGGAAGTATTCCGGGTCCTCGATATCGGTCGGTTTCACGGGGAGTGCTCCAGGGCTAGGGGAAAGATCCGATCGCCGGATGGGGAAATATAGGAATAGTTACTACGCCGTGCAGAATAGAAAAAAAGCAGCGACAAAGAAAGGGTTTTTCGCGCAAGCGTCCCAGAAAAGCGGCGCGTCGTCCCGTGGCGGCGTTTTTACCCCCGCCAGGCGCGTCCCGATGCATTTTTTCCTGGAGAAGTTGCAATGATTGGGGTTCTATGAAGGAAAGAAGAGCTGGAAAGCCCCACACGCTCCCCACCGTCGTCGAACACGCTCGGAGGAATGCCATGCACTCCATCGGTACCCGCTCCCTAAGGCTTGTTCTCCTTCCCCTGCTGTTCCTTTTTGTTTTCTTGCCCTCTCCTGGCCACGCCGCGCCGCCCAAGGTGCTGATCGTCCACAGCTACCATGCGGAGCAACAGGAACATGTGGTGGAAATGACCAAGGGTATAGAGGAGGCGCTGGCCGGGGTCGAGTGCCAGTTGCGCTTTTTCCACATGGACACCAAGAGACAAACCGGCGAGGAATGGAAACGGGCCGCCGGACAGGAGGCCAAACGGATCGTCGCCGAGTTTCGGCCGGATGTGGTGATCGCCATGGACGACAACGCCCAGCAGTACTTTGCCAAGGACTATGTCGGCGACCCGGCACCGCCTTTTTTCGTCTTCGGCGGGGTCAACGACGATCCGGGCCGCTATGGCTTTCCGGCGGCCAATGTCACCGGCGTGCTGGAGCGGCCCAATGTGCTGGAGAGCATCGAACTGCTCCAGAAAATCCTGCCAGGCGCCAACAGGCTACTGATCCTGGCCGATAAGTCCGAGAGCACCGATCCGCTGATCGCCTACTGCAAGACCCTCAGCTTGCCGGTAACCGTGGTGGCCTTTGAGCAGCCGTTGACCCTGATGGAGTGGAAGGCGGTGCTCGACCGATATCGCACCCAGGTCGACGCGGTCGGGCTCTATGTGATCCGCACGATTGCCCGCAGCGACACCGACCCAAGCAAGGTGCCGGAGCAGGAGTTGGTTCGGACGATCAACGAAGACTACAAGTTGCCCACGGTTGGCTTTTACGACAGCGCTGCGGCATCGGGTCTGCTGTGCGGGGTGAGTGTGTCGATGCGGGAGCAGGGACGCGCTGCCGGCCAGATCGCCCGGGAGCTGCTCGCAGGGAAGAAGCCGACCGACATCGCGGTCAAGCCCACCGATCACGGCCGCATTCAACTCAACCTCCGGACCGCGGAACACCTGGGCATCCAGATCCCCTACGCGGTGATCAAGCGTGCCGACGTGGTTGTCAGGTGAGCAAGCGATGCGCTCGGGACTCCGGAAAAAAATACTCTTCCCGACCCTGTTGGTGATCGCCGTCGGCCTGCTGGCCGTTGTGCTGGTCTTTCATTTCCATGCCAGGACGGTCATCCAACAGGAGTTGGCCAAGCGATTGCAGCGGGAAGTCCAGCTCACGGCCAAGCTGCTCGACAAATGGTTGCTGGCGCGAGCCAGCGACGTGCGCTTATGGTCGAGTCAGGAGGTCTTTGTTGAGGCCCTAACCGAGGACGGATACTATGGCCGCAGCGCACGGCAAGGGGCCCGGCAGCTGCTGGCAACCCTGCAAAACGGCTACCCGTTTTTCGAGAGTATCTATCTTGCCGGCCGCGATGGCGAGGTCAAGTTGAATGACTCGATGGAGGCGGAAGACGGCCAGCGCATCCAACTTGCCGATCGGCCCTATTTTCAGGAGACCCTGCAAGGACGTTCCGTTGTCTCGCCGGTCGTCCTCAGTCGCTTGACCGGCCGGCCCATTTTTATAATCACCGCGCCGATCCTGCACAAGGAAACCGTCGTCGGCGTCATCGGCGGCGTGGTGGATTTCGCCGCCTTCAAGGCGCTTTTTTTCGACGATTTCAAGATCAAGCAGCACGGTTTCGCCTTTCTTAGCGACGGCAGCCAGCGGATTCTCGCCAGTTCCAAGGATAACGAGGAGGAACTGTCGGCATTGGCGCCGGGCGGATTTGTGCAGCGCATCGCCTCGCAGGAGCGGGGAGAATTCGTTCATCGCCTGGGGACAAAAGAGTTTCTCACCGTGTTCCAGCATCTGGGCGGCACCGATTGGTCGCTCAATATCAGTCAATCCCTCGACGATACCCTCCAGCCGCTCCAGCGGATCGTGCTGGTCAGCGCCCTTTGCACGCTGATCGTGCTGGCGCTGATTTTCCTGATCTTCGCCAGCCTCTTTCACCGACTGATCGTGGGCCGGCTGCAAACCATGCTCCAGATCATCGCTGGCGTCAAGGGGGGCGATCTCAGCCAGCGTTTGCCGCGCAGGCCGCGCCAACCCGATGAAATCACCGAATTGACCGAGGCCTTCAATGCGATGATCGAACAGCTCGAACACACCGTGACCGATCTGAACGGGGAGATTCTGGTGCGCCGGGCGACGGAAGCGGCCCTTGCCCATCATCAGGAGAATCTGGAGAAGATCATCGAGGAGCGCGGAGCGGAGCTGAAGAAGGAGAGTCTCGAACGGCAGCGGGCCGAGGATCGGCTGATCCGGGCGGAGAAGCTGGAGATGATCGGTACCCTGGCCGGCGGCGTAGCCCACGACCTCAACAACATCCTTTCGGGGATCGTCAGCTATCCGGACCTGCTCCTGCTGAAGCTACCCACGGACAGCCCGCTGTATAAGCCCCTGCTCACCATCAAGGAGTCGGGGGAAAAAGCCTCGGCCATTGTCCAGGATCTGCTCACCCTGGCGCGGCGCGGGGTGGCGGTCAAGGAACCGGTCAATCTCAACAAGCTGGTTAAGGAGTATCTCGCCAGCCCCGAGTGCAATCTGCTGCGGTTTCGCCATCCCGGAATCGAGATCGTCACCGAGTACGCCGAGGATCTGTTCACGCTGCTTGGCTCGCCGGTGCATCTGGCTAAGACGATCATGAACCTGGTGACCAACGCGGCGGAATCCATGGACCGTGGCGGCGTCATCCGGCTGAAGACGGAAAATCGGTATGTCGACAATTCGCTGCGGCTTTACGAGCGGATCGGGCAGGGCGAATACGTGGTGCTCGAGGTCACGGACCAAGGCAGCGGCATCAAGGCGGAGGACATCGACAAGATTTTCGAGCCGTTTTACACCAGCAAGAAGATGGGGAAAAGCGGCACCGGGTTGGGCATGGCCGTGGTCTGGGGAGCGGTCAAGGATCATCAGGGATACATCAACTGCGAGAGCACCATCGGCGTCGGCACGACCTTTACCCTCTATTTCCCCGTAACCACGGCGATCGTCCAGCAGCACCTGCAAACCGTCGATCTGGACGATTACCGGGGCAGCGGCGAGCATATCCTGGTGGTCGACGATGTCGAGGAGCAGCGGGAGATTGCCGCCTCCATCCTTAGCGAGCTGGGCTATCGGGTGACCACCGTGGGCAGCGGCGCGGAGGCTGTGGCGCTCGCCCGGCAGGAGCGGTTCGATCTGTTGTTGCTCGACATGATTCTCGGCAACGGCATGGACGGATTGGACACCTACCAGCAGTTCCTTCTTCTGGTGCCGGGGCAGCGGGCGATCATCACCAGCGGCTTTTCCGAAAGCGAACGGGTTGCCGAGGCGCTGCGGCTCGGCGTCGGATGCTATATCAAGAAACCCTACACCATCGCCAAGCTGGGGCGAGCCCTCCGCGAAGAGCTGGCCAACCCAAGCGGGTCCTCGGGGAGCAAAGCGTGAGCAAGGTGGCGCCGGTCAGGATCGGCAAGGAAGCAATAAACCAGCTTCCGCTCGGGCGATGGGAAGGACCGGTACGGCTGGTGCGGAGCACGGAAGAGGTGGAGGCGGCGGTGGCGCGTCTGGCGCACGCCGAGTTGCTCGGTTTCGATACCGAGACCCGGCCGGCCTTCCGCAAGGGGCAAAAATATCTGCCCAGCCTGCTGCAACTGGCGGCCGAGAACGAGGTTTTTGTCGTTCAACTCAAGCAGACCGGCCTGCCTGACCCCCTGCTGACCTTACTTGGCGACGCGCGTATCGTGAAGGCCGGGGTGGCCTTGGATTTCGATCTGCGCAGTTTACAGGAGATCCAATGCTTCCAGCCCGGCGGATTTGTCGAGCTGGCGCAGATGGCCCGGCGGCGCGGCATCCGCAACCATGGGCTCAGGGGTCTAGCCGCGGCGGTGTGCGGCATTCGCATCTCCAAGTCCGCCCGCACCACCAACTGGGCCAATACCGAACTCACCGTGCAGCAGATCCGGTATGCCGCCACCGATGCTTGGATCGGTCGGGAGATCTATCTCCGTCTCCAGGCCATGCCGCCGGCATAGGCAGCAGTCTTTCCCGCCCTTTTTTTATTCCCCCTTCTCGTCCTCCGGTCGATCCAGCCCCGGCTTGCCCGCTCTGCGGTAGTAATAGCGGTAGTATCCGAGCAGATTGCTGCCGATGAACAGGGCCTCCATGAGCACGGCGGTGGGGGTGCCCGCCAGCCAGTTATGCACGAGCCAGAGGCTGGTGCCCACCAGCAACGCCTGGCGCAGCTGCTTGTCCTCCTTGCAGAACGAGCCGACCGTGCCGAAAACGGAGCCCAGGCAACTGAGCACGCTCAGGAGACCATGAAAGGTCGTGATCGCGATCAGCAGAGAGGCTGCGATGAACACGGCCATCATTTTTTTCGAGGTGGTGTGGTAGCTGACGATAAAGCGGATTGCCGCAAGCCCGCCAAGGCCCATGGCGGTCCAGTGACCGAGGAGGGCGAAGTGGACGGCGATCAGCAGACAGGAGACGATCAGGCAGGCGATGATCTGCCTGCGTTCCTTGAACTGGAAGGAGAGCAGGTCGAAGCCAATGGCGATGAAGGCCAAAATCTGGGAAAGGGCGAACAGCGACATGGCTGTATGGGGGCGCGGTGACGGGAAGCGGCGCTCAGGGACGACCGGACGACAGGGCGGCGATGCCGTGCGCCGCGGCTCCGAGCAGGGCGGCATCCGGGTTGACGATGATCCGCACCGGGATGCGGGCAAGCATTTCCCGGTAGGTCCCTCTGGCGAAGACGTGCATGAACCGCTCGGGATCGATGAGCGGCAACAGTCGCGGCGCCAGGCCGCCGCCCAGATAAACACCGCCCAGGGCCAGGGTTTTGAGCGCCAGGTTGGCAGCCTCGTCGGCCAGGATATCGAGGAAGAGTTCGAGGGTATGCGCGGCGATGGGGCAGGGGCGCTGACCTTCCCGCGCCTGGAGCGCCGCCTGGACAATCACCGGGGTGCGATCGGTTGCCTGATCGAGTTCCTTGCGGAGCCAATCCGGCACCGATTGCCGCGTGGCTGCAAAGGCCAACAGGCGGGGGATAGCCAGACCGGAACAAACCTGTTCCACCGAGACATGGGATTGTTGTGCGGACAGAAAGGCAAGGAGATCGCTCTGTTCGCCGTTTCTGGGGGCGAAACTGACATGGCCGCCCTCCGAGGGACAGGGCAGGTGGCGCCCTTTATGCGGGATCAAAAAGGCCTCGCCCAGACCGCTGCCCGGTGCCAGGATTGCGATGGCGCCCTCGTCGGCCGGTGTGCCGGGGTTAAGGACATGCAGATCCTGCGGCCCCAGGTGCGGAATGGAGGCAGCGGTGGCCACCAGGTCGTTGATCAGTTGCACCTGGGAGAACCCGAAACGATCGCGCAGGCTCATTGCCTCGATGGTCCAGTCGAGGTTGGTCATCCGGACGGCATTGGCCAGCACCGGCCCGGCCACACCCAGGCAGAAGTGTGCCGGCAGCGGTTGCCCTGTTTCGAAGAATTCCGCGAGCAGCGGATCGAATCCGCTGAAGTCGGCATTGCGATAGGTGCGCTGACGGAGCGGCGGCCCTGGCCAGGCCGCGATCTCGTGAACGGCCAGCGTTGTTTTGGTGGCGCCGAGATCGCCGGCGAGCAGCAGCGTGTCCAGGTGGCTCATGCTCAGCCTTCCTTGAGCAGCCGGATGTCGCAGGCCTCGGAGCGGTTGTTGTTGGCCGGATTCTCCACCACCCGGAATTCAAAGATGCGGTGCGGCTCCTGGAAATAATGGTCCGAGGCCAAGGTCGATTTGGAGAGATGGAAAAACACCGTCTCCGACTGGAGCACGTTGTCCTGCAACCGGTAGTAGCGGAAAAAGCCGAATCCCCTTTCAAGGTTGAAGTTGGCCACCGTGCCCCGTTGCCACTGCTCGACATTATCGCCGTGGCTGCCGGAAATGGGCAGTAGTCCCGGCACCAGGAAGCCGGAGATGTAGGAATCGGCCACCTCGCGCAACTCCTTGCTGACATTGTGGAATCCAATGACCTCCACCCGGCAGCCCATATTCTGCAGGGCGATGATCAGGCGGAGAAAGTCGCCGTCGCCGGTGAGCAGGATGATGCGGTCGAGGTTGCGGGCCTGGAGCAGGGCGTCGATCGCCAGATCCATGTCGGCGTTGGCCTTGGTGGTGATGTTGCCGTCCTCGTCCTTAAACCGGCGGACATACTTTTTGATGATCTTGAAGCCGCAGTTGCGCAGGATGTTGTGATACGAATACACCTTCTGCCGGTATTCCGGATCCCGCTGGGTGCGCTCGTAATCCTCGGCCAGGTAGCAGTTGGCCCGCAGCATCACGGAATTTTGGCTGTTGGCGAGCCCGACAAGCACATCGTAGCGCATGCCGTAGCCGCCGCTCATCTTGATGTTCTCGGCGTCGACGTAAATGGCGGTTTTGAGCATGGAATGATCTGGGCGATGCATTGAATCCAAAGGATTAACCCTCCCCGTTCATTCCCATTCAATGGTCGAGGGAGGTTTGGAGGAGATGTCGTAGACCACCCGGTTGACGCCCCGCACCTCGTTGATGATCCGGCCCGAGATGCGGCCCAACAGCTCGTAGGGCAGGCGCGACCAATCGGCGGTCATGGCGTCCTTGCTGTCCACGGCCCGGAGCGCGATCACATGTTCGTAGGTGCGGCCATCGCCCATGACCCCCACGGTCTGGATGGGCAGCAGCACGGCAAAGGATTGCCAGACCTTGCGATACCAACCGGCATCCTTCATCTCTTCCAGGACGATGACATCGGCCTGACGGAGGATGCGCAGCCGCTCGGCGGTGACCTCGCCCATGATCCGGATCCCCAGCCCCGGTCCGGGGAAGGGCTGGCGGTAGATGGCCTCCTCGGGCAACCCCAGTTCCAGGCCGAGTTCGCGCACCTCGTCCTTGAACAGCTCGCGCAGCGGTTCGATGAGATCGAGTTGCATTCGCTCGGGCAGGCCGCCGACGTTGTGGTGCGATTTGATTGGCGCCTTGCCGCGAAAGACCACCGACTCGATCACGTCCGGATAGAGCGTCCCCTGGGCCAGGAAACGAACCGCTCCCAGTTTCTTGGCTTCCGCCTCGAAGATCTCGATGAAGCCGTAGCCGATCCGTTTGCGCTTTTCCTCGGGATCGGCAACGCCGTTCAGGGCGTTGAGGAAGAATTCGGTGGCGTCGACGTCGATGACGTTGAGGTGGGTTTTTTCACGAAAGAAGCGCAGGACGCTTTCGGTTTCGCCGGTTCGCATCAGGCCGTTGTTGACATAGATACAGGTCAGTTGGTCGCCGATGGCCCGGTGCACCATGGCGGCCACCACCGAGGAATCGACCCCGCCGGACAGGGCGCAGATCACCTTGTCGCTGCCGACCTTGGCGCGGATATCGGCCACGGTGGCGTCGATGAAGGAGTGCATCGTCCAGTCGGGACGGCAGCCGCAGAGACCGAAGATAAAGTTGCGGAGGATGTCGGTGCCGATCAGGGTGTGGGCCACCTCGGGATGGAATTGGACACCGACAAAGGGTTTCTCGCCATGTCGGACGGCGGCATAGGGCGAGTGGCCACTGGTGGCGGTGACCACAAAGCCGGGAGCCAACTCCTCGATGCGGTCGCCGTGGCTCATCCACACCTGGTAGTGGGTCGGTGCCGTCTCCATGCCGGCAAACAGGCCGCCGGTGTACTCGATATGCAACTGTGCCTTGCCGAATTCCCGCTTTTCGGCCTTCTCCACCCGGCCGCCCAGCTGGGTCGTCATCAGTTGCGCGCCGTAGCAGATGCCGAGGATCGGCACACCGAGCTGGTAGATGCCGGGATCGCTGATTGGGGCGTCGTCGTCGTAGACACTGGCCGGCCCTCCGGAGAGGACGATGCCGGTGGGCTGCATCGCCGCCAGTTTGTCGAGGGCCAGCGTGTAGGGATGGATCTCGCTGTATACCTTTTGTTCGCGGATGCGGCGGGCGATCAGCTGGGTGGTCTGCGAGCCGAAATCGAGGATGACGATTTTTTGGGTATGTGTGGACATGGCTGCCTATGGGTGCTGGATCAAGTGGGTTGCGGCGGGGATCAGAGCCCTTCCGTCCGGTAGTTCGGTGCCTCTTTGGTAATGATGACGTCGTGGACGTGCGACTCGCGCAGTCCAGCCGAGGAGATCTGGACAAAGCGGGCCTTCTGGTGCAGCTCGTCGATGGTGGCGGCGCCGGTATAGCCCATGCCCGAGCGCAGTCCGCCCAGCAACTGGTAGATCATCTCCGAGATCGGCCCTCGGTAGGGCACCTTGCCCTCGATGCCCTCTGGGACCAGCTTGCTGCTCTGGCTATCCTGAAAATAGCGATCGCCAGAGCCGTCCTTCATCGCGCCGATCGAGCCCATGCCCCGGTATCCCTTGTATTTGCGACCCTGATAGAGGAAGGTGTCGCCGGGAGTTTCGTCGGTGCCGGCAAAGAGCGAGCCGATCATCACCGAATGGGCGCCGATTCCGATGGCCTTGCAGATATCCCCGGAAAACTTGATGCCGCCGTCGGCGATTACAGGGATGCCGTGCTTTGACGCGGTTTCGACGCAGTTTTTCAATGCGGTCAGCTGCGGGACACCCACGCCGGCCACGATTCGGGTGGTGCAGATCGACCCCGGGCCCACGCCGACCTTGACGCCGTTGACGCCCGCCTTGATTAGGGCCTCGGTGGCCTCGCCGGTGGCGATATTGCCGGCGATGACCGGCAGGTCGGGAAAGTGATGTTTAATATCCATCAGCGAGCGAAGGATACCGGCGGAATGCCCGTGGGCCGAATCGAGCACCACTACGTCGACCTTGGCCTTGACCAGTGCTTCGGTCCGCTCCAGGAGTTCGGCGCCGACACCGAGGGCTGCACCGGCCAGTAACCGGCCCATGGAATCCTTGGCCGCATTGGGGTATTGCTTGATCTTCTCGATGTCCTTGATGGTGATCAGTCCCTGGAGGCGACCGTTGTCGTCGACGATCAGCAGTTTCTCGATGCGGTGTTCGTGCAGCAGGGCCTTGCAGTGCGGCAGGTCGATGCCCACCGGGGCCGTTACCAAATTCTTGCTGGTCATGACATCGTTGACCCGCAGGCCGTCGTCGGAGACAAAGCGCAGGTCGCGGTTGGTGACGATGCCCACCAGCTTGTCGCCATCAATGACCGGCAGGCCGGAAATGCGATAGGTGCGCATGATCTGCTGCACCTCGGCCACGCTCTGGTATGGGGAGACGGTTATCGGGTCGGCGATCATGCCGGACTCGGATTTCTTGACCCGCTCCACTTCCTTGGCCTGCTGCTCGATACTCATGTTTTTATGGATGATGCCGATGCCACCCTCCCGGGCCATGGCGATGGCAGTCTGGTGTTCGGTGACCGTATCCATGGCGGCGCTGAGCAGCGGGGCCTGCAGATCGATGGTGTCGGTCAGGCGGGTTTTGAGCGATACGTCCGAAGGGAGCACCTCGGAAGCGCCCGGCACGAGGAGGACATCGTCAAAGGTGAGGGCGAGAGGGATGTCTTGTTGCAACATACGGTCTCCTTGTCGACTGGAGTGGTGAGAGAGGTTTATTTGGCCGTCTCGATGGTGCGGCGATTGTTTCTGGTTCCTGTTGCAGAGATGGCCCGATGGGGAGCCCGCCTCTTGGCGGCTTCGCGATCGTTTTCCCGGTGCAGGGGCAGACCCTGCGTCGCGACTCCTGTTTCCCGTTCCGCGCTGTTGCTACCAGCAAGCAAGAAGCCTGATGAGATGCTGGTTTATTAGCACGTTCTTGCGGAAAAAGGAACAAGCGACCCACACAATGATGCGGAGCGGTCACGCTTTGGCCGGGGTTCAGGTAATAAAAAGCGCTGGCTTTTACAGGGCATTCCTGCTTTAGTGATAAATTTTTGGTGCTGCGGCGCCTTGCGGGCCTTGCGGTCTTTTTTTGAGCGCAACGCTTTCCGGTGCCGATTCTATTTATCACGTAGATTGTTCTCGTTATGGCACGAATCCTTGAGATAAATCCTTCCAACCCCCAGCCACGGCTCATCGCCCAAGCGGTTGAGATCTTGCAGCATGGTGGCGTTATCTGCTATCCGACCGATACGATGTACGGTATAGGTTGCGACATTTTCAATCAAAAGGCGGTCAAGCGGGTGTATCAGATCAAACGGCGTCCCAAGGACAAGCCCTTTAGTTTCATGTGCGCCTCCTTAACCAATATCAGCCACTACGGCCATGTCGGCAACACCGCCTACCGGCTGATGCGAAAAAACCTTCCAGGACCCTACACCTTTGTCCTTTCTGGCACCAAGTTGGTTCCCAAAATCATGCTTACCAAACAGAAGACCGTGGGCATCCGGGTTCCGAATCATCCTGTCTGCCTCGCCATTGTCGAAGCCCTCGACAATCCGGTGCTCAACACCAGCGCCGCACTCGATGAGGATGATCGACCGGTGTGCACCGCCTACGACGTCGAGCGGCTTTTCGGCAAACAGGTGGATCTAATCATCGACAGCGGTGAAATCCTGCCCGCCCCCTCCACGGTTATCTCGCTTCTGACCGAGCAGCCCGAGATCCTGCGCGTCGGCAAAGGAGATGTCGCCTCCTTCGTGTAACAGTTTTGCCTTCCTTTCCAGGGAAATAAAAAAAGACCGAGCCCCGTACGGGGTCCGGTCTTTTTTATGTGGGAAGAAAGCCGTTATTCCACTTCGTCGATCAAGACTTCCTTCAGCGACTTGCTCATGGTGAAGTGCAGCGTTTTTCGCGCGGGTATGTTCATCATCTTGCCGGTTTTCGGATTCTTTGTCGTTCGCGGTTTGCGTGTGCGTACGGAAAAGCTCCCGAACCCGCGGATTTCAACCCTTCGCTCCTCGGCCAAGGCCAGCGATATCTCTTCGAGTATGATTTCGACAGCTTGCGCTATATCTTGTTTGTAGTAGTCGCCAAGTTGTTCGGAGACTTGATTGATCAATTCACGCTTGAGCATGATCTGTATCCTTTTTTTACCGACCGCGCAGGTGCGAGGCGGTATCGCTCTGATCGCGGGTAGAAGAGAAAGGGTGCTTCACTGCGGTCGTTCCAATGGTGCGACCACGTGAAACACCCGTTTGAGTACCTCGGATGTAATGCGAGGGCGCTTACTTGCTTGTATCCTCTCCGGCCGCCGCCTTCAGCAGATCCCCGAAAGTGGAAGGGGCGGCGCTCTGCGCCTTCTGCAGATATTCCTCGGGAATGGCACCGTTGTTGTCTTCCTTCTCCTGCATTGCCTTGACGGAGAGTCCGATTTTACGGTCATCCGCCGAAACATTGATGACCATGGCCTTCAGGGTGTCGTTGACATTAAACATGCCAACCGGTGTTTTCACCTTGTCCTTGGAGATCTCGGACACATGCACCAGTCCTTCGATGCCCTCTTCCAATTGAACGAAGACACCGAAATCGGTGACATTGGTGATGGTTCCCTCGACGGTGGAACCGATCGGGTAGTTGCTGGATGCAGCCTGCCAGGGATCGGGCTCCAACTGCTTGACGCCCAAGGAAAACCGCTCGTTTTCCTTGTCGATCTTGAGCACGACCGCTTGGATGGTCTCGCCCTTGGCATACTTCTCGGAGGGGTGCTTGATCCGCTCGGTCCAAGACAGATCGGATACATGGATCAGTCCGTCAATACCTTCCTCGATGCCGATAAAGATGCCGAAATCGGTGATATTCTTGATTTTGCCTTCGATGACCGAACCGACCGGATAACTCTCCTCAACCACATCCCAGGGGTTGGGCTGCATCTGCTTCATGCCCAGGGAGATGCGTTTGGTCTCGGCCTCGACCTTGAGGACCTGGACTTCGATTTCCTCGCCGACTCCGACAATCTTGGAGGGATGCCGCGGTTTTTTCGACCAGCTCATCTCGGAGATGTGCACCAGTCCTTCGACGCCCTCCTCCAATTCGACAAACACACCGTAATCGGTGATGGAGACGACCTTGCCCTTGACCCTCGATCCGGGGGCGTATTGCGAGGGAACCCGCTCCCAAGGATCGGTTTTGAGCTGCTTGACGCCCAGGGAGACCCGGTCGGAATTCTTGTCGTATTTGAGGATCTTGACTTCGATTTCCTCGCCGACGGTATAGAGCTTGGAGGGATGCGACACCCGGCCCCAGGAGAGGTCGGTGATGTGGCAGAGGCCGTCCATGCCACCCAGGTCGATGAATAGGCCGTAATCGGTGATGTTGGTGATGGCGCCGCGGATGGTCTGGCCTTCCTCCAGGGAGGTGCGCATCTGCTCGCGCAGTGCGGTCCGTTGGTTTTCCAGAATGGCCCGCCGCGAGATGACGACGTTGTTGCGCTTGCGGTTAAACTTGAGGATCTTGAACTCGAAGGTTTGGCCGATGAGCGCGTCCAGATCCTTGACCGGGCGCAGGTCGATCTGCGAATAGGGCAGGAAGGCCGGAACGCCGATATCGACGGACATGCCGCCCTTGACTCGGTTATCGATACGGCCCTCAATCGTCCCATCTTCTTCTTGAATCTTGGCAATCTGTTCCCAGACTTTGATGGCTATGGCTTTTTCGCGGGAAAGGAGGAGTCCGCCCTCATCTTTTCTTTTTTCGATGAAGACTTCGAATTGATCGCCGATCTTAACGACCCGTTCCGGATCTTCCTGGCGGAATTCGGAAAGTGGAATATAGCTTTCCGCCTTGTCGCCGACATCGATCAGGGCCGCATCGTTGGTCAGTCCAACGACGGTGCCGAGGGCAACCTCACCGACGTTGATGACGGTGTTGTTGTCTTCTTGCTCAAAGAGTTCCGCAAAGCTCATTTCCTCAAAGCTGGTGTCATCTGCCGCAAAAGCGGGTTGAGTTCCGTTTTTTGTCATGGAGTGTTCCTGTGGTGACCGGTTGGGGTCTTTGGTAAGTGGTTGATGGCACGAAAAAGAGTTCTTTTTCGCTTAAGTTAATAAGAACAGCTTATTTACCAGAGTTTTTTTTGAAAAACAACTGTTTCCTGTTGAAAAAAGGCATTTCTTGCCTTGGGAAACAATGACCCGGCGATGGGCGGATGGACGGCGAACCTAGGCGGCCGACGTGTCCTTGCACAGGGTGCCGGCCGCTCGGTTGCGCGGATGGGGGAGGGGCGATCTTAGCGTCTGCCGTAGGCGCCCAGTTCTTCGAGAATGGGGCCGAACAACTCCTCGTAGTCGGGAATCGCCTTGCGCAGCACGATGTCGAGGTGGCGGAGATCGCCGGTGTTGACGGTGAGGTTGGCGCTGTGCGCCAGGGCTTCGAGATTGTAGAGCGTATGAAACTGTTCGCCAATGAGGATGTAGAAGATGTAGCGTCTCCGGTCCATCGGCAGCGCGCGCATGAATGCATGAAAGGAGGATTGCCCCAGAGCGCCCTCAAGGCCGGCCTGGAAGGCAATGCAGGAGAAGTTGACAAAGCGCATGCGCTCAAGGGCCTCGTCGGCGGTATCGGCCATGAAGACCTGGTAGCCGACGGATTCCAACGCTTGGCCGATACGCTTGCGCTGGTCGTCCGCTTCGTGGAGAATCAGCGCCATGGGGACATCCTCCACTTTCTCTTCCCCCTGAAAGATGCCCGATTGCAACCAATCCAGGTTCGGCGGCGGTGGAGGCTGGACGGTGGCGCCGGGTTTTTGGGGCGGCGCACCGGATTTGTCGAGCGAGATCGTTTGGCGGCAGAGCGGGCACTTGATGGCCAGCAGTTTGCCCGGTGCAAGCTGGGCCAGGGCCTGTTCGATTCGTGCGATTTGGTCGCCGGTTAATTGCAGGGGGCGTTGGCAGGAGGGGCAGTGGGTCAGCATGGAGGGTTCCTCAAACGTTCACGGGTGGAGCGGGCGGCTTGGTCGGATGCGCTACGGCGCCCCCGATCCGGTTCGGGAGGGCCAAGAACGATTGCCGCACGGTTGGCATGTTTATGATGCGGCCTTTTCTTACCAGCGGGAATAGGGGTCTTCTTCCTCCTGCTCCATGCGCAGATCGTCGATGGAGGAGGTGCGTTCGCCGCGGGAGGCCTTGATCGTGTCAAGGCCCCGCTTGATCTCGCTGCGGTGGGAGGCGTAGAGAACGGCCGACTCCTCTGTGATCAAGCCGGTTTCGAATAGTTCGAGCAGGTGCTGGTCAAAGGTGCGCATGTCATGTGCGGAACCGTCGCGGACGACATTGTAGAAAGTCTTTTCCTCGGTTTCGCCATTGATGATCAAATCGCGGACCCGCAGGCTGGTGCAGAGGATCTCCAGGGCGGCGATACGACCGCCTCCCACCCTGGGCAGCAACCGTTGACTGACGATCCAACGGATGGTGTCGGCCAGCCGGTTTCGCACTTGGGGCTGCTCGTCCTGCTCGAACATGCCGAGGATACGGTTGACCGTCTGGCCGGTGTCGATGGTGTGCAGGGTGGAGAAGACCACATGGCCGGTTTCCGCTGCTGTTAGGGCGATCTCCAGGGTTTCCCGGTCGCGGATTTCGCCCACGAGAATGACCTTGGGTGCCTGGCGCAGCGCGGCGCGGAGTCCGCTGGCAAAGGTGTCGAAGTCGTCGCCCATCTCACGCTGGTTGAAGGTCGCCTTCTTGTGCGGGTGGATGTATTCGATCGGGTCCTCCAGGGTGACGATGTGTACCGGCCGCTCCTCGTTGATCCGGTTGAGGATCGCGGCCATGGAGGTGGTCTTACCGGTGCCGGTTGCGCCGGTGAACAGGATCAGGCCGTTGACCTCACGGGCCATCTTGCTAAACGCTTCGGGGAAATGGAATCCCTTGATCGAGGGGATTTTGGTTTCCAATTTCCGCAGCACCGTGGAATAATAGCCTTTTTGCGAGAAGATGTTGACCCGGAACCGGACCTTTTCGTCCAGGGAATAGGAAAGGTCGCAGCTCCCCTTGGTGACCAGGTCGCGCAGGAGACGGCGGTTGTTGCCGATCAGGTTGAGGGCGAAAACCTCGGTCTGGAACGGAGTCAGCTCGGTGACCGGCGGGGCGACGTCGACCGGCACGAGTACGCCGTCGCTTTCGACCTGCAAGGTTTTGCCCACGGTGATATTGAGGTCGGAAACCCGCTCGTGCTTGGCCAACATAGCGGTGATCCAGTAGTTAATCTCCTGTTGTTTCATAACGAATCCCAGTATAGAATTGACAAAGGCGTCTCATTAGGTTCTATCGCTTCCGGGCGAGAAAAGACAAGGAAAAAAATTCAATTGTGTTGAGGTGAGCAGATGGCACATCCATTGCGGAGCGCGGCGACGACGGAAGGCAGAAGAATGGCGGGAGCACGTGCGCTGTGGCGGGCCAACGGCATGCGCGAGGAGCAGATCGGCCGGCCGGTGATCGCGGTGGTCAACTCTTTCACCCAATTCGTGCCCGGTCATGTGCATCTGCACGAGATCGGCCAGATGGTCAAGGCGAGAATCGAGGCATTAGGCTGTTTTGCCGCAGAGTTCAACACCATTGCCATCGACGACGGCATCGCCATGGGACACGATGGCATGCTCTACTCGCTGCCCTCGCGCGAGTTGATCGCCGATTCGGTGGAATACATGTGCAACGCCCACAAGGCCGATGCCATGGTCTGCATTTCCAACTGCGACAAGATCACGCCCGGCATGCTGATGGCGGCGATGCGGCTCAATATTCCGGCGATTTTCGTTTCCGGTGGGCCAATGGAAGCCGGTCGGGCCGGCAACAAGGCTCTGGATCTCATCGACGCCATGATCATGGCCGCCGACAAAGAGATCAGCGACGCCGAGGTGGCCGAGGTCGAACGTTCCGCCTGTCCGACCTGCGGCTCCTGCTCCGGCATGTTCACTGCCAATTCGATGAACTGCCTGAACGAGGCCTTGGGCATGGCCTTGCCGGGTAATGGCACTGTGGTCGCCACCCATGCGGCGCGGCTGGGTCTGTTCGAGCAGGCGGCGGAGCGCATTGTCGCCATGTGCGATGCCTGGTACGGGCAGGACGACGCCTCGGTGCTGCCTCGGTCCATCGCCACTAAGGCAGCCTTCGAGAACGCCATGGCGCTCGACATCGCCATGGGCGGCTCGACCAACACCGTGCTCCATATCCTGGCTGTTGCCCACGAGGCCGGAGTAGACTTCACCATGCGGGATATCGACACCCTCTCGCGCCGGGTACCCAACCTCTGCAAGGTCGCTCCCAGCTCCCACTATCATGTGGAAGACGTCAATCGGGCCGGCGGTATCCTCGGTATCCTGGCCGAGTTGGCGCGCGGCGGATTGCTCGACACCACGGTGCAGCGGGTGGATGGCCTGACGCTTGCCGAGGCCCTAGCACGGTATGACATCATGCGGCCCGAGGCGGCCGATGCCGCGAGGAGCCTTTACCGCAGCGCCCCGGCGGGGGTGCGCAACCTGGTGATGGGTTCGCAGAACACGCTCTATCCGGAACTCGATACCGATCGGATCGCCGGTTGCATCCGCGATATCGCCCACGCCTACTCCCAGGACGGCGGATTGGCCGTGCTCTATGGCAACATCGCGGAAAAGGGCTGTATCGTCAAGACTGCCGGCGTCGATGCCTCCGTCCTCCATTTCACCGGAAAGGCGAAGGTGTACCATTCGCAAGAGGAGGCCTGCGAAGCCATCCTCGACGGTGCGGTCCAGGCTGGCGATGTGGTGTTCATCCTTTATGAAGGCCCCAAAGGGGGGCCGGGCATGCAGGAGATGCTCTATCCCACGTCCTATCTCAAGTCGCGTCACCTCGGCGCGGCCTGTGCCCTGGTGACCGACGGCCGTTTCTCCGGCGGCACTTCGGGCTTGTCGATCGGTCATGTGTCGCCCGAGGCGGCCGGCGGCGGTGCGATCGCGCTGGTCCGCGATGGCGACACCATCGACATCGACATCCCGAAGCGGACCCTCTCCCTGCTGGTCGGCGACGAGGAACTCGCCGAGCGCCGCCGCCAGGAGGAAGCGCGCGGTTCCCAGGCGTTTACCCCCAAACGGGACCGTGTCGTTTCCACGGCGCTGCAGGTCTACGCCCGGTTCGCCGCATCTGCGGATAAGGGCGCGGTCCGCATGCTGGCGCCGTGAAGGATGCCGGTCGTGCGGGCCGATAACGGATTGACTCTCCGTCTGGGCGCGTTTTTGATAGAGCGCTCGGTGCAATCTATCGCTGGCAAACCCCTTGTTCGACGTCCATGCAACTGAACCTGTTCCAGTGGGATCTGTTGGAGGCCGGCCATGGCTCAGCATGCCTTGCCCGGCTGGCCTTCGATCGGGCGCGGGAACACTTTGCTCGCGTCCTTGATGCCCAGCCCGCGCATCGGCTCGCGACGAGCGGATTGCAGGCGGTCGATTATTGGGAAGCGGTGTTTCGGGAGTTGGAAACGCTACAAGGGGAAAAGGCGGTCGCCTTTTTTTGGAAGCAACTGCGGGCCTTTGCCTTCGGCGACAGTGAAAACGATCGCGAATTGCAAAGAAATCTGCTCAGGCGACTACAGGCCGTGATGGAACAGGGCGAGATCCGTTACCTGGCGCCGGACCTGTGCAGCGGCTATCTCTCGATGCTGTTGGGCGATTATGTCACTGCCGAAAACCAGTTGCGGGAGTTGATCGAATCCGTTCCGGGAGAAGCACTGTTTTACGGGTATCTGGCCGACGCCCTCTGGATGCAGGGGAGGCGAGAACTCGCCAATGGGGTCTATGCCGCGGCATTCCTGCTCGATCCCGAGCGCCTGACGGGGTATGCGGTACGCAACCGGCAGGTGGCGGCGATTGTCGCCGAGCATGGCGCCGCCCTTGCCCCGGTATATGGGTATGTGCGCGGGGTGCTGCCCCTGGTGGAGCAGGAAGGGGTCGAAGAGACCGAGGCATCCCGGATCTACGGGGTGCTCCGGCGGGCGGAGCAGGCCAAGCATCGCGGCGATCTTTCGACGATGGTTGCCGCCCGCAGGGATCTGCAACGATTGGCTCCCGAACTCTTTGCGGAATATATGACCTGCGTGCAGGCAAGCTGAACGGGCAAACCCCTTCCAGCCGGCCTGCTAAGCGGGTTAGTATTATATGAACAATGCCCCGCGCGCGACCGCAAGCGGGTGTCGCTGCGGGCAATCGTGCGGGGGCTATGCCTTGCCTAGAGCTTGACCACGTTCTCGGCGGCCGGTCCCTTGGCGCCGCTGACAACATCGAATTTCACCCGTTCGCCCTCTTTGAGGGATTTGAACCCTTGACCCTGGATCGCGGAGTGGTGGACAAAGACATCCTTGCCGCCATCCTCCTGAATAAAGCCGAATCCCTTCGCATCGTTAAACCATTTTACCGTTCCCTCTGCCATTTTTTACCTCCTGGCTTTTGTGGCCGAACAAGCTGGCCCGTGAGTGGGCCATGTTGAAAAAAGAGTCCTGCCGCCGATGGCGTGTCAGGGCAGCGTTCGCTGTCCCTGGTTGCAATCGGCTGGTACGACCGAATTTTGGGGGCGTCCCCTTCGGGGATGGATGGCCCGCTGTCATGATTTCTCGCGAGAGCCGCATCATTGCGCATCTTGGGGGTAAAATCGCGGGAGTTTCCAGGATACCCGGCGTACCGCCGCCTCTCCCTGTCCGGAGAGTAAAGGGGGCAAACGGTGCAACAAGCGGGGGAGGAGCGGCGCTAAAACTGGCGTGACGATCATGCAGCGAAGATGTCCCTGGTGCAAAACCGGGAAAGCGGGCGAATTGGAAAAAAATCTTGGACAGTGCCTGGGAAGCAGGGCGCATGAAAATACCTGCCGCGGTCAGCGGGGGATTGAAGCGAAACGATTGAGCGTGACGATCGGCACTCTCATGCAGAGGTTGGGGACATGCTTGCTGAAAACGATCCTGCAACACCTGATACATGGTGGATTCTTTACGGGTCGGCGGCTTTGCTTTCTTGCTCCGGGTCAATGGTCCGAGACCGTCTCCTTGAGCAGCGGATAGCCCATGGCCTCCCGCAATTCGACATAGCGTTGCGCAACCTGCCGGGCGATGTGGCGAATCCGGCCAATGTAGCGAGTGCGCTCGGCGACGCTGATCGCCTTGCGGGCATCGAGCAGGTTGAAGGTATGGGAGCACTTGAGGCAATAGTCGTAGCCCGGCAGAATAAGATTCTTCTCGACCAGTTTCAGGGCTTCCCGCTCGTAGGTGTCGAAGGCGTGAAAGAGGTCGGCGACGTTGGCCTCCTCGAAGTTGAAGGCTGAGAATTCTTTCTCGGCCTGATGAAAAATCTCGCCGTAGGTCACGTGCTTGTTCCAGGCGATGTCGTAGACCGAGTCGACCTTCTGCAGGTACATGGCGATCCGCTCCAGGCCGTAGGTGATTTCGGCGGTGACCGGCTTGAGATCGATGGAGCCGGCCTGTTGGAAATAGGTGAACTGGGTGATCTCCATACCGTCGAGCCAAACTTCCCAGCCTAAACCCCACGCCCCCAGAGTCGGCGACTCCCAATCGTCCTCGACAAAGCGGATGTCGTGCTCCAGCAGGTTGAGGCCGAATCGCTCCAGGCTTTCCAGGTACATGGCCTGTACATCCTTGGGCGAGGGCTTGATCACCACCTGATACTGATAATAGTGCTGCAACCGGTTGGGATTCTCCCCGTAGCGGCCGTCGGTGGGTCGGCGGGAGGGTTGAACGTAGGCGGCTTTCCATGGTTCGGGGCCTAAGGCGCGCAGCAAGGTGGCGGGGTGGAAGGTGCCGGCGCCGACTTCCATGTCATACGGCTGCATGACGACACAGCCTGCGGATGCCCAGTAACTGTTCAAGGTGGCGATGATGTCCTGAAAATACATGGCGGAATCGTATCAACCTCGCGGAAAAGCGCTCAAGGGAAAACCACGGCGGTCACCAACAAAAAGGATCGTGCAGAAGATCGTTCTCGATATTTCGAGACGCGGAATCCTTACGGTATTGATTGTTGGGGGATCGAGGCTAAAAGTATGCGGCACTATAACATAGGAAAGGGCCCCGG
>Ga0074195_1001745_pt1 | contig 28157 bp, 23 predicted proteins | sample EPASupsiteHSE623_FD_64525 | JGI IMG/M metagenome (GOLD analysis project Ga0074195, IMG submission 64525) | Bioremediated contaminated groundwater from EPA Superfund site, New Mexico - Sample HSE6-23 | ecosystem: Environmental > Aquatic > Deep subsurface > Groundwater > Contaminated ... | reverse complement strand
CTTACACGCGCCTGTCGCCGGTTTCGACATAAAAAAAGCTCTCGCTCCGATGCGTTAGATCGGAGCGAGAGCTTTTTGTATACTGCAACCCGCGATAATTTCAACGGGTGAGATATGCAATGGTGGCGATGCAGGGACTTGAACCCCGGACACTACGGATATGAGCCGTATGCTCTAACCAACTGAGCTACATCGCCAGTGAAAAAGAAGTCCTTATATTCAAGATTTTGCGGCAATTGTCAACCACAAAAAAAGCCCCCGGTGTTTCCGCGCACGAAAAACCCGGGGGCTACTAACAGTAAAAGGGAAACAGCGGGACGCGCGGCTCTTACATCATGCCGCCCATGCCACCCATGCCGCCCATGCCGCCCATGCCAGGAGGCATGCCGCCGCCTGCACCCTTATCTTCCTCCGGATGCTCGGCAATCATGCACTCGGTGGTCAGCAACAGGCCGGAAACGCTGGCCGCGTTCTGCAGGGCGAAACGGGTTACCTTGGCGGGATCGATGACCCCTGCCTCCAGCAGGTCTTCAAACTTCTCGGTGTCGGCATTGAAGCCCTTGGAGCCCTTCATGTTCTTGACATGCTCCACAATCACCGAGCCTTCGAGGCCGGCGTTGTTGGCGATCTGACGTACCGGCTCTTCAAGAGCCCGAGCCACGATCTGCTTGCCAAGCTCCATCTCAGGGGTAAGCTTGAGTTTTTTGAGAGCGTCCAGGCAGCGCAGGTAGGCAACGCCGCCGCCGGGAACAATGCCCTCTTCCACTGCGGCGCGGGTCGCGTTCAGTGCATCTTCCACCCGAGCCTTCTTCTCTTTCATCTCGATCTCGGTGGCTGCACCGACATTGATCACCGCTACACCGCCGATCAACTTGGCCAGACGCTCCTGGAGCTTCTCGCGGTCGTAGTCGGAAGTGGAGGAATCGATCTGAGCGCGGATCTGCTTGACCCGGGCGGCAAGATTTTTCTTGTCGCCGGCGCCGTCCACGATGGTGGTGGTGTCCTTGTCCATAACAATGCGCTTGGCAGTGCCGAGGTCTTTGATGGTGATGTTCTCCAGCTTGATCCCCAGATCTTCGGTGATCACCTGGCCGCCGGTGAGGGTGGCGATGTCTTCCAGCATGGCCTTACGGCGGTCGCCAAAACCAGGAGCCTTGACGGCGGCAACGCTCAGGGTGCCGCGCAGCTTGTTGACCACCAGGGTAGCCAGGGCCTCGCCGTCCACGTCCTCGGCGATGATGCACAGAGGACGGCCCATCTTGGCGATCTGCTCAAGGATGGGAAGCAGGTCCTTCATATTGCCGATCTTCTTCTCGTTGATCAGGATGAAGGGCTCGTCCAGGTTTACTTCCATCTTCTCGGCGTCGGTGACAAAATACGGGGAGAGATAGCCGCGGTCGAACTGCATGCCTTCAACCACGTCCAGGGTGGTCTCCATGCCCTTGGCCTCTTCCACGGTGATAACGCCTTCCTTGCCGACCTTATCCATGGCCTCGGCGATGATGTTGCCGATGGTGGCGTCATTGTTGGCGGAGATGGTGCCGACCTGGGCAATTTCCTTCTGCTCCTTGGTGGGCTTGGCGATTTTCTTCAACTCAGCAACCACAGCCTCGACAGCCTTGTCGATGCCGCGCTTGATGTCCATAGGATTGTTGCCCGCGGCAACCAACTTGGAGCCTTCAGCGTAGATGGCCTGGGCCAGGATGGTGGCGGTGGTGGTGCCGTCACCGGCCACATCGGAGGTCTTGGAGGCAACTTCCTTAACCATCTGGGCGCCCATGTTCTCGAAGCGGTCCTTTACCTCGATCTCCTTGGCAACGGAAACGCCGTCCTTGGTGATGATGGGCGCGCCGTAGGATTTCTCGATCAATACATTACGGCCCTTGGGGCCAAGCGTTACCTTCACGGCATTGGCCAGGATGTTTACGCCATTCAGGATGGACTCACGGGCTTTCACCCCATATCTGATATCTTTTGCAGCCATGGTGATAATTCTCCTTTCCGTCTAAATCACAAAAAATTACACAACTTGTCGGAGTAACGATTTTTTTGAGGTACGATTATTTCCCTTCAAGAACTCCGAGAACATCGTCCTCGCGCATGATGAGGTAATCCTCGCCATCGATCTTGATCTCGTTGCCTCCATACTTGGAAAACAGGACCCGGTCGCCGGCCTTGAGATCCATCGCAACCCGCTCGCCTTTCTCGTTGAGGCGTCCCTTGCCCACGGCGACAACCTTGCCCTCGGCCGGTTTTTCCTTGGCGCTGTCGGGGATAAAGAGCCCACCCTTGGTTTTCAGCTCTTCCTCCAGTCTTTTGATCAGGATACGATCATTTAACGGACGAATTTTCATGTAATGCCTCCAGTTGTGTTTGGTAATGTATTGTGTGTAACCATGAAACGAAACAGTGGGCAACAGGTGCCCAAAGCGTTCCCGACCCGTAAGCCGTCGTGCAAAAATAACCGGAAATTGCCATGCCATGTCCGGCATAAGGAGCCGTAACAAACATTTGTTCTCCGCAGCAGTTATTTTGTAACGGCTCCTAAATGAAGCGGCAGGGAAGACCGCTTGCGCGGCGCTTTCCTGCCTTGATGGCCACACAATATGTATCGGGCCTTAAAAAATCAAGAGCTGCTCTTTACTTTTTTTATAAAATAATATCAGTGTGTTATGATGCTTCTTTGGCGGCAGCCCATTTTCCACCAGACAAAAATCACAGCCTTGTCACCCAACCGTAAGGGTCTTCCTTAGCCCCATACTGGATAGCCTGGAGTTCATCAAACAGCTTCTGGGACAATTCCCCGGTTTTCCCGTTGTTGATCAGGCAATCCCGCCCCTGGTAATGCAGGGAGCCCACCGGCGAGATCACCGCCGCGGTGCCGGTGCCGAAAATCTCCTTGAGCGTGCCGTTTTCCTGGGCCGCCAAAACCTCGTCGATGGAAATCCTGCGCTCCACCACCGTAAGCCCCCAGCCCCTGGCCATCTGGATGACCGAGTCGCGGGTAACCCCGGGCAGGATGCTGCCGCCCAGCGGCGGGGTGATGATCTCGTCGCCGATGGCGAAGAAGATATTCATGGTGCCGACTTCCTCGATGTAACGCCGCTCCACGGCATCGAGCCAGAGCACCTGGGTAAACCCGCCCTGCTGAGCCTCCACCGCCGCCATGATGCTGGCGGCATAGTTGCCGGCGGCCTTGATATGGCCAATACCGCCGGGCACTGCACGGACATACTTGTCGGTGACATAAATTTTCACCGGGTTGAATCCCTCCGGATAATACGCCCCAACCGGACTCATGATGACAAAAAACAGGTACTCTTTCGCCGGACGCACGCCCAAGGCCGCCTCGGTGGCGATCATGGTGGGCCGGATGTAAAGGGTGGCGCCCTTGGCCGTGGGAATCCAGTCCTGGTCGAGACGCAGCAGCTCCTGCAAAGCGGCGAGCACCTCGTCCACAGGCAGTTGCGGCATACAGAGCCGCGCCGCCGAGATGTTCATCCGCTCGAGGTTGGTCGCCGGGCGAAAAAGATAGATGCCGTTGTCCTTGCCCCGGTATGCCTTCATCCCTTCGAAGATCGCCTGCCCGTAATGCAGCACCATGGCCGCCGGGTCCAGGGAAAAATTCCGGTATGGCTGGATCGTGGCATCATGCCAGCCCCGGCCCTCGGTGTAAGGGATGACCAGCATGTGATCGGTGAAATGTCTGCCAAAGCCCAAGGCGTTTTGGTCCGGCTTGGGCTTTGCTTCTTGTGGTGTGATTTTTTCCAGATGTAGTTCCATGCGCTCTTCCTCGAACAAAAAACTCTCCATTGCCCTGCGACACAGGCATGCTTCCCTGTTTTTCCGGCCACTGCAGGACGAAAACCTGTTTATTGAACCAAAATCAAGGTCAACAAATATAAATGATAATGCGTCCGGCTGAAACAACTTATTGATAATGGCACGGCAAACATGCGAATTACATGGCGAGGGAACAGACAGGGGAAGGGGAAAAAGGTGGTCGGGGCGAGAGGATTCGAACCTCCGGCCTCCTGCTCCCAAGGCAGGCGCGCTAACCAGACTGCGCTACGCCCCGACGGACGATGAAGAGAAGCTGCTTTATTAGCACTCTGCCCGTGGCCGGTCAAGAGAATTGTTTTGAACCTGGGTAGTGGGGTTGTGCAAAATAGCAGCGATGTGGACGGCGACAGATATTTCGCACCAACGCCTAAAAATGTTGACGCACGGATGCGCACTTGCTATATTGCCCGCGTTCAGTTCAAAATCGATCCTGGGTAGCTCAGTCGGTAGAGCAGGTGACTGTTAATCACCCTGTCGGGGGTTCGAATCCCTCCCCGGGAGCCACGAAAAATTCAAGGCCGCCTCCATGCATAATGGGCGGCCTTTTTTTGCGCCTTTTTCCCGGCCCCGCGCTGTGCTTCGATGATACCGGGTGACAGCCAGAGAGTGATAGGGTATTTTAGCCTTATACCCGTATGGATTCCCCGCACAAAAACCCGGCTCATCAACATAACAAGGAGAAATCATGTTTGACTTCACCTTTCACAACCCGACCAAGATCATCTTCGGCGCAGGCAAGGAATCCTTAATCGGCTCGGAACTGAAAGCGGCAGGGATCACCCGGGTGCTGCTGGTTTATGGCCGCAACTCGGTGGTCAAGAGCGGTCTGCTCGACCGGGTCATGGCCAGCCTCAAGGCAGACAATATCGGGTGTACCCAGTTTGGCGGGGTGGTCTCCAACCCGGTGCTTTCCCATGCCAGGGAAGGCGTGGCCCTGGCCAAACGGGACAAGGTTGAGGCGATCCTGGCCGTTGGCGGCGGCTCGGTGCTGGACGAGGCCAAGGCCATCGCCGTTGGCGCCCTGAGCGATTCGGATGTCTGGCAGTTCTTTGTGGGCAAGGAGGTGGAACGCGCCCTGCCCGTCTTCACCATTCTGACCATCGCCGCCACCGGCAGCGAGATGAACGGCAACTCGGTGGTCACCAATGCGGAAACCCGCCAAAAATACAATATCTCCTCGCCCCATGTCTACCCAAAGGTCTCCATCCTCAACCCGGAACTGACCCATTCCGTCCCCCTTGACTACACGGCCTACAGCGCGGTGGACGCCATCGCCCATGTGATCGAGGGGTACTTCACCAAACAGCCCGGCACCCATCTCCAGGACCGGCTGGTGGAAGGGATCATCAAGACGGTGATCGAAACCACCGATCTGATCATGGCCGAGCCCAGCCACGCCAAGGCGCGCGGGTCCTTCATGTGGACCGCCACCCTGGCCCTCAACGGCCTGACCCCGGCCGGGATCGGCGAATACAGCTTTCCCAACCACATGATCGAGCACGCCCTGAGCGCTATCTACAACATCCCCCACGGGGCCGGGCTCTCCATCGTCATGCCCGCCTGGATGAAATGGTATCTCCCGAAAAACCCCAGCCAGTTTGCGCGGTTTGCCAAGGAAATCTTCGGGCTGGATTCCGGCGAGGCAGCGATCAAGGCGTTGGAGCAGTGGTTTGTCGCGATCAAGTCGCCGGTGCGGTTGGGTGAGATGGACATCCCGGCAGTCGATATCGAGGCAATCGCGGAAAATGCCGAGGGCCTTGCCAAACAATGGGGGATTGGCGACCTCTACCCCACGGCAACCATTACCGAGATTTTGCGGCTGGCGGTGTGAAAATAAGGAAATCGTAAAAATAGCCCTTCGACAAGCTCAGGGCGAACGGTTGTTCTCATCGCGTAAAAAAAATCCGCTCGTGCTGAGCCCTTCGGCAAGCTCAGGAGAGCTCTGTCGAAGCACCGAGCCTGTCCTGGCTGCTACTTTTCCACAAAAAGCACTGCGTGTTGCTGGCGTTGGTGCCCAGCAACACGCTCCTGTTCCTGGAAAAAGCAGACATAGCCGCCAGGGGATGCTTCGCCTTGGGCCAACCCCACCACCGTGAGCAGCGGGCCGGAAAACCGGGCAAAGATCCCCCGCTTGAAAAATTCGTTCCTGGTCAGCCGGGTATAATGCGGGGGCAGCTCTTCCGGCAGGCGGCGCCAGAGATAATCCCGGATCTCCTTGGACGGCTCCGCATCCAGCCAAGGCGGCAGCAGCCGCTGGCCGCTCACCAGCCAGTCAAAGCGCACCAGTTCGCAAAACAACTCCTCATCCGGCCTGGCATGGGCCAGTTCCACCAGCATCCGGGCCGTGAACTCCTGGGTTTTCGCCAGGGCGAAGAAATCCGCCGCCTGGCAGATCGCAAGCAGTTGCGCGAAAAAGCCGAAGGGCTCTTCTTCTTTTTCCCTGATATACGCCCAGAGGTTGCGGAAGAACCGGTTGTTATAAAAAGCCTCCAGGCACTCGCCCAGCCAGTACAGGCGGGAAAGCGTCGCATGGTCCAGCCAGCGGGTGGCCAGCACCGAATAGGGCGGCGTGCCGGAGCTGACCAGGCCGAACTCCGCTGCATCCCTGCTGATCGCGGTGCCCGGCAGAACTTTCAATAACCCCATCTGGAGATGGTGGGGCGCCATCCCGAACGCCTCGTTCAAGGAGGCCGTAAAGGTTGCCTCGGTCTCAGAGGGAAGCCCGAGAATCAGGTCAAGATGCAGGTGGATGTTATCACAGGCCACCAAACGACGGATGTTCTCCCCTGCCTTGGCCAGATCCATCCTCCTGTTTACCGCAGCCAGGGTGGCCGGGTTGGTGGACTGCAAGCCGATTTCGAACTGGAAGCGACCTTGGGGAACCTTCGACAAAAAAGCGAGCATCTCTTCAGTGAACAGATCCGGGGCGATCTCGAAATGGAAGAGGGTCTCCCCCGGCTGGGCCAGGAGCCAGCGCCAGATGGCCAGAGAACGCTCGGGCAGGGCGTTGAAGGTCCGGTCCACGAAGCGGATGATCTTGGGGAAATGGGCCAGAATCCGGGCCAGCTCTTGCTCCACCTCGTCCAGATCCCGGTAGCGCACTCCCTGCCCCACCGAGGAGAGGCAGTAGCTGCAGGAAAACGGGCAGCCCCGGGAGGATTCGTAGTAGATATTGCGGTTGGCCAGGTGGAGGGCGAAATCGGCCTCCCAATAGGGCATGGCAAACGGGGGAGCCGGGGCGGCGCGGTACTCGGCCTGGAGAGTACCCGCGGCCAGATCGCGGAAAAAATCATCCCCCAACCCCTCCACCTCGCCCCGGACCACGGTGCAGCCCGTGGGCAGGCTTGCCGGGGCCATGAAGGTCGCCTCCGGCCCGCCCAAGATGATCGGGACCCCGGGCAGAATCCGGCGCAGGTCGCCAACCAGCCGCATGGTGTAGTCACTGTTCCAGATGTACACGGAAAAACAGACGGCCTCGGGCGCATCGTTGGTAATGCGGAGCAGGGTCTGGTAATAGGGGTCGTTGATGGTCAACTGGTGCAGCGCCAGGCTGCTTTCCGGCAATGCCCGCGCCAGGGCGTTGCGCACATGGAACAGCGCCGGGCAGGAGTGCGAGTAGCGGGCGTTGAGGGTGATCAGGCTGATTTGCATTGTTTAACCTGCGGGAAACGGGTACATGTTTGTTTGTAACGCAGAGGCGCAGAAAAGCATCGACTCGAAGGTACACCATTTGATTTTTAAAACAATTCTATTTGCGACCTTGCGCCCCTGCGTTAATTTTTCACTCTTAACTTTTACCTTGTAATTGCCCTATGCTCCCCTACCCTGAGATCGACCCCGTCCTCCTCCACCTCGGTCCCCTCCAGGTCCGCTGGTACGGCCTCATGTATGTCCTGGGCTTTATCGCCTCCTACCTGCTGGTCCAGCACCAGATCAAGCGATACAGCCTCACCGTCCTGGCCAGACATTTTGAAAACCTCAATCTGGTGCTGATCGTCAGCCTGGTGCTGGGCGCCCGGTTGGGCTATGTCCTGTTCTACAACCCGAGCTACTATCTGGCCAATCCCCAGGATATCCTGGCCACCTGGCAGGGCGGCATGTCCTTCCACGGGGCGCTGGCCGGCATGCTGATCGGAGGGCTCATCTTCTGCCGAGTCACCGGCCTGCCCTTCTGGCAGAGCGCGGATGTCTACATCATCACCACCCCCATCGGCCTGGGGCTGGGACGGATCGGCAACTTCATCAACGGCGAACTTTACGGCCGGATGAGCGATGTCCCTTGGGGTATGGTTTTTCCGGCGGGCGGGGTGATGCCGCGCCATCCCTCCCAGCTCTACGAGGCGTTCCTCGAAGGGGTGGTGCTCTTTTCCCTGCTCTGGCTGCTGAAAAACCGATACTGGCAACACCGCTGGCCCTCCGGCTCGCTCCTCGCTCTGTTTCTCCTGTTCTACGGGATCTTTCGCACCATTGTCGAGCTGTTCCGCGAACCCGACGCCCAGCTCGGCTTTTTGTTCGGCGTGCTCACCATGGGTCAGTTGTTGAGCAGCCTGATGATCGGGACCGGGTTGCTCATCCTGCTTGTAAGGCGAAAAAGCGGCGGATTGGCCTGATCTCTTGACGCAGAATCCACGGATGTTTACAGTGCTCGGGAAACAAAAGACAACGGCTGGAGCGTTTTCCACACAATTGCGCTTCTGCCGGTTGTTACAGCCCTCGGCCAAAAACCATGACCCACACCATAAGCACGTCAGACGCGAAGCCTGAATCCGGGTTGTGCCGCCGGCTGCAGCCTTTCTTTTTCTTCCTTTTTCTCCTGTGTATAGCCATGACCCCCACCTATGTAGAAGCCGTTGAAATCGCCCCGCACCTCCATAAAAACAAGCTCGACAACGGCCTGACCGTTCTGGTCAAGGAGACCCCCGGCACCAAGGTGGCCACGGTCCAGATCTGGGTCAAGGCAGGGAGCATCTACGAGGAAAAACATGAGGCGGGCATCACCCATCTCATCGAGCACATGATCTTCAAGGGCACCCCCACCCGCGCCCCGGGCGAGGTGGCCGGAGCCATCGAGGCCATGGGCGGCCAGATCAATGCCTACACCTCCTACGAGTACACGGTGTACCACGCCACCCTTTCCTCCCGGAACTGGGGGGATGCCATGGAGGTGCTCGCCGATGCGGTGCTCCACTCGACGTTCGACGCCGGCGAGTTGGAACGGGAAAAAAAGGTGGTGCTGGAAGAGATCCGCATGCGCAAGGACCGGGCCAATATCGTCCTGTTCCAGGAACTCATGGCCAAGGCCTACACGGTGCACCCCTACCGGCTGCCCATCAGCGGCACGGCGGAGAGCGTGACCGCCATCAGCCGCGACGACATCCTCCGCTACATGAAAAACCATTATCACCCCGATAATTTCACCGTGGTGGTGGTGGGCGATGTCCGGGTGCAGCAGGTGGTGGACGCGGTGAACAGTCTGATGGGGGGGTTGGCCAAAAGCGAGGCCAGGCCGCCGGCCATCCCGAGGGAGCCGCCCCAGAAGGCTACCCGCCTCTTCTCCCTGACCGAGGATGTCAACCAGACCCAACTGGCCCTGGCCTTTCCCGGCTCCGCCTTCAAGGGGCAGGATGCGGCCACTCTTGATGTGATGACCAGCATCCTCGCCAGCGGTGAAACCTCCCGCCTCTATACCCGGCTGCGCAACGACACGGGGCTGGTCTACCGCATCGACGGCTCGGCCTTTACCCCCCGCGATCCTGGGCTCCTGGAGTTCACCGCCACCCTGGACGCGGACAAGCTGGCGCCCGCCCTGGAAGAGACGCTCACCGAGATCTTCCGGATGAAACGCTCCAAGGTCAGCGACGAGGAGCTTGACCGGGCCAAACGCAATCTGGAGAGCGATTTCATCTTCAACCTGGAACGGGCCGAAGGCCAGGCCAGGGTCCTGGGCTCCTTCGAGTTCCTGACCGGGGATCCCCGCGAGGACAAATATCTTGCCAAGGTCCGGGCGGTGAGCAAGGAGGATATCCAGCGGGTCGCAGCCTTTTATCTCCGGGGAGAGCATCTCACCGTGGGCACCATTGCCCCGCTTGGCACCGCCCTGAATCTGAATCAGGCGCAACTGGCCAAGATTATTGCCAAGGCCGAGGCTGCGGCCAAACTGGGCCAGCCCGCCTCCCAGGTGGACAACGCCTTTCTCTCCGGGGTGCATCGCTTTGAACTGAAAAACGGCATCCGGCTGCTGGTCCGGGAAAACCATGACGTTCCCACGGTTTCCGTCCGGGCTGTCCTGCCCGGCGGGTTGCGCAGCGAAACCCCTGCCACCAACGGCGCCTTCGCCTTTATCAGCGAACTCCTGCCCAAGGGCACCCAGCAACTGAGCGCCGAGGAGCTGGCCAAAAAGGTGGCCAACATGGCCGGATCGCTTGGCGGCTTCAACGGCAAGAACACCTTCGGAATCAAGGGCGATTTTCTCTCCCGCTTCACAAGCGAGGGGCTGGCCCTGGTCCGGGACGTGCTCCTCACCCCGGCCTTCGCAGTCGCCGAGGCCGAAAAAATCCGGCCCGAGCTGCTTTCCCAGCTTAAGAATCAGGAAGACTCCCTGCCCAGCCTGGCCTTCAGGGAGTTCAACAAACGGCTGTTCATGGGTCATCCCTATGGCCTCAACGCCCAGGGCGACGAGGCCGTCATCCGCAACGTCACCGTGGCCGAGCTGAAACGGCTGTACGAAGAGCACGCCAAGCCCGAGGCCCTGGTGCTGGCCGTGGCAGGCGATGTTGATGCGGAAAAGATCAAGGAAACGGTGGAAGCGCTTTTCTCCGCCTGGCCCATGACTCCGGCTACGAAATCACAGATCAGGGAAAGCGTTCTGCCCCCCGATGCGCCGTCCGGACCGGACGTTATCAGTATTGTCCGGGACAAGCAGCAGGTGCATATCATCATCGGTTTTGCCGGCACCACCCTGAGCAGTGAAGACCGCTACGGCCTTGAGGTGCTGGACACCGCCCTTTCCGGCCAGAGCGGCCGGCTGTTCACCGAGCTGCGCGACAAGCAGAGCCTGGCCTACAGCCTCTCCTCCTTCTCCCTGCTGGGGCTGGACACCGGCTCCTTCGGCATCTACATCGGCACCAGCCCGGACAAAAAAGACCAGGCGATCAAGGCGGTCTGGCAGCAGCTCTACCGGGTGCTGGAAGAGCCGCTCAGCGAGGAGGAGCTGACCAAGGCCAAGAACGTCCTGATCAGCAACTACGAGCTGGGTCTGCAGACCCGTGGCAACCAGGCCCTGGAAATGGCCTTGAACGAAAGCTATGGCCTGGGGCAGGATTTCGGCAACCGGTATGTCCATGCCATCGAACAGGTCGATGCCGCAACCGTGCGGGCCATGGCCCGCAAATACATCCTTCCTTCCAGCTATGTGCAGGTCACGGTGGGAGCAGCCCCCTCCCTTGCACCCCAGAAGCCGGAAGCAGCACCCCAATCCTTGGCCCCAGCCGAGGCCGGAGCCAAGGTCGAGACCGAGGGTGTTGCCCCGGTCCAGAAACCGCAAACACCACCCCAGCCCGCAGATGCGGACTCCTCAACTCAGGATCGGTGAATACGATGCTCAAGACCATGATCGCCCCCTCCATCCTTTCCGCGGATTTCGCCCGGCTGGGAGAAGAAATAACCGCCGTGGCCAAGGCTGGCGCGGACGTAATCCACATCGACGTGATGGACGGCCATTTCGTGCCCAACATCACCATCGGCCCGCTGGTGGTGAAGGCGGTGCGCAGGATCACCGACCTGCCGCTGGATGTCCACCTGATGATTGAAAACGCCGACGCCTACCTGGATGATTTCGCCAAGGCCGGGGCGGACTGGATCACGGTGCATGTGGAAACCGGCTATCATCTGCACCGGACCATTCACCGCATCAAGGAGCTGGGCAAGAAGGCTGGGGCGGTACTCAACCCGTCCACCCCGCTGACCAGCCTGGAAGAGATCCTGCCCGATCTGGATCTGGTCATGCTGATGACCGTCAATCCCGGATTCGGCGGACAGTCGTTCATCGAAAGCTCGCTTGCCAAGATCAAACAGCTTAAAAAGATGATCGACGACCGGGGTCTGAAGGTGGGCATCGAGGTGGACGGCGGGGTGAGCCCGAAGACCATCGGAGCCATTGCCGCGGCCGGAGCCAACATCTTCGTGGCCGGTTCCGCCGTGTTCGGCCAGGATGATTACGGGAAGGTCATTGGCGAGCTCAAGGGCGCTTGCAGGTAACGAATAGACTGGAGTGGTTACTTGTTGGGTAAGTACACTTTGATGTGCCATTTTGGTTTCATTCTGCCAAAATCTGTTCTTACCCATTTTTTGAGGGATTTTTTAGAGTCAAGAACGTACTGCTTGTTACCTTCGCGCCTAAAAACTGCCCAATGCCAAAATGGCTTACCACTTGCGCCATGCCATTTAAGAGCAATTAACGCGCAATCGGGCAAAGAGTCCCAACTTGTGAAAGGAATTTCTTTTTTTCCTGTCCTGAAACCAAATGCGGCCAAAAGGCGACGAACATATTGGGTGTCTGACCATAGCGCTTGATCTGCGGCCGAGATTCCCATGACATTCGCTATTTGCTTGGCTTCGTTGTAAGAAAGCCCCGCAATAGCTGCCGAACTTGCTATGCCACACCCAGTTTTTTCTTCTTGCACAACCGGTTTCATTTCTTTGTCCGTTCCTGCCAGAGTTCCTCCATCTCCTCTCGATTAAAAAGATAAGTGGTATTGCAATAATGGCAACACGCCTCCACGGGAAAGGGGCCGCTGCGCAGCTCGTCCAGATCCTTTTCCGACAGGGTGAGGAGACGACCGCCGATCTCTTCCCTGGAGCAGGGGCAGGCAAAGGCAACCGGGGTGGCGGTGAGGATTTCCGGCGTAAAGGCGGCGAATTCCTTGGCAAGCAAATCCTCCGGTTCGCCCCCTTCGGCACAATACCTCCCCAGGGATGGCAGCCCCGCAATCCGTTCCTCCAGCTCCGCCATGAGTTCCGGCCTGGCTCCGGGCATGGCCTGGAGCAACAAGCCGCCCGCTCCCACCACCAGCCCCTCGCTGTCAAACTGGATGCTCAGGGCTATGGCGGTGGGGGTCTGTTCCGAGGTCTGAAAATAGTGGCTGAGATCCAAGGCCAGGTTCCCGTGCTCCAGCATGACGGTGCCGGTGAACGGCTGGCTGGCGCCCTCCGGATATGTGCTCACCGAGAGAAACCCCGCCCCGAAAAAAGGGGAAAGATCAAACGACTCCAGCGGCTTTTCGAGAGGGATCGGATTCTGCCGCAGATAGCCGCGCACCTCGCCCGCCCCGTTGGCTTCCGCCACCAGCCCCTTGATCGGGCCGGAACACTCGATCCGCAGGGCAATCCGGTCCTTCTCCCCCTTGAGGCTCGTAGCCAGCAAGAGCGCGGCCAGGCACCCATGCCCCAACACCAAAGTCTCCAGCAGCCCCAGCCCATGCCTGGCCCGCATCTCGCTGACCAAAACGGTGCCCCGCACCAGCACGCCGCGCACACCTTTCTCGCCCAAGAGAAAACGGATCCGCTTGTCAGCCCCCGCCATCACAACCCCCCCAGATACTGGCCGAATTCCGTCTTGACCTCCTCAAAGGGCACGGCAAAGCCGATTCCCTGCGCATCGCGGAGCACCATGGTGTTGATGCCGATGAGGCCGCCCTGTTCGTCGATCAGCGGCCCGCCGCTGTTTCCCGGGTTGATGGGGGCGTCGGTCTGGATGAACTTCCTGCCCTTGTGCTCGCGGTAGCCGGAGATGATCCCCCCGGTCACGGTATGTCGTAACCCCATGGGGCTGCCGATGGAATAGACCTTCTGCCCCTGGCCGAAACGGCGGCTGTCCGTTGTTCCCCGGATAAAGGGGGCGTTGTAGCAATCCACCGAAAGCAGGGCCAGGTCGGCGCGGTCGCTCATCTTCAGCGATTGCACGGGCAATTCGCTGCCGTCGATCAGGACAACCGTGATGTCGGAACTCCACGAAGAGCGTTCGATCCTCTGGAGCTGGCCGACGATTTCCTTGTGCATGGCGCTGTATTTCTCATACGCCTCCTGCCGCCGCTGCAGCTCCTCTTCCACCTGCCGCCGCACCCCCGGATCCCGGATACCGACGAGCTGCTTCTGCAGCACCTCCCTGTTGCGCCGATCCCGCTCAAGGTCATTGGCCAGCTTGTCTGCCTTGCCCTTGAATTCCTTCAACTTGGCGGCGTCAAATTCCACCACATGCCGGTTGGTGATAATGTAGCCGTTGGGGGTGACAAAAAAACCCGAACCGCTCCCCCACGGAGTTTTTATAAAAACCGTGGCGTTGCGGGCATGCTCCAGTCCATTGCCGGCGGGAAAGGCGGCGGCCAGTTTTCCGGCCAGCCCTTCGGCGATTTGCGGCTGAGCCATCGTCCCTTGCGGCAACGCAGGCTGCCGTGCGCCCCTCTCCTCCGAGCCTGATTCCTGAGAAAAAACAGCCGGTTGCCCGGCATCGGGCACTGTTTGCTGTTGCGGAGGCGCGAACACATACCAGCCGGCCAGCAGCCCCGCCACCATGGCGAACAGCCACCCTCCCAACCCGGACCACGTCTTCGTCGGCGCTACGGCGAGGGGCTTTCTTTCGACGTCGTCCGGCAGATCCTTGTCCTGCTCCTTTTTCTGGAGCCGGGAAAAAATCACCCCGCAGCGTTCGCATTCCTGTTCGCCAGCTTGCGCATGGCCGCATTTTGGACACTCCACACTCGCCCTCCCATGGTCAATCGCCGGACAACACCGTATTGCCCGATGAAAAGGTATACACCATTGGCCAGGATCTTGACAAATTCTTGCCATAAAAAAAGCCCGCTTTTTCCAAGCGGGCTTTTTTTATCTCCTGAATATGGCGGAAAACTATTGGGAAATTCCCCACAGCGGGGTATGCCGCTTGGAAACCGGGGTAATGGCGATCTCCCGGCTAGACCGCTGGCCGCCAGGGTCCGTGGCGGTTACCCGGATGACGATCCTTGGTTTGTGCTCTTTTTGAAAGGAAGAGGGAACAATAAAGGACACGGTCGAATCTTGTCCGTAGCGCTTCTCCAATTGCACCGGCGCGCCGCCAATTTGCTCCCACTTGTAGCGGAGGCCGCCCGGCGAATCATCCTTGCTCAGTCCGGCATTCAGCACCACGGTTTCCCCCACGAAGTACGAATCAGCCACCGGCTCCAGGATCAGAACCGGGGGCTTGTCGTTGCGCGTGACCGTGATGATCACCTTACCGGCCTTGGAGTATACCCCGGCTGCCTTGAAGCGGTAGCGGATCTCCTCCTTGCCGCCGAAATATCTGTTCGGCTCATACCGATGCCGGCCGCGGTCGAGACGGTGCAGGCCGCCGCGCAGGGGCGGACCGCCGAGAATCTCCACCGACACCTTGGCGTCAAAGGGTTCGGCATTGGCTCCGGCCCAGATCTTTTTCCAGTAAATGGTGAGCGGCGCGGTGCTCAAGGTCTTGAAATACATATTCTTCGCCGTCACCACCGGGCGCTCTTCCGGCGGGGCTGCTTCCACCACCGGCGCAACATCCTCCGGCCCCATGACCACAACCTTGGCCGGACCGCTGACAAGCTGCCCGTCGGAGGCGCGGAATTCAAAGCTGTCTTCCCCCGGAAAATCCTTGTTGGGCAGATAGGTGATCTTGGGCAGATCGCCCGAGATCCTGCCGAACTTGGGCGGGGAAACAATTTCAAATTTCAGGGGATCGTTGTTTTCATCGGTGCCGGAAAGCTCGATGGCCAAGGATTCATTGGGTTTTGCCATGCGCCAGCGGGATTCGCTGGCCACCGGGGCCACATTGACCGGGGCCATGGGCGCGGCTACAACCGGAGCCGCTTCCGGGGGTGCCGCTTTCTCCTGGGCGACCGGCGGCGGGGGAGCCGGCATCTCGCCCTTCTTGTTTTTCATCATGTACCAATACCCGCCTCCTCCCAGCAGCAAGACAAGAAAGAAGGCCCCGATAGCCATGCTTTTTTTATTCCCGGCTTTCGGCGGTGGGGCAAAGGGACTATCCGTGCTCGAATCAGAGCGATTTTCCCGACTGTTCTCCATAGTGGCCTCCGCAAGAAAATCCGGCACAGCGGCTGGTGAGACCGAGGCAAAGATATCCTCTTCGCCCATCCCTCCCTGCGGAGCTGTACCAACGGTATTTGTTTCATCGGGGATATCAGGCAGGTCGCCGAAATCGAACTCATCGTCATCAAACCCGCCATTATCCGGCAAACCGAAACTTTCTTCGCCGGGGGCGCCGGACCCGGTTTTTTCGTTCCCACCCTGAGCCACCTCGGCAAAACTCACCGTTTCCGCTCGGGCCGAGTCATCGTCACCCATGTCGGAAAAAAGATGGTCCAGATCATCCTTGCTGGGAGCGCCCAAGCCTTGGGTCATGGCAGGTTCGTCCGCCCCTTTTTCCTCTGCCGTGTCGGCAAACAGGCCGTCGATATCGGACTGATCCAAGTCAAAATCTTCGCCGACCGCAACGGCCGGATCTTCGCCGCCCCCAAGCAGGGAATCGATATCGGATTGGTCCAGCTCGGCAAAGCCTTCTCCTCCGCCGCCCGCCGCGGAAACAGACGGACCGGAACCGCCGCCGCCCAGGAGCGCGTCAATATCGGACTGATCCAGCTCCCCGCCATCGTCGCCGCTCGACGGAGGCGGTCCACTGGCGACCGTTCCGCCGCCAAGCAGGGAGTCGATGTCGGACTGATCCAGTTCGCCGGACTCCTCTTCCGCCGAAGCGCCGGGCGTGTTTTCCGCCAGATCGTCCAGCCAGTCGTCTATTTCAAGACCTGATTTTTCTTCCGCCATATCTCACCCGTGTCAGCAGCTCACGAAAACGCTTACTGCATGTAAACATAGCTATGAAGCGCCCGATAAATGGGTTCCGACATCTCGACATTCACCACATAGGAACGCCGGTCGCCCCGGGTATTGGCTGCGATGATATGAATTCGCAGATATCCGTTCACTTCCTGCAAAATCCCGGAGACCCGCTGCTCATGCTCGCCGACCGATGGGGACCGCCACACGGCCAGGGACTCATTGCCGATCACTGCGGCCATTTGCTCGGCCAGGGTGGCGCCGAGCAGGGACACCCGCTGCCGGGTGGAAAATTCACTGAGTACGATAAAGGGCTCGATGGTCACCGGCTCGGCGGCAAAAAAACCGTGCAGATGCTCCATGGCGTCGCTGCCCACCATGGCCACCAGATTGGGCAGCGAGGCGTAATTTCTCTGGCTGAGCATGCCTTCGGTGGCCGCGCCCTTGCCGTCCTCCTCTTTTTCCGTGGCCAAGGCCCCGGTTGCCCAAAAAGCGCAGAGCACAACAAGCAGCATTACCTGCGTCGGAAAAACGATTTTTTTCACGGTTTCGGATATCTTCATGCGCGCGGCTCCTCTCACCGGCCAATGCCCTTTACGGCAATTTTATAGGGCGCCTCAGCCTGCTGGAACAGACCGAGCAGTTCCCGGTTAAGGGGCATCGAGTAGCGCCAGGAGGTCTTCACCGACCCATCGGCAAGACGAACCAGGCGGCCCTGGACGACAAGGGTCTTGCGGGTATTGGCAAAGGTGGTCACCACCACATATTCGAGTTCCGGCATTTTGTTCGCCAGCTCGCCGATGTTCCGGGAGAGGATGAATTCTCCGGTCTGGGGGAGGATCGTGATATCCTTGCCCATGCGCAGTTCCGTTACATTGAGGCCGCGGTCCGCCAAATCGGTGAGCAGGTATTCGCCCATGACCCGGCCAAACTCGGTATCCCGCTTGAGATCGGAAAGGGGCACGGCATTGACCACGGCAATTCTGCCGGCAAGGCTCTGCCCTTCCGCCTCCCCTTGCAGCTCATAATAAACCTTCCCGGCCACTTCTCTGGTCATGTCTGCCAGGAGAATTTCCGAGCCCATGTTTTTTGCGCTCTCGGGCATGTACTGATACACGTTGTACTTGGTCGGCACCCTGCGCACATCCGCCGCCCCCGAGTCGTTTGTCACCCTGCCGGCAGCGGTCTTGACTTCCAGCTTGCCGCCACCAGGCTGCGTGGCATCCTGCTGAACCGTTACACATCCCGCGCCGGCAAACAACACCAGCCCCAGGCAACAGAGTATCGCCTCTCTCCTTCCCTTTTTCATCCTGTCCTCCCTGAACCGTGTATGCGCTCTTTCCATAAAAGCCATGTTTCCGTGCATCCCTGCAGCTATCGTATCACACTTGTTGCAACTCTTTATCCAGTCCGTCACAATTCCAATTTTTTCAGATACAGCGGCTCCGGTTTTTCCATCCTGACGGAAGCGGTGTCCGCCAGCAACTCTTCGGCCAGTTGATTTCTCGGAATAATGGCCGTTGCCGAAGAGAGGAGCTTGGCGCTCCGGTTGTCGATGATCCTGGCGTTGATGACGATGCTGTCCTTGCTCGGGGTGTAGGTGCCGGTGAGCATGGCCCCGGCGGCCGCACTCTGGCTGATCTCGTCGGGATTGCGGGAAAGGCCGAACTCGCCGCGCTTTTCCTGCAGCATGATCGCCTGGCTTTTCCGGATCTCCACCACCTCATAATGGCGCTGCTGCATCTCGCTCATCAACTGCTCCGCCACATACCGCCCAAAAGACGAGGTGCGGGTCAGTTTTTTGAGCTCGACAAAGGTGCAGATTAGTACGCCCTGATCCAGACCGCCGTTTTCCGGGTCGCCATTCGCCAGGTTGCGGAACAGCTCCTTGGCCAACCCCTGTATCTCCGTGCGCAGGGCGGCTGCCTCGCTCACCGTGAGCACCGGGGGCACGGCCGGAGCAACGGCCTCTGCCTTGGGCGTACCAGCCTTTCCCTGGCTGAAGGGCCAGAAAGCTGCGGCCTGGGCCGGAAAAATCAACAGAGCCAGGAGTGTCATTGTCGGAAGAAAAGAAGTGATAGGCCAGCGAGGGCATGATTTCCTTGGGAATTGCATATGTCGCCGTTCTCCTTTATTATGTGACGCCGGTAAGCCGCCTTGGCGCCGTGCGACGGCTTTGGCGGCAAAGAGTTCCCCGTTTGTCCTTAATCATCGGTTGACCGACACATTGTCTTTAACAAAAAATGCTATGCAAATTGAGAGGATAGGTGTCTTGCGGATGTCCGAAGCCCCCCCGCCCGAGGCAGTGAAGCGCTCCGGCAACAACATGTGGTATGAGTGTCGATAATGACAGCTATATCTTGCGAAAAACAACACCGTTCTCCATGGTGGATTTTTTTCCGCCTTTCGCGTAAGGGGCTGAGGCCATGACCCAAACTGACAGTTGGCTGACGGAAGAGCTGCTCATTGTCCGCCATTCCGGAGAGATCCCGGAAATCGCCTTCCACGGTTCCCTCTATTATCTCTGCGAAGACCCGGACGGACCGCAACTCTCCCTGGGCCAACAGGAGCTGGATCTCCTGCGGCAGCAGGTGGTGGCCCGTTACCGGGAGATCATGCTCCGGGATCTCAGCCCGGAAAACCGCGATACCCGCATCTACCGGGGGTTGAAACGGTGCATCTTCAATTGGGAACGGCTGGGAAAATTCTGTTCCCGGCAGGCCATGACCGTTGAGGATGTGCGCCAGGAGATCGCCGAGGCCTTGCGCTGCTTCCTGCGCCAGGAGGCAAACGAGGTGCGGGCAGGGCTGCGACAATCCTGCCTCAACTGCACCAGGGAGGATTTGGACGGTTTTGCCAGGGAGATAGGGGTGGGTCCGGAAGAGCTGCCGGAAGATATTGGGATGCTGTTCTGTTCGCAGAGCTAGGGCATGTCCCAAAAAAATCTCCCCTCCCCTTGCGGGAGGGGTTGGGGGTGGGGGAAATAGCGATGAAACCACGGCATCCCTTGCATGATCGAGCAGGTGAACTTCGTAATAATCTTACGGACGCGGAACACCGACTCTGGCAGCACTTACGGAACAGCCAGATGGAAGGCGTCAAATTCCGTCGCCAGCAACCGATTGAAAGGTATATCGTCGACTTCGTCTCCTTTGACAAACGGCTCGTCATCGAGCTTGACGGCGGCCAGCATGCGGAGGCCGGAAACAGGGATCAACAAAGGGATGCCTGTCTTGCCACGAATGGATTTAGCGTCTTGCGATTCTGGAAGGGGTGCTGGAGGTTATCAGGCAGCGGTGTCTTTGAGAGAGTTCCCCCACCCCCTGACCCCCTCCCGCAAGGGGCGGGGGAAGTGTTTAAATTGTGCGGATTTTCTTGAGCAACGAGGTGGTGGAATAGTTTTCCACCAACGGAATGGAAAGTACCCGGCCGCCAGCGGCCAGCACCTCCGATGCGCCGACTATTCTTTCCACCGGCCAGTCGCCGCCCTTGACCAGCACCTCCGGCATCAGGGTGGTAATCAGCCTCTGCGGCGTTTCCTCGCCGAAGATCACCACATGGTCCACGCAGCCCAGGGCGGCCAAAATCCTGGCCCTGCTCTGCTCGTGGTTCACCGGCCGATCATCCCCCTTGCCCAAAGCCCGCACCGAGGCGTCGCTGTTGACCCCCACCACCAGGCAATCGCCTTCCCTCCGGGCCTGCTCCAGATAGGTGACATGCCCCTGGTGCAGAATGTCGAAACAGCCGTTGGTGAACACCACCTTGCGGCCCACACCCCGGTAGCGGGCAATCAGTTCGGCAAGATCCTCACGCTCGACGATCTTGTCCTCATCGGCAAACCGGTACCCCGCAGGCCCCACGGTGTTGAAGCGCTGCCGCAGCTCCCGCATCCAGGCCGGGTCGATCTCGACCCACGCCTCGTCCGGTTCCGATCCAGCCTCGGCCAAGATCGTGCCGTCCGGCCCGACAACCAGGGAGTGGCCGCCGAACTCGGTTTTTCCCGTAATCCCGCAGCGGTTGCAGGCCACGACACAGATCTGGTTCTCGATGGCCCGCGCCACGGCCAGGGTCTGCCACTGCTCCCGCCGGGCCTCGGGCCACTGGGCGCTTACCACCAGCAGCCCCGCGCCCTTTCCGGCTTGGGATTTGGCCAGCTCGGGGAAGCGGAGATCGTAGCAGACCAGTCCTGCCACCAGACCAAGCCCGGTTGCCACGGGCTGGGGATTGTCCCCAGGGGTGAAATACCGGTCCTCGGCCATTGGGGCGAAGAGGTGCTGCTTGCGGATCGACCCGCAAACCCCGTCCGGACCGACGATGTACAGGGTATTATAGATAACACTGCCCACCTCGGTGAGCACCTCCTCGGGCAGGGACCCGGCCAGATGGATGGAGTACTGCCCGGCCAGCCGCTGCAGCTCGTCCAGCACCCCCTCTGTTTGCAGGGCAAAATGCTGGAGGCGCTCGTAGGCAAAGCCGCAGCTCCACAACTCGGGCAAAACGATGATCCCCGGTCCCTTGGGGGCCAGACGGGCCAAGCCAGCCCGCACCGAGGCGAGATTCGCCTCCGGCTCGCCCAACTGGACGTCAAACTGCAAAAACCCGGCGTGGTAGGAGGTGGTGTCGATGATATTTTTCATGGGGTTAGAATGACCCGCTCCGTGGTTTTTGTCAATACACGGTTGGCCGGGGACGGCCTGTCTAACTCCTCCGCGCAATTACCAAAAATCTCAATTCGTCAGCTCTGTTCTCCTGTTCCCCCTCCCCTTGCGGGAGGGGAAGAAAAACCCGCATCAGGGCCAGGCCGGATCGTGACAAAAAATCTTGCCCATTCCGCACAACCATGGGCTATAAGAAATAGACATGCACGGCACACGAACACCACCCTCTGCAATTCAGCCCAAGGCAACCAATGAACAACAACGATATCCTGCGCAGTCTCCGCTATGCCTTCGCCTGGAACGAGACGAAAATGCTCGCCATCTTCGGTCTGGCCGAGCACCGGGTAACCGCAGAGCAGATCAGCGGTTGGCTGAAAAAAGAGGATGAGCCGGGGTATCAGCCATGCAGCGACACCCAGTTGGCCATTTTCCTCAACGGCGTGATCAACGAGAAACGCGGCAAGAAAGAAGGGGTGCAGCCCGTGCCGGAACAACGCTTGACCAACAATATCATCCTGCGGAAATTAAAGATCGCCCTGAACCTGAAAGACGAAGACATGCTGGCGATTCTGGCCCTGGCGGATGCACGCCTGAGCAAACACGAACTCAGCGCCTTTTTCCGCAGGCCGGACCATCCGCACTACCGCGAGTGCAAGGATCAAATCCTGCGCGGTTTTCTCAAAGGGGTGGGGCTTCAATACCGCACTCTCGGGAGTTGAACCCCGACGATTTTCCCCGGTGCTTGTGCCAGAACTTGGCATTTAACTCCGTATTTTTTCAGCATTGACAAACTATTAGGTGCATGGGATTATTGCACAATTCTGTTTCTATGGCCGAATGAGAACTTGGGGCATTCTCCGAAATCCCCATGCCATGCTAATCGGACACACAAAGTACGAAAGGGGATAAACTACTATGGATTTTATTTGGGGAATTTTTAAGCTGTTCTTTTGGGGCGGGGTTATTCTCGCCGGAATCGCATTATTTTCATACAATAAACTTCAGCGCTTTTCCCAAGACATTAAAGAAAAGGCTTCAAATGTCCAGATCGCGATCAGCAAAAAATTGACCTTAATAAATCAGTTGATCGATGTGGTTAAGGGGTTCCAGGAAAGTGAACAGTTTACGCATCTTAAAATATCTCAGGATAGTACTGCGACAAATTTGATGAATGCGTATCAACAGTCCGGAACACTGTTGACATCATTACAAGGCATGGCTGAGAAATTTCCAAATTTAAAAGCCAACGAACAATATCATCGCTTGGTTGACAGTATACAACACTGCGAGTCAGATATTCAACAATGCAGGAAAGACTACAATTCAGCAGTGAAGGAATATAACTCCACTTGTCTTTCAATTCCAACAGTATTTATCGCAAAATTTATCGGGTTTTCAAGTGCCCCTTATCTTGAATTCGATATATCCGGCGTAAAGGATATAACTTGCCTGAAAGAATTTAAGACTGATGACGGAGAAAGGCTTCAGCAGTTATTGGCGAGTGCAGGGAATCAGCTCGCAGGGGCGACCAGAAATATTGCCAACCACGCAGGGCAAGCGGGGAAATTGCTGTCGGAAAAAATTAAAGAAAAATCTACTCCGAAATATTTTTATATGATTCCCGGAGGAGTACCTAAAGGTCCCTTGTCATTCCCAGACATACAAAACCTCTTGTATCAACAAAAAATAGAGGCCAATGTTTTGGTTGCCGAAATTGAGTCTCAAGATTGGCGTAGTATTGAATCCGTGGCTGCAGAACAACGATAAACGAGCGCTGAAAAAAGAAAAATACCGGTCTCCGTCCCCAATATAAATAGGGGACGGAGACCGATTTCCATAAGCATGCCCCTTCATCTCCCCGTTTTTTCGCAAATCCACCACCTTTCTCCTCAAGTTTTCCACCCTCCCTCCCGAAAAGCACAACAGCACGGCTTCGCCTTCCGCCAGTCGTGTCACACCGCAACCAACACCGGGAGCCTGCCACATGAACATTCCAACCAATTCCATCCAGGGACCAGCCGCCTCCACCGACTACCAATCCCTGTATGCCGCCCGCTCCGGCAAGTCCACCTTTGAGCAGACCCTTGCCCAGACCCAATCGTCCTCTTTCTCCCTGACCACGGCGGAAGGCGATCAGGTCACCCTCTCGGGCCTGAGCCAGAATTACCAGTACACCCAGGCAGTGGGCTGGTTCAATCCCGCCTCCTCGGGGGTGAATTATGCCAGCAGCTCCACCTCCGCCGAAGCCATGGGCATCTCGGTGCAGGGCGACCTCAATGCGCAGGAGCTTGCCGACATCACCCGGCTGGTGGGGGAACTGACCTCCATTGCCTCTGCCTTTTTTTCCGGCGATTACGAGTCCGCCATGACCAAGGCCCTGGATTTCGGCGACCTGCCCATGGGCTCGGTCTCCTCTCTTTCCGCTTCGTTCAGCAGACAAACCGTCACCCAGACCCGGATCACCAGCCACCAGCCCCTGCCCGCCATGGCGGACCTCAACGACCTGAACCTCAAGGATCTCTACGATACCCTGGGAGCCAGCTCGGGGGGAGAGCGGGATTACGCCGAAATGCTTGAGGCGCGCTGGCAGCAGATCCTCAAGGCCCTGGATGAAATGAAAGCCAACGAGCTGGATGGCTTATTCGCCCGGAGGATGGAGCCCAAGCCGGTGCCGGTCGAAGAGCTGAACGCCGAAGCGCCAGAAGCGGTGGCCCCGCCATCCGGGCCGCCCGAGGAGCGGGCCGCCCAACAAATGCTGTCCCGCATGGAACAGCTCCTCACCGACCACCCGAAACTGACCCCCTTTGCCAAAGCCCTGGCCACCACGGCCATGGAAAAAGCCGCTCGCCAGACCGAACAGCACTTGCCGGACACAGCCAAGGCGCTGGGCGAGCTGAAAAACGGTTTCCTCAACCAACTGCACCAGTGGTTTCTGCCGCCGGACCCGCCAACAGCAGCCACCCCGCTCACCCCGGCATAGCACGTCCTGCAAAGCGTCTGCTGATCACCACGTGACCACATTCACCAAGGCCGGGCCACGCTGCACGGTCCGTTGGTATTCCACCGCCGGATCGCCAAAGGCCATGGCATAGCCCAGGGTATGATTTTCAGGGATGCCGAGCTTGCCCAACACCTCGGGGCAAACACCTAAAGCCATCATACAGATGCCGTCCCAGACCGTGCCCACCCCGTGACCATAGGCGAGCAACTGGAAGGTGGTTAGGGCGATCAAGGCGTCCTGGGCCGGACAGGGGGCGTCCGCCGGAGCGCTGGTGATGAGCAGATGCGGGGCACCCCGAAAAAGGATGTCCTTGCCCTCTTCCTGCCAGGCCTTGGCTGTCCAACCCAGGTATTGACCGGCAAAGCCCTCCGGCAGCCCGCCGAGATCCTTCAACGTGACCAACCGATCCATGAGATACTCGCGCAGCCTGTGCATCACCGCCCGCTCCCGGACCACGGTGAATAACACCGAGCGGGCATTGACCCCGGTGGGCGCATGGCAGGAAACCGCAAGCAGGTGATCGATCAGCTCCGGGGCCAAATCCTGATCTCGATAGCGGCGCACCGCCCTTCTGCCCTTGATCAGGGTCGCAAGCTGGGCCGGATCCGGCAGGTTGCCTGTAAGCTCCGTGCTCGCCTCGGGGTCCTTACCGAGGATCGAGACCGCCGCTGTGGGGCAGACGGCCAGGCAGTGCTGGCACTGAAAGCAGCCCGCCTCATTGGCCATTTTCGGGTACCCGTCCATAACGATCACGCTGGCCGGACACTCAAGCGCACATTCGCCGCACTGGGTGCAGCGTTCCTCATCAATACGAAATTGCAGCATGGGAAAACCTCCTTGTGTTTTCAGGACGTTTGCAACAGATGGAACATAGTCTTGTATTAGCGCATTTTTCCAGGGAGCACCAAGAGAATTGCATCCGAATCCAGCGCTTGACAGAAAGAACGGTCTCGCGGTTGACCAAAGTGAGGCTTGGCCATGATTCGCACCTCTGCTGAGACTTTTCCTCGTCCTTTTTGTGGCAACGCAACTCGCCGCACCGCCCGGTTCTTTGCGATACTTCCGTATTTTTTCAGTATTGCATCCCGCCGGGCAATCTGCCATATCTGCGGAGTACAAGTTCCCTCCAGGATACAAAACAGGTGGCCTCATGCAGTTTCTGATTATTGACGACGACGTTGTTGCCCGCACCACCCTGAAAAACCATCTGACCGCCATGTTCACCGGCTGCAAGATCAGCGAGGCTGCCAACGGAGCCCAGGGGCTGTTCCAGTTCTTCAAGAAAAAACCGGACCTCATCTTTCTGGACATGCTGATGCCGATCATGGACGGCCGGGCAGTGCTGGACGCCCTGCGGGAATGCTACCGCTGCGGCCAGATCGTCAAGAAGCCGAAGGTGGTGCTGGTCTCCATGCTCGACACCATGCAGATCGACCAGATGCATCCCCTGGCGGATAGCCCCCTGGTACTGACGGTGGTCAAAAAACCGATTACCCGCAACCTCCTCCAGCAGATCGAGGCCTTTCTCCCCAGCTTCATGGCCTGATCTTCGCCACCCGCCTCTTTTTCCCCGGGATGCTGAAAAAAAATCTCCAGCACACCGAAGCCCCCCAGCATATCTCCGCCCACTACCGTCTCTTCCCGGAAAGGATGCTTGACAAGCCCCGCCTTCCTGCTATCTTTGTGGCAATAATCCATATCATTGCCAACACTTCCCCGGAGACCGGAGAGTTATGAAAAAAACCGTTACCTTCCTGCCCGACAACGTCACCATCGAGGTGGATACCGGCGAAAACCTGCTGAGCGCCGCAGCCAAGGCCGGGCTCTATATCCAGGCCTCCTGCGGCGGCGACGGGGTGTGCGGCAAGTGCAAGGTCAAGATCGAGCAGGGCGAGGTTGCCGCCAACAAGGCCATGCAGCTCAAGGCCGAGGAGCACGCCGATGGCTTTCGCCTCGCCTGCCAGTCTTCGGTCATCGAGGATCTGGTGGTCTCCATCCCCGTTGCCACTAGCAAGGACGGCAAGGCCCTCAAGGCCAAGCCCAAGACCACCCGCGCCATCTCAGCCCGCTCGCTGGATCATTTGATCGGCACCTGGCAGGTGGCGCCGCCGGTGGAGAAGCGTTTCCTCACCCTGGAGCCGCCAACGCTCGAAGACAACGTGCCCGACCTCCAGCGGCTGATGCGGGCCATCAAGAAGAAATGCCACGACTGCGCCGAGCCCACCTACGACCACCCGGAGCTCTTGATGGAGCTGCCCTTCACCCTGCGGGAGGCCAACTGGCAGGTGACGGCCATCATGCTGCGCGGCAAGCGGGCCGAGGAGCCGGACCGCATCATCGCCGTGGAGCCGGGCGACACCACGGGCAACCTCTATGGGTTGGCGGTGGACATCGGCACCACCACGGTGTGCGGGGTCCTGATCGATCTGAATTCCGGCGAGGTCGTTGCCGAGGCCTCGGCCTACAACGACCAAATCAGTTGCGGCGAGGATGTCATCTCCCGGATCATCTACTCCCAGCGGCCCGGCGGCCTCAAGGCTCTCCAGGAAAAGGTGGTCCGCACCATCAACGCGGTGATCGAAAACGTCTGCAAGAAGGTGATGATCAGCCCCAGCAACATCAGTTACATCATGGCCGCGGGCAACACCATCATGAGCCACCTGCTCCTGGGGCTGAATCCGAAGTACCTGCGCGAATCCCCCTATGTCCCGACCTGCAGCCATTTTCCGCTGACCCGCGCCGCCGCCCTGGGCATCCACGCCCATCCCTCGGTGCGCCTCTTCCTTTACCCGGCGGTGGCCAGCTATGTGGGCGGCGACATCATCTCCGGAGTGCACGCCTGCCAGATGTACAAGAGCTCGGAACTGACCCTGTTCATCGATATCGGCACCAACGGCGAGATCGTGGTGGGCAACGAGGAGTGGATGGTCTGCGCCGCCTGCTCCGCAGGCCCAGCCTTTGAAGGCGGCGGCATCAAGCACGGGATGCGGGCCAATGCCGGGGCCATCGAGAATTTCCATATCCACCCCGAGACCCTGGAACCGATGATCATCACCATCGACCGCATCAAGCCCTGCGGCATCTGCGGCTCCGGGCTCATCGCCATCGTGGCCGAGCTGCTGGAGGCCGGGGTCATCGATCAGCAGGGCAAGTTCAACCGCAGCTTGGAGCACCCCCGCCTCCGGGAAGGGATAGACGGCCACGAGTACGTGCTGGCCTGGTCCAAGGATACCCTCATGGGCGAGGACATCGCCATCACCGAGGTGGATTTCGACAACCTGATCCGGGCCAAGGGCGCCATGTACGCGGGCTATGTCACCCTGCTGGAATCGGTGGGCATGACCTTCGACGATCTGGACCGGGTAATCATGGCGGGCAACTTCGGGGCCTACATCGATCTCGAACAGGCGATCTGCATCGGGTTACTCCCGGACATCGATCGCGACAAGTTCTACTACCTGGGCAACGCCTCCATGCTCGGCTGCCAGATCAGCCTCACCGACCATGTCCGCTTTCGGGAACGGATGATGGTCAGCTCGCTCATTACCAACCTGGAGCTCTCGGAGAGCGGGCAATTCATGAACCACTACATGGCCGCGCTCTTTTTGCCCCACACCGACATGGCGCTCTTCCCCACAGTGCGGGAGAAGCTGCTGCGGTAAATTCAGCAGTGCCGCATCTGCGTTGTCATCGGCCTGCTCATGTGCAAATAGCACACTTCGCAGGCCTCTTCCTAGCATCTGCGGCACTGCTGAATTTACCGCCATGCCAACATGCCAAGACGAGATTTTTTA
>Ga0074195_1001743_pt1 | contig 28205 bp, 29 predicted proteins | sample EPASupsiteHSE623_FD_64525 | JGI IMG/M metagenome (GOLD analysis project Ga0074195, IMG submission 64525) | Bioremediated contaminated groundwater from EPA Superfund site, New Mexico - Sample HSE6-23 | ecosystem: Environmental > Aquatic > Deep subsurface > Groundwater > Contaminated ... | reverse complement strand
TCCAAAAAATCTTTTGAAGAAAGGGTCATTAAACATTTGTAAAGGAATGTTTTCAACTCCATCATTTACATGTCTTTTAGCAGAAATATTTACAATCGAGTGTACAGAATCTTTAATACTATTATTAAAAGATAAAATTTCATTTGTAGAATTTGGAGAAGTTCTTGTAGGATTTGAATCCATCATTTCAAAATCAATTGTCTTAGAAAACAATTGAGTAGCAATTAATGTAGAAATAAGTAGAAGTTTTTTCTTCACTTTGTATATCCTCTTTTTAATTTTTTATAGTGACATTATGAAGTATAAGTGTAAACTGTTTTTCAATCAAAGGTTAATGTTTAGTTAATAAATAGGCTTTTTAAGCCTATTTATTATAAATCAGTTTTTAAAACAGCTCCGCTACTTGCATTTGTAACAAGTGCTCTATATTGTCCTAACCAAGAAGAGTTAAGAGGTTTTTTAAGAGGAACAAATTCATCTCTTCTTTGCGCAATCTCTTCAAATGTAAGATTTACACTTAAAATATATTGGTCAACATCAATATGAATTTCATCACCATCTTTTAATAATCCAATCATTCCACCCTCAGCAGCTTCTGGAGAAACGTGACCAATAGATGCTCCTCTTGTTGCACCTGAGAATCTTCCATCAGTAATAAGTGCAACTTTATCTCCAAGTCCCATTCCCATGATTAATGAAGTTGGTGCTAACATCTCTTGCATTCCAGGTCCACCTTTTGGTCCTTCGTATCTGATAACTACAACATCACCAGCTTTTACTTTACCACTAATGATTCCTTTAACAGCTTCTGGTTGTCCATCAAAACAAACAGCAGTTCCTGTAAATACTCTTGAACCTGTGATTCCCGCAGTTTTAATAACAGCACCTTGCTCTGCAAGATTTCCGTAAAGAATCGCTAATCCACCAACTTGTGAATATGGATTATCAATAGTGTGAATAATATTTGTATCTTTAATATAAGAATCTTTGATTTTTTCTAATACAGTTTCCCCAGAGATTGTAAGGTTATCAGCTAAAATATCATCACCTCTTTTTGTCATCTCTTTCATAACCGCATTAACTCCACCAGCTTTATTAATATCTTCCATGTGAACAGTTGATAAAGATGGAGAAATTTTTGCAATATGTGAAACTCTTTTAGAAATTTTATTAATATCTTCAAGGTTAAAATTAACATTTGCTTCTTTTGCAATTGCTAACATATGTAAAACAGTGTTTGAACTTCCCCCCATTGCCATATCAACAGCAAAAGCATTTCTAACTGCATTTTCATTTAAAATATTTGTTAATTTATATTTTTCTCTTGCTTGAGCATCTAATGCAATTTCACAAATTCTTCTAGCAGCTTGTCTATATAAAACTTCTCTTTCAGGAGTTAGTGCTAAGATAGTTCCATTTCCTGGTAATGCAATTCCCATAGCTTCCATAAGTGTATTCATAGAGTTTGCAGTAAACATTCCAGAACATGAACCACCACTTGGACATGCGTTACATTCAATATCTTTTAACTCTTCATCACTCATTTGTCCAGCTTCATGTTTTCCAACAGCTTCAAATGCAGTTGCTAAATCTATAGGAGTTCCATCTTTTGTGTAACCTTTTTCCATTGGTCCACCTGAAACAAAAATAGTTGGAACATTTACTCTTAAAGCTCCCATAATCATACCTGGAACAATTTTATCACAGTTAGGAATCGCAATCATTGCATCTAGTTTATGTGCATTCATAACTGTTTCAATAGAGTTTGCAATTAATTCTCTTGAAGGAAGTGAAAATAACATCCCATCATGTCCCATAGCAATTCCATCATCAACACCAATAGTATTAAATTCAAAAGGTACACATCCATTTGCTCTGATTTCTTCTTTTATTATGGCACTTACTTTATCTAAGAAAAAGTGTCCAGGAATCAACTCAATAAAAGAGTTCGCAACACCAACAAATGGCTTTTCAAAATCTTCATCTTTAAGACCAGTAGCTCTTAATAATGATCTATGTGGTGTTCTATCAAACCCTTTTTTTACTTCATCACTTCTCAATTTTAATCCTTTAAATATGCATAAATTATATGCTTAGATTATACATTTTTTGCAGTTCAATTTTTATTAAATATATGATTTTATTAGAATTTCAAAATTTTTTTCAAAATATCTTGACAAATAAAAAAAAACCTATTATAATTCCCGTCCAATTTAAGTAAATAATATTTAGATTGACTTACAAGTGTGCGAGTGTGGCGGAACAGGTAGACGCGTTGGACTTAAAATCCAATTCCGGTTTCGGAGTATCGGTTCGATTCCGATCATTCGCACCATTATAATGTAGAGGGTTGACAGAGTTGGTCTATCGTACCGGTTTTGAAAACCGGCGAGGTGAAAGCCTCCGAGGGTTCGAATCCCTTGCCCTCTGCCATTATTCAAAAAATCATCTAACTTTTTTAAATTTTAAATGATTTTCTTTTTTAGTCTATACATTTCTGTTGGAGGTATAGCAAAGCTGGTAATGCCTCGGATTGCAAATCCGACATGCGTTGGTTCGAGTCCGACTACCTCCTCCACTTCATCATTCAATACAGTTCAATATGATCCAAAACAATCCCTAAAATAGGCACTTCCTTTAAATTTATAGTTCAATATAGATTCATATAAATCAATACAAATCACTCACAAATGGCATATAAAATGGCATATAAAATGGCATATTGCTTTTTTCATTTTTTTTATCTCACAAATTTCAAAATTCTTTTTTAATTCAATGTAGTTCAATATAGTACAATGTAGTTCAAAAGCCCTAAAATAGGCTATTTTGGCTAAGTTAACTTTAAATAAATTGCTATTAAAATCCTAAAAAGCATTAGGATTTAAGATGAAAAACAAACCTTTAAGTGATTTAAAAATAAAAAATGCAAAAACTAAAGAAAAAGATTACCAATTAGGTGACCAATATGGATTATATTTATTAGTAAAAACAACAGGAAACAAACTTTGGCAAATGAGATACACTTCTCCTACAACTAAAAGAAGAAATATTGCATCTTTTGGTAAATATCCAGAAATTAGTTTATCAGAAGCACGACTAGCCAGAGATAAAAATATTAAGTTTATTGCTGATGGTACTGACCCACTTGAATATAAAAAAGAGTGTGAACAAAAAACTATTCGTAGTAATAATGGAATGTGTATTTGTTTAATTGATGAGTGGCTTGAAAAAGAAGCACTAACTACAAAAGCCATTACTCATAAATCCAAATCAAGAATATTTAATAAAGATGTTAAACCATATTTAAGAAATTTACATATCAAAGAAGTAACTATAGATGATATTGTTAATATAATAGAAAATAAGCTAACAAGAGCTCCAGAAATTGCATCAAGACTGTTTACGCATTTAGATAACCTCTTTAGATATGCAGTATTAAAAAAATATTGTGATAGAAATATTCTAGCTGATATTAGAAAAAGAGATATTGTAAAACCTAGAATTTCTAAACATATGCCTAAAATAACAGATTTAGGAATATTAAAACAATTAATAAATGAAATATATAATTATAGTGGTGACCATAATATAAAAAATGCTTTAAAGTTAGTTTTACATATCCCATTAAGAGCAGAGAATTTATGTAATTTAAAATGGAATCAAATTAACTTTGAAAAAAAGACTTTAACAATCCCTAGAGAAAATATGAAACTAAGTAATATTAACCTTGATAATTTTGTAATGCCTCTTACTGATGAAGTAATAAATATACTAAAAGAGCATAAAGATATGCAATTATTTAGTTTAAAGGCTAAAGAGTTTGTATTTTTAGGATTTAATAATAAACAAGCTATAAATAAAGAGAGTCCAAATAGAGCTTTATATAGACTAGGATTTAATGATGAGAAAAAGGGAAATAAAATAAGATTACATGGATTTAGAGGTACTTTTAGGAGTCTTATAGATACATTAGATACCAAAGGAAAGTTCATTTTTGAGGTTAAAGAACGAGCTTTAGATCATCATGATAAAAATTTAGTGGTAAGAAGTTACAATCATAAAGCAAATTATCAAGAACAAATGATTGAACTTATGAAATTTTGGAGTGAGTTTATTTGTGGGTTGGGTACTAATTAATTTATTCAAATTTTGTATTAGTAGAGAGTTGCAAAGTGAAAAAATCTGTATCTTCTGTTGGTAAAAAATCTTCTATGTGTAAAAAGTCTTCTGTTTCAATAATATCTTCACCTATTTTATTTTGTAATTGTTGAAAATTAGAATTCTTTGTTGACATTTCTTTTTTGATATCTTTCCCATATTCTAGTGGTTGTCGTTTATATTTTAAAACAAGACTTATGAAAAGATTCTGACAATAAAATATTTTTAATTGGCTATTCTTATATAACAATTTATTAAAAAGTATTTCATCAAAAAAAATATAATTAAAAATCAAATAAACATTATTATCTTTGTAATAATTTATTATATATAAAAAAGTATTAAGTAGATTCTTTTGATTATCTTTTCCAATATATGCAAATTTATTTTCATTTGTTCTTGTAACAATATTAATAAAACCATAATCATATGATTTAACATATAAAACTATTGCATTGTCTTTTTTAGCAGTTTTAAAAATATTGTCATCAGTAAATAAATTTTTAATTTGATTTCTTTTTTGGTTTTGTTGTATATTAAACCACTTATTTAGATAGTCTCTAACTGTAGAAAGAGGTAAGTTTATATCTAATGTTTTTGAAATTAAATAAGATATCTCTTTCCCAGACCATATAGGTTCATCACTTATACTATAAAATATAGGTTTTTCTTTTAAATAATCAAGAATTTTATTTTGTTGTTCTTTTGTTAATAACCCTGTGTCTTTTCTTCTTCCTACTTTTTTGTTTTTAGTTTTTGATAAAGGATTAGATGTTTTATTTATATATTCTTCAAAAGTTTCATTTTCTAGTATAGGTGTATCATTTGACATAATTTATTCCCCTAATTTAAATAGTTTTATTATAACTAATTATATTTTTCCGTTAACTTATATACTTATTCCTTTTAAAAAGGGCTTTATATGTGGCTTCAAATATCAAATATAGAAATTGATAGTAACTATTTTTCAGATTGATATTAAATCTTTAAATTAGAAAAATTATAGGAGAAAAAGATGAATGATAATCTTCAAATTTATGTTAGGGATAAAAAAGCATGTGAAATAATGGGAGGAATTTCACGTACTCATTTTTGGAGCTTAATTTCAAGTGGTAAAATAAAAGCTTATAAACCATCACCAAAAGTGACATTAGTTAAAGTTTCAGATTTAATTAATTATATTGAAAACTCAAATATAAATGACAATTAAATTTACCTAAATTACAAAATAAAAGGTTTTTCAAATAAAACCTTTTATTTTAGACTAAAAAGAATAAGTAAAAAATAGAAAAATAGTTTTAATTGTTAAAAAATATTAAAATTTCTGGAATAATCATATAGCAAATTTTGAAATTTTGTATTTATTTTATTAAAATAAGAGAAATTTTGAAATTTAGAATTCTAGAAAAAATAATTTTTACAACTTTTTGTTAAACCTAAAATATCTAATTAGAGTAGCGTTTTCACATAGAAAACTTAATAAACACCATGATAAATGCTACTCTAACTCACAAAAAAAATGAATCAAAAATTTTAGAATAATTTTTCTTACTTGGGACATTTTTTTCAATCACTTGAATATCTACGTATATCCGATATTATCGGATAATATCGGATAATATGCTATTTACTTTGAAATAAAAATATGTTATAATTTTCGAAATTCAACAAAAAGGAGGTAAAGGGAAAGCCTTGATTAGTAGGTTTTGGAGTGAGAAAATTGGTCAAATTTTCTTGATGTGGTTATTCCCATTTAGATATTTAATCAAATAGAATAAAATTATTACTATTCGTATAATGGTAATAAATAATTTTTTAGATACAGAAAAGTCATCAAAATTTTAGCCGAAGATGATGACCTATTCTTAAAAATACAATGTATCATAGCATTTTTCTTAATGAAAATAAAGAGAAAGTTAGGATGTTTGAAATATGTATATATTTCAGATTAATAGAATAGTCAACTTTTGTTGACTTATTATCAGAAAGGAAAACCTGTGATAATAGAATTGATTAAAACAAGAAGAGATTTTTTTTTCTTGTTGGCATATAATGCTTATTTAATTGCTGAAAGTAAGGAGTTTAAGCTAGGAAGTATGACTAAATCTTGTAAAATAGTTTTAAAATATTTAGATGGAGTTAGTGCAAAAGAATTATTACCTTATGTTTCAAATATAAAGGCTTGTAAAGGATTAAACAATAATTCATTTAAAGCAAGTAAAAAATTTTATATATTGGTTGATTCACTTGATGGTGTTACATTATCTGAAATAGACAATATAATAAAAAAAATTATTAAAAAAGGAGGAAAATATGAGTGCTAATAATTTATTAAATCAAAATTTAAATTCTATGTTTGGTTTTTTAGAAAAACAAGATGAATTTTTTGCATCTTTAAGAAATAGTCAATCTTTAAATACTATGTATAATAATATTAATGTTATAGATAAAATTTCTCCTTTTGAAGTTGAAGACTTAGATAGAATTTATAATAATACACGCTTCCCAAATAGAGAAAGAAGAAGTCCAAAAATTAAGAAGAAATATAATGCTATTGCAAATGTATTAATAGTGTGTGGACAAAAACTTGTTGCTGAATCAAATTTTAAAAAGGGTGAAGCAAATCGTGTATCAAATAGAATGGCAGGAATTATTGGTATTCCAGTATCTTCAATGAAAACAAAAATATTTCAATTAAATAGTTATATTGAATTAGGTGAAAATAAACAGATTTCATTAGGCTTGATTAAAGCACATAAAAAATTTATAAATGTTAGTGGTTATGACTTACGTAGAGTATTCGAAAATCATAAATCTTATTTAAGTATAGAAAAAGCGTTAAATGAATTAGTAATAAAAAATTTAAGTTCTTCTTTATTCTAAATATTAAAGGTAGCCATTTTAAAATAATTGGCTACCTTCTTATTAATCAAATTTTTGCTTGTTCTTGGGTGGAATTTTAGGTTTGATTTACAGAGTTTGTTATGAGTGTAAAATATTATAGAATAGGAAAGGCAAAATCATTTAAGTAAATTCAATATTCTATTTTGTACTTCTATATTTTTTGATTGAGCAAAAGAACCAGCTTGAGAGATAATATTTAATTTGGTAAAATTAGCACTTTCTTCACTATAATCAACATCTCTTATTACACTTTCAGCCGTCTTTGTATTTACATAATCTGTCATTAAATTTCTAATTGTAGATTCAACTTGATTTTGAGTTGAACCAACTTCTGCTCTATAACTATTTAATATATCTAAAGAAGAATCAACTACAGATTGAAAATTTCCTGCACATTCAAAGGAAAAATTCTCAGCAGATAAATCTTTTAAATCTTTTAAAGTACCACATGGATTTTGATTCGAACTATCTACGACAGGTGTTAAATTATTTGGGTCTACATACCACCAATTCGTTATCTTAGCATCAACTGGAGTTGAATCATATAAAATTATTGAAGGGGTTACAAATCTTTGAGGTAAAGGTTCTATACTATTAACTTTTACATTAAACAAAAATGTAGAACTATCCGCAGGAAGTTCTGTAAATAGTTTAAATTTTAGATTTTGCTTTTCAGTCAAAATTTTATCATACTCATAATTATTTATACTAGTTCCAGCATTTGGACCCATTGTAAAATAAAAATATTTATCAGTACCTCCATTATCAACAAAAGTTGCCCAACCACCACTACTATTAAAATAAGCATCGAAAAATTCCTTTGTATTTTCATCTTCAGGATAAACATAACTTCCAGAAACAATAAATAAATTGCTAAACTTTGTATTATCTGTTGTAGAAAACTTAAAATTATTTGAGTTAATTTCAATATCATAATTGACAAAACGATTATCAGGTTCAACTTTAATCGCATTACTTAATATATCATTTATATTCGTTGTTACAAGGGTAACTGCTGGATTCGTATTTTCTGTCATATTTACTGAGGTAAAAGAATTTGGGTATTTAATATTTTTTACATCATGATATTGCGTCAAAGTATTTATATCTATATTGGAATAATCAATATTTGGCTCATCAACAAGCTTAACACCACTTAATCCATCAAGATTTGTATATATATCTTTTAAATGAATAATATTTGAACTATTATCACCAACCTGAAAGTCCAAGCCAGTATGAGATAAAAGGGTTAAGCCATTATAATTTGTTTGTTCAGAAATACTATCAATCTGGGATAAAAGCTTTTCAATATCTTTTTTTATAGTTTTTCTACCTTCATCAGATGTAGTATCCGTATGTGCTTGTATTAATTTTTGTTTTACTGTATCTAATATATTTGAAATTTCATTCATACTTTTGTCAGTTATTTGAAGCAATGCGACAGCACTATTTGCATTATCTATCGCTTGTTTTATTCCACTTGCATGAGTTCTTAATTTATCTGCAATTGCAAGTCCTGAGGCATCATCACTTGCTTTATTTATTTTAAGTCCAGAAGATAAGTTGCTTAATGAATTATCAATTCTTTTATTAATTAATTGATTCTGCATACTTATACTGCTCAATAAACTTAAATTCAATACTAGCCTTTCATATTCCTATAGGAATTATCTCTATAAGTAATTGTACTTAATCGTAACTATAAATATACTGATAGAAAACTTTTCTATAGGAATACAATGTTAGATTTACCAGATATTATAAGTAATGAAGAATCAGAAGAATTTTTCAAAACTATTTCATATAATGTAAAAAAAATCAGAAATGAAAAAGGTTTAAGTCAATTAGAAGTTGCTTTATCTATTGGTCAAAAATCATCAGGTTTTTATGCAAATACTGAAAATTATTCACATGGAAAACATTTTAATTTATTACATTTGCTCAAATTATCAAAGCTATTTAATATACCTATTGAAGAATTTTTCAAACCTATAGAAAAAAAAGAATAAAAACTTTCACTATTTAAATCTTTTTATTACATAATCTTCAAATTTTATTAAAGAAATTTATATCACAAGTTCTTTTTACAAATTTAAAATTACTATATCAAATTGAGATGTCAGGATTGTGGCAAAAAATTATCTTATATAATTTAAGATGAACTTAGTTAAAGTTATATACTAATATAAGGAACACTTTGAAAAGACTAATACCTAATTCATCAACTATTTTACTATTGTTTATTGCTATATTTTTATTTTTTATTTTTATTAGTTACAAATTATTATTTAAAAACATATATGATAATCACTCAAAGAATCAACAATTGACATTTAATCTAATTCAAAGAGAAGGAAGTAATTTATTAACTAAACTCTTATATGATTACTCTAAACAACGAAATACTCTTTTGGAAAAACATAAATTAGTTTTAGATTATTTGGAAAATAATTCATATGATATTTCTCTCGATGAAATATATAAAAACTTAAATAATTCAGATACTCCTTTTTATAATATTTATATTACTGATGAAAATTTAGTTATTGCAAACACAACATTTAAACCTGATTTAGGCTTTAATCTTAATTTTGCAAAAGAAACTTTTGATAAACATAAATTAAACAATGTCATAGGAGTTTCTCCTCCTATTTTTGAAATGTATTCAATGCAATTTTTTAGTTTTACTGATTCATATTTACCTAAAAATGATAAAAGAGTTTTACAAGTAGGATATGTTTATAAAGATTTAAATCAAGATTTAAAAAATTTACAAGAATTAATAAACCAAAATAAAGATATTAAAGATTCTAATGCTTACTTAATTTTTAATGATGGTTATGTTGGCGATTTTGTATTTAAATCAATTAAATCTCATAAACCCTCTCTTGAAGAAGTAAATAAAAGAATAGAAGATGGAAGAAAATTATCTAATAGTATAAATGATGGTGAATATAAAATTGAATTCCAAGATGATTCAGAAAAATATAAAACTATGTATTTTATGGGAAAGAGTCCAATATTTGATGAATCAAAAATTGTTTATAGTCTTACATTTGATGAAACTGAATACATAAATGATTTGAAATTATTAGATAACGTTATGCTTTTAATATCATTGATTGGTATCGTTGCTATTTATATAGTTTTTAGAGTAAGAAATAAAGAAAAACTTTTAAGTTATAAAGATAAATTCATAGAACACTCTGTTCATGAAATTAAGACTCCATTATCTGTAATAAAATTAAATGCACAACTAAGAAATAGAAATTTTGGAGAAGATAAATATTCATTAAAAATAGAAGGAGCAATAAAATCACTTGAAAATTCATATGAAGATATGGTTTTTTTACATACTAAAGAAAAGATTAACTATATAAATGAAGATTTAAATTTAAAAGAAATTTTACTAGATAGAGTTAAATATTTTGAGATAATAGCTTCTTCACAAAATAGAAAACTACAACTTAAACTTTCAAATGAATATATAGTAACTATGAGTAAAATAGAATTATTTAGATTAATTGATAATAACTTGTCAAATGCAATAAAATATAGTAATGTAGGTTCTGAGATTGAAATCTTATTAGAAAAAAATGAATTAAAATTTTTATCTTATGGAAATAAAATAAAAGATGTAGAGAACATATTTCAAAAATATACTAGGGAAAATAATAGTGTAGGAGGTCATGGATTAGGTCTTTCTATAGTAAAAGATATTTGTTTAAAATATAAAATAGGAATTAATGTAGATTCATTAGAAAATGGACTTAATATTTTTTCATATAAATTTAATTGCCATAACTTTGACACATCAAATAAGTAGAATATTGAATGAAAATTTTTTTACTTGAAGACGATTATAGTTTAAATGAAGCTATTAAAGAAATATTAGAACTCGAGAATCATACTGTAGATAATTTCTATGATGGAGAAATAGCATTTGATAATATTTTAAATAATGATTATGATTTATATATTTTAGATGTCAATGTTCCAAATATAGATGGATTAGAAGTTTTAGAGAAAATAAAAAGTATAAGTCTAAATTTAAATGTAATAATTATTAGTGCAAATATTAATATTGATTTGATAAAAAAAGCCTATTTTCTAGGATGTGATGATTATTTAAAAAAGCCTTTTGATTTAGAAGAATTAGTTCTAAAGTTAGCAAGATATGAAAAAAGGAATAAATGTATTTCCTTGACAAAAGAGATATATTTTAATACTTTTAATAAAGAGTTATATTTAAAAGATGAGAAAATTACACTTACAAGAAATGAGAAAAATCTTTTATATCTATTACTAAAAGAGATAGGTACAACTATTTCTTATTCTCAAATTGAAGATTTTATATATGAAGGAAAAACAAAGAGTTCTGATTCAATACGAAGTCTAGTTAAAAGATTGAGAAAAAAACTTCCAGAGAATTTACTATTAAATAGTCTAGATGAAGGTTATTATATAAATAATAATAATAATAATTTATAATACGGCATTATTACTTACAATTATTTTTTCTTGCAAAACCGTTAAATATTCCATGTCAAAATAACTTTAAAGTTATATTCTAATTGGTTTATTATCTCCTTATTATCAAATCTCTAAAAAGCAATAATATCATTATCATTATCGTAAAATATTTTTAGCTAATTATCAATATAAAAATCAAAAAATCTCTAAAAAGCGACAGTATCATTATCAAGTTTTTTTTATGAATATTAGGGTGAAAATATTTTTGATAATGATAATGATATAGTCGCAATAATGAGATTTATTATATATATTGAATAAGTAATAGAAATTAACTATAAAAACATAGCTTTTAATTTAAATTATTTACCTCTTTTAATCTATTTAGAAAAAATCTCTTAATAGCGACAATATCATTATTTTAAAAATCTAAAAATCTCTAGAAAGCGACAATATCATTATCAAAAAAATCATCATTTCTCTAAAAAACGACAGTATCATTATCGATAATGATACTGTCGCAAAAAAGATATATTTATGAAAGTAAATAAAATCCATATTTCTATCAAACTACACTTCTTATAATAACCCTTTACCATAGATATTATTTAATCGAACACTAAAAAAAACAAGGAGATTAAATGGTATTACTACCAAAAGAAATAGAAGAAAAATTACCACCATTATACGCAACAGAAAATATTGCTACAAAAGACAAGATTGTAAAGATTAAATTCTTTACACCTGATAGTAGTTGGAGTTGGTACGTGGTTGAGTACAGCAAAGAAGAAAAGATATTCTTTGGTTATGTTAAAGGACATTATCCCGAATGGGGATATTTCTGTCTAGCAGAACTACAAGAAGCAACAGGTCCATTAGGACTACACATAGAAAGAGATTTACACTTTAAAGAACAAGCCTTTGGAAAAATAAATGAATTACAATGAATTAGATTAAAAAATCAAAAATATAGAAAATTAGACCATAAAACAAAAAATTACAGGAGAAAATAGATGAATAACTATAATCCAAGAACTGAGTATTTCAACAGAAAAAACAAAACTCAAAGAAGCAATGATAGTAGAAGAGAAAATCATAAAAACGCAAATAGCATAGGTGGTTGTAGCTGTAATTATATAATTAACACTACAACTGAACAAAAAGATACAAAAACAAAAAAAGAGAAATATAATGAAGAAATTTGAAGAGTTAGAACAATCTTTGCAAAATCAAATAATTGATATTTGCAAAGATGACCCATATAACTTAAACCCCGAATTTCTATACATAAACATATTTAACAGTACTGGAAATACTCAAACACTTTCAAAGGTGTTTGAAGTATCAGAAACACTAATAATAAAAATAAAAGAACAAGGAAAAATTAAAAATGAAAACAATAAAAGAAGTAACAAATAATACAGCCATTCTAAGGTTTGTTGAACACAATAACAAAAAGTTCAAACTTACCTATGATAATAGAAATGGCACACCATTAGGATTTGACTATAGGTTTCAAGCAGAAATCTTAAAAGATGATACTTGGAAAACAATAGCAGGGAAAAATGATATTGAATTTAAGGAAATATCATATGTAAGTGATAAACCTAGATTACTTGAAGATTCGAAGAGATTCTTTAAGATGATGCAGGAGTATATATTACTTATGTATTAAGAAAGAAGAAAAGACGGAAAATCTGTCTTTTTTATAATATTTTAATTTCTCATTATTGTAAAAGAATCAATAATTTTATTATCTCTTACTAAGATAAATTTCTCTATACCAGCTAATTTATACCAATGACGAAGAGGACTTCTATATAAATATAGTTTATCACCTTCTTGTTTTTTTGCTTTAAAATTTTCTAAAAAAGAAACAGGCTTTCCATTAGGAATATAGTTTTTATATGATTTTAAATATTTTAAATACTCTTTTTCTGCTTGTTCAAATGTATACTCTTTTTCATAAGGATAATAATACCAATAAGGGTATAAAAGCCAGAATTTAAGGGAATGCATATTAGTAAATACCATTTTTTACTCCTAGATATTATAATTTAAAAGCCATAATAGGTGTTTTCGAATAAAAAAGTTCTGAGTAAAAAATGGCTTATTTAAAAAGTTGAGAATGTGTTCCCATTCTAATAAGCTGTAAAGTATTATCATCTATCATGTAAATAACAAGTAAATCACCACTTATATGAAACTCTTTTGTATCTTTCCACTCTCCACTTAGAAAATGGTCTCTAGCTTCTTGGGGTAACTCTTCATTATTTAAAAGTAGTGAAATATACAGAAATAGTTTTGCACTATTTGTTGGATTTAGTTGAGCTTTATTCAAATCTTTTGTAAAGATTTTATGAACAGATAAATCAAGCACCTAAATCCTTTTTTAAATTTTCTAAACTAACTTTTGTCATATTTTTATTTGTTCTTGCATCTTTAATAGCTTCAAGTGTTTCATCATTTGGAATTTTAATTTCAAAAGGAATTCCTCTTTCTAAAACACTTTGAGTTAAAAATATATTAAAAGCTTCACTTAAACCTAAACCATATTGTTTAAATATTTCTTGAGCTTTTTCTTTTGTAGTTGCATCAAGGTAAACATTTGTTCTAACTTTATTAGTTGTTGCAGTCATTTCAAATCCTTTATTTATTAAGGAAATTATAACACACAATGTGTGTTATTGTCAATTTGATTTTGAGGAAATGAATTAAGGGTTTGGGAAGAGACATTTTAGTAAAGCACATAAAATATATTAAATTATGTGCTTCAATAATAAAAGGATTAGTAGTAGTTTCAGAAATTCTAATATATGATGTTTTGAAACTAATAGCAGGGAAAATGATATTGAATTTAAGGAAATATCATATGTAATTGATAAACCTAGATTACTTGAAGATTCAAAAAGATTCTTTAAGATGATAGAGGAGAATTTATCACTTATGTATTAAGGGTGAAGTAAAAAAAGATGGGGTTATCATCTTTTTTTTGTTTAGATATCGAATGTATTAATTGTATTGATTTAACAAAATATATTAAATAACTTATATTTAATATATTTGTATTTTGGAATCTATATGAATTATTTAAATATTACTAATACTTGAAAAACATATAAATAAAAAGCTAAAACTATTGCTCCAAGAAGTTGAGGACCATATCTCCAATAAAATTTGGCTTTAAATCCTTCCCATGCTCCCCCTGCATACATATAAGAATCGGGTTTACCAACTATTCTTACAATATTACCCAAGAATGCAGCTCCATAAATCAGTAACAAAAATATAATAATGTTTTTTGTTGTATATGTACCCATTATAAAATAATACATTAAACCCATAAATAGATATACTGGAAAGCCAACATTTATAAATTTCATTTTTTATCCTTAAATATAATATATATAATAATAATATATCCAAGTGTCATAGGTATGTCAATTTATTAAATTTACAAAAATTATGCTAAATATGATAACTTTAACCGTTCATCTAAACAACTAACTTTTAATCGCCTAGATGCTCAACCTACAGGAATAAGTAAGATAAGGCTACATATAATCATTAGGATTAAACTTATAAGAGGTAAAAAATGAGTAAATATTATGCTTATATTAGAGTATCTACAGACAAACAAACTTTAGAAAATCAAAAACATAAAATTTTAGAATTTGCATTTAATAAAAAGATTCAAATTGAAGATTTTATTGAAGTTGAAGTATCAAGTAGAAAAAACCAAAAAGAAAGACTTATTGAAGATTTATTTTTAAAACTAAAAGAGAAAGATACTTTAATTGTAACAGAGCTTTCAAGACTAGGTCGTAATATGTTAGAGATTTTAAATCTTATTGAAAAATTCAATTCGAAAAATATAAAACTAATTTTTATAAACCAACCTGAACTTTCAACTGATAATTCTGCTCTTTCAAATTTACTAATTTCAATCTATGGTTACTTTGCCCAAACAGAACGAGAAATTATCTCTGAGAGAACAAAACAAGGATTAGCAGTTGCAAGAGCAAAAGGAAAAATTCTTGGAAGACAAAAAGGTCAGATTGTAAAATCTATGTATGATGAACATAAAGATAAAATTGAGGAACTATATAAACTTGGATTATCAGTTCAGAAGATAGTTAAGTACATTGATGTTGGTACTCAACCATCTTTGAGAAGTTGGATTAAAAACAGGTTATAACATTTTTACTATATAAAACAAGGATACAAGCCCTTTTAACTTAATACAAAAAAATTTTAAAACTAATATAAAGTTTAATTCATACTTCTTTAGCTAGAATGAAAATAGTAATATTTTTATTTTAGAGGATTAAAAATTGTCTATGTTTCAGAAATCCGTATTAAATAGCATCAAACAAGATGAAAGTTTAGTAGCTCTTAGATGGGCAAAATATCAAGAGTTTTTAGCAAAAGTTGAATATATCAAAACAGTTAAAGAGGAAAAATACCAAGATGGATTTTTAAAAGATATTTTTGAAAACTGTTTGGGTTATACCCTTGATATGACTAATCCCTCTAATTTTAATCTTGAAAGAGAAAAGAAAAATGAAACAGATGGCAAAAAAGCTGATGGTGTTATTTATGTAGATGAAAAAATTGTGGGTGTAATAGAACTAAAAGCACAAGATACAAAGAACTTAGACAAAATAGAAGCACAAGCATTTAACTATCACGCTTCACACTCAAATTCAAAATATATCATAATTTCTAACTTTGATGAACTGCGATTTTATATAGATAAAAAAACAACTTACGAAAAATTCTCTCTTTTTAATCTTGATTATGAAGAGTTTAAAAAACTCCATCTTTTACTATCATTTGAAAGTATTAAAAATGATATTCCTTTAAAAATTAAAGAAAAAACAGCAAACTTTGAACAAAATATTTCAAAAGAACTTTACAAAGATTTTTCTATTTTTAGAAATCATCTTTTTGAAAATATTATAACAAACAATGAAAACATAGATAAATCAACACTTCTTAGACTTACTCAAAAGTTATGCGATAGAATCATATTTATACTATTTGCAGAAGATAGAGGACTTTTAACTCCGAATACTATAAAAGAAATAAGATTAAAACATAGTCAAGATGGCTTCGGCGATAGAAGTATGTATGATTATTATAAATTATATTTTAACGCTATTAATGAGGGAAATGAAAGATTAAATATCCCAAAATACAACGGTGGATTATTTTCAAAAGATGATTTACTTGATAATCTAAAAATAGATGATAATGTTCTAAATATGGAAGCACAAAAATTAAGTGATTATGATTTTGCAAGTGAAGTATCTGTAAATATTTTAGGACATATTTTTGAGCAATCTTTAACAGATTTAGAAGAAATACAAGCAAATATAAATAATAAAGATTTTGACAAAACAAAATCAAAAAGAAAAAAAGATGGTGTATTTTATACTCCTGAATATATAACTAAATATATAGTTGATAATACTTTGGGAAAAATGTGTGCCGAAAAAAGAGAAGAGTTAAACTTATCAAATGTAACAGCACCAACAAATCCAAAAAAACTTACAAAAGTAGAACAGCAAATAAAAGATAATCTTGAAAAATATAAAGATTGGCTTTTTAATCTAAAAATTCTTGACCCTGCTTGTGGAAGTGGTGCGTTTTTAAATCAAGCATTGGAATATTTGATAAAAGAGCATAAACAACTCCAAAATGATTTAGCACTTATGGGAGATTTATTTTCTTCTTATACAGTTGAAGAAAGTGTTTTAGAACATAATCTTTATGGAGTGGATATAAATGAAGATGCTGTTGAAATAGCAAAACTTTCTCTATGGCTTAGAACTGCTCAGAAAGGGCGACCACTTACAAATTTAGCAAATAAAATTAAATGTGGAAATTCACTAATAAGTGATAAATCAGTAGTTGAAAATGCTTTTGTATGGGAAGAGGAATTTAAAGAAGTTTTTGAAAGTGGTGGGTTTGATATTGTAATTGGAAATCCTCCTTATGGAGCGACATTAAATAAGGAAGAAAAAGAATATTTTTATTCTAAATTTGAAACAGTTGAATATCAACTTGATACATATACTTTATTTATGGAAAAAGCTCATAAAATATTAAAGATTGATGGTAAATTAGCTTTTATTGTTCCATCTACTTGGCTTACAATGTTTTATTTTAAAACTTTGAGAAAATATCTTATTGAAAATAGTTATTTTGATAATTTGCTACTTTTTAGGTATCAAGTTTTTGAAGATGTAACAGCAGAAACATCAATTTTAACTTTAACAAAAAATAAAGAAATCAATGAAAAAATCAATACAAATTTTTATGATAATTTGACTGAAATAGAAACAAAATTATTTAAAGAAATTTCTCAAAATGATTGGATAAATAGTTATGAATTAGGTTTTAATATTTTATTCAATGGAGATAAACTTAAAGTTATAGAGAAAATTTTAAAAGATAGTTTAGAGTTAGAAAAGATATTTACTGTATTTAGTGGTTTAGTTCCTTATGAAGTAGGAAAAGGTATGCCAAAACAAACAAAAGAAGATTTAAAAAATAGAATTTATGATGCTAATTATAAAATAGATGAAAGTTATTATAACTACATTGTTGGTGGAAGTATAAATAAATTTATAATAACTCCTTCAAAAACTGATTGGATTAAATTTGGAGATAATTTAGCTGCTCCAAGAAAGAATTTTAATTTCTTTCAGAAAAAAATTATGGTTAGACAAACTTCTGACAGAATTATATCTTCTATTGATACAGAAGGATTTATTTCTTTAAAAAGTGTTCATAATATTGTAGTTAATGATGAAAAATATAGTTATGAAGCACTTGTTTGTATATTAAACTCTAAACTTATGGATTTTTATTATAAATTCTTAGTTCCAGAAGAGGGAAGAACTTTTGCGGAAGTGAAAGCAGTAAATTTGAAAAGATTACCTATTGTAAATTTTGAATTTAATCAAGAGCCATTTATCCAAAAAGCAGATTTAATGCTTAAATTAAATAAGAAATTACAAGAAACAAAACAAAATTTTCATGATGAATTAAAACTTGAAAAACTTACAAACAAACTACAAAAATTTGAAGAATTAGAGTTTGATGATTTTATAAAAGAATACACAAAATCAAAAAAAATAAAATTTGCTGATAAACTGGAAGAAAGAAATTTTAAAAATGACTGGAAAGCTCTTTTTGAAAATGATAAAGAAGAAGTTTTAAGAATCCAAAAAGAAATAAATGAAACCGATAAACAAATCGACCAGATGGTTTATAAACTCTATTATTTAACAGAAAATGAAATAAAAATTTTGGAGAGGGTTTGATGAATTATATAACATGGCTATATTTTTTAGTAGAAAATCAAAGTAAAAATAATAAAAAGGTTATATTTTTATATGGATTAACATTACCTACAAATGTTGAACAATATTCGGAAATTAAAGTTGATTCAAAAAAAATTGATTCAAATAAAAATATTGTTGTTTTTTCAAATATTTGTGAAACCAATTTATCTATAGAAAATGAATTGCTAAATTTTGATGGATTTATAAAAAGTGAAAAAGAAGCACTAAATATAATTAATTATAAAGAAGTTATACAATTAGCTAGAGAAGTAAATAGAAATATTCCAAATTCATTATTAACAACACCTCTCTATACAAAATGTTTTTATACAGATGAATTTTATCATTATTATGATGAACAAAATTTTGAGATTTCTTCAATAGAACCTTTAATAAAAATTTTAGAAGTTTTAGAAAATATATCTGGACAAAAGTTTACATCTAGCTATTCAAAAAGATTAGGTTGTTATGAAATAGGACAACCACAAGAATGGGTAGAAAAAACAACAACACCTTTTCTAGTAGATGCACAGAAACAAGAAGAAACTTTAAAATATATTTTTAAAATAGATGAAGATTATGTATTTGAAAAAGTTACTATTCATTTAATTATTTATAATAATGACAATGAAATAGTAAAAGATGTTATTAAAATTACTTCAAATGATAGAGAAGTATTTTTAGTAGAGATGAAAAAAGAAGATAGTGCTTCATTAGAATACTGGGTATTTAATAAAGATGGTAAACTCATAGATAGGAATAAATATGGTTTTATTCGTTCAATATCATTAAATGCAAATCTACTTGGAAAAACTTATGATATTAATGCAAAAAATTATTCTAATAAAAGCCCTTTAAAAGATAAAAAAAGGAGTGTTTCAACATATACACAAGGATTTAGAAACATGATAGAAGTTGATAAAATACCTGATATTGAAGAGAGAGCAAACAAGCTTTATGAGAAATTAAAAACTTACAATGAAGAAGATATTTTGTATAAAAATGGTGCTTGGTTTAATCTTGGAGAACATGAAAATATAATTAAATTTCTCAATAAATCCACTATGAATGGAGCATATAGAATAACATTTATTGACCCTTTTATATCTTCAAGTGCTAGTTTAGATTATTTATATCATTTTGAAAACCAACAAATATCAATGCAGTTCATTTCTTGTTGGGAAACCAATATTTCGCCAGATGATAGCGAAGAACAAAAAGAAACAAAAGTTTCAATAAATGAATTACAAGAAGAACTTAAGAAAATACAAGACTTTGATATACCACTAAAAACTGCACAATGGTTTAATTTTAAAGCTAAAAAATTTCATGATAGATTTATATATATAGAAAATGTTTCAAGTGGAGAGAAAGAAGTTTATTCTATGAGTAACAGTTTAAATAATATGTTAAAGAAATATAGTTTGTTAATAACCCCATTAAAGGGTGAAGTACTACAAAAAGCACTAATTTATTTAGATAAATTATTTTCAGAATGTATTGATGAAAATAAAATTTTCCCTTTATAAAGATAGAAATGTTAAGAGTTAATGGAATTCTACCTTCTAGTGATGAATGTATAGGTAAAAATAAAAGTGCATTTATAAAAGATTTTTACAATAGTTGCCAATATTTACATAATATAGTTGAGCCATATCATAATATTAATATTCAGCTTTTCAATAGAGAAATTGATAATGAAACTATAGATGTTTTAAAAAATATTATAAATTTTGGTATAGAAAGTGGTAGTCCATATTCAAATATTGAAATATATTGTTGTAGAGATATTGAAAAAAGATTGGATTTAAAGTCTTTAGAACAAAATCCATTATATAAAAATATTAAAATTTATAAGCACCATATAAAGGATATATTTCACGATAGGTTTTTAAATATTGTTGTAGAAGAAGAACATTTTGAAGATATATATTTAATGGGCAATAGTTTATCTTCAATCAAAAGTAAGCCTATGAGTATTTCACAAATAATAGGAAAATGTATTATAAACTTAGATGAAGCTACAAAAAAAAATTTAAAAAATGAGTTGAAAGAAATAGTTAGAGAATCTAAAAAAATTTACCCAAAGGAACTTTTATGATTACTGATGAAATCGGTGTAAGTGAAATGTTAAAAGAAATATTTTGTATAAATAATAAAGAAGATTTGATATTAAGTGACGATTTTGAAACAGAAAATTTAGAATTTGTAAAAGTAAAAGATTCAGCTTATAAAAAAATGATTGAATATTTAAAAAATAATAATAGTTTTTCGATGGATATATTTTTAGCAATAAATGCAACTTTAGCATATGGACATCATCCAAGGGAAATTGATTTAGAAATTGAAAAATATATAACCAAATATATTGATAATTTCATAAAAGAAATAGACTCAATAGAAGACCTAACAAAATATCTCAATAAAGAATCTGTACAAAACTATGAAAGTATACTTACAAATAATATTTCTTACGATTTAATAAAAAATATAATAACTTTAAGCCTGTATCACTTAAGATTATATAAAGATGAACATATTTATGGTGTACAAAATTTACTTTTAAATTTATCTAAATATTCTCATGAAAAGTTTTCTAAGTGGTTTTTGACTACTAATAGAAATGATTTAAAAGTTATATATGTAGATGCTACATTGAATTTTATGCGTAGTATTGATGGTTTATCAGAAAGTAATATAGATTCAGAAATTCCATTTGTCAGAGCATTTTCTAAAATCATTTTTTATAACCTTGATAGAAATTTAAGATTACCAAACATACATAAGCATTTTTATGACTTAGATTCAAATGAAGAAAATATATATTTTATTTTGTACTATTTTTCTAACAAGAGCTTTGACTTAAAAAATCAAAACAGTATAAATGAATTAAATAATGATATAGCAAAAGTATTAAAGTATTTAAACTATTTAAATCAAAATATATTGAAGGAATTTTTAAGATATATCAATATATCAATAATTTACGGAATAATAGATGAAATTAAAGACAATAACTTAAAAATTGAATTATTCAAAGTGCTATTTACGGATTTAGAAACTAGAATAGAACTTGAAGAATTTATTAGTAACTTTACAATAGAAAAAGCAAATATTTTAGGAAATATTTTATTGATGTTAGATGAAAAGAACTTGAAAGAGTTTTTAAAAAAATTCAATGAATTGGTGGTAAAAATGCAAGAACCCTATTATGTTTATAGATTTCATAATCAATGGAATAAACAAATAAGTATTTTAATTCACTATTTAATAGCTATCTTTGTGTATTTTAAAGAAAAAAAGAATAATGAATATTTAGTATATAAAAATAAATTCTTAAATTTAAAAAAAAGTTTTATCCATACAAATGAAAATTATATAGTAGATATTTTAGAACAAATTAATTAAATATATCAAGGACATAAATGCAAAAAATAATTCTATCAAATATTCATAATAATAAAAGTGGATATAATCAACTTATAAAATTATATGAAGAACATAAAGAAGATATATTTGAAGATATAGAGTTAGATTTAACTTCTTGGTTTGATGCAAATTTGAGTGCAGTTCTTGGTGCAATTCTGGACAAAATAAAGCAAGATGGATTAAATAATATTCAATTTGGTAATATAAAAAGCGATATTCAAAAGATACTACAAAAAAACAATTTCTTATCATTTTATGGTTTTGATAGATTGCATGATACATTTCATACAACAATAGAATATAAAAAATTAAAGCCAACAGATACAAGATATTTTAATACTTATTTAGAAGAAGAACTTTTAAGTAGAAGTGAATTTCCAAATATGACTGAATATGTTCATGAAAAAATAAGTGAATCAATTCAAGAAATGTTTATAAATGCCATATATCACAGTAGAACAGAGTTTATCTATACTTGTGGACAATTTCATCCAGCTAGACATGAACTAAATTTTACTATTGTAGATACTGGAATTGGATTTGCAAAAAGAATCGAAGAGAGTTTAGATATACCAAATATAAGTTCAAAAGATGCTATTATGTGGGCTATGGCAGATGGGAATACAACTAAAAAGGATGTTTCAGGTGGTTTAGGTTTAGCCATACTTAAAGAATTTATTACACAAAATAAAGGTAAAATACAAATTATAAGTGGAAACGCATTTTATGAACTATCAAACAATGTAGAAACAATAAGTATTTTGAATTATTTTTTCGATGGTTCCGTAATAAGTATGAATTTTAATACAAATGATACAACGACTTACACATTTGAAAATGAAAATCAGATAGATTTAGATGATATATTTTAAAGGGATTAAAATGAATGAATTAAGAATAGATATTTTTAATATAGTTGGACAAAAAGATTGTACACTACCAGAAGATGGTGATAAAGTATTTAATTCTTTAAAAAGAGCTTTAGAAGAGAATAAAAAAATAGTTATCTCTTTTCAAAATGTAGAAAAATTAACAACGGCATTTTTAAACAATGCAATTGGAAAACTCTATAAAGATTTTGGTGAAGAAAAAATCAAACAAAGTTTATCTCTTGAAAATATAACTGAAAGTGCAAAAGTTAGGTTAAAAAGAGTTGTAACAAATGCTAAAAATTTCTATAAAAACCCTGATAAGATGAGAGAGTCAATAAAAGAAATATTAGGCGAAGAGGATGAATAACAAATATAATTCATCTAATATTCAGGGTATTATAAACAAAAAAATATTCCTTGATGCAAATATTTTAATCTACCTTTTTGGTTTTGGAACACCATCCTCTGCAAACTGGGAGAATCAATATGCAAATCTATACACAAAATTAAATAATCAAGACAATATATTTGTAGTGGATTATATTGTAATATCAGAGTTTGTTAATAGAGCTATAAGAATCGAATATGATAACTATCTAATTTCAAATAATTTAAATAAAAATAGTTTAACTTACAAAAATTATAGAAATTCTTTGGATGGACAAGAGGCTCTAAATGATATTTATATAACTTTAAATGATGAAATACTTGATGAATTTGAAGTAATCGAAAAAAGTTATTCAAAAGGTGATTTAAAAATGATGTGTTGCATTGATGAATTAGATTTTTCAGATAAAGCTATAATAAAAATTTGTGAAGACAATCAATTTATTTTACTTACAAATGATACAGATTTTAAAAATAGTGATATAGATATAATAAGCTGTCATAACAAGATGTTTTTATAATATAAAATAAACTTTAAATACTATACATATATTAAAAGAATAAATAAATTTGGTACAAAACAGAACATTGAAAAAGCAATATACCAATATTGTTTTTTTGTAATTAACTTCAATTTATCAGAATATAATATATTAACTTTTATAATCTTTTCAGTCAAGCAAATCTAAAATCATATCAATAATAAGCAATTAAAAGTTTGATATTTTTCTTTTTCTATATATATCTTCTCATAAACTAACTATAAACAACTATTATAATTTTTTAATATTATGGTATTGATTTTTCATAAAGTTGTATATAGGCTAAGTATAGCTATTGTATAAATAAAATAAGAATAAAAAAGATTTGATTGAAAACTAATTTTTAGCATTATAATTTTGGCTTTAGTTGACTTATATTGAACTATATAGATATTCTATTTATCCACGTATTGATTATGTGGCATATTAACTGGCATAATTTAATATTATGCAAAGTAAAATATTACTAAGATTCGGAGTCAGAAAAGAGTGGTTCGAGTCCGACTACCTCCTCCACTAACTAATCAAAATAAATCCAATAAAAATTTAGCTTTTACATACCAAAAGTACCATAAACTCCTTAATTAATTACACTACAAATATTTTTACTATTAAATTTTAAGCATCATATATTTCTTACGGAATAGATAATGAAAGGTAATATTAAAATTAAGGAGTAATTATGCAATACCATGTAGTAGTAGAAAAATTGTGCTCTTGTGCAAAAAGAAAAAATATGCCTCAGATAAAATCATTTGATGATAAAGATAGTGCATTTAAAATAGCACGAGCTTGGGCTAATGAATTAAATGAGACATTTTGTGGTGAACATGAGTTTGCCGTAACTGAGGTAGATGATAATTACGTAATTTCTGTTGATTAAGTAAACTAATTTTTTTTGTATTTAATCTTAAAGAAAATATTTTACATCTGAACTCAACTTATCTATATATACGATACAAATGTATATAGATAAGAAAGTAAAATATTGATAGTGTAGATATTATAAAAAATAAAGTTTAGGAATACAATAGAAAATGCAGACATTAAAAGAATTAAAATTAGGTAATTTAAAAGATTCAAAATATATTAAAATTGCAGCTGGACTTAATACCTTTCCTTCTGAATTATATACGTTAATTGATACATTAGAAATTTTAGATTTAACTGATAATAATTTATCTACTCTTCCCGATGATTTCTATAAATTTAAAAAATTAAAAATACTTTTTTTGTCTAATAATCAATTTAATCATGTTCCAAAAATATTGGCTAAACTTCCTATTTTATCAATGATAGGAATGCGTAATAATAAAATTAAGATATTTGAAGAAAATGCTTTACCTTTGAGTACAAGATGGTTGATACTTACTGATAATGAACTAACATCATTACCCCAATCTATTGGAGATTTAAAATTACTTCAGAAATGTATGCTTTCTGGTAATAAATTAAGCTTTTTACCTGAGTCTTTAGGTAAATGTTTTAATTTAGAACTCTTAAGAATTGCAGCAAATAAACTTACATCCTTCCCTATATATATTTTATCATTACCTAAACTTTCATGGCTTGCATATAGCAGTAATCCTTTTTGTAAGAAGCATCCAGACTCTAAGATTGAATTACAAATAGTAAAATGGAATGACCTTATAATCAATGAACTTTTAGGAGAAGGTGCATCTGGGAATATTTATAAAGCAATATACAAAGAGAAAGAAGTTGCAATAAAAATATTCAAAGGTGAAATGACATCAGATGGACTACCACAAGAAGAGATGGATATTAATATTTCTATGGGTGTACATGAAAACCTGATTGATGTTCTGGCTCAAGTGTTAGAACATCCAGAAGGGAAAGATGTCTTAATGTTAGAATTAATTCCTTCTTCATTTTTTAATTTGGGTTTACCACCTAGTTTAGAAAGTTGTACTAGAGATATTTATCCAATTGATTCTGAACTTTCAACACAAGCGAGTTTAAAAATATTAAAAGGAATGGCAAAGGCTGTTGTTCATATGCATGAAAGAGGTATTATGCATGGGGACTTTTATGCACATAATATTATGATAGACAAAAACTATAATAGTATTTTAGGTGATTTTGGTGGTGCATCATATTATGAATCAGAAAAGCTAGGAATAGGTAATTTATTAGAACAATTAGAAGTAAGGGCATTTGGATGTTTAATTGAGGAGTTATTATACCTTTGCTCAAAAGATAATCAAGATATGAACATAAAAAATTCACTATATAAATTACAAATATTATGTCTAATCGACATACCTAAAAACCGACCTCTATTTAAACAAATATTAAAACAATTAAATGAGATTGTATAGAGCACAAGTAATAATATACTTTTACATCTTTATAAAAGATATTGTAAAAAGAAAATTTCATTTTCTTTTTAGCTTTATAATGTATAAAAAAACAGGGTAATATAATATTATTTCATACTGTATATTTTTTAATCAGCTTGCTTGGTATTTTTTAACAAATCTAGTGTTACAATTCTCTTGTATAAAAAAAAATCAAAGGAGAACAAATGAAAAAATGGCTTTTAACAACTTCGTTACTTAGCACTTTAGCATTTGCAGAGGAAGCAGCTGAACCTGTTCTAAATTCAGGTGATACAGCATGGATGATGATGTCAACAGCACTTGTTATGTTGATGACACCAATTGGGTTAGCACTATTTTATGGTGGAATGACAAGATCAAAAAATATCTTAAATACATTTTCAATGGTATTTGGTGCTTTTGCAATTGCAATCATTGCATGGGTTGTAGCAGGTTTCTCTGTTGCATTCGGTACAATTGAAGGTTCAATGAACCAATTTATGGGTGGTTTTGGTAATGTAATGCTTGATGGTATTAGCTGGACTGATTTTGCTAGTGTTGATTTAGGGCAATTATATCCTAAATTTGTTTTCGTAGCTTTCCAAGGTACTTTTGCTGCAATTACAATTGCTATTGCTGCTGGTGCAGTAATTGAAAGAATGAAATTCTCAACATGGATGATTTTTGCTGCTATTTGGACAATTGTTGTATATGCACCAATTGCACACATGGTTTGGGGTGGTGGATACCTTTTCAACGAAGGTGCACTTGACTTCGCAGGTGGTACAGTTGTACATATGAATGGTGGTTTAGCTGGTCTTGTTCTTGCTCTTCTTCTTGGTAAAAGAGCTGGTTATTCAAAAGTTGCAATGAAACCTGTAAGTATTATTTTAACAGCTGTTGGTGCTGGTCTTTTATGGTTTGGATGGTATGGATTTAATGCAGGTTCTGCATTTGGTGCTAATGCTATTGCTGGTGTTGCATTCCTTACAACAACTGTTGCTGCATCGGTTGCAACACTTGCATGGTTAGCAATTGAAGCATTAGTGTATAAAAAACCTACACTATTAGGTGCAGCTTCTGGTGCAATTGCTGGTTTAGTTGCGATTACTCCTGCTGCTGGATTTGTAAGTGTTGGTGGTGCTTTAATCATCGGTATAGTTGGAGCAATAGTTGCATTCTTTGGTGTTGCAGTACTTAAGAAAAAACTTGGTTACGATGATAGTTTAGATGCATTTGGAATTCACTTCTTAGCTGGTTTATGGGGAGCAATTGCAACAGGTATATTCGCTCTTAATGACAAAGCTCTTTTATGGGATGGACCACTAAAAGCTGATGATGATAGATTAGGACAAATATTTGTTCAATGTGAATCTGCATTAATTGTAGGTATCTATACATTAGTTGGAACAGTAGTTGTTTATTATATTGCATCATTATTAACTGGTGGAGCAAGAGTTAGTGAAGAAGAAGAGAGTCAAGGTCTGGATGAATCAGTTCACGGTGAACGTGGCTTTAATCTATAAAAATAGCTAAAGAGGGTAACAAATGAAAAAGATCGAAGTAATAATAAAACCTTTTAAACTAGAAGATGTAAAAGATGCTTTAGTAGAGGCTGGAATTACAGGTATGAGTGTGTATGATGTAAAAGGTTATGGAAGACAACAAGGACATAGTGAGCTATATAGAGGAGCTGAGTATGTAGTAGATTTTTTACCAAAAATCAAGATAGATATAGTAGTA
>Ga0074195_1001742_pt1 | contig 28208 bp, 25 predicted proteins | sample EPASupsiteHSE623_FD_64525 | JGI IMG/M metagenome (GOLD analysis project Ga0074195, IMG submission 64525) | Bioremediated contaminated groundwater from EPA Superfund site, New Mexico - Sample HSE6-23 | ecosystem: Environmental > Aquatic > Deep subsurface > Groundwater > Contaminated ... | reverse complement strand
AAAATCCTGGTATGAAACCGGATCGTCAAATGAGAGGGATGAATTGAACTCAACCCCGATCCCTTTCTGCGCTCTGCCTTTTTTGGTGGTGATCAGGATCACACCGTTGGAGGCACGCGATCCGTACAACGCAGAAGCTGTTCCTCCTTTTAATACGCTGATACTTTCAATATCATCCGGATTAATCCCCGAAATCCCGTCACCACGGTCAATATTCAATCCACCCCCGTTTGCGGTAGCGCTACCCCCCGGCGTACTGTTGTCGATCGGCATCCCGTTAATCACATATAACGGCTGGTTATCTCCGTTGAATGAACCGTTACCCCTGATTACTACGCGACTGGAGCCTCCCGGCCCTGTCGACAGCCCGGTGACATTCACTCCCGCGATCTTACCCGTTAATGAATTCGCTACGTTTACTTCCCTTGCCTTGATGAATTCCTCCCCTTTTACTTCGCTTACAGAATACCCAAGCGCTTTTTTATCCCTTGAGATCCCAAGTGCAGTTACAACCACTTCGTCAATCTTTCTAACATCCAGCGACAACTGCACATTCAGAATCTTTTGTTTGTTCACATTCACCGAATGGGTAACATAGCCAATGAACGAAAAAATCAGGCTCTTGTCCGGCGAAGGTAGCTCGATCAAATAAAAACCTTCCATGTCTGTTACTACGCCATTATTAGTACCCTCAATCATAATCGATACGCCGGGGAGTGACTCACCGGTATTGCTGTCTGTGACAAGTCCTGACACTTTAATCGGCCCTTCGTCAGGCACATACGAGCCATTTTTGCTGGTCACAGCAATATACCGGTCAACGATCCGGTATTTAAGATCTGTATCTTTAAATAAATCGTTCAGTATTTCTTCAATACTCCGGTCTGTATAATTGACGTCTACTTTTTTATCAAGGATACGCTCGTTATATTTCAGCACAAAGTGATATCCTGAAACTTCTTCGAGATACCTGATCGCGTCTTTCAGGGAGGATTTCATTTCCATGCTGATCTTTCCAGTCTGGCCGTATGTACTTGCATGAACCTGTATCCCGAGAAGAAGAACAATAAGCGCAGCGATCTTCATAATCTGCATAATTTTTTTAATATCTCCCAACGGAGAGATACAATAAATTTTTTCCATAAATTTGTCCTGTTAATGTGAATAATGGCCTTCCATTCAAAAAGGCTTTTATTTAATTGCTCCGGAATGATGCTGAGAACGTCACTCCGGCGGGCAGGCCGGGAAATCCTTGTTTCCGGTCTGTTTTTTTTCTCTCTTTTACTTCATACGCATTTCTCTTAGTTTATACTACTCCCAATAAATTAACATGGGTTTATCCGGTCGCTGAACAACCCGGTATTTGAGCGATGAGGTAACTCTGAAAACTTCCAGTATCTGGTCAATCGGTTTATTCTTCATGATGGTCCCGATATACAGCTCATTTGCCAGGTCCTTATTTTGAATGATAATTTCTACATTGTACCAACGTTCCAATTTTAGGGCGATCGCACTTAAGCTTTCATTCCAGAAAGTTATTAATCCTTGTTTCCAGGAAGTATACATATTGGTATTGACCCGTTTTATTTCCATCGCTTTTGTTTGGTTGTTGTACATGAGATTTTCGCGAGGCTCCAGAGTTGAAACATCATCTCCGTTCTTTGAGAAGACTCCCAGGCTTCCGTCGACCAAAGTGGCGTTTAATACATGTTCGTCCGGATACGCCTGGATATTGAACGAAGTTCCGTAAACTTCGAAATCGAGTGTTTTGGTCTTCACCAGAAAAGGATGTGACGGGTCTTTTGCCACATCAAAAAAAGCTTCACCCTCGAGGGTGACAACTCTTTTCCCGCTGTTGAAATTTGCAGAATAATTTAAAGTAGTCCCCGAGTTGAGCTGAACGGTTGTTCCGTCAGGGAGTACCACGTTCGACATCTGACCGGCGGGAACGTCAATCCTTGTCCCGGTTTGGTATACAAACTGCGGTTCTTCCCATTTTTCAGAAAGATGCCGGGAGAGGAAACCTATGCCGACCAGAAGCAGGCCAGCCGCAGCATATGCGGCAATTTTTAACTCCTGACGTATTCTCCGGGCTTTCCCAATGCTCCTTACAAAGGCCTTCCCTTCATGGTTCCCCTGATGCCCGTCGGCCAGAGTCGTTAGTGCCCAGGTATTTTTATATTGAAGGAATTCTCTTTTATTCCCGGGAGAAGATTCAATCCAGTCAAAAATCTCCTGAACTTCAGGCTCTGAAGCCTCTCCTTTCATATATTTATTGATGGTTGAGAATTGCATTCTTAATCGTGTTATACTATTTGGTACGGCTAACTTTTAAATAACCCTATGAAAAAACAATTCTTTTTTCCGATCTCATGAAAAATAGAGCACAATCAGCTCGGCCAAAGTAACAGGGAGGAATTCCGACAAATTCGATTTTAATACTTTCAGCGCGTAAGTCATCCTGGCTTCAACCGTCTTCACCGATATACTCAGCTCATCAGCAATTTCTTTGTTTTTCTTTTCTTCGAAACGGCTCATGATAAAGATCTGCCTGCATTTGTCCGGCAAATTTTCGATCGATTTTTTGAGCAGCACATTCAGCTCTGAAAATTCAAGCGAATCAAAGTCGATCTTTTCAAGCGCCTCTATGTTTAAAGCCGTTTCTTTTTGCTGCAGAAATTTGTTTTCATACCGGCTTGCTACTTTTGCATGCCTGAGATAGTCCAGGCAACCTGATCTTGCGTAGGTAAATAAAAATGAGCGTATCCCGTTTACCGTTTCTATTTTGCGCCGGTTAAGCCAAAGATTTAAAAATGCTTCCTGCGCCTGGTTCCTGGCGTTTTCGGTATCGTTTATAAACTGATTGCAAAAATCTACAATTCTCTTATAGTCCGAATTGTAGATTGTTTCAAAAGCAGTTTCATCACCCTGATGGAGCCGATGAATAAAAAACTGATCAGAATTATAAACCATAACACGCAATTAGAAAAACTGTATTTCTTGCAAATATCTATTTTCTTGATCTAATAGTTAATATACTGTATTAAATTCTGCCTAAATGATTAAGAAAAAATAATTTTAGCACAAATTGATTTTCTATATTTATCACTTTCCGTACCTTAATTAATAACAAAGGTAAAAAAAAGGAATACCTGTCGCGGTATTCCTCAAAGAAATCATATATCAGCTTGCAAGGGAAAGAAAAAATGAAAAATGTTCGCACTCTGTCTTTTCTATTCTTCGGCAAAATAAATAAACACTTTTCAACTAATTTTTAATACATTGGCATACGATTCAGACGTTTCTTTCCCCGGGAACTGAACCACCAGCCCATTGGCAGTCCTTTCAAATTCGAGTGGTTGTTTGTTATTGACCAATTCTACTTTACTGATTTGTCTGGGATAGTTGACATTGCCTGAGGCCAGGCTCCTGATCAAAACGTTTCCCGATTCGGGCCAACCCATTACCGTAGCATACAGAACATCCTTTTTTACTGCAAAACGCACATCGTGCGAAGTGAACGGTTTACCTTTGCCCTCATTGAATCCCTGGGCAGACAATGCCGCAGCTCCCTCCTGGGCAGGTCCTTCTCCAAACACTTTCCATGGACGGGTGCCATAAATACTTTCACTGTTTCGCTTCATCCAACTGCCGATTTCCTCAACCACCTGACGTTCCAGCTCATCAATCGAACCATCTCCCCTTACCGGAATATTCAGCATCAAATTACCATTTTTACTGACTACGTCAATCAACATATGAATGACTGTTTTAGCGGACTTATATCGTCTGTTTTCGTATATCGACCGGTCGTAATGCCAGCTGCCGATGCAGGTATCAGTCTGCCAGGGCAAAGGCTCGATATCATTGCTCTGTCCGCGCTCAATATCCCAGACCATGGCTTTACGCTGATCTTCATCCAGTATTTTACCATTGATAACGGCCCGGAGTTCCCCATAATCGCTGATGCTCTTGTTATACAAATACGCGGCAATACGAAGTCCGGCGTCGCTTATGGGCCAGAAGGGAAGTTGCGAGTCATCGAAATAGACCAGATCGGGCTTGTAATTATCAATTAACTCGATCGTGCGCCTATAAAATTTTTCAATGTACTCTTTCGTGGGCTGGGCCACGCCATTGCCCCAATGCCATTGACGATGGATCATACCATCATTTTCGCTGTTTTCGCTCAGGGGGTGATTTTGCGCATACAAATCCTGTGGATCAAAGCCCTCCCACCACTTGCCTTTCCCATCAGCCCTGGTCATTTTTCCGTCATATGGGATCCCGGCATAAGGCCCGCTCTTGTCCGAACGCTGTGCTGTTTCGTACCAACTCCATGCGTGGGCGGCATGAACGCTGACCCCAAAAGGTAAATTATTTTTTCTGGCTGCTTTTGCCCAACCATCAATGATATCCTTTTTAGGCCCAACTTTGGTGGAATTCCAATCGGGTTGATGGGTGCTGTTGTACATATCCAAATTGTCGTGATGATTGGCCATGCCCATAAAATATTTGGCCCCCGCCCCTTTATATAACGCAACCAGTTCTTCGGGATCCCATTTTTCTGCTTTCCACGCATGAATGACATCCTTGAAACCAAAAACAGATGGATGGCCATATTTCTCAAGATGATATTTGTACTGATGCGAGCCTTCCTGATATATGCCCCGGGCATACCAGTCACCGGCTTCAGGCTGACACTGCGGCCCCCAATGGGCCCACATCCCAAATTTGGCGTCGCGGTACCATTCCGGTACCTGATAGTTTTGCAATGATTCCCAATGGGGTTTAAAAGGGCCTTCAGCTTCCCCCGAAAACAGTCCTGAGGCCACTGCCTGCCTGGCTAAGATTACTCCGGGCACTGAAAATCCAAGTTGTTTTAAAACCGTTCTTCGCTTCATAAGTATTTGAATTTAATACGTTATCAATAAAAATAACGGAGACAGGCCTTATGCTTTGCAACCTGTCTCAATTATTGTAATCGCTACTAATTGTAACCCGGATTCTGCTCCAGATTTTTGTTTATGTTTATATCATTCTGCGGAATCGGGAAATACCGGTTATGAGAATCCCAGGTCCGGACTTCAAACTCGTAGTACATATCTTCGTCCACTTTGGAGGCTGTTGATCCTGATCCCCTGTAATTTGGCGCTTCCGGATCATCCGATAATTTTACCCCCGTAAAGGAATGATTTAATTCCTGTTCGGCGGTTTCCCAGCGCAGTACATCATAATAACGAAATCCTTCGAAGGCAAGCTCAACTCTCCGTTCTTTCCGAACAGCCTGGCGAACCAGGTCCTGGGTCGCCAGGTCGGCTATCTGAACCGGGGGCAGGTTAACACGATCCCTGATATCATTGATTGTTAAATCCAGCAATTGTTGATCGACATTCCCCGGGGTAGCCTCATTGACTGCTTCCAGATAACTTAGCAACACTTCGGCATAACGCATAATCGGGGTATAGGTATAAGTTTCGTAGAGATTGGTAACACTCGCATCCAATCCCTTTTTAGGACAGTAGCCGTTAAACAAGGCAAACCTGTTGTAACTGTCATTTTTATTTGCACCCAAAAAACTGTTGTAGGTTACATTATTAAATGTTGTCCCCGGATAAGTTCCCACAGGGGGCAGGAATATGGAAGCGTACAAACGCGGATCCCGGTTTGTATAGGGATCATCGTCATTATAAACCGATGAGGTATAAATATCTTTGCCATCAGTGCAAAAATATGCTTTCACCAATTCATTGTAAGGTGCAAACTGATGCCAGCCGCCCAGACATTCCGGCGTCAAATAAATATAACGGGAAGTGGTAATATTATCTTTTAAATACTGAATGCAGAATATCATCTCGGAACTATATTCTCCTCCAATCCGGAAAAGCTTTTCGTAACTGTCGTCTCCATTGGTTCTGTCTAATTCATAAAGTTCAGAATCAATCACTTCGTTTAATATACTTGCTGCATCGGCCCATCTTTCCTGCGCCAGATACAACCTGCTTAAAAGCACCTGGGCGGCGCCTGTGGTATATCGTCCGTATTCCGACGAGCTTCTTTCCTGAGGGAGAATAGAAATAGCCTCTTTCAAGTCGTTTTCAATCTGTTTATACACGTCAGCCTGAGGAGTTTGACCGATTGAATTTGCATCGGCAACACTTAAGCTTGTCAGAGGCATCGGGACGTCTTTAAAATGAAAGGCAAGATAAAACAGGTAGTAGGCCCGCAGACATTTAACTTCCGAAGCCCAGAGTATTTTTTTATCCTCATCCATGGGGCAATCTCCGATTTTGTCAAGAAATGTATTGTACTGGGCGATCTGGGAATATGCATTCGACCAGTACCCCTGAACATTTCCACTTGTTGCAATTGTGTTGGTACTTGCCATGCCCACGGTTGTGAAATTTTCTTTTTCAACTCCGTTTCCCCCTGCAAAATCCAGGTATAATAGTCCCTGTGGGGTGGCAAAATCCTCGTGGGTCCATCCGCTGGGGAATTTATAACATCCGACCAGCGCAAGCAACGCGTCGCTTTCACCTGTCCAGAAACTTGCATCAGAAATTGATGTCAATGGCTGTTTATCCAGCAAATCCTCACACCCCGTTCCTGTCAGGATCATTGAGGATATAAAAACGCCGGCTATAATTGATTGTATATTTATTCGTGTCATAACTGTCATTTTTGCAATCTGTACATTAGAATTTAGCATTTATCCCAAATGAGTAAATACTGTTAATCGGATAGTAAGAAGGAGCATCACCCGTGGTAATTTCATTTTCAGGATCCCAACCTTTATAAAAAGAAGTAAAATTGTACAGGTTCTGACCGCTGACAAATACCCTCAGGTTTTGAAGTCCCCACCGGTTAACCAGGCTCTTTGGAAAAGTATATCCGATCTGTACATTTTTAACTCTTAAAAAACTGGCATCTCTTAACCAGTAGTCGGAAACCTGCAAGTTGGTATTGTTCATATTGAGGGTTTCCAGGCGGGGATATTTTGCCCATTTATCGGGATTTGCTGTTGTCCAACGGTTGTCAACCTGCCATTGCTGGATTTGTCCTCCGTTGTAAAAGGCATAAGCCATGTACGACCCGATGAGTCGTTGATATCCTCCCAAGCCTTGCAAAAGAGCAGAAAAATCAAATCCTTTATATGAAGCATTAATGTTTAACCCGTAGTAGAATTTCGGGGTGGTACTGCCAATCACCGATCTGTCATATGCTGAAGTCACCGCTCCATCGGGAACTCCATCCGGCCCGCTGATATCCTCATACCGGATATAGCCCGGTTTCAATCCGCTTTTACCGATAAGTTGTGTGGGCGCAGCGTCGATTTCTTCCTGGTCAACAAAAAGTCCGTTGGTCTTATAACCATAGATTATTCCCAGAGGTTCTCCAACAATCCGGCTATTATTAATGTCAGTTAACGCCCCATCGGCGAGTTCCTCAACTGCGTTTTTTATATATGTGAAATTCGGAGCTAAGCTCACGCTGACATCTTCTCCAATTTTGGCATTGTACACGATGTTTATTTCTATCCCTTTGTTGGAAACAGCGCCTACATTTGATTGCCCCACAGTTCTCCCCATAATCGTTGTAACCTGGACTGAAGAAAGGATATCGTCGGTGTATTTGTTAAAATAGTCTATCCCCCCGTTTATTTTGCCTTCCCAAAGGCTAAAATCAATTCCGAGATCTAATATGCTGGTCGTTTCCCATGTGATTTCCGTATTATTGAAAGTGGTAATCCTGGCTCCTGCCATCAATTCTCCCGGATTTCCCAAAACCGCATTTTGTCCCAAAGAATAGGTTTGCTGATAAGGATAGGTGCCGATGTTCTGATTCCCCAGCACTCCCCATGAACCGCGAACTTTGAAGTTGTCGATCACATTGCTGAAACCGGAATTTTCCCAGAAGCTTTCTTCTGAAACCCTCCAGCCGGCGGAGACGGATGGGAAAAAGCCCCAGCGCTCGTTAGCAGCAAAACGAGAGGAACCGTCGTAACGGGCATTAACTTCAACCAAATAACGATCCTGATAAGAATAGTTCAACCGACCAAAATAAGATAACAATGACCATTCATTGGAATATCCGTCGTTAGTCATGCTGGATGCTGAACCGGAGGCAAGTTCGTATAAATAATTATTGGGAAAGGTATTTCTGTAACCGGTCAAATTATTCTCTTTATATTCTTCAAAGGAGCTACCTGCCAACAGACGTAACGAATGTTCTCCGATTTGTTTATCAAATACTGCTGTCGCTTCAAATGTTTTATAGGTATTATTGCCTGATGTGACCGATAAGGTAGCGGGGCCGACAGTTTTGGATTCGTCAAAAAAAGTTTCTGCACGATAGGATTTGTTATAATCGGTATTATACGTGATTCCCGTTTTACCGCTAAGCAAAAGGCCTTTTACCGGAGTTGTCCAATTTAACCCGATAATCCCGGTAATATTTACTTCGTTATTTTTTATAAACGATTCGCTTGCCAGCCATGCTTCGGGACTATAGTTATCCTGGTAACCAAATGAACCATCTGACTTTTGTCCGGCGTAAATGGGGCCTTCGCGTACAGCATATCCGATCATGCCGTCAATGCTTTGCGGTTCTCCGTTTGGCGCATTATAGGTATTGGCATACGCATTTAAATGCGATTCCAACTGCAATGTTTCCAATAGCTTGCTTTTTGTATTCCACAGGACATTATACCGCTCATTGGAAGTTTCAGCGGTCATCCCATCCTGTTTCCAGTAACCCACTGAAAAGTTCTGCGTAATTCTCTCATTTCCGCCACGAATACTGACGTTGTGCCGTTGCTGAAATCCTGATCCCGAATTTAACAGCCATTCAAGATGATTGATGTTGGGATAATTGTCCGGATCTGATCCGTCTTTATATTTTTGTATTTGCTCGGCTGTGTAAGCGGCAGCATTTCCCATGTTCTCCATCGCTTCATTATAGTAGGTGGCATATTCCCATGACGACAAAAATTCCGGAAGCTCAGTTGGCTTTTGCCATCCCAAAGAATTATTGTAGGAGATATTAAATTTTCCTGCTTTCCCTTTCTTTGTCTGTATAAGAATGACGCCATTTGCTGCACGATTACCGTAAATTGAAGCCGACGCTGCATCCTTCAGGAACGAGATACTCTCAACATCTTCCGGACTAACGTCGTCCATATTACCGGCCATTCCGTCAATTAAAACCAAAGGGTTATTTCCTGCACTGGAGAATGTACCGGTACCTCTGATTTTCACGGTGGCACTTGTTCCCGGCCGGCCTGACGATTGAACCACACTGAGTCCCGGCACTAAGCCGGCAATAGCCTGGGAGGTAGTCGCTACCGGCTTATTGGCAAGATCAGCGGCCTCAACTGCAGCAACAGAGCCTGTTAAATTGACCTTCTTCTGAATGCCATAACCTACCGCAACAACTTCTTCAATCCCAATGGCATCTTCTTCCAGAACAACGTCAAAATTCTGAGTATCTTTCACCGGTAGTTCATGTGTTCTCATTCCGATAAATGAGAATACCAGCATGTCGTCATCTGAAATTCCGGTAAAAAAATATCTCCCCTCACTGTCAGTTATCGTCCCTCTGCCTGCTCCTTTAATTACTACGATCACCCCGGGGAAAGGCGCTCCTGAAGAATCAGTAACTTTTCCTGAAATGTTTCGCTGCTGCTGACTACTGAAGACTGTCTCCACTGAACTGATTGCAATTTGACGATTGGTGATTTTATAAATCACATCTGTTCCTTCAAAGATCACATCCAGTATTTCAGGAACTGATTTACTCTCAGAATGAATTGTTATTTTTCTCCCAACATTAACAACCGACGCGTCATAGATAAAGTAATAATCGGTTTGATCTTCAATCTCTTTCAGAACATCTTTTATGGAAACGCTTTTCAGGTCGAGTCTCATTCTGCTGTTTTGAGAATAAGATTGTACAGCATATACCTGAACAATACTGAATACCATTACAAACAATGTTGCCCTCATCGTTCTAAATAATTTCGATTTCCACAAAGGTTTAATTATGGAAATCAGTGAATAACACTTTTTTTTCATAAATTTGTTACAATTTGAGTTTTATAATTCGAATTAATTGTGTCTGAGTTTGCAAGACAGCAGTCACATTAAAATCTGGAAGGAGATGTTTGCGCATCTCCTTTTTAATTTAGAAGATTTGTTATTTTTTCATACGTTTATTTTACCAATTTAACTAACTACAATTTGCGTATCACACGTCATCACTTTGAGACGCCTGCCAACGGTATGGAATTCGCTTCGCGGATCTCGCAAGCTCGATTCACTTCGTGGATCTCCGCTACGCTCCGATTCGCCAAAATAATCATTCACTTGGGTGAAAGCTATGGCTTTAATGGCTCGTTTCATAGGCTATTCTGATTAATCAGGTTCAGTTAAACATTACTTTTGATTTCTTATTTTCCTTATTTTGAATAATTTTACAAGTTATGGGACAGGAAAATTCGATATAATCCAGAATTTCCGTCAGACTTTCATTCGTAAACGTTGCAGTAAAAAGCGAATTATAAACTTTCAGGCTGCCAACAACAATTTCGATATTGAATTTTCTTTCAAGTTTCTTGATCACATTACCCATAGGTTCGTTCTTAAAAACCAGTTCGCCATCTTTCCAGGAGATGTAGCTGACCGGGTCGATTTGGCTGATCTCTCCTTTTTTCAATTCAGAATTATATTGCATCATTTCGCCGGGTTTCATGATATAGTCGAAGTGCTGGAGTTTCGGGTTGAGCAATTGTATGCTGCCCGATTCAAGGACAACATTCACCAGACGGTCTTCAGGGTATGCTTTCACGTCGAAGCGGGTTCCTTTTACAATGATATTCATTCCGTCTTCTGTTGATACCAGAAACGGAAGCTCCTTATTTTTCCTCACATCGAAAAAGGCCTGTCCCCTTAAATTCAACTCCCGGTTACTAACGCCGTAGTTGTTATTGTAAACCAGCGTTGTTCCTGAATTTAACCATATCACGGAACTATCGGGCAGGACAACTTTCGATATTTGTCCGTAATCGGCAACCACGGAAGTATAATGGGACTGAATATTTTCAGGGCGATTTCCGCTTCGTCCCAAATAAAACATAGCTGCAGCCATGCCAAGGAACAAAACAAAAACAGCAGCATACTGAAAGTAAGTCATCCTGAATGACGGCCTTGAAGCATCAATCCTGTGTTGTATGTTTCGAAATGACTTTTCGATTCTATATTCAGGAAGCGGTTTTGTCGATGACAACAATGCCCGGGAGATTTTGAGCTTTCTGAAAGATTCCAAATCTTCAGGGTCTTTTTTAATCTCTGAAAGAATGGCATCCCTTCGGTCGTCATCAATATCGCCGGCGACCAGATTTATCATGTCATCGATTTTTTTCATATACGCTTTATTAGAATAATGCACCAACTGCAAATTACCCCCCTTTGACAGCGTAATTTTTTTTAATTTCCGGAAGTTTAGAATGTACTATAAAAGAAACAGGTAGGAAACCAGCGGAAGATAATCCTTTAAAGCTTCTCTGAAGATTCGCAGGGCCTTGGTCATATGTTTCTCAACGACTTTAACCGAGATGTTGAGTTCTTCGGCAATTTCTTTGTTTTTGCGTTCTTCAAAGCGGCTAAGCATAAAGACCCTTTTACATTGTGGAGGAAGTTCATCCAGCGTTTCTTTTATAATTCGTTCGATCTCATCAAAAGTATAAGAATTGGAATCAATTGATCCCAGGATTTCTGCATTCATTTCGAGTTCTGTCTCCCGAAAGCCTCCGCTATCGAACAACCTCTGTCTATAGCGATGATCTCTCAATCGATACAAACAGTTATTTTTCGCGACAGTAAACAAATAAGCGTCTATCCGGGTATTATCATCCAATTCATGGCGTTTATTCCACAAGGTAAAAAAAGTGTCCTGAACGATATTTTCAGCAAGGTCGTCTATTGGCATAAATTCAAGTATAAAGTAATACAACCGCGAGAAGTACTTGTTGTAAATCATTTTGAAAGCGATTTCGTCATCACTTTTCAATCCTTCTATAAGTTGTATCTCGTGCATACCCGACATTTCGTATTCGTAACGACTTCGATATCCATAAAGCAACTACAATAAACGAAAATGCAAAATCAAAACCTAACCAGAATTTTCATGATCTTTCCCGGGTTTGCAGACCAGCTTTTCATGGCAGAAGGAGCTTCTTCGGGTGAGACCACATGGGATATGAGAATATCTTCGTGAAATTTATTTTGTTTTAAGAACTTGATTACTGCATCAAAATCAGAAGGGTTTGCATTCCTCGATCCCATAATCTCCATCTCCTTCTGTACCCAAAGTTTTGTCGGGAATGCGACGTCTTCTTTGGCGTAGCCGATACATACCACGCGTCCGGCAAATCCGACTTCCTCGATTGCCGATCGATAGGTCAGGGGGTTTCCGGCTGCTTCAATCACGACCGAAGGGCCATTGTCGTTTGTTATTTTTATCAGTTCGTCATGCAGGTTTTGATTTTTGGAATTTATAAGGAAACCTGCCCCCAGCATTTGTGCCAGCTCCAGCTTATGATCATCGATATCGACAGCAATAACCGTTGCGCCACGCAGACTGGCCCGTACGATAGCTCCCGCACCGATCATACCGCAGCCAAAAACCAAAACCGTATCCAGATCGGTAACTTTTCCGTTATCAACGGCATGAAACCCCACGGTCATGGGTTCAACCAGCGCAAGCTGCACATCGCTCAAAACCTCATCGGTCAAGACCTTCTGCCATGGTACCGCAATATATTCTGCCATAGCCCCGTCGCGCTGTACGCCCAGTGTCTGGTTATAACGGCAGGCATTAAACCGTTTTTGTTTACAAGAAGAACACTGCCCGCAATTAGTATAGGGCACGACCGTTGCTTTTTGTCCGGGTTTAAATTTGTCCGGAACATCTTCTCCTGTTTCTTCTATGACAGCAGATATTTCGTGTCCCGGAATTCTTGGATATTGGACCAATGGATTTTTTCCGAGATAGGTACTTAAATCTGAGCCGCAAAATCCCACATAGTTGATCTTTAAAAGAATTTCTTCTCTTCCGGGGCAGGGCTTTTCGCGTTCAACGATTTGCACTTCCCCCGGTGCTGTTATTTCAATTGCTTTCATTTTTTTATCTTATTTATTTGCTTCTTCCAAAACGCAGAAAATCTTTTCATTGGGAAAACCGCAATTCTGTTTTCAACTGATCTGATAGGTTTTCAGCGCATTTTTATAAAAGATTTGTTCCTGTTCATTAATACTCAAATCCGATAAAACCTGCTTCACCAGTTGCAACCAGTCAGCATATTTGGTTGCGACAAGGCAAACCGGCCAGTCTGATCCGAACATTAATCGGGAAGGGGTAAATGCTTCTAATACGATATCAAAGTAAGGCTCCAACTGCTTCGGGCTCCATGTTTTATAATCGGCTTCAGTAACCATCCCGCTGATTTTGCAGCAGACGTTTTCTCTTTTTGCCAACTCTTTCAGGTTGCCGGCCCAGGGTTCACGTTCATCCGTCTTTATTTTTGGCTTACCGATATGATCCAAAACAAACAACTGATCAGGATGTTGATCGACAAACTGAATGGTATCCGGAAGCTGGTGCTCGAAGATGAGAATGTCATAAACCAGGTTATAGTTCTTTAATAACGCGACACCCCGGTTAAAGGCTTTCCCAAGTATAAATGCGGGATCAGGTTCTCCCTGCACTACATGGCGGAGACCTTTCATCCACCTATTCTCCGAATATCTCTGAAGGAGCTCACTGATATTCTCTGCTGCCAGCGGAAGCCAGCCGACAACTCCTTTCATCCAGTCGTTTTCGGCTGTTAAAGAAAGCAGCCATTCTGTTTCTTCAATCTGTTGCCTCGCCTGCACGGTAATAACACCAGCCACGCCGGTTCTGTCCAGTGTGGCCTGCAGATCTGCCGGCAAAAAGCTTTTACGGATGGAAACCATATCCTCACCGATCCAGTCAAACGCTACCGGATCATAATTCCATAAATGATGATGCGTGTCAATAATCATGGTGATTAATTTAGAGGTATCTGTACTCCGGATCAATCATGCCGCCGCTCTTTAACTCCAGCCAGAATTCTTCCGGGAATTGCCGTTCCAAAACTTCCTTGTTGTTTGCCATTCGTTCAGGCTTACTTGGATTTAGCGCCACAGCGTGAATCTGAGGAGCCGACAAGGCGAATTTCAAACAGGCATCGCCAGGTGAAATACCAAACTTTTCACAGACAGTAAAAAACTTTTTCCGCCATTCAAACAGCGCTTTGTCAGACGGATTACCGGGGTCAGTCATGCGATAATCGAAATATTGGCCTCCGGTAAGGAAACCGGCATTAAAAATTGCCGAATTGATGATACCCACCCCATCACCGGAAAGGCGTTCTATAAATTCAACAATCTCCCTGGGATGATGATAAAGTGTAAATTTATTGGCAAACATGACCCAATCGAACTTTACTTCATGATAAAGCTCTTTGATCACCAGCCAATCTTTGGATCCTGTTCCAACCGCTTTTACTTCTCCTCTTTTTTTTAATTCAAACAAAGCCCGGTAAGCTCCCAAAATATCGTTCATTCTGGCTTTACGGTCTGAATCATCAACGGCAGCAGCCAGATACTCGTCCGGGTCGTGCACCGAAACCAGTTCCGGTTTATACAATCCGCCCAGCAATTCGCAGCCTTGCTCCCAGCACGCCAATATTCCCTCATAGCTGATTCTCTGAACCGCATCGTGTTTCAAATTCATCCACGCTCCCGGCTCAAAACCAGGTTCTTCCGTTTCGAGCGGCACCCGGTACCATCCCAGCTTATTGCTGATCGTAATTTGATCCGGAGCAATACCCAGTTTTTGAAGTCCCTGGCCAATGACCTCCAAAGCCAAACCGGCACCATACTTGCCGGCGCTGTCTATCACTACCTTCCCCTCAGTTACCCGGAACCACTCCTTCATGAGCGCCAGTTTTTCCTCCTCGGGAAGTTCCTTGTAAAGATTCCCGAGATAGCTCGTTCCGTAGATGATCCGGGGACATTCCACTCCAGTGTTTCCCAGCGCCTTAATCTGTGCCATCACAATAACTTTCTTTTAACTGACCTTCAACAGCCCTGAAGCTTTGTTTCTGGTCAAGCTTATAAATACGCTCCATGAGTTGCCACTTCTCACCCGCTGAGGCCTTTCCCGATGTCTGCTGAAATTGGGAAACATATGCTTCCCACTCGGCCTGCCTTGGCTTTTGGGCCAGTTCAGCCATTGCTTTCTGATGATCAAAATCAGCGACAGTATCCATGATCATGAACAACTGATTACCCTGGATATAGATTTCCATATCCAATATCCCGACTTCTTTCATACCCCCGGCAATTTCAGGCCATCCTGCTCCGGGAGCGTGAACTTTTTTATAATTGTCAATTAATTGATAATTATCTTCTAATGCCAGTGTCTTACAATATCGCTTAAACTTCATTTACTCTGTTTTTCAACTTAAGTTTCTTTCTTTCAGAAAAGGACAAAGTTTGTTGAAATCGAGACTCCAATCAAATCGATATATTCACATTCTTTCATGCAAAGCTTTGTGCAAACCTTTGCGCTGCTTAAAAAATGTTCTTAAACAGAAACAGCTATCCCAGGTTCATGGCAATGAAACTGCTGAAGCAGGAACCCCGCATGATTGGCATGATGGCTCCCCTGGCTTTCGGGCGACGCCATATTACTCTCCTGATCCAATGTTACAAAAAAGTAAAAAACGAGTAAAAAAACGACATAAATGTAATATTTAACAGCGGGTAATTATACAGAATCGATATTTATCAACCTGATATTCATAAATATAAGAGCACGTATAAATATTCGGCACGCTATCTGTAATAGTGATAACGACGATATCTTTAATTATAATATCGAAGAGTATTTATAAAAAAACAAAAACGATAACTATGAAAAAATTGATTTATGCCCTAATGGTTTTGACATTCATTCTAGTTTCATGCGAAAAAGATGATGATGCAAAAAAACTAATCACGCAAGGAGACTATCCGGTTAAGGAATACTATTTGGAACGCAACCCCAGCGTTAACCCATGGGGGGCAGGTATGGATTTTATACATAGCGAATGTGACCTTACGGATACCGATTTGGATTACCTGTATCTCTCACCCGACACCACCAATCAGTATGATATCAAATTCTACACGGTCAAAGCTTATTATACCGACGACAAAGGCGATACCCAATCGGAAGGTTGCCCGGCAATGTTGCTTGGCGAGGGGGTAACAGCCTTTAAAGCAGGAGCCGGTATTGACTTTTTTGATTCGCTTACAGTAGTTACGGAGGAGATGATTGCTTCATTAGCTCCCGAGCCGGAAGTCGATTACGAAGCATGCAAAAATACCGATGGAAATTACGACAGGACACTCTTGTTCACAGCCCTTGACCAGTGTGTTATCGGACGTAGTTTCAGAAGTAACGTGCTTGTAGTGCCGGAAGGCAAAACCGAACAGCAGGTTCAGCCGGTTTATCTTGTAAAAACCAGTGAAGGGGGATATGTGAAATTCATGGTAAAACAATTTCAGGGAGATGCCCCAAAAGAAAAACAAACCCTTGTCCGCTGGCAGGTGATCAGTGAATAAACCCGTGCACATACTTAAAAATGATCTGCTATGAACCGCATATTACTGCTTGCCATTACACTTTACCTTTCTGTTCAAACCACCTTTTCCAAAAATTGCATACAGGGGGAGGTTACTGATCCGGATGACAAAGCGGTTTCTTTTGCATCGGTCCAGGATGTAAACGGAGCATATACAATATGCGATTCGGCAGGCCATTTTGAGATCTGCTTTAATGGAGATTCTGCGAAAATAAGAATATATGCGTTAGGCTTTTACGCCGATACAGTAAGAATCAGGAAAGAAGATAAAGAGATACGGGTGATTTTGAAACGAAAAGATACAGCGCTTACCGAAGTATCCATCGTCCATCGGCAAACTGTAAAAAGCACAAGTATGGTTTCGGCAATTAGTACCGGTAAAAAAGAAATAGAAATGCTCAACCCGCAAAACATAGCTGAAATTTTACAGGCACAAACCGGATTTACAAATCGCCCGGGCTACCAGACGCCATTAACCTTACGGGGCTTGTCGGGCAAACGCCTGTTGGTTTTACGAAACGGATTAAGGCGTTTCAGCTCCTACCCTGCCGGATATATGTCGCACACGATCAACGTGTATGATCTGGAACGGATTGATGTTGAAAAGGGTGCCGCTTCGGTCGTTTATGGCGCGGGCGCTATGGCAGGTATTGTAAACCTGATCGACAAATCACCGTTCGGACAAAAAGGCGCAAATGCCCGTTTAACAACGGGTTATGGTACGATCAATAAAGAGAAAACCTTACTGGCCGGTTGCGGCTGGAGCAATGGTAAACTTGCATTTAAAACAAACCTGCGATACCGGACAGCAGAAAATTTTAAATATCCCGACGGGAGCATTGCAGAGAATAGTTTTTATACCGACAAAGATGTTTTTACCGCTATCGGATATAAGTTTTCGGAAAAACAGGAAATTCTGCTCACAACCGATATTCACAACGGCGGCCCCTGGGGAAAACCTGTCGGGTTTAACGGTTCCGATTATATGCGGGTGCAAACTTCCAATGAAAATAGTTACAACTACTCGCTTCAATACAAACTGAATACAGGTAAGGTACTTCAGTCCACCGAGTTAAGTACGTTCTACTCAAATGAAAGCAGAACCCTCGTTAAGAATTACTATACGGCTGCCGGATACATGCTTTCATATGTCGAGACAACCAGGTTTTCCAATTACTGTTACGGGGTGCAAATTAAAAATAAAGTAAAGATTTCGAAGAATAATTTGATGAATGTTGGAGCAGAATTTTATGGCTTTCATATTTCAACCCCAACCGATGCGGTTGATTATATCGAAGGTATCTCGTTTCAAAACAGGGTGAGCCAAAATGCACGTTCGTATTTATCGGGGATGTATTTAGAGCATATTTTTTTGCCGGGAAAGAAGTTTAAGTTTGCCGGCGGATTACGTTATGACCGGGCTTCAGTTTACGAAGGAGATGTTTACAGCAATACACAGAATGAAGAAAAACACGAAAATAAAAACGCAATAAGCGGAAATGTTGCTGCATTGTGGCGCTTAAAAGATTCAAGAATAAAGATTAATACCGCCCGCTCGTTTCGTATGCCGGAAACTACCGAATTGTATGCAGATAGCTATACCTCGAACGGTATTGTATACGCCAATCCTGAACTGGAACCTGAATATTGCCACAGTTTTGATGTTTCCTATACCTATGAAAAGTCGTTCTTCGATGCTGAATTCAGCCCGTTTATATGGTTTGTTGACAATATGATTTCACGGGAAGAAATTAAAGGTATGCCGGGCACTAATTACCAGTTTACAAACCTTGAAAAATGCAGAATCTGGGGTGGCGAGCTGTCGGCCAATCTGTGGTTAAAAAATACGATAATGGGAAAAGACAGGTTATCAGCATCAATTGGGGCAGCTTATCTTAATGGTACCGATATCGGTGCCAACGCCGGTTTATGGGCAAAGGGCGTACCGATGGATTATGTGCCTCCTTTTAATCTTAAGAGCAATGTCGTTTACAATAGCCCTGAAGATAAAAAAACGGAATTAAATGTTGCAATAAGGGCAACGTATTACAGCAGGCAAACCCGGCTTGGCGAAAGCAAATATGCAACTCCCGCATACACGTTTATCGGCTGTTCTGCAGGACTTTCAATAAAGCGGTTCAAAACCAGGCCATCGCTGAACATCGCTGTCAACAATCTTCTGAATACCGAATACTACAGCTTCCTTTCATATTTGCCCGGTGAAGGCAGGGATGTGCGGATATTTTTAACCATTCATTTTAACTGATATGCATTATAACGAACATACAAGCATTAGCGAATTATTGACGTCCATACCCGAATGCCGGGAATTTTTTTACCCTTTGTGCTTAGGAAAGGCTACGTGTTGTACGATATCCGAATTGTCAGCAACCGGGAATATCCCGTTGCCGGTCCTGCTAACCGGTATTGACCGGTACGTAAAGCGGGCCAGGCAAAATCCATGCAACTACAGTCAGATGCGCGAAATGCTTATTAAACCAGGGGCGGTGAATATCGCGGGATTTGTCAATTTCCTCTGGCAGGAACCTTTCGTTCTTGAACTAAAGGCAAAAGCAGAAGAACTGGGGGTAGCGCTGAATATCAACATATTTCCCGGGCACCTGAAAAAACAATTTCAAAACTATCTGGCCGTTTGCGGCAATCCTGACGATTTACCGGAAATACTAATTGGCAAAGGTTTTAGCTCGTTAATGACTTCAAGGTTTGTTGATATATTTGTGAAGCCGGGGTATTATAAATATGCGATGTCGGGTACTGCCATGAGTAATTTTTTTGTATCAAAGGGCTATACCGACTCCGGCCAATCCTATCACCCTTTTGGTGTTGAAGAGCTGGTAATGGTTTATGATGATTCCTGTTCAGAAGCAGTTAACCATCCACAGTCCTGGGAAGACCTGTTGAAACCCGCATACCTGGGTATGCTCAGCCAGACGGGCAAAGAACATCGCGATCATTTCGGGTTTATGATGATGCTGTATTTATATAAAAGTCTGGGAGAAGAAGGCATCATACGTTATGCCGGAAATGTTAAAATTAAGCAGCATTTCACCCACACCATCAAAAACATTGGCAAGAAAAACGATAAGTCGGCTCCCGTAAATATCATGCACCAGTTTGCAGCCCGGTTTATCCGAAGCGATGCACGCGAACAAACTCAAATTGTCGATGCAAGAGATGGCAATCCTTCTGTTTGCCATTTTTGTATGTTGAAACAAACGGCAGAGGAGCAGGCCGTTGAAATTGCAAAGCATTTGTATTCCGAACCAATTAAAAACATAATCGAAAAAGGCGGGACCACGCATATTTCTTCACCCAAACCAATTTCGGGCAATAACTCCATCCGATGGATTGGGTGGGATACCCTGCGTGAACTTCCGCTGCCTTATCTGAAAGAATATTTGAGCGAAATCGCATATAACCATTTTAACCAGTGAATGATGAAGAAGGTATTTACAATTTTAGTGCTTGGAATAATAACATGGCAAAGCCTGTTTTCCAAAACCATTACCGATATGGCAGGGCGTACGGTGATCGTGCCTGAAACGATTGACAGGGTATTCCCTTACGACCCGAAAACATCGATTCTCATTTTCCCGATAATCGGTGAAAAAATGGTAGCAACATCAATGTTGCCGGGGAAAAAAGACTTTACTTATATTTCAAAAGCATACACCGGACTTCCCGAAGTAGATGTGAAAAATATTGAAGAAGTCGTGACGTATTTACCACAAGTAATTATTGCCGGATTCTATACTAAAAACGATAAAAATGGAATGGTGTTTTCGTTAGGCAAACGGCTCAATATTCCGGTAGTGCTTATTGATTTGTCAATTGACAAGATGGATCAAACATATTTATTCCTTGGAGAGCTGTTTAAAAAGGACAGTAAGCCGTATGTTGTTTTTTTGCAAAGCATGTACAACAATATTGCCTTGCTTCAAAAATCGCATAGTCCGATAACAGCAACGGTATATTACACGTTGGGGGCATCAGGTTTGCTCACCGACCCGTCGGGTTCAAAACACACCGAGGTGTTTGATTATCTGAAAATCCCCAACGCTGCAAAAGTTGAAATACCCTCAGCCGGCCATGCTCAGGTAAATCTTGAACAGGTGTTGTTGTGGAACCCCGATTATATTTTCACTTCAGCATTCAGAGGCGAAAACAATGCTTATCTGCTTATGACTACCGATGCAAAATGGAAAAGCATCGGTGCGGTAAAAAATAACAAGATGTATAAAGTCCCCACCCAGCCTATGGGATGGTTCGACCATCCGCCATCAGTAAACCGGGTGCCGGGTCTTCTCTGGCTTTGTGAACTATTTTACAATGCCGGCGCTGACCCTACCCGAAACAAGATTTGCGCGTTCTATTCACTTTTTTATCAATATAATTTAAGTTCAGCAGAATACAGTTTACTCTTTAAATAAACATGAAGAAAATTCCCCGAATATCACTTTTTTTATTACTGGGTCTTGTTGCCATGCTTATTGGTGTTTTTTCACTCACAATCGGCAGGTTTCCTGTTTCGGCATCTGTAATAGGACAATTAATACGATCATTTTTTGATCCGGATAGTTCCACGCAGGAACAAATAAAAACGGTGATTATCGACATCCGGTTACCCCGCATCATTGCTGCGTTTCTGGTCGGAGGAACCCTTTCAATTACAGGGGCAGCCTATCAGGGCATGTTTCGCAATTCCATGGTATCGCCTTCAATTTTGGGTGTTTCGGCAGGGGCAGGTTTTGGCGCTGCACTTGCCATACTTTTAGGCTTCAGTTCAATCATGCTGCAGGGCTTATCTTTTTTTTTCGGGATAGTTGCCGTGGTAACTGTATATGCTATTAGTCTGGCTACCGGCAGGAAGCACGACCGTTGCCTGACCCTGATTTTGTCGGGAATGATTGTGGCAACTGTATTCACCGCCCTGCTTTCGGTATTGAAATACATTGCCGACCCCGATAATGCTTTACCGACCATCGTGTATTGGCTCATGGGCGGCTTATCTGAAATTGAAAAGACCGATTTGTGCTTCATTGCAACGATTTCTATGATCGGGTTGGTAATATTAAGCATCTCGGGCTGGAAACTCGACCTGCTTTCCTTTGGCGACGATGAGGCGAAAACCATGGGCATCCGGGTAGAACGATTGCGGGTAACTGTTATCGCTGTTGCAACACTCATGACAGCAACCGCTGTGAGCATCAGCGGAATAATAGGTTGGGTAGGTCTTATCATTCCTCATATTTCGCGCATGCTTATCGGACCAAAAAATGCCGAACTGCTCCCGGTAGCTTTCCTTATCGGGGGCATTTTTCTTCTTATTGTTGACGGGTTCAGCCGAACCGTTACAACCATGGAAATCCCTCTGGGCATTACCACAAGCCTTATTGGCGCCCCATTTTTTTTGTTTATCCTAATGAAAACCTCAAAAAAGAACGAACGTGATAACACTTGAAAATATCCAATGCGGCTATGGTAAAAAGGTGATCCTGAATAATCTTTCCGGCACACTCGAACGGGGACAATTGACTTGTTTGCTCGGCAGGAACGGGGCAGGAAAAACAACACTTTTTAAAACCGTCCTCGGAATTCTGCCCTCACTTGGAGGGACTATTTATTATGACGGAAAGACCTTTCAATCATTCAATACAAAACAATTTGCAAGATATATCAGCTATGTTCCGCAGGCACACGGTACTCCTTTTTCGTTCAGTGTATCTGATGTGGTGCTCATGGGGCAATATGCCTCTTCTGATAATATTTGGGGTAAACCCGGTAAAAAAAATATTGACATTGCAAAGAAAAGCATCGATTCGCTTGGCATAAGCCATCTTGCTGAGAAAACATTTTCGAAACTGAGCGGCGGCGAAAAACAAATGGTACTTATTGCCCGTGCTATGGCACAACATCCTGTTTTTATCGCCATGGACGAACCGACTTCGAACCTCGATTTGTGTAATCAGGTTAAAGTGCTGCAATATGCAAAAATGCTCACCGGAAAAGGATATGGCGTAATTATGAACACTCATTCTCCGCAACAGGCATTACAATATGCAGACAAAGTCATTTTACTGGATCACGGAACAATAAAACAATGGGGCAAACCCGATGATATCCTTAACACTTCCAATGTTGCAGACCTATACGGGACTCCGCTCGAAATAATTGAAACGACAACAACCAACGGAGATAAACGAAAAATATTGGTAACCACTTAAGTTCTGAAACTATGATAACCGGAAATGAAAATTTACAGGAGCTCGCCGGAACAGACGAAGCCCTGGCAGCTTTTTTTGAGAAACATGGACTTGGAAATTATTTCAAGCCCGAAAACCTTCAAAAAATCGGGAAATATACTCGCCTGAACAGCCTGCTGAAAGCGAAAAAGATAGAGCCGGAACGCTTTATAGCGGCGATAAATGAGCTCATTGGATACAATTTCCAAGCCGGCACCGGCAAATTGAATACTCAGGAACAGCTGCATTTTCTGGCGATGTTGCCGTGTGGCTTACGAAATCCGTTCAAAGAATATTTCGAAGCTGTTGTGAGCGGAAATGCAGGGCAGTTGACTTCGCTTAACTTCCTGATAGAGGGAAATGTAAACCACGAACTTTCATACTACCCCGTGCTTGACAGCATTACCAACAGTAACGAATTACCTGACATGATCATGGCTTCGGATGTCAACAATTTTTTTCACCGTCCTTTTATAAACAGGTTTATCAAAAAAGGAGTGTTTGCCGCTTATACGCCCTATACCATAAACAACTATCTGGGGAAAGCGGGATTTGCCGACCCCAATGGCAATTTCACTATGGTTACTTCAAATCTCCTGGTTATGGCGGTTGATAAGAGACGGCTCGGAAACCGGCCTATGCCAAAAACATGGAATGACCTGTTAGACAAAAGCTACCGGAACGAAATTATTATGCGTGGCGAAGACAGTTTCTTTTGCAACGCCGTCATGTTGCCATTTTACAAAGAAAACGGGAATGAAGCGATAGAAATACTGGCGCTAAATATAAAGAGCGGTATGCACCCTGCCGAAATGGTCAAGCTTGCCGGGACCGATAAGCCGGAAGCTGGTACTGTTTATATTTTACCATTCTTTTTCGCAAAGCGTATCCAACACAAACAGGTAGAAATAGTCTGGCCCGCCGATGGGGCAATTGTCAGTCCGGTATTTATACTTATAAAAAGAGAAAAACTCGAAACCCATCAATTTCTGCTCAGTTTTCTGTTTGGCAAGGAAACCGGCGAGATGCTTTCCGGACGGCATTTCCCGGCTATTCACCCCGAAGTATCGAACCAGTTGTTCCCCGATGCGGTAAAATGGCTCGGCTGGGATTTTCTAAACACGAACGACATCGGAGCATTAAAGAACACGATACGCGATACCTTCATGAACGTATGGAATTCAAAGAGATAACCAACCATGACACGATTAATAACCATAGCAGGACCTCCTTCTTCAGGCAAAACATCGGTAATTATAAAAATGTTTGAAAGTACCCCGTCACTAAAGAATGAAACAGGCGTGATTAAATTTGACTGCCTATGCTCGCTCGACGAACAACAATATGTAAAAAGCGGAATCACTGCAAAAACCGGATTGGCGGGAAATCTCTGTCCCGACCATTATTTTGTTTCGAACATTGAGGATTGCCTCAATTGGGCTGCAGAAAACAAGTTCACCAACCTGATCACCGAAAGCGCCGGACTGTGCAACCGTTGCGCTCCGCACCTGAAAGAAATACCTGCAATTTGCGTTCTCGACAACCTGAGTGGGATAAATACCCCTTCAAAAACCGGGCCCATGCTAAAACTTGCTGATGTTGTAGTCGTTACTAAAAGCGATTTAGTCTCGCAAGCCGAACGGGAAGTGTTCCGTTTTAAAATACAACAGGTAAATTCAAGGTGTACCGTATTGAATGTAAATGGAATAACCGGACAGGGAGCAGATAAGTTAGCAACGATCGTGCTCAAAAGTAAAGAAGTTGGAAGTACCGGCAATTTAAAACTCCGCTTTGCCATGCCTGCGGCCCTCTGTTCATACTGCCTTGGCGAAACACGAGTTGGGGAAGATTTTCAGATCGGATTGAACCGAAAAATAAAATTATAACCATGGGAACAACAGATCATTTAAATATGCCGCTTCGGGAACTTGTAAAAAAAGAACCCATATTTGCCGACTTTCTTGGTTCATTCCATGTAAATGGGGTTAACGAACAAAAATCATTTATCAGTTTGCTCGATACGATGCCCCCACGTTACTGGGAAGACTCCACGGTTTCAAGATGCGAGTTATTGGGCCTGTTTGTTGATTTTGCCAAAGGAATTGAAAATGCCCTGCATAATGAAACCGTTCGGGAAATAAAAGTGCTGCCGGGTATTGATAAAAGCGGAAGACCGGAGCCTTGCGGCTTAGCGCTTTACCCAGGCGAAGTAACCTGTATCGTTGGCCCAACAGGTTCCGGGAAAAGCCGGCTGCTTGCCGATATCGAATGGATGGCCAATGCCGACACCCCCACCAAACGCACCGTTCTTATTAACGATAAAACAGCAGATAGTAGCATTATCAATATATACGGCGGGAAACTTATAGCACAGATAACTCAAAACATGAACTTTGTGCTTGACATGGATGTGTCTGACTTTTTGTTACTGCACGCCCAAAGCCGGTATGTTGAAAATGCGGAAGAAAGGGTTCAGCAAGTTATCGCAATGGCCAACGAACTTTCGGGAGAACGGTTTAGCCCGCAAACACCTGTCACATTTCTGAGTGGCGGGCAGTCAAGGGCATTAATGATTGCCGACGTGGCATGTATCGGGCAAGCTCCGATTGTACTGATAGACGAGATTGAAAACGCCGGGGTCGATAAAAAAAAGGCACTTGATTTATTGATTAGCAACGAGAAAATTGTTCTTATGGCAACTCACGACCCCATGCTTATTTTACTGGCTGATAAGCGGATTATAATCAAAAACGGAGGTATGGAAAAAATATTGACTACTAACGTTTACGAGCGGTCATTTTTTCATAAATTGGAGGAAATTGACGAAACTATCCGGATGACCCGTAATTTTTTCAGGTCAGGAGGTCAATTATCAGGAACAAATCAGCTTTTCGAATAATAAACCGGTTATCATGGAATTGAAAGTGCGTGGCATTATAGAAATTGAAACTCAAAATGGTTATAAAATTCCGTCAAAAGTAATTGAACTGCTCATGGAAATTGAACAAACCGGCTCACTAAATGCAGCAGTTAAAAATATCGGTATGTCCTATTCTTATGCATGGAACCTGATTTTCAAGACCAATTGCCAACTGGAACAACCACTTATTATTTCCCGGAAAGGAGGGAATGGCGGCGGAGTTGCAGAACTAACGGAGGCAGGAAAATCGCTTTTGGAGCAATACCGAAAACTTGAAAACGATTTTGAGGCATTCCTGGGTGAGCACAAATTCATCATTCGTTCAGAGCTATAGAATTAGGAAGAAAGTATGAAACGAGCCATGAACGCCGCAATTTACGCCCAAGGTAATGTTTTTCGGCGAATTGGAGCGAAGCGGCAATCCCCGCAGGGAATCGAGCTTGCGAGATCCACGAAGTGAATTCCATACGTCGATTTTCACTAAAAAAGTGATGAAGTTTAATACGAGAATTATACACAACTAATTTGAAATGAAAAACATATGAAACTCTCATCGGAGATTGCAGAGACGTTTATGTTAAAACAGCTTAAGAAATACCGAAAGCAATATAAAATCATTTGGATCGAGTTCTTCTTTCAGGAACAGATAAGCCCGTCCTATTTGGGTTTTTACTGTGTTTACTGATATCTGCAGCCGTTCCGCAATTTCTTTATAGGTAAGAGAATCGAAAACTGCCAATTCCAGAATTCTGCGCCTTTGCTCCGGTATTTTATTGATTGCTGCATATAAATTAGCATAGAAATCCTGTTCTGTAGCCATTTCGTCCATCATCTCCGGGATCTTCCCGGTTTCAATAGCCGGTTTGTTCTTATCCTTTCTGAGATGACTCACCAGCTGATTACGAAGCATCAAAAAGAGATACGCCTTCAACGATTTTTCAATGACAATTTTTCCCCTCCGCTCCCAAAGTTTAATAAAACAATCCGAAACAATCTCTTCAGCAACAATTTCATTACGAAGGTGTTTGTTGGCCCATATACACATCGGATGATAATATTTATCATGCAAAAAGCGCAGTGCATTAACTTCGCCGGCGATAACACTATTCCAAATGAGCTGGTCTTCCATTGCCATCTTTGCGGTAGTCTAAAAAATCAATCCTTACAAATATAATTTAAAGTTTCCGGACCTGTATCGTTTGATCAGTTCTCCACCGCATTTCGAAATGGGTTCAACCCGCAAAATTCTTAATGGTAATTTTACTGTTTCCTTATTTCAACAATATCACCTTTTCTCATCGTCAGATCATATTCATAAATTTCTTTCAATTCCGGTGCAGACAGCTGATTTTCTGTATGTATCAATGGTTTTGGGGTCTCCGGGACTTCGAAAAACAAGTTCGGGTTTTCCCCTTTGGCTGCTTTAAGTCCTTTTCCTGTTAGTGGTGCATACGAACGCAAACGGCAATTCCCTCCCAATAACGATTCAATTGTAGCTGTTGCAATTTCGCCATTTTCCCATTCAATATCAACTTCGAACCCTCCTCTGGCCTTCAATCCCTTCACACTGCCGCTTTTCCATGCCTGCGGAAGCGCCGGCAGCAAATGAACCGCTCCATCCTGGCTTTGCAGCAGCATTTCGGCAATACCTGATGTACAACCAAAGTTACCATCGATCTGGAAAGGCGGGTGGGCGTCGAAAAGGTTCGGATAGGTGCCCCCGCTTTGTCTTCTTCCGAACCCGGCAACCGGTTTTAGCTGGTCGGTGATTAATTTAAAAGCATGATCACCATCAAGAAGCCTTGCCCACAGGTTGACCTTCCATCCCATAGACCAGCCGGTGGATTCATCGCCGCGCGCCAGTAATGAAGTCTTTGCCGCCACAAACAATTCAGGTGTTTTGTATGGCGAAATTTGGTTGGATGGGTATAAACCATATAAATGGGAAACATGGCGGTGATTATCGTTTGGGTTGTCCCAGTCGTGCATCCACTCCTGCAACTGTCCCCATTTGCCAACTTGCATCGGAGGTAAACGTTCTAAGGCAGCTTCGATTTTCGCGACCATTTCCCGGTCTGTTTTAAGGACCTCAGCAACTTTGACAGTGCTGGTAAACAAATCGAAAACCAACTGATTATCCATGGTTGTCCCGGCAGCAACCGACGATTCGGGATGTACGGACGGGGCATTCTCGGGAGAAACGGAGGGAGACACCACCAGCCATTTATGTTCCGGTTCTTCAATCAGAAAATCAAGGAAAAACGTGGAGGCTTCTTTCATTATCGGATATACCGATTTTTTATTATCCTCATTC
>Ga0074195_1001740_pt1 | contig 28223 bp, 26 predicted proteins | sample EPASupsiteHSE623_FD_64525 | JGI IMG/M metagenome (GOLD analysis project Ga0074195, IMG submission 64525) | Bioremediated contaminated groundwater from EPA Superfund site, New Mexico - Sample HSE6-23 | ecosystem: Environmental > Aquatic > Deep subsurface > Groundwater > Contaminated ... | reverse complement strand
AAAAGTATTGCTGGCAAATATGACACCAAGGGCTTTTCTTCCTCAATCAGATCCATCTCCTAATGACGGACAGTTAAGCTTTTTGTTAAATTTTGAAAACTAAAAACGGGAGATGGTCAAATACTTAAATTAACCTGCTATGAGAAAATTAAATCATGTGGGTATTCCCACAACAACCCCCAAAGAAGGCGAAGTTTATGCCGAAGGAATGAAACTGTTTCTTACAGATTTCAACAACAGTGAAAACAAAATTGAGTTTTTAAGATTTGAAGCAGATTCGCAAATGCCTGAAATTCTAAAAACACATGCACATATTGCTTACGAAGTCCCTTGTATGAAAAGCGCAATGGAAGGTAAAAAAATAGTTCTTGAACCTTTCCAGTGCGGAGAAGGCCTGACGTGCGCATTCATAGAAGAAGAAGGTATTGCAATTGAATTAATGTATTTCGACAAAAAATAGACGCATTATGATTACAAAATTTATCAATTCGACAGATGAGATAACCCGGGAAACACTTGAGGGTTATGTAATGGCATACTCCGACAAGGTAAAGCTGGGGGGTGAAAATATTGTTGTGCGTGCAAAAGCAAAAAGTACAGATAAAGTGGCAATTATCACACTCGGTGGCTCAGGTCATGAACCTGCGCTGAGCGGCTTTGTGGGTGAAGGGATGTTGGACTGTTCGGTTGTGGGAGATATTTTTGCAGCTCCCGGCGCTCAGCGACTGTTTCAGGCGCTTCAGCTTTTCAAACGCGATGCTGGTATCTTGCTTGTCGTTCTTAACCATTCGGGAGACGTAATGAGTGCAAACATGGCCGCTTTACTGGCCGAACGTGCGGGAATAAAAGTTGTCAAACTTTTGACCCATGATGATATTAGCGCCGGACTTAATGCCGCTGACGATGATCGCCGGGGTTTGGCCGGATGTATTCCGTTATACAAGATTATTGGCGCAGCAGCCGAACAAGGAAAAAGCATTGATGAGATCAAAGAAATAGGCGAACGGTTCAATAATCAGGTTGCTACTTTGGCCGTTGCAATGCGCTCATGCACGCACCCGCAAAATGGGGCCACAATTTCCGAGCTTCCCGAAGGCGAAATTGAAATTGGAATGGGGCAGCATGGCGAAGGAGGAGGAGGCCGTCAAAAACTGACTTCAGCGGATGATGTTGCCAAACAAATGATCTCACTGCTTATGCGCAAACTCAAGCCGGTAAAAGGGGACAAAGTTTTACTGTACATCAATGGCGTGGGCGCAACCACACACATGGAAATGAGCATTATCTTTCGCAAAGCAGCCATGATACTTGCAGAAAACGGTATCGAAGTAGTTGACGGAAAAATTACCGAATTTCTCACGGTACAGGAGCAGGCAGGTTTTCAGATGATATTTGCCAGGTTGGATGCCGACCATATCGATCTTCTTAAAAATAAAACATCGAATGCCCCATACTGGGTAAATATTGGTCAATAGTAGTCCCTAATGGATGGACAGATCATGGATAAATTATCGATAGACCAATTCCGAAGGATGCTCGATGTTGCATTATTGTCGGTAAGCGAAAAATCAGACTACTTCTCCCAACTTGATGCAGTAACAGGCGATGGCGACCATGGCACCGCTATCGTAACTGCACTAAAAGCGGCAGTTGAAGCTTCGCGGGGAGGATCAGACTTTAAATCCGCGCTTAACGATATGGGATTTGGGGTAATGCTTAATACCAGCGGTTCAACCAGCACGCTATTGGGTGGATTTTTTTTGGGAATGGCCGAAGGATCGGAAGGTACAGAACTTGATGCTGCACGGATAAAAACAATGTTCATGTCGGGCCTAGAGGCAGTTGTAAAAAACACAAAAGCTACGGTGGGCGACAAAACGATGATGGATGCGCTAATGCCTGCAGTTGACGCGATTGTTGCCTGCGACTCTGAGGATATAAAGCATATTCTTTCTGCCGGAGCAAATGCCGCACGTAAGGGGGCTGCAGCTACTGTTTCGATGAGGGCAAATTTTGGAAGGGCTCGTAATTATGGCGAACGGTCTGTCGGACCAATGGATGCCGGCGCATCATCATGGGCTTGCATGTTCGAAGCCTTTTCAAAAAGTATCGAATAAACAAAACGAATAATTAATAAAAAACAAAATGGCAGATATAGACGGAATCAAAGACAATAATGAAAAGGACTACGGAATTGGTATTCCGGTTGACACTACTGGTTTTTTCCTTAAAGGTCTTAATAATTATGACTGGGGAATTAAAAACCGGATGTCACGTATTTATAATCCAAAGAATGGACGAACTGTAATGTTGGCTTTCGACCATGGTTATATCATGGGACCAACTTCGGGGTTGGAACGTATTGATTTATCAATTACCCCGCTTATTGAGTATGCTGACTCATTGATGTGTACGCGTGGAATACTTCGCTCGGTTGTTCCGCCAATAGCAAATAAACCAATATGTTTGCGCTATTCGGCCGGAAGTAGCGTGCTTACTTATCTTAATAATGAGTGTACGGCAGACATTGACGACGCTGTTCGCATTAACGCTTCTGCAATGGCGGTAATGGTTGCCATCGGTGATCCGCTGTACGAAGCAAAGACTATTGAAAACCTTGTAAAAACAGCTGATCGTGGTTATAAATATGGCATTCCAACCCTTGGCGTTACGGCTGTAGGTAAAGATTTGGCCCGTGATGCGCGCTATCTTGGAACAGCTACGAGGATTTGTGCCGAAAATGGCGCTACTTTCGTAAAAACATACTACTGCGACGATTTTGAAAAAGTGGTGAATGGCTGTCCTGTTCCGATTGTAATCGCCGGCGGTAAAAAACTTCCGGAAATTGAAGCTCTGGAGCTTTGTTATCATGCGATCAACGACGGCGCCAGTGGCGTTGATATGGGACGAAATGTGTTCCAGGCTGAGAATCCCGTTGCTATGATTCAGGCCGTTCGAGGTGTAGTCCACGATAATCTTACGCCTCAGCAAGCGCTTGAACTCTACGATGATTTAAGATCATAGTCCGTTGAAATTGACAGGTTGAAGCATCCATGGACTTAAGAGGAAAAAATTTCATGGATGCTCGATAAGAAAAATAAATGAATCAAATAAATCTTATCATGAGGAAGCTATTCTGTACAATCGCATTTTTAGCCGCTTTTATAAATGTTATTGCTCAATCCAATTCGCGATTGAATACTGATGTAGCATGGCTCAATGCCGCAAGCGTTCGTGCTGCCTTTGAGGATATGTGTAAAATTAAGGGATATGATAAAGCCCGATATGAATCGAAAGTAAAAGAACTGGAAGAACTTTGCATTCAGGGTTTTACCGGAATTAACACAGGCAATCCGGAAGTACAGTCACGCGCCCAAAAGGCCGTTGCGCTAAAACGTGAGATCTTAATGTCAAACCCGTTGCTGGATAGTGATAAGATTATTGTTGGCCGGTATAAAGTGAATGATAATGCGCGGAATATAAATACCAGTTCCCTTGGAACACAATCCAACAACTGGTCGAACCAAATTTCGGCCCGGCGCGGTGGATTCAATGCGGAGATTGCCGAACTCAGCAATTTACGTGGAGAAATACAGAGCCGGACAATCTTCAAACCAACCAATGGGTCTTCGGTTGCAGATATACTGCTTCATTGGAATGGTGATAAAATATTGTTTAGTGCCACCGATGATCAGAAAAGGTGGAATGTATTCGAAGTAAAAACGGACGGTTCAGATTTTCATAAAGTGATCAATGCAGACGAACCTGATCTGGAATTTTTTGATGCGACCTATTTGCCTGATGGCCGTTTCGTGGCAGTATCGAATATTGGTTATCAGGGTGTTCCGTGTGTAAGCGGCGGTGATTATGTTGGTAATCTTGTAAGTTACGATCCCAAAAACAATACTTTACGCCGCATGACTTTTGATCAGGATGCCAACTGGCACCCTACCGTGATGAACAACGGCCGCCTGATGTATGTCCGCTGGGAATATACCGACCTTACACATTATTGTTCGCGTATAGTAATGCATGCCAATCCGGATGGCACAGAATCCAGAGCACTTTATGGCAGCGGCTCCTGGTTCCCAAACAGTACATTCGACGTGAAACCAATTCCCGGAGGCAATACTTCATTTGTAGGAATTATTTCCGGCCATCATGGGGTTGCGCGTTCCGGGCGGATGATCCTCTTTGACCCTGCCAAAAGCCGCAAAGAGGAAAAAGGGATGATCAATGAATTCCCCTTCAGTAAACGCCCTATTATTCCTCTTGTGAAAGATGAACTGGTCAATGATGTTTGGCCTCAGTTTATTAAACCCTTCCCAATTAATGAGAAATATTATCTGGTAACAGCCAAACCTGATCCTCAATCGTTGTGGGGAATTTATCTGATCGATATTTTTGACAATTTGACGCTCATTGCTGAATACGAAGACGAAGGTTTAATTCAACCAATCCTGGTCAAAAAGTGTCAGGTACCTCCTGTAATCCCGGATAAAATAAAACCGGACGATAAAAATGCCACAGTCTTTATTCAGGATATTTACGAAGGCGAAGGATTGCCGGGAGTACCGCGGGGAACTGTAAAACAACTTCGTGTACTGGCATATGAATATACTTACATTGGGTCCCCTTCAGACCATACGGCTCAGGGTATTCAAAGCGGATGGGACATCAAACGCCTTTTAGGGACAGTTCCTGTTGAAAAAGATGGTTCTGCAGTATTTAAAGTCCCGGCCAACACCCCGATATCTCTTCAACCGCTTGATGATGAAGGACGTGCTGTTCAATGGATGCGTAGTTGGTTTACTGCTATGCCCGGAGAGGTCGTTTCGTGTGTCGGATGCCATGAAGACCAAAATTCGATGCCTGTTCCCAAACGGGTACTGGCCTCCATGAAATCGCCGGAGCCGATCATTGCTCCCGAAGGAGGTATCCGCCCGTTTACATTTGACCTGGAGATCCAACCTATTCTTGACCGTAACTGTGTGTCTTGTCATAACGACAAATCCAGCCTGGATTTCCGGGGAGGTATTAAATTGGAAAATTCGCCTATAAACAAAGGACCTTTAAAAGCAGCAACAAGTTATATGGCTTTTCATCCATATGTTAATCGTCAGGGACCTGAAGCCGATATCGCAGTGATGAAACCCTATGAATATCATGCTTCTACAAGTGAGATCGTGAAAATTCTAAAAAGCGGACATCATCATGTTGACCTTTCAGATAAAGAATGGCGAACACTTTACAATTGGATAGATTTTAACGCACCTTATCATGGGGCTTTTTATGCAAACCCAAATGATTTTTATTCGTGTAAGGACCCGATCGCACGGCGAATTGAGCTAACCAATAAATATGCAAACAAAGCAGGCGTTGACTGGCAACAGGAAATTAGGAATTATATGGCCTATGTGGATATGAAGGGAAAATCAACACCAGTGAAACCTGAACCCGAAGCTCAAAAGAAACAGAAACAGCTAACCGTAAAAGGATTCCCCTTTAAAGCATCTGCAGTTGAACGAAAGAGCGTAGAAATTGCACCCGGGGTAACGATCAATTTTGTAAGAATTCCATCCGGGACATTCGTGATGGGCAACAATGTTCATGGCAAGCTCAATGCCCCGGAGTCGAAGGTTAAAATAGAAAAGGCATTCTGGATGGCAGAGACTGAACTTACAACCGAACAATACCATGTAATTTTCCCGGAACATGATAACCGTTACATTGCCCAGTTCTGGAAAGACCATGTTAAACCCGGTTATGTTGCAAACCGGCCATCACAACCTGTTATACGTGTTTCATGGAATGAAGCTGTCTCCTATTGTACCAGCTTGAGTGAAAAGCTCGGACTTAAAATAAACCTTCCAACCGAAGCGCAATGGGAATGGGCAGCACGTGCAGGTAGTGATTCCGATTTTTGGTTTGGCGACCTGAACTCTGACTTTGCTCCTTACGACAATATGGCCGACAAGCAACTCTCAAAAATGGCAGTTACGGGTGTTGATCCTCAGCCAATGGATGAGAATAATCCTAACTTCAGGTTTTATGACTACCTGCCACGCGACCGCTCGGTAGATGATGGGAACATGATTGTTACTGATGTCGCAGAATATAAGCCTAGCCCCTGGGGCCTTTATGATATCCATGGTAATGTTGCTGAGTGGACCCGAAGCGACTATGCTCCTTATCCATATAATAAGGATGCTGTTTCTGAATCGAAGCTTAAAGTCGTAAGAGGTGGGTCCTGGATTGACCGTCCCTGTAACTCAAGCTCATATTGCAGAAATAGTTACTTTGCATGGCAGCCAGTCAATAATGTTGGCTTTAGAATTATCATTGAAGATTAACCTCGAAAAAGTATGATAAAAATTTATAGCGCTCTGCTTAATCCAGGTCTGTCTTCGATTGTTCCTTCTGCTTTTTTCTATATGTATTGGCAAATTAATACTTGTGAAACGAGTATGCTAACACCAAAAACAAATGGCGATGTATAAACTAATGGGAAAAGCTATGATTAAAACCATGCTGTTTGTGTTACTGATCATTTTTTGCAATGGGTGCAGCGTCCCTGAAAAGCTGCTTATTGGAGGTTGCAGCTGGGATCAAGTAATTATTATTGACAAAAAGTCACATGCGATCGAATGGGTCCACCAACTTCAAAAAGGTGACGATTGTAACGATGTAGAATTAACCAGGGCGGGCAACATCCTCTACGCATACAAAGGGGGAGCCCGCCTTATTACCAAATCTCAGGAGGTAATTTGGGACTTTAAAGTTGAAAAGGGACAAGAGCTTTATACAGCTACCGAATTACCATCCGGTGAATACCTCCTTGCCGTCTGTGCAAAACCTTCGCGTATCATTACCCTTAACCAAAAGGGTGAAAAAATCAAGGAACAAAACTTTGATTCAGGGATACCGAATGTTCACGCTCAGTTCCGTCAAATCTTCCTGACAAAAGACAATACCTATCTTATTCCATTAATGGGAAAAGGAGAGGTTATAGAACTTACCCAATCGGGCGAGGTGATACGCCGAGTCTTTGTTGCGGGTAATCCATTCTCAGTGAAGGTAATGCCCGACGGCAAATGGCTTGTGGCCTGCGGTGATGCTCACAAATATGTAATTGTTGATCCGGTTACTCTGCAAGTCAATGACAATGGTACTGATATACAAAAAGGCTTGTTGCTCTTTGTTGCTGAACTCCATTACTATAAAAACGGCCATATTTTAATCGCCAATTGGAATGGCCACAGCAAGGATAAAGCCCAGCCCAAATTAGTTGAAATTAATTCAAAAAACAGCGTTGTCTGGGAACTGACCGCATCTTCAATAAAAGAGGCAAATATATCAACAGTTTACCCGTTCAGAGCAAGAAAATAGATTTGAGATTCAATGTCGTTTAGCCTTGTCAGACCCGGGAGAAGTAATCCACGGAATAAAAAAACCAAAGAAACTTTACTCGATGAATGACAAACGATTATAAACAATCAATAACGACATTGATACCAGATCTGTATTACAAAATTTTAATATGAACCTCCCCCGATTTTATTCCATCGCTTATTGCTTTCACTTTGAAGCTGCCTGATTTTCTCTTTGCTGCTTTAACAATCACCAGGGTCATCCCGTTAAAGGCTTCACGTTCGTGACTGCTGAAAGGGGTAAGACAGGTCGGATCACCGTTATCGGTGGCCACAATTTCACCTGGTCCTTCCACTTCAAATCGGATTAGCGGCCGGCTTCCGGGAACAGTTAATCCGTCTTTATCCTGAACTTTAACCGTAATAAAAGCCAGATCAGCGCCATCGGGGGAAATTGCATCCCGGTTGGCGGAAAGTTGTAATTTGTCTGTACTTCCGGTGGTTTTCATTTCATCGGTTGCCCATTCCGATCCATTTTTATACGCAACAACTTTTACTATTCCAGGCTCATAAACCACACTGTCCCATACCAATCTGAAATCCTGACCTTCCTTTTTGACTTTTCGGCCCATGCTTTTTCCGTTTAAAAACAATTCAGCTTCAGTGCCTGAAGTATAAACATGAACAGGCACAATCTGACCGGTGCGTTCTTTCCAATTCCAGTGCGGCAGGATATGGGCCACCGGAAAGTCAGGCCTCCACTGTGACTGATATAAGTAATAACGGTCTTTCGGAAAACCGCACAAATCAACAATACCAAAATAACTACTTCTGGAGGGAGGATTGTTTTTCCGGATCTCTTCCAGTTTCTTTTCCAGTTCTGCTCTTTTGAATGGATCGTTTCTGAAATTAAGCAGATTGGTTTCGTCCGAATTGTAGGGGAATGGTTCGCCCAGATAATCAAATCCGGTCCACACGAATTCTCCCAGCAAATGGGGGAACCGCGCATTGATCCGGAACTGTTCGTCAGGCGGGCAGCCCCATCCCGGTCTGGACTGATCGTAGGAGCTGACCTGCCAGTTTTGATATTCCTTGTCAAAATAATATTCTCCCCGTGATGAAATGCATGAAGAGGTTTCACTTCCAAGGGTCGGTTTATCGGAATACCGGGGATCAGCATCCCACTTAGGCTGCTGACTGAAGAAATAGTTAACGCCCATGATATCGAGCGCTTCAACGGCTCCTGCTTCACGTGCTCCATCCGGGTCATTATATCCGTTCGAAACCGGACGGGTCGGATCTTCTGCCCTTACAATACCGGCCAGATGTTTGGTCATCTCAACATTACGCTGTTCCATGACTTCATTCCCGATCGACCAGATAAACACGGAAGGATGATTCCGGTCTCGGTGTACCATGGCTTTGAGATCTTTCTCATGCCATTCCTTGTATAATTTATTGTAGTCCCACTCCCGCTTTCCTTTTTGCCAGCAGTCGAATGCTTCATCCCAAACAAGGAATCCCATCTGGTCGGCCAGTTCAAGTAGTTCAGGGGCCGGAGGATTATGAGATGTACGGAGGGAATTACATCCCATCTCCTTCAAAATGATGAGCTGACGACGCAAAGCGCCGGTATTGATGGCTGCACCCAGAGCCCCTAAGTCATGATGGTTACAGGTCCCCTGAATTTTCACGCTCCTGCCATTCAGTAAAAAGCCTTTTTGCGCTGTAAATTCAATCGTTCGCACTCCAAATGCAGTATGATAAATATCAGTCACTTTCCCACCCACCTTTATGGTTGTCCGGGCCAGGTAACGATTCGGAGAATCAAGATCCCAGCGTTTTGGATCTTTAATCGTGGCCTCTGCTGTTGTGGTTACCTTCTGTCTGGCTTCAATTTTGATTGTCTGTTGTTTCAGTGAAACCACTTCAGAACCAGTTTGATTGTTTGCATCAAATTCAAAAATACAGGTTTCGACAACGGCTTCAACAGCATCATTTTTCTGGTTTTCAACCGATACATCCATGTTAACCAGCGCCGATTCATCCGATATTTTCGGGGTGGCTATCCGGGTTCCCCAATGGGCCACATGCACCTCACCGGTCTTTACCATCCAGACATGCCGGTATATGCCGGCTCCGGGATACCAGCGCGATTCCCATTTTTCAGTATCCAGACGAACTGCGACAATATTTTCTTGGCCGAACCTCAGAAAAGGGGTCAAATCCATTCTGAACGAATTATACCCGTAAGGCCAGGTTCCGACAAACTGCCCGTTGAGCCAAATCTGAGCATACGCCATTGCACCATCAAAATCAAGGAATATCTGTTTCCCCTCATCTGCGGCGGGAACATTGAAATGTTTGCGGTACCAGCCGATTCCCTTATAAGGCAGTTTCCCGGTTTCACCTTTTAGTTCAATTCGGAAGGGTCCTTCGATGGCCCAGTCGTGCGGTAAATCCAGCTTTCGCCAGGAGGTGTCATCCGTTTCCACATTCTGAAGTCCTTCGGGTTCGGACAGGAAAGAACCATTGGCCTGTAAGCCAAAACGGGAAAAAAGCCAGTTTTCATCAAACAGTCCGGCATTCTCAGAACCCATCCGTTCAATTGTTTTTGAAGGATTGTTTTCAGTTTGTTGCGTACACGTCACTGATGATCCTGAAAAAGCTACAAGAAACAGCAGGGAGCTAAAGTTAAAGCGATTCATATTTTATTTCTCATAGATGATCGATTTGCCCATGTTTTTTATGGGTATTCATGTTAATGGTCATGCCGTATCCGGCGTCAAAACCTGCAGATTCCGAAAGCGCTCATTCCAGATCTTCCAGTGTGGAACATTCAAAATTTTTATCAGCGAATCAGCATCCAGCCTGACATCAGGGGGAACAGATTCCGTTGGGAAAAATCCTGGTTTTTAATCCGGCTTTCGACCTGCCCCGTATGCATGGTTATACCCCATCCATTTCAACGGCTAAGACAAAATAAGCATCTTTTTCCAGACTGTAAACCACAGGCTTCCTTCCTCCTATGGAATCACCAATGCCCGATACCGAAACCATTTTTTCTTTGATGAGATCATCCGGTGCCGAACGGACAGTGGAAAGGCTGACATTGGTTTTTTTCGCCAGGGATGATGAGGATTGCATTCCTTTTTTACATGACGCTTTTAGGATATGCATCCTGAGTTTGTATCGCTTCAGCTCAGTAACCGCCATATACTCTGGGTTCCACTTCTTAAACGGTGCCATGCGATGTTCTTATTTGTTAAGCAATGTTAAAAATATTTTCGAAATAGTTGTAATACTTTTGCAATATTTTTTAAAAGTATTTTTATGGGTGAAATATTTTTTTAAAGATTATTGGACTTATCGAAGCACTCAGGTCCTAAATACCCCTTAAAATAAATGGTGATTCGGGCTGTTTGGATTATATTTGTCGTCTGTAAAAGCATGAAACGAGCCATGAACGCCGCAGTTTACGCCCAAGGTGATGTTTATTGGCGAGTTCCATACCGTTGGTGTTCGTTAGAAAAGTGATGCAGCTTAGTACGAAAGTTATGCACAGTCAAATTGAAAAAATAAACGTATGAAAAAATGGAAGAACGCCCCTTGATCCTGATCAGCAACGATGATGGTGTGTATGCGAAAGGATTAAAAGAATTAACTGATGTCATGCGCCTTTTTGGAGACGTTGTTGTGATTGCGCCGGAAAAGGCTATGTCGGGGAAATCCAGCGCCATTACTGTTGATGAGCCTTTACGTGTAACAAAGATGGAAAGCGGGACCGGTTATCTGTTGTATAAATGTAACGGAACTCCGGTCGACTGCGTGAAAGTGGGGTTTAATCATTTATTGGAACGGCATCCCGACTTTGTGGTTTCAGGGATCAATCACGGTTCCAATTCTTCGATCAGTGTGGTTTATTCAGGTACGATGGGAGCAGCGATTGAAGGGAGTCTGCATGGTGTACCTTCGATGGGTTTTTCGCTGTGTGATTTTGATCCGGATGCTGATTTTACCAGGGCGAAGATGTGGGTGGCCCGAATTTTTCAGGCGGTTGCCGAAAATCGATTGCCGCTCTATACCTGCTTAAATGTAAATATTCCGCAAGGGGAAATTAAAGGGATTGAGATATGCCGTCAAACTGCAGGGAAGTGGGTTGAGGAAGTTGAACGCAGAACGGACCCTCACCAGCGCGATTATTTCTGGCTGGCCGGATCTTTTAAGAACTTTGAGCCTGATACTCCCGGTACGGATATTTTTGCTCTTGAAAACCAAAAGGTCTCCGTAGTTCCGGTGAGTGTCGATATGACCTGCAGGGAAACATTCAGTCAAATGAAAACCTGGAAATTCTGATGTCTAAAATCTAACAGCCGTTGCTAATGAGGTATTATGTAATAGCAGGGGAAGCCTCGGGCGATTTGCATGCTTCCAACCTGATCCGTGAGCTGGTGAAACTGGATCGTGATGCGGTTGTCAGGGGATTTGGAGGCGATCTTATGGAAAGAGCCGGGATGCAGTTGGTGAAGCATTATCGGGAAATGGCTTTCATGGGGTTTGTACCCGTATTAATGAACATCCGTACCATTCAAAGGAATATGAAGATCTGCGAGCTGGATCTCGTGAATTTTGATCCGGATGTACTGATACTGGTCGACTACCCTGGTTTTAATCTGCGGATGGCCGAATTTGCCAAAAGCAGGGGAATACGTACATATTATTACATCTCTCCAAAAATATGGGCCTGGAAGCAGAAACGGATCGAAAAGATCAGGGCATTTGTGGATGAGATGTTTACCATCCTTCCTTTTGAGACTGAATTTTACAATCGGCACAATTACCCCGTCCATTATGTGGGAAATCCTGTTCTGGACGCTTTGCTGGCAGGACCTGAAAAAATATCGTTCAGCCAGTTTTGCAAAGAGAACCAACTAACGGAGGAGCCGGTTATTGCATTGCTGCCAGGTAGCCGGCTGCAGGAGATCCGGTCGCTGTTGCCCCGTATGCTTCAGGCAGCATCTGCTTTTGAAACTCATCAGATCATCATTACAGCAGCTCCGAACATTGGGGAAGGGGTCTACGCAAAGCTGACCGCAGGATATAAGGTGACACTTGTCCGGGGCAAAACTTATGAAGTTTTGCAGCAGGCAGAGGTGGCTGTTCTGGCTTCGGGTACTGTTTCTCTGGAGGCCGGCATTATTGGCTGTCCCCAGATTGTGGGTTATCGTATGGCGGGCGGCATGTTAACGGAAGTTCTCGGTCATATCATTATTAAAGTAAAATGGGCTTCTCTTGTCAATCTGGTACTCGGACGCGAAGCCGTAAGAGAACTATTGCAAATGCAGTATTCTGTTGAAAACATCCGGAATGAATTAAACCGGATATTAAATGATCGGGATTACAGGGATCAGATCACGAAGAGTTATGAAGAGCTTCGTCAGAAACTGGGAGCGCCTGGTGCATCCCAAAAAGCAGCTGTCCTGATGATCCAAAAACTCCATCAGAAAGTCTGATATATTTTCTTTCCCGACATTTAAAAAGAAAGTACAATTAACTTAGTTTGATATGAATAAGTGGTATGAATAAAAAATATATCATTTTTTTAATGGCTCTTTTTACAGGTATTTTTTTGTTTTTACAGGAATTCAATAGGTATCATTTCTATTATGTGGAACAGTTCCAATTATTTCTGACCACTACCGCATATTTTGTTGAAAGTATACTTTATCCGGGAGGATTTACCGAATACATATCACATTTTTTAGTTCAGCTTTTTATTGTGCCATTTGTCGGAGCATTTATTACGGCTATTTTGCTTTCACTTATTTACCTGTTGTCTGATAAATTACTGACCATGGTGAACAGAGGTAAAAGGAATTTTATTGCTTCTGTCTCCATTTGTTTGTTTCATCTCCTCCTGTGTTTCGACTATAATTATTTTTTTCATGGGATCATAGCATACCTTCTGTGCATAGGCTGTTTATTCATTCTTGAAGTAAAAATCAAATCAGATTCAAAATACCTGATCGCTTTCTTTCTGGTACCTTTACTGTATTGGTCCTCCGGATCAGTTTCTATTCTTTTTGCAGTATGTTTTATCCTGATGAATTTAAGAGCAGATAACAAGCGAAAACTTTATGGTATTTTCGTACTTGTGTTCGCTTTGTTTATCTCTTTTATATCAGTGCATTATTCACTAATGGGTAATTACCGGATGAGCTTTCTTCCCGACTTGTATTATCATCCGGCGTTAAGGCCAATCAGTTTAGTTTATATTTCATGGATCATTTTGCCGTTATGGATCATCATTATTCCCTTTCCTGGAAAGATTGATGATCCCAAAATGACACAAAGGAAATATTTTTTGTTTGGAACTCAGATTTTGGTGGTTATCTGTGTGGTTATCCTATGTATCTGGAAGTATGCTGATATTGGTTTATATAGATTGAAAAAGCTGGATTACTTTGCAAGGAATGAGCGATGGGACAAAATCATTAAAATTTGTAAAGGAAAAGACATTGACAATCTTCTTTACCTGGATTATCAGAACCTGGCACTTGCACAAAGGGATCTTCTCATCGGTGAATTGTTTAATTTCAGTCAATCAGGAGTTTATGGACTGGAGATCACTCAAAGGGATATTGGTGGATTATCACCGCTATTGAGTGACATTCGTTTCTATATAGGTGATATAGCCTCTTCCCAAAGGTATGCCTTTGAAGGCAATCTGTTTTCACAGGGAGGTAGCGGACGATTATTAAAGAGGTTAGTTCAAACAAATCTGATCTTTGGAGAATATCCTGTCGCTGAAAAATATATCAAAATTCTGGAACATACCTTTTTTTATAGGAAATGGGCAAAAGGCCAACGATGCTTTCTTTATAATGATTCACTTTGTATGGCCGATCATTTGATTGGGGCGAAAAGGAATTTTCTGCCTTCAGCCGGCAGGTCGGCGGTGATTAATGATCTTTTGGAAATGTCGCGTGCGTTGGCTATGAAGAACTATAAAAATAAAGCCGCACAACAATACATGTTTGCAAGTTATCTTTTACAGAAAGATGTACGGGGATTTACTGAAATTTTGACTAAATACAGAGGAGAAGGAGTGATCGATGTGTTGCCTGATGTATATCAGCAGGCTCTTCTCGTTTATTATGAAGACCTCCCGAACCAATGGAACAAAGAGGGTATATCGGAAAAGAATATTCAGCAGTTTAAACAATATAAATTAATGCTGAAGAAAAATTATAAGAACCCGAATGTTGAAAAGATTATGAAAAGGTATTTTGGTTCTACGTATTGGTTTTTTCTTCATTTTACCTAATGAGTCAAAGATATGGGCATATTTCGTAAGGTATTATTGTTTCTCGGGTATTTGATTTTTTTTTCCTGTTCCGTATCAGTCAGGAATTCTGAGGATATGGGTGTTTTACCGGACATATTCCCTGATTATATAAATGTTACTGTCCCTGCAAACATAGCGCCATTGAATTTTTGTTGCCGGGGTACTCAATCCCGGGGAATTCTTCTTATTGAAGGGAGACAGGATTCCATAAAAGTTTCATCATCAGGAAAGTTCAGCATTCCAAGACACAAGTGGCAAAAACTGTTGGAAGAAAACAAAGGAGGAGAGATTAAATTGACAGTCTTTACGAAAAACGGAGATGTGTGGAAGAAATATAAACCTTTTTTCATCGCGATCGCTCCGGAGCCGATAGATCCGTATATTGCATACCGATTGATTGAACCCGGTTATTCAGCCTGGGATAAAATGGGTATTTACCAGCGGGATATAGAGGGATATCATGAGTCTCCTGTTTATGAAAACAGAGTTAGTAATTTCAATTGTGTAAATTGCCATTCATTTTGCATGCAGGATCCCGGACAAATGCTTTTTCATGTTCGGGGAGGTCCCAATGCAGGAACAATATTGATTAAGGAGGGGAAAACGGGAAAATTAAATACAAAAGCAGACACAGTTCACTCGCCTTTGGTTTATCCGTCATGGCACCCTTCCGGTAAATATGTTGCGTTTTCAGTTAATAAAACCCGTCAGGTTTTTTATGCGAATAACAGAGACCGGGTTGAGGTCTTTGATTCTAAGTCAGATGTCGTAATATATGATATAGGGAAACATGAAGTCTTTACAACACCCCTTCTTTCTTCTGAAAATGCATTTGAGACATTTCCTTCTTTTTCTCCGGATGGAAAGATACTTTATTATTGTTCTGCCAAAGCGTTAACTGTTCCGGAAAAAATTGATTCAGTAAAATACAATCTATGTTCTGTTTCATTCGATTCGGAACGAAGGACATTCGGAGAAAAAGCAGATACAATTTATAATGTAAAAATCTCCGGAGGAAGCGCTGCTTTCCCAAGGGTTTCGCCCGATGGTGAATATTTGTTGTTTACCTTATCTGAATTTGGTAATTTCCATATTTGGCATAAGGATGCGGATCTGTATTTAATGGATTTAAAAACCGGGAAGTATGTCGACATGCAATCTGTAAATAGTAATGATGTGGAAAGTTATCATTCCTGGTCATCGAACAATCGTTGGTTTGTTTTTAGCAGCAGAAGGATGGATGGCCTATATACACGTCTGTATATTGCTTATCTTGATAATAAAGGGAAGACGGGAAAAGCATTTCTGCTTCCGCAAAAAGATCCGGAATATTATGACAGGCTAATGAAATCATATAATATTCCGGAAATGATAAAAGGAAAAGTTGAAATTAATAGTTATGATATTGTTAATCATACTCGATAGTAAGCTTGCTAAACTTCTCAAAGAATAACGATATTATTCTTTTTTGCTTCATTGTTAGAAAGGAGCCGGTATCATCAGAAAAGGCTTTATCAGATAAGATTATAGCTTAGTAAACGACATTAAGAGAAAAACGGATGATTACTTTGTATAAAATCTGACGAGAAAGCGTAGAAACAGAAGCAAAGTTTGTATATTCGTATAGTTTGTTTGGCAGGGATAAAAAATGCAGGTATCCACAAACGAACGGGTCTCGCTAATGTGAAATTGCTAATAAATGTCATATAAAATTTACACATATGAAGTTCGTTGTTTCCAGTACTGAATTGCTTAGTCATCTGAATGCGATCAGTAAGGTGATTAGTTCAAAAAATACACTGCCCATACTCGATAATTATTTATTTCAACTGGAAGAAAACCGGCTGACGGTTACAGCTTCCGACCTGGAGTCGACGCTGATTACCAGTTTGAAACTGGATAACACGGAAGGTCAGGGTGATATTGCTGTTCCTGCCAGGTTGCTGAACGATACCCTTCGGGAATTCCCCGAGCAACCATTAACGTTTAAAATTGAACAGGAAACTTTTTCAATCGACATCTATTCAGAAAACGGAAAGTTTAGTATTGTTGGACAGAGTGGTGATGATTTTCCCCAGTTGCCCCGCATCAAGGAAGAAGTGTCTTCAACCATCAATGTCAATCATAACGTTTTGCTCAGTGGCATATCAAAAACCCTGTTTGCAACGGCTGACGATGAACTGCGTCCGGTAATGAACGGTATCTTTATTGAACTCGGAGAAAATGATCTCACCTTTGTCGCTTCAGACGCCCATAAGCTTGTTCGATATAAACGCCGTGATGCCAAAGCGGAAACGGAAGCTTCATTCATTCTTCCCAAAAAGCCGGCAGCCTTATTAAAAAACCTGCTGGTAAAGGAAGATTTTGACGTGAAACTTCAGTTTGACGATAAAAACGCATTTTTTACGCTGACTAATTTCAAATTGATTTGCCGGCTCGTCGAAGGTAATTATCCCAGTTATAACTCTGTGATTCCAACCAATAATTCCAATAAATTGGTAGTCGACCGGCTGGAGTTTTATAATACGGTAAAACGTGTTTCTGTATTTGCCAACCAGGCCAGCAACCTGATTAAATTTCAGATTGATGACAGTCAATTGGTCGTTTCTGCTCAGGATGTCGATTTTTCCATTTCCGCCGTTGAGCGGATCAAATGCCAGTATGAAGGTGATGAAATTGAGATTGGATTTAAATCCACTTTCCTGCAGGAAATCTTGAGTAATCTGGGTTCTTCTGAAGTCCGTGTTGAACTTTCCGATCCCACTAGGGCAGGATTGCTTCTCCCTGTTGAAAAGGAATCTGATGATGAAGATATTTTGATGCTTCTCATGCCGATGATGATCAATGCGTAAAATAAAATTGAGATAACCCATTAACCTAACAGAAAAGATCTGTTAGGTTTTTTATTTTTATAGAAAAAAACAAAATCGAAAAAACAGATGAAGCTGAATTTAAAGAACCCACTGATCTTTCTGGATTTAGAAACAACCGGGATTAATATTGTGACAGACCGGATTGTGGAGATTGCCCTGTTGAAAATTAACCTGGATGGCACTGAGGAAAGCAGGGAAATGCGCATTAATCCTGAAATGCCGATTCCTGCGCATTCCAGTAAGATCCATGGGATTTATGATGATGATGTGAAAGATGCTCCAACGTTTAGGGAAGTTGCCCGTTCATTGGCACAGTTTATAGAAGGCTGCGATTTGGCTGGTTTCAACTCCAATCGGTTTGACATTCCATTGCTGGCCGAAGAATTTTTGCGGGTTGACGTGGATATTGACCTGAAGAGGAAAAAATTTATTGATGTTCAGGCCATTTTCCATAAAATGGAAAAGAGGACTTTAGCAGCCGCATTTAAATTTTATTGTCATCAGGAACTGGACGGGGCTCATGGTGCTATGGTTGATACACGTGCCACCTACGATGTGCTGAAAGCTCAGTTGGATGTGTATCAGGAAGCGGAATATGAAGATCCGCAGGGGCGGGTGAGCAAGCCTATTGTAAATGATGTTGAAGCTTTATGCGGTTTTTCTTCGTATGACCGTAACGTCGATTTTGTTGGACGTATTGTGTATGATGAGAATGGCGTTGAGGTCTTCAATTTTGGCAAGAATAAGGGTATTCCGGTGGAGAAGGTGTTGCGTGAGCAAGCGGGTTATTATGGCTGGATTATGAATGGCGAATTTCCGCTCTATACCAAGAAGGTGTTGACGGCTATTAAGCTGAGAATGAAAGAATAAGACACAAGGTATAGTAGCAGCACTCAGAGCTCAAAGCTAAGAGCTCACAGCTAAAAAAATTATGAAAATCATTTGTATTGGAAGGAACTACAGCGAACATATCCGGGAACTGAATAGTGAGGTTCCTGAAGAACCGGTCATTTTTATGAAGCCCGATTCAGCGCTGCTGCGGAATAATGACCCGTTTTATATACCCGAGTTCAGCCGGGATCTGCATTATGAGTGCGAATTGATCATCCGGATCAAGAGATTAGGTTCGCATATTGAAACTCGTTTTGCCAGTCGTTACTATGACGAGATAGGGTTGGGTATCGATTTTACAGCCCGTGATTTACAAAACAAACTAAAAGAGAAGGGACTGCCCTGGGAAAAAAGTAAAGCTTTTGACCGTTCGGCGGTAATCAGTGCCGACTTTATACAAAAAACAGATCTGCCCGATTTGAGATCCATTAAATTTGAACTCAGAAAGAATGGAGTAACCGTGCAGCGTGGCGATTCGGCCAAAATGTTATTTGCAGTGGATGAACTGATCAGCCATATTTCAAACTACTTTACTTTGAAGATCGGTGATCTTATTTATACAGGAACTCCTTCGGGAGTAGGCGCTGTCGTTGCCGGTGACCGGCTTGAAGGCTTTCTGGAAGGCCGGAAAATGTTTGATTTTTTAATAAAATAGTATAATAGGTGGCAGACCTTGAGGCCTGCCACCTATGGAAATTATTTAGTCTTGCATGACTAACCTGACACCTAATTCAAAATTATCGTAGATCACCTTATCTCCCAGATCATTGAAGAATGATTTTGAGCCATAACGTACATTGTATTTGGCCCGGTTAACGGTTATATTTGTTGTGTAAACATTGCCATCCTTCTTTACATCGAATTCGACCGGATTGGTGATCCCTTTTACGGTCAGGTTACCTTTTACATGTGCCAGATTATCCTTAAATTCAGCTTTTTCTGTGATTACCAGAGTGCCTTCGGGATATTTTTCAACCGAAAAGAAATCGTCCGACTTCAGGTGACCAATCAATTTTCCGTTTGTTTCGGCATCAGTAAGATCGACATCTTTCATACTAGTCATATCGATTACAAATTTTCCTGATGTGATGGTATTATTTTCAAGTACCATTATCCCGCTTTTCAATCCAATGGTTCCGTTATGCTGGCCGGTCACTTTCTTTCCCAACCAGGTGATCTCAGTTTTTTCGGCATCTGCTTTAAGTTCCTGGGCGCTGAGATTGCCACCTACTGTAAGGCTCATCAATACTAACATTGTTTTCATTTTATTTATTTTTATAGTTTAATAATTAAACATGCATGGATACTTCCATTAATAAGAGTTGTGTTCCGTTTTCTACGTCAAACGATATGGAAGAGGTTTCGCTGATACCCAGTCCGTCTCTTTTTCCCAGTTCCTGACCTGCAGCAGTTGCCTTACCTTCTATTACAAAGACGTATACACCGTTGTCTTTATTCTTTAACGGGTAGTCAACCGTTCTGCTTTCTGTGAATTTGCCCATATGGAACCACGCCTGTTGGTAGATCCAGACACCTTCGTCATCGGGGTTAGGAGAAAGGATCTGATAAAATTTATTTTCTTTTTCTACCTCCCGGAGTGAGATCTGATCATATCGTGGCGTCACATTTTTCCTGTCGGGAAAAATCCATATCTGAAGGAATTTTACTTCCTTATCTTTATTCAGGTTATATTCGCTGTGAAAGATACCTGTACCGGCGCTCATCACCTGAACATCTCGTTCGCGAATAACGGCATGGTTTCCCATGCTGTCTTTATGTTCCAGGTCGCCCGACAGGGGAATGGACACGATTTCCATATTGTCGTGCGGATGCCTTCCAAAACCTCGGCCTGCCATCACTGTGTCGTCGTTCAATACACGTAATGCACCAAAATGGATACGTTCGGGATTGTAATAATTGGCAAAACTGAAGGTATGGTAACTGTTTAACCAGCCATGATCAGCATGCCCCCTTGTGTTTGCCGGATGAAATACAGTTTTCATGATTCATGTCCTTTCTTTTTGTGGATTCACTTTTTCTCGTTGTTTGATGTTACAAAATTACGGCGCCTCTGTCTGGTTCACCGTACAAAAATCAGGACGGGAATTGCAAAAATCAGGATTGACGTGCCGAATTGCGGAAATCTAATGGCGAGGTACCGCTGTATCGCTTGAAAAAATTGCTGAAATGAGCGGGTTCCTCAAATCCCAGGCTGTACGACAGTTCCTTGTTCGTGAGTTCAGTAAATAGTAAAACCCGTTTGGCTTCAATCAGAATGCGGTCCAGAATGTATTCCTTGGCCGATTTCCCGTTAAGGGTTTTGACCGATTTGTTAAGATAGTCGCTGGTTACGGCCAGCATTTCGGCATAATCCGAAACCTTATGGTATTCCTGATAATGTTTGTCGATCAGCTCCTTGAAATGCCTGACCAGCTGATTGCCAGTTTCAATGGTCTGCGGATTATCATTTTTATACCGTGTACAATGGTTGTTGCTTTGGATCAGAAGTAATTTTAATAAGGCACCCTGAGCTTCTCTTTTATATTCAATTTCAATTCCCTGATAATGTCTGATCTGCTGGATGATATCCAGGTAATGATCAAACTGATCTTCAGGGATAGGGAGTGGAGGAGATTCGCTGTGTTTATTGAAAAGGTAGACATCGCCGATCATTTGTTCCGGAATTTGATTCTGCATCAGAAATACCTTTGTAAAGTTTATGACCCATCCTTCAGGTTTTTCTGTGGCGATAACCTGATGCACCTGTCCGGGATGAATGAAATGCAGACTATTACCGGAGAGATCATATTCCTTAAAATCGATGATGTGTTTGCCTTTGCCTTCCTTAATCAGTAATACGGTAAAATAGTTATGACGGTGAGGCTTATCAGGACTGCCCCCTGATGATTCATACAGATCAGCCATGCTTTTCAGGATGAAATCAGTGCTTGTACCTGTGCCGGTAACCAGGTCATATGTTTTTATCTCGTCGTGCATGTTGTTCAAATAAGTTGAATTATCAAACAAGCCTGCCGGAGAATATGTTCATAAACGTATTCGCGGCAGACTTCAAAAGTTACCAGCTTTCTGATTTACATTTCCGTTTGCGGTTACCACCGTTACATTTCCGCATTCAGCAATGCCCGCTGCTTATCCAGAAAACGTTTGAAATCTTCGGGTGATTTGACGCCTGAGGTATCTTGTTCCCAGATGCCGCCAAAATAGTAAGTGAGTTCGTTCTTTTCCGGTTTCAGGACGACTACATGGCTGTACTTGTCTTCTGTATTTTCGATGAGGTCTTTTCCTCTGAAAAAGACAAATAAACCCATCCTGTCATTTTGCAGGCTTTGCTTTCCAAACGTGGCCAGGTATTGCCATTCTCCCTCTGATCCGGAAGAGTTTAGTATAATTGTACTGTCCATCTTGACAATGCCTGTACAAATATTGTCGATCAGATCGCTACTCACTAAATGCGCTTTTGTGAGGTAGCTGCACGCGCGAATGGAAAGTTCAGATATCAGGTCCGTTTTACCATCTGCAAATTCCCATCCGTAATAGTTCGTCGTAATCTTTGATTCAAGCAGGCCGCTGTACGAAACTTCACTGTACAAGCTGTCTGTTTTTGCTACCCGGTTAGCGGCCGAGTCAGCCCAGTGGGCAATCGTGCCGATGCCCAACGATTCGCCTACCTTCAGGATATCTGCACCCCAGTCGCTCATTTCATGATAAGAATTAAAACCGTCCAGTCCTACCTTATGAAGAACAAGCTTGTTTGTTTTTTTCCCAAAGATGTCGTTGGCATTCCGCCAGTCCAGGTAAAAACGAAATCCGATTTTATCCGATTCCCATCCCGGGCCCTCATAGCGAATATCGAAAGAATGATCAGTATGTCTTTTATCTACTTTCAGCGACTTGACTTCTTTCCAGTCTCCGCCTACATACTCATATTGCTCGTTACCATTTTTCTTTTTTACCCAAATCCATTCCCCGCCTTCCTTAACCGATATCTCCGCCTGTGTTTTTGCAGGAAATACCATTGGAGTTCCCTGTCGTAAAGTAATTTCTTTCTTCTCACTTGCTGAAAAATCAGTTTGTACCAGGACCGACAATGCTTTCCCGTCTTTTCGGATAACCTGCACGGGGATCTCTTTTTTCCCATCGAATGCGACCAGTTCACTGTCCGGAATTGAAGCAATCGATTGCATCAGCGGTACAGAATCAATTTGGTACACCAATTCATTGACGGGTTCGGACAACGGATTCCTGATCGTGGCAATTTCTTTTTGACTGCATGCACAAAAAGCGAGCATGAACGCGAACAAAAGCAAACGGAAATTCATAAGATCTTATTTAAGGTTGTTATTTTCACTCATGCTAATTTAAGTCAACTTTTTGTGATTAAGATGACTATCATTATTATTTTTAATTTTACCGGCTGGATTGTTCAGGGTTTGCGGTAGAAGTTCATTTCAGTCATGTACCGATAGGCCTTATAAGGCATAAAGTAGCTGACATTTTTACCGTCGGCAATAGCCTGTCGGATAAAAGAAGCTGATATCTCCATAAGGGGAGCATTCACAATATGAATATGCGGATGAAGTTCCATGTTTCGCATTTGATCGCCGGGACGGGGATAAACCAGGATGTGATGGTTCTTCAGTATTTCATCAGCATTTTTCCATTTATGAAAGTGTTTCAGATTGTCTGAACCCATGAGCAGGTAAAACTTATGATCAGGGTGTGCTTCCTGAAGATAGACTAAGGTGTCGATGGTGTAAGAGGGGCGGGGAAGCTTAAACTCAATATTGGATGCCCGGAAACGGTTATCATCTTCAATTACCTGGTTAACCATCGCCAGCCGGTGATAATCTTTCAGCAAATGCTTTTCTTCCTTAAACGGATTCTGGGGACTAATAATAAACCAAAGCTGCTGTATTTCAGTAAATTCAACCATGTAATTGGCTATTGCCATATGACCAATATGGATCGGATTAAAAGTTCCAAAATACAAACCTATCTTCATAGTAGGGAGCTGTTAGCTTTTAGCTGTTAGCCTTTAGTGAACATTCTTCGTCTCTCCGGTGAACGTTTTTATGATCTTTTCAGCCTCTGACAAGGCCTGCTGAAGGTCGTTATTAACTAATATCACATCAAAATTAGGGGAAAATGTCATTTCATAGGCTGCTTTTTCCACTCTTTTTCTGATAATTTCAGGAGCATCGGTCGAGCGCCTGATCAGACGAAGCTGAAGTTCTTCAATCGAAGGTGGCTGAATGAAAACAGCAAGCGCCTCTTCACCATAGAATTTTTTAATATTTGTTCCCCCCGCCACGTCTACATCAAAAACGACGTGTTTCCCTTTGTCCCGGATCCGTTCAACCTCCGATTTCAGCGTACCGTAATAAATTCCCGGGTAAACTTCTTCCCACTCCAGAAATTCATTGTTGTTTATTTTATTTCTGAATTCTTTCTCGCTTAAAAAATAATAATCCACCCCGTTCGTCTCCGTGATTCGTGGCGCTCTGCTGGTGGCCGATATTGAAAATTCAAGATCGTCGTTAACGCTTAAAAGATGTTTTACAATCGTGGTTTTACCTGCGCCTGAAGGTGCTGAAAATATGACTAATTTTCCCTTGTCCATTGATAATGACTGTAACTTTGAACCCTAAACTTCAACTCTGTACTTACAGCACATTCAGCAGTTGTTCCTTAACTTTTTCCAGAGAGTCCTTCATTTGCACGACGATCCGCTGCATGTGGCTCTCGTTGGCCTTACTGCCGATGGTATTGATCTCACGGCCTATTTCCTGCGCAATGAACCCCAGTTTTTTACCAACATCACCAGGACTGTTGAGCGTTTCCAGAAAATATTCACAATGGTTGGTGAGACGTACTTTTTCTTCGTTAATATCCAGTTTTTCAAGATAATAGATCAGTTCCTGCTCAAAGCGGTTTTTGTCCAGGTTCCCGTTGATGTTAATTTCATTCAGGCTTTCGAGGATGCGTGTTTTGATATTGACAATACGTTGTTCCTCGAATGGATCAATTTGTTTAAATAGTTGCTGGATCTCAGCAATATTGGCGCGTATATCACGACTAAGTGCTTCACCTTCCTGTATCCGGAACTGATCAACTGCCTGAATAACCACTTGCACTTGCTCAAAAATAGCCTGCCATTCTTTTTCATCAATTTGGTCAAAGACCGTTTTAACGGTATCGGGAAGGCGCATCACTGACTGCATGATCTGCTCTGTGACAGGTAAACCAAGTTTTTTCTGGATGACGCTGAGCTGGTTGAAATAACTGGTCACAATCGATTCATTAATAGCCGAATTACTTTCTGTCCCATGATCTTCAATAAAGAGAGAAAAATCTATTTTACCACGGATAAGCTTTTCCGAAATTTCCTTTCTGATAACAAGCTCTTTTTCCCTGTAGAGCATGGGAGTCCGTGTGTTTATATCGATTTGTTTGCTGTTAAGTGATTTCAGTTCAACCGTGATTTTTTTACTTCCTGTTTCGAATTCGGCTTTTCCATAGCCGGTCATAGATTTGATCATGTGGATATTTTTATATGTTGTGCAAAGTTAACCAAATTTGGCATAAAAGCACAAGGATCAGAGCCGGTGCTTTGTTCAGGCAATTACTCCTGATCCGATCAGTTCATCTTCGTCATACCAGGCGGCAAACTGGCCCGGGGTCACACCTCGTTGCTCTTCATCAAAAAGCATATACAATCCTTCTTCACGCTGATAGACAGTCGCCTTTTCCAGGGGCTGCCGGTAACGGATCCGGATATCATAACGTCTGATCTCCTCTGGTTTCATGGACAAATCGGTTCTGATCCAATGCTCTTCCTTCAAGGGAATAAATAAACCAGGACGAAACAGGCCCGGATGGTCGATCCCTTCGCCCACATAAATGATGTTCCTGCCGACATCCGTACCAATAATAAAAAGAGGATCGGCATGGCCTCCTATATTCAATCCCTTTCGCTGGCCAATCGTGTAAAAATGAGCGCCGTGGTGTTCCCCGATTACCTTCCCGTTCCACGGCTTGTAAGGATAGGGAAAGCATAATCTTTTAAAATTGTCAGGTGTTTTTTCAACCTCCTTTTTCTTCTCGATGAATGAAGCAGAAACCTCAATGACGTTTCCTGTCTTTGGTTCCAGTTGTTGCTGCAGGAAGGTAGGCAGGTCTACTTTACCCACAAAACAGATTCCCTGGGAATCTTTCCGGGTTGCAGTGGGCAATTGCTGTTCCGCCGCGATGCGGCGAACTTCAGGTTTTAAAAGATGACCTATGGGGAACAACGATTTCCTTAGTTGCTCCTGATTGAGTTGGCAAAGGAAATAACTTTGATCCTTATTGTGATCAGTTCCTGCAAGTAACTGATGAATGGTTTGTCCGTTGCTGATGAATTCGGATGTTCGGCAATAGTGGCCGGTTGCCACGAAATCAGCCCCGAATTTAGCGCACTCATTCATGAAAATATCGAATTTTATCTCCCTGTTACAGAGCACATCCGGGTTAGGAGTACGGCCTTTGCGGTATTCCCCGAACATATAATCGACTACCCGCTGCTTGTAATCCTTGCTGAGGTCAACAATGTGAAAAGGGATATCCAGTTTTTTGGCAACCATTTCTGCAATCAGGGCATCATCTTCCCAGGTACATTGCCCGGTCAGTGTGCCGGTCCGGTCATGCCAGTTGATCATGAACAAAGCAGTTACATCGTACCCCTGTTGCTTTAGAAGGTACGCGGCGACGCTTGAATCCACCCCTCCTGATAATCCGATCACGACTCTCTTCATTCTCTTTTTGAATTGATCGACAAAAGTAGGATGAAATGAGCATGTTTGCAACAACTGAATTCAGGAATACTGTTTTAGTTAAACGTCGGTGAATAAGTTTCCGGTATCTATAAAAATAATAACTTTGTCCATATGCCTTGCCATTTGCGTTTTTGAATGCAACCTTTGGCTTTGGTTTAAGAAAAAAATTAAAAGTCATGCAATTAAGTTAGAAGCTATGAAGAAGTATTACATCGTATTGATATGCGTGTTATGCGCATTTCCCGGATTCGCGCAAACCCGGTTTTTTATTAACCTGAACGGCGGACTTGATTATAATTTCAATAAGTATTATACGCCCAATACTTACGAGAAATTTGAAGATGGCAGAACTGATTTTAACCTGGGACTCGATCTGGGCTACCGGTTTTCCGACAAAGTCAGGTTTCGTTTGGAATCCAGGTATGTCCAGTATAGCTTTGGACAGGAAAACAGTATTTTGAAATCGGAGAGAACGCTTTATAATGTAGCCTTTAATCCAAGATTGGATTTCCGTGTGTGGTCCCTGAAGAAATTTGAATTATTCCTGTCGCCTGGGTTAAGGCTGGAGTATGTCATCACGTCAGACGGAGAAACAAACTATGCGAACGGCGATTACTCCAGACGGTATGTTCTTGTAAAATCGGATTACCGGGATAAGAATTCCGGCTTTACAGGAGGCGCCATTTTAAAATATAATTACAATAGTCACCTGGGATTTACGCTTTCACCCGATTATACGCTTTTTGGCAAGAAGTTATATGAAAAAAATTCAGGAATTATGCAGCGCGTTAATTTGAACGCGGGTATTGAATGGAGATTCTGAAATGAGATAAACATGTTAGTTTTACGATACCCATGGTTCGTTTTCAGCAACGTGGATTTTCATACACCAAAAATAATGAGGCCATCCTTCGGGACGGCCTCATTGGTGTTTAATAGAGCTACTTTCTTCCCAAATAGCATTTTTATTCTGTAGTTGCGGGAACCGCGGGAAGCAGATGGATATCGACCACGGTGGTTTCCTTTTCTTCAACCTGCACTCCGTCGAGTTCAAATAACTGATATCCTTTCACATCAGCTCTCATCCAATATTCTCCGGGAAGCAACCCGATAACAGCGTAAAAACCTTTCTCATCTGTAATCGCGGTCGATACGACCGTTGTATCCTGCAGAATTTCCACCGGGATGTTCGGAAGCAAGGTACCGGCCTCACCTGTTGTCACGATTCCTTCGACGGCTCCGGCGACGTCTTCGACGGTTGCCCGGATCACCGGTTTAAAAATAAAGCCTTTAATACCCTTGGCGGCTTTTGCATTTCCTTGTACCACAAAAGATTTGCTGACATCAAAATCCAGGATCAGCGTATTGGTCGAACCACCGGTAACTTCCAGTCCATTAACAATATTGATCTTTAATCCGCTGCTTGTTCCGCTTGGAATTTTCAGGTCAAAAACCGTGTTTTCTTCGTCGTTCAGAACGACATTTGCTTCAACAATATGAAGTCTGATCTGGTCATAGACTCCGGGTTCCAGTTCTGCTTCTCCAATCTGCGACGTAATGCCGTTCCGGAGGTCCAGCAGGTTAAATTCCTGCAACTCTTCGGAAACGATAAAAAATTCAGCCGTGTCTTCAATCTCAGGATCCTCGGCCTTCCGGAGCTCAATGCGGTCGATCAGAACATTGGCTTCCGCAACCTGATCACTCGGGAAAGGTGCATCGGTCAGTAATACGGAAACCGTTCCTTTACCATTCATACTGTCCATGTTTTCATCTTCTGTGCATGCTGTGAATAATCCTGCAATGACAGCCACGAGCAGGATAGGCATTGTTCTTAGTTTTGTTTTCATGTCATTCATTTTTTGTCGTTGATAATAATATTCCTGTTTGAATTGATGGTGTAGCTGAG